>Ga0209304_1000015_pt1 | contig 122181 bp, 107 predicted proteins | sample COGITO_mtgs_1004_4_FD_184789 | JGI IMG/M metagenome (GOLD analysis project Ga0209304, IMG submission 184789) | Pelagic marine microbial communities from North Sea - COGITO_mtgs_100423 (SPAdes) (version 2) | ecosystem: Environmental > Aquatic > Marine > Epipelagic ...
TTCCTGGTTCAACTGGGCTAACTGAGATTGCAGCTTGGCCTCCAGCTTATTCATGGCATCGGCTTCGGCGGACATTTCGGTCTGCAGACGCGCAATGGTTTCACTGTAAGTTTCATTCTCAGCCTGTTTTAACGCCAATTGTTGGCGCGCGGCTTGAAAGAGTTCGGCGGTGGTGGCGGCCTTGTTCAACTCATCCTTTAACAGAGTTAGCTCCGCCTGAGCGGTCTGATATTGTGCGCTTTGGCTCGTTAAACGGGCCTGAGTTTGAACCAGCTGGGCCTGCGTATTCGCCTGTTGAGCGCGCGCTTCGAGTAACTCTTCTTGTACTCCGGCCAGTGCAATGTTGGCCTCGGCGAGCTGGGTCTCAAGTTCTGCCTGCCTAGCCTGGGCTTGAGTCACTAGGGCCCGCAGATCGGCCTGCTCGGATTCGGCCAGTGCCGCGGCATCTAAGTTTTCCGCACGAGCTGTGGCGGCTAAGGCTTTCTGTTGTGTTATTTGATCGGACATTCCTCGAATCGAATTCTTAAGCGCACCGATCTGGTCACCTAAGGACTGGTTGAGTCGAGTGGTCTGGCTGGCGGTGCGATTGAGTTGTTGTTCAGTGCTGCTCAGCCGGGCATTGTCTCGCGTAAGTTGATCGAACTGCTCGGTGAGCTGAGCAATTTGGCCGGCCAAATCACTGTTCTGTTGCTCCAGTCCGGCCAATTCAGTCTGGCTGATGGCCTCACTATCCTGCAGTTGGCTAAGGTTTTGGTGCGCTTGGTAATATAAGCCGGCACCGAGCAAGGTGGTACCAAAGAGAACGGCCGATAGCCACCAAGAACCCCAGCCTCGTTGATAGGTTCGATTCATATCATGGGCTCTTTTTATTTTAAGTTGAGCCTTGAGTATAGGGAGACCCTGCCACAATAGAAAGGCATTGCGGCTCCCTCGAGATTCCGGGCGCCGCCCGGGTTTAAGTTTCAGGTGGCTCTGGCCCTATTATGACCTGTACCTGGTTGCGACCCCCCTCCTTAGCCCGATATAGGGCCTTGTCGGCGAGGCTAATCAGTTCAAACACGGTCTTAAAACGATCCGGTGTTAATGTTGCCGCGCCCGCGCTGATGGTCACCACCGGGCTGACCCTTGAAGTCAGGTGTTCAATCTTAAGATCGCATACGACCTTGAGCAATTGTTGCGCACGATTAAGCGCACCGGCACCGTCGGTCCTAGGCAAGATGCAGGCGAATTCTTCGCCTCCGAAGCGGGCGAGCAAATCTGTGGGACGGCGGACCGTTACCGCCAGCGCCTGAGCGATAGCCTTTAGACATTGATCACCCATCAGGTGACCACAGTGGTCGTTATAGTCCTTAAAAAAATCGACATCGAGAATAATAAGCGACAGGGCTGCCCGGTCTCGTTCACAGGCACGCCATTGCTGGTCGAGTGTTTCATCGAATCTCCGGCGGTTCGCTATACCGGTCATGCCGTCGGTTAGGCCGATTGAACGCAACTGATCCGATTGCAGCTTTAGCCGCAGCTGGGTGTCGACTCGCGATTTGACAACGATAGGGCTGATCGGCTTGTTGATAAAATCAACGGCACCCAGTTGGAAGCCGAAGATTTCATCGCGTTCTTCGGCTAAAGAGGTTAGAAAAATAACCGGAATGTCCTGAGTTGAGGCCTCCGCCTTAAGGGCTCGGCAGACATCGTAGCCGGTCATGCCAGGCATCATGACGTCCAATAGCACCAGATCCGGTGTCTGACTTTTACACAGCTCGATCGCGCTAGGGCCATTGGTGGCCATCAATACATCCATATCCTGTTTGAATATTTCATTGATCACATGAATATTGATCGGTTGATCGTCGACGATCAATAACCTAGGTTTGGCCGTCTGGGTTGACAGGCCCTTAAACAAGGTCTCTATCATCAGAGGCCCACCAACAGTTCGTCTAGCGTGCGAATTGCCGCGGGATAATTCAGTTCGATCAACAACGGTTTTAAGCCGAGCATCTTATGCTGACTCAAACCACGCGGTAACGACTCTAGAGGTAATTGATCAAATAGCGTCAGCGCCGTTAGGCTGCCAATAGCCAGCTGCGCCTTTAGTTCAACCAATGCGGCTTTAAAATCCGCAGACGGCAGGGCAGTTCCGGTCAGCATCGGCGTTGCCAATGGTACTTTTTCGGCGGTCGCCTGTTGCAGCAACGCACTGCTTTGGGTCAATATCTGGCGCAACTGTTGCGCTAAATTGCTTGGCAGGGCCTTGACTAGGGGCTCATAAGGCGCCGCCTTGAGTAACGCTTCGGCGTCTCGAATCTTTTTTAGGAACGCTGAGGCACCCATGTTGGCGCCGCTGCCCTTCAGGGTGTGCAAGGCCGCAGCGGCCGCGCTTGGGTCCTGATGTGCAATGGCCCGCTCAAGGTCGCTGATCAATTTAGCTGAGACGTCATTGAAGGTCGGCAGCAGGCTGATAAATAACGGCATATTGTCGCCAAAGCGTTTCATGATACTTTCGATTTTTTCGATGATAGGCGAATCCGCCGGGGAGGCCACTATCGCATCTGCATCGATTTTACTGGGCTGATTGGCACCGGCCAGAGCTTGGATGATACTGGCGACGACCCTATCGATGTCGATCGGTTTGCCGAGATGACCGTTCATACCGGCCGCCGCGCAGGCTAATCGATCCTCTGCCGATACATTGGCGGTCATCGCCAGGATCGGTAGATCGCGGAAGGCGCCGTGGCTGCGAATCCGGCGCGTGGCCTCCAAACCGTCTATATCGGGCATCTGCAAATCCATCAAAACTAAATCGTAAGCCACTTGGCCGGCCAACACGGTGGCGACGCCGACGATACCGCCTTCGGCTAAATCAACCTGGGCACCTTCCATGGCTAGCAGCTCTTGAGCAACCTGACGATTCAATTCATTATCCTCAACGACCAACAGCTTGAGATGCTCGAGACGTTTTTGAGCCACAACGACAGGGGCCGTCTCCGCGCGGGGCCGTTGGCCCAGTTTGGGGAGGCCCTTATAGATGGCCACCTTGATTTGCTGTGGGGTGACCGGCTTGGTCAGGTAGCCGATCATGGGTGGCTGCATGAAGCCGATGTCGGTTTCGGTCAAGTCTTCACCATGCGCGGTAACCACGACAATTTTCGGAACGGTGATATTGTCCGGCAAGGCCAACAACGCCTTGATTAAGGCTCCGCCATCTAGGTTGGGCATACGCCAGTCCAATAACATGACATCAAAATTGGTATCGAGGCCGGAGCCTGGCTGGAACCTATCCAGGACATCCTGAGCCGATTCGACCGCCGTTGGCCACCAGCCCAATGACGTGACCGCTGCGGTCATTATTTCGCGCGCAATCCGGTTATCGTCGACGATCAAAAGGTTTAACGACTGGTCTGGAAACTGCCAACGGTCATCGGCCGATACAAGGGTCACAACGGGCATCGTTAGCCCAAAATAGAAGCAGCTACCCCGATCCGGCATACTGTCGACAAGGAGTTCGCCTCCCATCATCGTGACGAGATTTTTAGTGATCACCAAACCCAGTCCGGTGCCGCCATAGCGTCGGGTGGTAGAATTCTCAGCCTGCACAAAGCCTTCAAAAATACGCTCAATCTGTTCCGGACTGATGCCGATCCCGGTATCGCGAATGCTGATCGCAATGGTGGACTCTTGGGCGGTGCGGGACTGCTCCTTGATCTGCACCACGACCTCTCCCTGGCGGGTGAACTTCAGGGCATTGGTCGCGAGATTGATCAGAACCTGTTTCAACCGTAACTTGTCAGCAAAGACATGTTTGGGCAATTTGGGGTCCAAATCGAAGAGCAGTTCGACATCGCTATTGCCCTGAGTGCCGGATAGGACAATCGCAAGATCTTGCATCAGTTCTTCAATTGCAAAGGAATGGGGATCCAACTCCAGCTTGCCGGCTTCGATTTTAGAATAGTCGAGTATGTCATTGAGCAACCCGAGCAATGATTTCGACGCCTTCTGGGCCTTGGCGATATAGTCTTGCTGGTGGACCGTCAGATCGCTCTGCTGCACCAAATGCAACATGCCCAGTACCGCATTCATTGGCGTGCGAATTTCATGACTCATGTTGGCTAAAAAGGTCGATTTGGCGGCACTGGCGGCGTCCGACTGTTCTTTGGCGCTGCGCAACACGGCCTCCAGTTCCCGTTGCGAGGTGACATCGAGGTTGAAGCCCGTGACTCGGATCGCCTCGCCACTGGAGTTTCGTTCCACTCGCGCACCGGCTTGGACGAATCGGATCCGCCCATCGGGTAGGATGATGCGGAATACCAGATCATAATGTCCGGTCCCGCTTATGGCCGCCGCCAGGCTGCTCGACGTTGGCTCAAGATCATCTGGGTGGATGCATTTTTGCCAATGGTCGAAGTCCAGACTCGCGTTTTTGTCGCTTTTTGGCCGGTCATAGTAGAGGCTATACATGAAGTCGTTCCATTGCAGGCCATCGTCGGCCAAGGTCCATGTCCAGATGCCCAGGTTGGCAATGCTAGCCGCCATTTCGAGCTGGTCTCGGGCCGCCAGAATATCCCGCTCATGCTCGAGTTGGCGCGAGATATCCGTTGCGATACAGAGATAACCGACAAGCTCTTCGGTTTCATTGAAGATACCGGTGACCGCTACAGAAACAGGCACTTGGGCGCCATCGCACGCAATATAGGTCCAGTGATGCGTTTCCGAGCCGAAGCGTTTGGCTTTGAACACCAGGGTATTAAATCCGCTCACCCGCTCGTTAAAGTGGTGCCAAATTTCGTCTGCGTGCCGGTCGATTTCGGCCTGGCTGTGAAACACCAGTGGGCTCAATTGCCCGATCACATCACCGGGTTTGTAGGTCAAAAGTCGTTCGGCACCACTGTTAAATACGGTTACCAGGCCGTTTAGGTCGGTGGCGATAATAGCCACCTCGGACGAGGCCCTGAGTACGTTGACAAATAGGGTATTGAGTTCGGCCAGCGCTTCAGTCCGTTCCAATATTTGGCTTTCAAGACGGATGTTGAGTTCCACGATAGCCGCCTCAGCCGCCTTTTGACCGGAAATATCCCGAATGGTGCGTGACACCCCCTGTGCTAGACCTTGGCTATCGATCAACGCAGATAGGGTGACGGCAACCGGCATGGGATAGGGTGCCGACTTAGCTTGATAATGGGTTTCATAGACTGGCACGGCCTCGTTGGCTTGCACCTTCTTTCCCTGCGCCGTCTCGTCCGCCTGCAACGGCGCCGGCACAATCAGCGCAACGACATTCTGACCGATCGCCTCGCTTGCGGTGAAGCCGAATATGCGTTGGGCGCCATTGTTCCAGCTGGTGATGACGCCCTGATCGTTGTTGCTGATAATTGCGTCTTCCGAGCTTTCAACGATGGCGGCCAAGCGACTCTGTTGATCAATCAACAGCTGTTTGTTTCTGCGCGAGGCCTGGGTGGACATAACCAGGCCGGTGGCCAGCAGGCTTATGATCAGGCCGAGAATGGCAATCTGGCCAACATTGGTTAACGTTAGGGCGTCGATAAAGCCCGGTTGCACCGAAAATTGAGCCTCCCAGCTGCGGCCAAACATTGGGTGAGTGGACGTACGGCGATGCAAATCCTGAGTGGCGCTGCGGTCATTATTATAAAATTGTACCCGATGATTGGGATCGGTGACATCAAACAGCTCCAAGTGAATATGGTCAGTAGTTAAATCCAGGTCGGCCAAAACCTCATCCATCAACAGCGCATTGTAGGTCCAGCCGATGGCCAAAGCATTGCGTTCTGCCCGGGTGACCGGCGTCACCCCCTGAGCAAAAACCGGCAGCAAAAACAGGAACGATTGCTGTGACTGACCACTGGCCTGGACCAGGGTGATGGGCGAGGTCAGTTGCGCTAGGCCGGTATCGATCGCGCCCTGCGCGGCTGCGCGGCGGTGTTTTTCCGAGCCAATATCCAGACCCACGGCCTGAACGTTGCGTTCAACCGGCTCGATATACAGAATCATAAACCGTTCGGCCCGATTGGGGCTCAGTTCCTTGAGGGTATAGTCCGGCCAACCGTCGGCTTGGGCAAAGGCAACAAAGTCTGGCAGGTCGGCCTGGCTAACGCGTTGGATAAAACCGAAACCGCGGGCACCGGGAAACTCAGTGTCGACCGCGCGCGAATTGATAAAGGTGCGAAACAAATCACGCTTCAGATTTTCGCTGCCGACCATCAGGATCGCGCCGCGGGCCGCGGTCAGGCCATACTGATAGAGATTGATACGGCCTCTCATCTGCTCGATGGCGTCCAGGGCAATGCTATCCAAGGCCTCGACTATGAGTTGTTCATTGCGTTTGTTTACTTCATTAACCGTTAAAGCGGTAATAAGTAATCCAGCTAGGAGGGACAAAATAGACCATTTGCCAAAGTGGGGCAGTGTCAGTTGGTTACTCAAGAAAGACCCCTTCAACTATAGAGTAGGCTGGTCTGCTGGAGGTGAAGACTTGGATGCAGTTGCAGATTACTCATCATCAACTGAAGTGTAGTTAGAAATATGCCAAAGCGCCTAATCGAAATTTAAAGCTGCTCATTTAATTTAGTCGGTGAGAATTTTTGTCGCATCAGTGGAATCTGAGCGTGGGCAGGAGGGGCTGTGTGCCCCAGACGAAGCGGTTTAAGGCCGCATCATAGGACCCTCGCGGCCTAGTGATGAGGGCCTAAAGCCTTAGCGTTGAAAGGAGTAAATACTGCCCAGACCCGTTAGGCGGGTTAATTCATCAAGGGCCGTGCGGCTTTCCGTGATCAGCAATGGATCGGCCAGATCGGCGCCGACTAGGCGATCTCGGTAGTGTCGGTCGACCCAGCTGTTGAGTTGTTGATAGAGGGTCGGTGTGATAATAACGCCCGGATGAATGGCCTGATACTCGGCCTCTGTAAGCGCCACGCGCAGGCGCAAACAGGCGGGTCCGCCGCCATTATTCATCGACTGCTTCAGGTCAAACACCTGAACGGTTTGAATCGGATTGGCCGGGTCGGCCAACAAGCGCGTCAAATAATCTGCCACGCTGGTTATTGAACGACACTCCGCCGGGACAATTAGCGTCATGCTGCCATCGGACTGCGTCAGCAGCTGGCTGTTAAAGAGGTACGAGCGTACAGCATCGTGCAGGCTAACCTCGGCGCTGGGCACACAGACCGAGATCAGCTTGGCGCCGATCAGCTTGGCGTCGAGTTCGGCCAATACCTGGGCGGTATCGACAAAGGCGGTTTCGTGATAAAACAGCACATTGCCATTGCCCACGGCAATGACATCATTGTGAAACACCCCTGCATCGATGGTTTCAGGACGCTGTTGAGCGAAGACGCATTGAGCGTCACCCAGGCCATGCAAGCGCGCCACGGCCTGACTGGCCTCGAGCGTTTGGCGTGCAGGGAACTTGACCGGCGCCGGGCGGGTCTCGTTAAAGGCCTCCTTGCCGTAGACAAACAGTTCAACGCCGGGCGCACCGTATTCGGCGCAAAAACGCGTGTGGTTGGCCGCGCCCTCATCGCCAAAACTGGCGATCGCCGGTAAGGCCGGGTGGTGCGCGAAGTGGCGCGAATCGTGAAATATGGCCTGCAACATACGCGACGTGGTGGGATGTTCGATCGAACGATGGAACTTGGCATTGAGGTTTGCGGCGGTGAAGTGCACCCGGCCATCGGCGGTGTCGGCGCTCGGCGAGATGGTGCCGGCATTGGCCGTCCACATGCACGAGCCCGATGACACAGCACTGAGCAGGGTAGGATTGTCGCGCCCGACCTGGCGCACAACAGCGGCATCGCTGCCCTGGTAACCCAAGGCCCTTAATGAACCGATGGCCGGTCGCTCATGGGGCAACAAAAGACCCTGTCGATAACCCATATCGGCTAAGGCCTTCATTTTCAGCAAACCCTGCTTGGCCGCTTCCTTGGGGTTGGAAATCCCGGTGGCATTAGACTGGGACGCGATATTGCCATACGACAGGCCGGCGTAATTGTGGGTCGGCCCGACCAGTCCATCGAAGTTCATTTCAAACGCGTTCATAGGTTCATGCCGGGCGAGAGGGTCGCCGGCGCCGACATGTCAGGGCTTTCCATTGAGGCTACCGGGTAGGCGCAGTAATCGGCCGCATAATAGGCACTGGCGCGGTGATTGCCCGAGGCGCCGACACCGCCGAACGGTGCTGCCGAACTGGCCCCGGTGGTGGGTTTGTTCCAGTTGACGATGCCGGCACGAATTTCGCGTAGAAATAGGTCATAGCGCTCACGCGAATTCGACAAGAGACCAGCGGACAGGCCGTAACGAGTTGAATTGGCCAGCTCGATGGCCTCAGCAAAGCTATCGTACCGATAGACCGACAGCAGCGGTCCAAAGTATTCGGTATCGGGCACATCGTGGGCATCGGTCAGGTCGATGATGCCCGGTGAGAGCAGAGCGGTGCCTGGTTCAAGCGCGGTCATTTCGAGCAGGATATGACCGCCTTGAGCGACCAGATGCTGCTGCGCCGCGAGCAGTTGCTCGGCGGCGTGCAAGGACACCACCGAGCCCATATAGGGTTGTTCGTCGGCATCAAAATGTCCTACAGCCAGTTTTAATGTGGCATCGATCAGTTTTTCTAGGAAGGCATCGCCTTGCGCGCCATTGGCGATCATCAGCCGGCGAGCGCAGGTGCAACGCTGCCCGGCCGAGACGAAGGCAGAGAACAGAATATGGTGCAGGGCGCCAGCTTCATCGATGTCCTCATCGACAATCAGGGCATTGTTGCCGCCCATCTCTAGAGCCAGAATTTTGCCGGTTTGGCCGCCATACTGTTGATGGATGCGCTCGCCGGTCAAGGAGGAACCGGTAAAAAACAGGCCGTCTAGACCGTCGTGATTGGCCAAGGCGATGCCGGTCGGAGCGGCACCCTGTAACAGATTGAGCACACCGGCGGGCAGACCCGCTTGCTGCCAAAGCTTGGCGGTTTCTTGCGCCATTTTTGGCGCTTGCTCGCTCGGCTTAAAGACCACGCAATTGCCGGCGATCAGGGCCGGGACTATATGACCATTGGGCAGGTGGCCGGGGAAATTATAGGGCCCGAACACGGCCACCACGCCGTGCGGTCGATGCCGCAGCACTGCCTCACCATCGGGCAGGGCGGTAACTTTGGTGCCGGTTCGTTCCTGATAGGCGGTGATCGAGATGTCGATCTTACCAATCATCGCCCCGACTTCCGTGCGCGACTCCCACAGCGGCTTGCCAGTTTCGCTGCCGATGATAAAGGCCAGCCGTTCTTGCTGCTCTGTGAGTAAGGCGGCGAAGCGGCGGCAGATCGCCACGCGCGCCTCCAGATTGGTATGTTGCCAACTGCGGAACGCCTGACGTGCTGCCCCAATGGCCGCATCGACATCGGCGCCACTGGCCGCGTTGCCGTGCCAGACCGAGGCTTGGGTGACCGGGTTGAGGGATTCAAAATGCTCGCCTTGGCCCTGAATCCAGTGGCCGTCGATTAAAAGACTTTTGTCTGTCATCTTCATAACTCCTTGGGACGCAAAGACACGGCGCGGACGGTGTCGCCTGCGCGGACATGCAGAATTTTGGCCTGGGCGGGTTTCAGCCATAGGGTATCGTCACCGGCAGCACCTTGGTCGACCAACAAGACTCGATATTCACCCAACTGACGGTTGCTGACCATCAGTAGACCGTGTTTGACGCCAAAATCCGGTGCCGGGGTTTGATCCGAAATGCCAACTTGGTAGGTTTTGCTCTCGCGCACGGCGCGAATATTTTTGATCTTGGTGCCGACGCTGGGGCCGCCATCAAAAATATCGATATAGTGGTTAAACTCAAATCCTTCAGATTTCAGCATGGCCAAGGCCGGCTCTGTTTGGGGGTGAACTCTTCCGATCACGGCTTGGGCTTCTGCCGTTAACATGGGCACGTGGATCGGAAACTTCGGCATCAGTTCGGCGATAAAAACTTTGTTGCCAAGGCCGGTTAGATAATCGGCATCAGAAAATTCCATCTGAAAAAAATGACGACCGAGGCTTTCCCAAAATGGAGAGTTGCCGTCTTCGTCGCTGTAACCGCGCATCTCGGCAATGATCTCGTCACCAAATAATTCTGGAAACTCAGCCAAAAAGAGATAGCGACTGCGACTCAATAAATGACCGTTTTGATTGTTGCGAAAATTGGGCATTAAAAACAGGGTGGCAATTTCCGAACAACCGGTCAGGTCATTACTCAGATACAGTGTCTGGGTTATCTTGTGCACGCCGATTTCGCGCGAGGCATGGACTGATTTGCCGACATGATAGTTATACCAGACATCACCATGGCCAATGCTCGACTCTAGGGCGCAGATGCCGGCCAGCTCTTCAGTGCTCTCATCGACCAGGGCAAATAGATACACCCGCTCGGTTAGCGGTAGACTTTTTTCGAATGACGCCAAGGCCTGGTCAAGTTTGGCCGCCATCTTTTGACGGTTGTCGGGCAAGGATGTGACACCGACTCCGGAATGCTTGGCCATCAAACACAGGCTGTCCAGATCGGTTCGCTGAATAGGTCGAATATACACTGGGCGGCTCCTTATAACGGCGAGTAAGCGATGTCGTCGCCGGCTTGGACATTGAGTGCATCGGCCACATCCAGGGAGATGCGAATGGAATCGCCGATGCCGTCGACTAGGGTGCCGATAACACAACGAAAGTCTTGATTGGATTGGTTACTGATTAGATATTTCATCCCGCCGACCACATCGGACGGGCGCGCCGTCTTAAAACGGATGTTGCTAATAGTATGGGTATAACGCAACTGCGCTTTTAAAACCGGACCACCATCGAACGGATCGATAAACTTGGACCTATGAAAGCCCTCACGATACAGCAACTGACAAGTGCGGTTGGCCGCGGGGTGATTCTGGCCAATGGTCGCCGAGGCTTCGGGTGGCAACAGGGGCACATAGACCGGATGTTGCGGAATCAATTCGGACATAAAGGTTTTGGATTTCATTGAACAGTAATAATCGGCGGTTAAAAAATCCATATCGAAAAATTTCCGCCCGACCGCATCCCAAAAAGGGCAAGCACCCTTCTCGTCGAAGATGCCCTGTATTTCTGCGATTACCTCCTGATGAAAACGATCGCTGTTGGCGGCAATATACATTAAACGCGCACGCGACAGCAGATCAAAGCCGTCAGATTTTGTCAGCGCCGGATCGATGGTAAAGGAGCGCAACAGCGTCCGGCCGGTCAACTCATGGGACAAGAAAAGGACCGGCACCTTGGAGCTGATATTTAGGTGATGTGAGGCATGTACGATTTCATCGAGACGGTAATTGAAAAACGGATAACCGCAGCCTGCTTCGGCGTCTATACCCGAGGTGCCATACAATTCGTTGCTGTCTGTATCTTGCAGTACAAACAAAAAGGAAGACGGGCCTTCCCCATCTGTATCACCGCGAAAACCATCGTCCGATTCGCTGATTTTTTCTGACAGCTTATCCCGCTCTTTCGGCAGGGTGGTCACGCGGGCGTCGGTATCGTCGAGTAGCCGTTCGATACCGGCCAAATCGCTAAAGGTCGAGGGTCGCACCAACAGCATGATCGTTCCTTATAGATAACAAGATCCCTTACGGGATCTACAATGGGTCAGGGCAATAATGCCAAAATAACTCAGCTTAAGCGGCGCATCAGTGACCGGTTAGATTCGCAATGGCTGCTGTCAAATGCGCCAGACCCTTATCGATGTCGGCATCTGGAATAATCAGCGAGGGGGCAAAACGCAGTACATTTGGCCCGGCCACGAGCATCATCAAGCCTTCCTCTAACGCCGCGCCGACTATGTCTTTGGCTCGACCGTGCCATTGCGGGGTCAGTTCGATACCAATCAGTAGGCCCATGCCGCGTACTTCCTGAAAGAGACCGAATTGCGCGTTAATGGCTGCGAGTCCGGCGCGGAAACGTTCGGCTTTGTGCGTGACGTTGTCTAAGACACTCGGTTTGGTCAATTCGTCCAAAACGGCCAGGGACACGGCACAGGCGAGCGGGTTGCCGCCATAGGTTGAACCGTGCGTGCCAAACGCCAAGCTCGGTGCCACGGCATCGGTGCAGAGCATGGCCCCGATTGGGAAGCCCCCGCCCAATGCCTTGGCCGACGATAGGATATCCGGTATGACACCAAACTGTTGGTAGGCATACATCTTACCGGTACGGCCGACGCCGCACTGAACTTCATCGAAAATTAACAACGCATTGTGTTCGTCACAAAGTTGACGGGCACCTTCCAGGTAAGCCTGAGTGGCCGGAGTAACACCGCCCTCGCCCTGGATCGGCTCGAGTATCACCGCGGCGGTACGCGCCGAAATTTGTCCGCGCAGGGCTTCAAGGTCATTGAACGGAACGTGGCTGATGCCGCCAGGGGTGGGCTCAAAGCCTTCCTTGTATTTTGCCTGCCCGCCGACGGACACAGTAAAGAGGGTGCGACCGTGGAACGAACCCAGGGTCGAAATAATTTCATGCTTGTCTGGACCGAAATGCACAAAGGCATGGCGACGAGCGAGTTTTAACGCGGCCTCATTGGCTTCGGCACCGCTGCTGCAGAAAAACACCTTGTCGGCGAAGGTCAGTTCGGTCAATTTCCGTGCGAGTTCGATGGCCGGCTCATTGGTCATAACGTTGGATAGATGCCACAGTGCCTGGCCCTGGGTGGTCAGTGCCTCGACTAGGGCGGGATGGGCATGGCCCAAAACATTGACTGCGATGCCACCGGCGAAATCGACATACTCTCGGCCGGCCTGATCCCAGACGTGTGAGCCAGCGCCACGCACCGGAATGATTTTGCCGGGTGCATAGTTGGGCATCATAACATCGTCGAATTGGTCGCGCGTAATAGGGGTCATCTGTGTCGTCTCTTATCTAGTGAAGGTTGTTCCAGGGTTCAGACTGATTTAACCGAACCCCTATTCTAGGAAAAAATGCCGCAAAAAGCTTTTGCTAAGGCGACAGAGTATTACAGGCTAACGCAGTAAAAAAGGGATTATCTGAAAGCACTTGTCGCGCCGATGAAACAGGGCTCAGTCGGGTGTCTCATTGAATAGGGCAAAAGCGGCACCGCTGTCCTCGATGCGCACCACCTCGGCCAGCACCGGTTGACGGTTATTGCCGATAAAGACCAGAGCAACGACCCCCTTGGCCAACTGGCGCACCGAGTCGGTGCAAACATAAAAACCGCCCGCTGAAATATCTTGGGATTCGCTGACATCGGTTTGATCGCCAAAAAAATGTAGCCGGATCGGCAATTTTTGAGCAGTACGTTGGCTAGCGCGTTTATTCATAAGCGGATCCTTTTGAGGATAATCCCAGTGCCCTAGTTCCGTTAGATAGGTTGATGGCATGAGGTCTGTCCAGTGTATGCCGATCGTGCGGCATTTCAATGGCTAGGCCAGTTCAGAGCGGGATGATTTGCGCGCGCCAGTCTCGTGATGATGGGAAGGCATATGACCCAATGAGTTCAGAGCTAATTGCCTATTTGGCGAGCTGCATCTTATGATTCAGGCTGCGATCTTCTGACGGTGTTAAACCATACTGATTTCGGTAAGCTGTGGAAAAATGCGCACCGGAGGAAAAGCCGCATCCCAGGCCAATGTCGGCGATGCTCTCGTTGCCATTAAATAGTCGCGAGCGGGCCTCTTCTAAGCGGATCTGTAAGTAGTATCGGCTCGGCACGGCGCTGAGGTGTTTCTTGAATAGACGCTCTAGCTGACGCCGGCTGATTTTGACGTGGAAGGCGATATCATCGGTGGTCAGGGGCTCTTCGATATTGTTTTCCATCAACTCCAAGGCTTCGGCCATTTTCGGTTGCTCGGCACGGGTCCGCTCGCTCAGTTCCTGATGCATGGCATTACTGGGGATGCCGAGTCGCTCATTGACAAAATATTTGGAAATGGCCTCTGCGGTGTCGGCTCCGACCTGCTTGGCGATCCACATCAGCATCAAATCGAGGCTGGCGCTGCCGCCCCGACAGGTCAGACGATCGCGATCGATACAGAACTGTTCATTGGCCAGCAAGATCGACTTATGTTCCTTGACCAACTCTTCCAGTGTGAGCCAATGTACGACGCCACGATAACCATTTAACAGGCCGGCCTTGGCAAGGGTATAGCTGCCCGAAGCTAGGCCGCCCAGCGCCGCGGTGGTAGACCGAGTGAGTAAGAATTCGTCCAGACCCGGTGTCTTGGGGTGGCGCGCCGGTGACATGCCGGCCACTATCCACGCGTCTGCCTCAGGGGCATCACCGAGCGAATAGTGGGTATCGATCGGATTGCCCAAGCTCGACAGTGAGCGGTTATCGGCCAAGGCCACCGTGAAAGTTTCAAAACGGGTTTCGCCCATTAACTCATTGCACATCAACAAAGGTTCCATCGCGGAGACATAGCTCATCGAGGAATAGCCGGGCAACAGGATAAAGCCAATTTTTTGTGACAAGTTCGGCTCCTAATTAAGCTTCGAAAGTACCTTTGCGGGTAATTTGGCCGTTGACCATAAACCACTGACCGTTTGCCATAACGGCATTTAAGGCCAGAGTGTCTGGATTCAAGATTAATAGATCGGCATCGCCGCCTTGGCGGAGTCGACCCTTCTGGTGCAGCTTGAGTATACGTGCTGGATTACTGGTGATGGCTTTTAATACCAGTTCAAAACTGAGTTTTTCCTGATGAACCGCATAATGCAGCTCTTGCAGCAGGGAATCCATACTGCCAACCTTAATGCTGACTAAGTCACCGTCGGCATTGAACTCCGGCAGGCTTGCGTGGCCGTCGGTGCTGAAGGTGATGCGATCGGAGTGGGCACCCTGCGCCAGAGCCAAGGCTAAGGCGGTGGCGCAGCGCACCTCGCCTTGGGCGGCAATTTCCGGGGTCGAACTGGCGGTAAAGTCTATGGTACCGCCGGCCTTGTTAAAGCCAATGCCGGATTGAAGCAATTCGGCACTGCGATTGATATGGGTCGGGTAAAACTGACTGAGCGGTATGTTGGTGTGTTCGGCGACATCGAATAGGGTTTTCAGGCCATCGGCACTGCCACCGACGTGCACGCTAACGATGCCGGCCTTGAGCGAGCACATGCCGCCGACGCGCGCCTCAGCTGCGACCCGGGCAAGCTCTGCCCAACTCATCTGACTGCCGCGATGATCGGCAATGGCAATCTCGCCGATGCCAATGCATTCCTCGATTAGCATTATATCTTGCTGTATCGAGCCGGTTAGGGTCTTAACCGGGAAGTGGTAATTGCCAGTGTAGAAGTAGGCGGAGAGCCCCTCCTCTTTGAGGGCCTTTACCTTGGCAACCAGTTCCAAATGGGTGCGACACACCGCGTCGGTGCCTAAGGCACCGGTGACCGTGGTCACACCGCCGCGAATGGCGTCGCTGAGCTGCATTTCTGGCGTGCGGGTGGCAAAGCCACCTTCACCGCCCCCGCCGGTAACATGGGTTAGGGTGTCGACAAAGCCGGGACAGACGATCTGCCCTGCGCAATCTAATTCGGTGATGGCCAGATTAGAATTCAACTCAAGGTTGGCTGCCATGGCCAGTATCTTATTGCCACCGATGAGCAGGTCCGTCACGCCGAGCGCTTCCGGTGCAAAAACACGGGCATTGCGCAATATTTGCAAGGTCATCTGAGCTTTCCGTCCGTTGTGCCATGTGATAATGGCGCAGATCATAACAGGCCAGACCAATTAACCAACCATTGTCAGGGCCCGCGCCGCTTATTTGAACAGGCTCGACCTATTCGTCGAGTTGCGTGTTTACCTTAGGTTGGGGCAGGACCTTATCTAGTCAGAGTGCGATCAAGCACTACCTGACGCAGCTCCTCGGCACCGGCGCGATCGCTAAAGACGCCGCTCACGCCCCAAGAGAGTAACGTTGCTAGGGTCACGCTGTCGTTCACCGTATAGCAATAGAGCGGATAAAGCGGCACGATTTTCGCCGCGAGTGGTGCCGTCAGTAAGGCTTGATCGCAATGGATCGACACCGGTTTGAGGGCGATAAGGACCGCCGGCAGGTCCACGGGTAACGCGCCAAAGAGGATGCCGATGGCCACCTCCGGCCAGCGCTGACGTAAGCGAGTAAGGGCCCGATGATCGAAACTCGACACCACCAGTTTGCTAGGGTCCAGTGCAGCCGGGCGCAAGGCCTCGATTACGGCATCGACCTGCTCCGGCATCGCGAGGTCGGGATTGATCTTTAGTTCCAAATTTAGTCCGAGTCGATAGCGCCGCACCAACGTTAAGAGCTGCGTCATAAAGAGAATGGGCTCGCCCGCGAATTCGGCGTGGAACCAGCCGCCGGCATCGACCTGGAGTAAGGCTGCCCGGTCGAGTGACACCAAGGTCCGATCCGGCTGGCCAAAGCGCCGTAAGTCGGCATCATGCAAAATCACCAACGAGCCATCACCGGCCATGGTGACATCCACCTCTATCCAGTCGATACCCTGCTCAAAGGCTGCCTTGAGGCTGGCGGCGGTATTTTCTGGTGCCTGGCTGGGTAATCCGCGGTGACCAATTAGGGCCGACATCGGCTTTGTTGCATTAGTCGTGGTTGTAATAGGTGATGTCATAATGGGCGATTCCTTACGGAAGGGCGACCGAGCTGGTCGGCCCCTGTGCTTAGGTTTATCGGCTCAAACGTCATCGGTTCAGATTCGGTTCGCTGTCCAATGCGGATTGGTTAGGGCCATCAGGATATGATCTTCCCAGTGACCGTTGACCATCAGGTAGTCGCTCGCATAGCCTTCTCGAACAAAGTTTAGTTTTGCCAAGACGCGCCCGCTGGCGAGATTAGCCGGTCGATAATTGGCCATCAGGCGATGCAGGTTGAGCGGGCCAAAGGCCAGTTCGATAGCGCCTGTCAGCGCTTCGGTCATATAGCCCTTGCCCTGTTCAACTTCGGCTATATTGTAGCCCAGATAAGCGGCCTGAAAGGCACTCCGGACGATCTGACTGATACCGATAATACCGATAAGCTGTTCGTCTAAGATCATAAATAGGCGCACTTCGGTGTCGCGGGCAATGTTGCTGTGCCAGCTGTCGAATACGGCTCGAATTTCGGTCTCGGTGGTCGGAATAAAGCCGCCGCTCATCACCAAATGGTGATGATTGCTTTGAAAATAGTCGGTCAGCTGAAGCAGATCGATGTCATGGGTGCCGACCAAGGTGAGGCGGGGCGTGTCGAGCATCAATGAATAGGTCATGGTCTGATTGCCGAGCTCCTAGTTGAATTAGGGGGTCAATGCGCTAGGCCTTAGGGCTTTTTGCGCGAGCTGATGACCCCAGCAATAATAAGTGCCAGACCTAAAAAGGTGGCCAGTTGCAGTGGCTCTTTCAACACCAGATGAATTAAGAATAGGCTGATTAGGGGCGACAAAAAAATCAGCGTGCCTAGGCGAGCGGCATTGCCGGTTCGCATCAGCGCCATCTGCCAGAATACAAAGGTAATGCCCATCTCAAACAGGCCGACATAGACTAGACTGGTGATCGACATTAGCCCCCATTGAACCGGCGGTGGCGGCACGAACCAGATCAACAGTCCTAAAATTGGCAGGCTAACGAGGAAATTATGGAACAGGCCGATAATCGGATCGAGGTTGTTTTTTTTCGTATTGAGCAGCCAAAATCCGGCCCACAATAGGGTCGAGAAGATCGCCAGTGCAAGTCCCCAATAGTCTAGACTGCCGGTGACTTCTTTGCCGGCGATAGAGATCACCACCACGCCAGAATAGCCCAGCAAGAGGCCCCAGAGGTCGCGCCGGGTGAGTCGGTGTTTTAAGATCGGTACACTAAGTAAGGCCAGGGTGATGGCCCAGGTGTAATTGACCGGTTGGGCGACCTGCGCTGGTAAGCGCCGATACGCCTCGAACAGCACCAGATAATAAAGTACCGGGTTGAGACTGCCAAGCAGGAGGGCGTTGAGCAAATTGCTCGGAAAGGATCGGATAGCCCGTAGCAGTTTACCCTGGGCGAACAAGATCGCCATCAATACCAAGACCGAAGTGAGCGACGCACCAGCGAGTAGACCAATAACCGAATGATACTGTAGAGCAATTTTAAAGGCCGTGGCGACCGTGGACCAGAGCAAGATGGCCGCCATGGCAAAGGCGACGGCCTTAGATTCGTTCGACATTTCGCTTGGCTACCGGACTGGGGGGAGCGCCAGTCTACTGGTAAAGGGCCCGCCGCAACAGTACCTCAACCGATGTTCGGCCCGCTCGGTTAAAATTGCAGCTCCAAGTAGAGGCCGGAGGAGAGGGAATCGATGTCGCTGCCGGGCTGGAGCAGCTTCCAGGTAAAGATCCAACCAATGTTGAGGCCATCGGAGTTGGTCTTTATATTCACCGTTGCCTGGACATAGTCGTCCGACTGGTACAACCGGGCCGTGCAGCTGGTACAGCCCGGATCGATCAACGCACGATAGGGCTGGGCATCGACATAGTAGAGCATATTTTCAACACTTAAGGCGCGCCCGGGCCAGAGCCGAAAGCCCATGCCCACGCCAAAGGTCTCGTAGCCTCCTGCAACGGTCTTGACCCGATTCGCGTTGTCGCCCAGGCCCAATCGGTCATAGCCGGAAAAGATCGCAAAGCCGATCTGGTCCTGGTTCCATAGGCCAAGTCCCCAGCGGTTAGCGCTGATGGCTAGGTGATCGGTCTGAGCCAGATCGTTGCCATCGGCGCTGTAAAACACCCTCAATGTCAGATCGGACGCGCTACCGGTTTTTTTCGCGATGGCCATTTTGGCTGTTGAGGATGACGGGCTGGTGCGCGGAACCATCGGACTGTTTTTTCGATCGATGCGGATCGCGCTCGAGGGTGTTGGCGTCAAGTCGACATCAACGACGCGAAAGAAAAAGCGCCCGTCGGCAGTCATGTCGAGCTGCCGGCGATTCTGTTCATCGCGCTGGCGTCCGGCAAAATCCAGATACTGTAAGGCATTCAAGGCTAGGTCGATGCCCTTGCCGGTAAGGCTGTCAAACAGGTCGGCCTGTGCCTGTTTAACAATGCGCTGCCAACATAGATCGCCATTGCGCGTGTTCTCGCAGGTACTGGTGTAGACCCCGTCAATATACTGCTCGCTACCTATTAATGGTCCGTTTGAATCAATCGTCCGGTCGGCTTCACTAGCGCTGGCCGAGGCATCGGACTCATTGGCATTTAGCGTGTCTACATCGCGGTTCAAAGCCTGCCAATAACTATCGACTTCGCAAAGGGCGCTGCCCTGCGCCGTCAGCGAGCGCGTCTGAGTTTGGCGGACCAATATAGCCCGGTAAGATTGATCCGCTTCGGTCGCGCGGTAATACGCATCGATCCGTTCTTGGGCTTGGCCCGCGGCGTCGTCATAGGCGATAGCGCATGCCGTATCCGGATCGCGATCTTCGGCATTAACTTGCAGCTCAACACTAAAGGGCTCGGTCTGGGCACTGGCCCATTGCGCAGCACCAGTAGCCAAGAGAACGGTAAACGCAGCAGCCTGCATGGGGGTCGAACGACACATCATGGTTGAGCTTCCTTTTGGATTAACCAGCATACGATACAGATTTAAACTGAACCTACTATTAACCCTTTCGGTCCGACGGCCCAGTGCCGCAGGTCATTGACTCGTTGGTGACCTCGATCCCAAATAATTCGATTTGTAGGTAAAGTACCAAAATTTATCCCACCAGTTTCATGGCTTGAAATGTCTAATAACCCAACTAACCTTACAGATAGAGGGTCTTGAGCCTAATGTTGAACATTCCAACTGACCGTAAAATGATTCACATCAATTCCCAGTTTCGTAATTTTATTACACTTCGCTCGTATCTCAAAAGGACCAAGAAATTGTCGTTTTTAACTGTGGTTTCAGATAGCCCAGAAACCGTTAAAAGCACAGCGCTCACCTTCAGCATTCCGACCCTGTGCATCATTAAAGGTCCGGCGCCCAGCCCTTTGTTAGATAACCGAACTTAATATGCTAGAGGTAAAATCATGACTCAACACCGAAATCCCGCCCTTGCGCAGCTCGATGCCCTAGTTGCTCGAGTGAAGGTCGCCCAGCATGCCTATGCCGGCTTCAGTCAATCACAGGTTGACACGATTTTCCGCGCGGCAGCCTTAGCCGCCTCCGATGCCCGCATCCCCTTGGCCAAGATGGCCGCTGAAGAATCCGGCATGGGTGTGATCGAAGATAAGGTGATTAAAAATCACTTCGCCTCTGAATATATTTATAACAAGTATAAAGACGACAAGACCTGCGGCGTTATCGAAGAAGACGTCGAGTTTGGCACCCTGACCATCGCCGAACCCATTGGCATTATTTGCGGAATCGTGCCGACCACCAATCCAACGTCCACCGCGATCTTTAAGGCACTGATATCCATAAAGACCCGCAACGGTATAATTTTCTCGCCCCACCCACGCGCCTGCAAGGCGACCAATTACGCGGCCAAGTTGGTCCTCGATGCGGCCGTCGCGGCCGGTGCGCCGGCCGATATTATCGGCTACATAGAACAGCCCTCGGTAGAGCTGTCCAATGCCTTAATGAAACATCCGGACGTAAATCTTATCCTCGCGACCGGTGGCCCGGGTATGGTCAAGGCCGCATACTCATCCGGCAAGCCCGCGATCGGTGTCGGCGCCGGGAACACGCCGGTGGTGATCGATGAGACGGCCGATATTAAACGGGCGGTGTCCTCCATTCTGATGTCGAAGACCTTCGACAACGGTGTGGTCTGTGCATCGGAACAGGCCGTGATTGTCATGGATTCGGTCTACGATGCCGTGAAGGCGCGCTTTGCCAAATACGGTGGCTATATTCTCAGCGCCAGCGAAGCCGATAAGGTACGTAAGGTGCTGTTGATCGATGGGGCCTTGAACGCCAATATAGTCGGCCAGTCGGCGCTTAAAATTGCCGAGATGTCCGGTGTCACCGTGCCACCTTCTACTAAAGTGCTGATCGGTGAAGGTGCCGAATTGACCGCCGATGAAGAATTTGCGCACGAAAAACTGTCGCCGACGCTGGGCATGTTCCGCGCGTCCACCTTCGAAGATGCAGTGGCTAAGGCCGTTATTATGGTGGAGATGGGCGGCATCGGACATACCTCTTGTCTCTATACCGATCAGGATGAAAACACCGATCGCATTCGCTATTTTGGCGACAAGATGAAGACCGCGCGCATCCTATTGAATATGCCGACCTCGCACGGCGGCATCGGCGATCTATACAACTTTGCCCTAGCACCGTCGTTGACCCTGGGTTGCGGTTCTTGGGGTGGTAATTCAATTTCCGAAAACGTTGGCCCCAAGCATTTGATCAACAAAAAAACCGTGGCAAAGAGGGCGGAAAATATGTTGTGGCACAAATTACCCAAATCGATTTACTTCCGTCGCGGCGCGATGGCGATTGCCATGGACGATCTGGTCGGCAAGAAACGCGCTTGTATTGTAACCGACAAATTCTTGTTTAATAACACGCCTCATGTCGAAGAGCTACGCTCTTTGTTGCGCAATAAGGGCATGGAAGTCGAGGTCTTTTATGAGGTTGAAGCCGACCCGACTCTGAGCCTGGTGCGCAAGGGTGCGGCGGTTCTGAATTCGTTCCAACCCGATGTCATTATTGCTTTAGGGGGCGGGTCGCCAATGGATGCCGCCAAAGTCATGTGGGTGATGTATGAGCATCCCGATGTCGCCTTCGAAGACCTGGCGTTGCGCTTTATGGATATTCGCAAGCGCATCTACAAGTTTCCGAAAATGGGCATTAAGGCCGAACTGGTTGCCATCACCACTACGTCTGGCACCGGCTCGGAGGTCACCCCCTTTGCCGTGGTCACCGATGATGCAACGGGTAAAAAATATCCTTTGGCCGACTATGAGCTGACGCCCAATATGGCCGTGGTGGACGCCAACCTAGTGATGAATATGCCGAAGAGCCTGACCGCCTTTGGCGGCTATGATGCCGTGACGCACGCCATGGAAGCCTACGTGTCGGTCTTGGCCAATGAATACTCCGACGGTCAGGCGCTGCAAGCGTTAAAAATATTGAAGGAATACCTGCCAAGTTCCTATAAAAATGGCGCACACGATCCGGTGGCCCGGGAGAAGGTTCACAATGCCGCCACCATTGCCGGCATCGCCTTTGCCAACGCCTTCTTGGGCATCTGCCACTCCATGGCGCACAAGCTCGGCGCCGAATTTCATATTCCACACGGCCTAGCCAATGCGCTGTTGCTGACCAATACCATTCGTTTCAATGCGACAAACTTGCCCACTAAGCAGGCGGCCTTTTCGCAATATGACCGTCCCAACGCCCTGCGCCGTTATGGCGAAGTGGCCGCTCACCTCGGCTTTACGCAAGAGCATACGGTTGATCGGGTCGAAGCGATGTTGGTCTGGTTGGACGAATTGAAGCAACAGCTTAATATTCCGCTGTCCATTCGCGAGGCCGGGGTCAACGAGACCGACTTTATGGCCAAGGTCGATCAATTGGCCGAGGAGGCCTTTGATGATCAGTGTACCGGCGCCAATCCGCGTTACCCATTGATCAGCGAGCTGAGGCAGATCTTGATCGACTCCTACTACGGGCGTAACTATGTTGAGAGCTATGAGCGTGTACAGATCGCCGACGCCTTTACCGAAACCCCTGCAGTGCCAGTGGCTAAGAAGGGTAAAAGCAAAGTCTGATTGAGTTCAGGCCGAACCACTCAGCCCGCCTCGGCGGGCTTTTTAATGGCCGCTGCTTTACCGAGCGTTGTGGCTTCGACTCACTAAATTGGTCTATGCTAGCAGGCAGAGCACGATAACAACAAAAGCATGGCCGGAGGTGGTAATGAAAAAACTTAAAGACGAAAAGGAACTGGTCAAAAAAGCGCTCGAAGAGGGCATGAAATACGGCGTGGAGCGCGGTGTCGTGGAATTCGAGGCAACCGATTCGCAGGCCGATAAGATTCTCTATCTGTATCGGCTCTTAGTGCACGACAAGCTGATGCAACCGATTCCCGAAGAACAGGTATCGCAACAAACCATGCGCCATAAGTTAGCCATCTGGGCGTCCAAACTCCAACCGGGAAGCCATTCTTAGCAGGTGATTGGCCTATTTGACGGCGATCGGGCGTGCAGTGACGGCAGCCATGAGCGCCGGACCGATGCCGCTGCCGAGGATAAGCACACAGCCCAAGAACTGACCAGCCGACAGAGTTTCGGCAAAAAATAACCAACCAAAAACGATCACCGCGACCGGTTCGAAATAACTTAGGGTGCCATAGACTGCCGTCGGCAGCCGTTGTAGTGCCAACACGGCACAATAGAGTGCGACGAAGCCGGGAATAAAGCCGATCGCCAGGAGCCAGGGGATCTTGCCGGCCTCGACCACCAAGCTCTGCTGGCTGGCGAGGCTGACCAGCAGGGTTAGCAGTGCGCCGGTGGCGAGTTGCCAAAAGGCTCGGCTGGCCGCCGGGGTGTGCTCGCTGCAGCGACGATTCACGATAATAAAACCGGCATAGAACAGCATCGCCAATCCGGCATAGGCCAGCCCAAGCGTCGAGGCTGAGTTGCCGTCTGGGGCGTCTTGCATCAGTATAAAACCGAGCAGCGCCAGCGCCATCGCTAACCATTGTTGAGGTTTGAGCATCTCGTGGAAAAACAAACGACTGAACAGGGTCGCCGCAATGGGCGCTAAATAAATTACCAAGATGGCGTTGGCCATGGCCGTGAGATTCATTGCCTGGATATAACAGAGAATAAAACCGGCCAGAAAGGCACCGCTTAACAGCAAGCGCCCTCCATCGCCGTCACCAATGCGGATCGACTGTCGGCTCACCACTAACCAAGCGCCCATAAAGAGGGCACCTAGAAATAATCGGTAAAAGGTCACGATCTCTGGGCTGAGCTCGGCCATGCGGGAAAAAACACCGATAGTGCCCATACCAACGGCGGCGACAATGGCGCTGAGCATTGCCAGGCCAGAGAGTGAGTGTGTGGAAGTTGCCATGGGGCTTAAGAGTCCGCGCTGGTATATTGATATGAACCGCAGGGTCTATTAAAAGCGGCTTAAAGTCTAGCGCAGTGACCGGCCAGAAACCCTTAGCTCTTTGGCTGAATTCGCTGTCCACATTTTCATGAAATAGTTCGGTGATGGATCTGCCCTAAAATACCTGCCTTTACAGAGGTAATTCTGTTGTCAGGGGATTGGGCCGATAGCTTGGCGAATGCAACGGTTGTTACCCATCTCGAGCTGACTGGCCTGCCAAAAGTCGGTCGCCTCGACGTGCAACCAATCACTAAATTGGCGAATTTTGTCGCGTTTGAAATGCGCCGGCGGTGCGACCAGGTAATAACTGTAGGCAGAGCACACCTCGATTTGACCGATTCGGGTCAGCAAACCCTGTTGAATATATTTCCAGGCCAGGCTGTGGCGTACCAACGCGACACCCTGCACCGCCAGGGCGCCTTCCAATACCACATGGGCGCCTGGGTAACGCATGGCCACCTTCACCTTAGGAACCGTTATACCGGCCAATTCCAACCAGTAGTTCCAGTTCATGTCCGGCCAAACATCTTCGATCAGCTGGACTTTGGCCAAATCTGCTAGGGATCCGATCGGGTTTTGTTCCAGATAGAGTGGATGGCAAACGGGATAGATATGATCGGACATTAAAAACTCTGATTGTAAGCCTGAATACCGGCCCGGGCCAAAGCGCACACAAAGATCTACCCGGTCCAATTGAAAATCGACCAAGGCAACACTTGAGGTCATTAAGACAGATAGGTCCGGTTGTAGTTCGGTAAAAGACCCCAGGCGAGGTACCAGCCAGCGCTGCGCAAAGGACGGCACCACCGACAGGGTCAGGGTGGTCGGATCCGGGTCGGCATCGAGTGCGTGTAAACCCTCCTGTAACGCACCAAAACCATGGCGCACATAGTGGTGTAACGACAGTCCAGCGGGCGTTAGACGCACCTGGCGATGCTGGCGGATAAAGAGTTTGACCGATAGCCGGTCTTCCAATTGTCGAATCTGTTGACTCATAGCGGCAGCCGAGACTGACATCTGTTCTGCCGCCGCTTTAAAACTGCCGATTTCAGCAGCCAGATAGAAACAGTAAAGGCCCTGTAGTGGCAGTTTTGCTCTAGACACTTAAGTTTTCCTTAACTGAATGGCAGCATTGATCGTTTGTCAGCCTAGTCAATAAAATCTATTTTAGCGACTGCCAGATCGGCAAATTGATTAAAAGGCGGAGATCAAAAATGGACTCAATATCGCAAGGGAAGAATGAAGTCATCGCGAAATCGGGCACCTATACTCTAATCGATGTTTGGCTGGTCCTAGGTCGCTGGCAGGAAAAGCGCCGGGTTCGACGTTATTTGGCCCGGCTGCCTGATTATCTGCTTAAGGATATAGGCTTGGAACGCCGTGCTGTCATGCTCGAAGCCGCGAAACCGTTCTGGCGATAAAGGCCTGGCGTGCGGGCGCTCGCCATCGTCCAACCCTTTTTAACCGCAATTTAGTTGCGGTTGATTTTTTTGGGGTTAATTAAAATAGACTTGTTGCAAACATTTTCATGGGCCTATCATGAAATGTCGCATCTCAATCCTAGGCTTATTGTTGCCCATTATTGGGCCTGATCAGGATTAGACCATGGTACGACGCTATGGCCAATAAAAGTATAAAGGGATTATATTGGACCGGTTAGCGGGATGAATCTGGCGATTCATTGCAGTGCGCATGCACACAGCTATAAGGATATTTTATGAAATACGTCTATCTCGCCGGTATCGGCAATTCTGGCAGCGATCATTGGCAGCGCCGCTGGTTTAGTAGCCTCGACAATTCTCTCTGGGTAGAGCACAGCGACTGGGATCAACCGGACTGCCAGGTCTGGAATAGCGAGCTGGTTCATACCCTAGAGGCGGTCTCGGAACCCTTTGTGATTATTGCGCACAGCCTGGGTTGCTGGTTATTCACTCATTGGCTGGGCACCGACAGCCATAAACACCTAGCGGGTGCCTTTTTAGTCGCCGTCCCCGACTGCTGCGGGCCGAGCTTCCCGTCCCAGGCGGTAGGCTTCGACACCATCACCATACCAACCCTAAGAGCTCCCAGTGTGGTCATCACCAGTTCCAATGATCCCTATGGTTCGCCCGAGCATGTCCTCGATTATGTCGATCGGCTGGGGGCGAGCCTGATTGATATAGGCGCCTATGGTCACATCAATGGTCAGTCGAATCTGGGTGTGTGGTCGTTGGGGCAGGAGATTTTCTTGCAGCTGTTGGCAGATATAGAACGAGACAGCGCCGCGCGGGTCTAAGCCCAAGGCCTCTCGCTTAAGGTCGAATAGTGCTCAGTCGCTTACGCCTGGGTAGTCTTTTCCCCGATCGAATTGCGCGCGGTGGCGTAAATTCAAATATCTGCAACAAATCGACAATCTGCTAGAATAGGGCTACTTTTTGCTTAATTATTAGGTCCTCCCTTGAATCAGCCGCTATTTTCAACGTTAAAGTTAAAGCCCGAGTTAGAATCCAACCTAGAATCGCTCGGTTTTAAAACGATGACGCCCATTCAAGCTCAGAGCCTACCGCTGATTTTGAAAAATCAGGATGTTATCGGTCAGGCGAAGACCGGCTCCGGTAAAACCGCCGCCTTTGGCCTGGGTTTGCTGCAAAAGCTCGATGTAAAGCGCTTTCGGATTCAATCCTTAGTACTCTGCCCGACCCGTGAATTGGCCGATCAGGTTGCCAATGATATTCGTCGGTTGGGTCGAGGCATTCACAACATTAAGGTTCTAACCCTTTGTGGCGGCATGCCCTTTGGTCCGCAATTGGGCTCGCTCGAACACGGTGCCCACATTATCGTCGGTACCCCAGGACGCGTTGAGGAACATGTCCGCAAGGGTTCGCTGCGCTTAGAAGACGTTAATATGCTGGTGCTCGATGAAGCCGATCGAATGCTCGATATGGGCTTTCAGGAAGCCCTCGATGCGATCATCGGTGAAGTGCCCGATCAACGTCAAACCCTGTTGTTCAGTGCCACCTTTGCGCAGCAGATCAAAAAGATTGCCGCCCGGATCATGATTTCCCCGCAGATGATCGAGGTGGCCTCGACCCATGACGAGCTGACTATCGAGCAGAAGTTTTTCCAGGTCACCGATCATGATGACCGGCTGCTGGTGTTGAAGCTGGTGTTGGGACGCTATCAGCCGGAATCGACCATCGTGTTCTGTAACACCAAAAAAGAAACCGACGAGGTCGCGGACGCGCTGTTCAGTCAGGGTTACAGTGCCACCGCATTGCACGGAGACTTAGAGCAATGGCAGCGCGATCAGGTCCTCGTGCGCTTTGCCAATAAGAGCACCTCAATCCTAATCGCAACCGATGTCGCCGCTCGGGGTCTGGATATCGACTCGCTCGATGCCGTGGTCAACTTCCATATAGCGCGTGAACGCGAAGTCCATACCCACCGGGTCGGCCGAACCGGTCGGGCCGGTAGTAAGGGTCTGGCGATGTCGTTCTTCAACGCCCAGGAAGCGCATCGCGTCGCGTTACTCGATCTGGAAATCGACCCGATTGCCGATGCTGAAGCTCGACCGGGTGCCGACTATTTGGAGGTGGCGGCCATGGTGCCGAAGATGTCGACCTTGCAAATCGATGGCGGTAAAAAACAGAAGGTTCGAGCGGGTGATATCTTGGGTGCCCTAACCGGTAACGACGGTCTGGCCGGTACCGATGTCGGTAAGATCCATATCTTTGATAACTGCGCCTATGTGGCCGTGCGCCGTAAGGTTGCTGGCCAAGCGCTACAGTCAATCACCGACGGCAAGCTCAAGGGTCGCAGTTTCCGAGTGCGCGCCATAAAGGGCTAAACCCAGCAGGGCTCAACGAGCGTTTAGCCCACTGAAGTAGATTGTAGGCTCGGTCTGTACCGAGCATAAAAAAAAACCGGCCTGGCCGGTTTTTTTTATGGTTTGAACCTTAGGCCGCAAGGCCGTAGGTAGGGCAAGTTTAACCCGTCTTAGATTTGGCGCCTTTGCCGACCAGCGTGCGAAAAAATTTCACTACCGGATTCAACAAGAGGTTGTCGAGAAAGACCTGTTGAGCGATTTGCCGCAACGCATCGGAGTAGGTTGGGTAGGGATGTATGACCCCCTGCACCTTGGCGAAGTTGAGGCCGAGGGTTTTCACCAGCTGAACCTGAGCAATCATTTCACCAGCCCGTTCGCCGATAATATGAGCACCCAAGACCTTGCCGTGTCGGCTGGTGATCAGTTTGATCCGGCCCATATCACCGGCCTTGGTTTTGGCCCGATCTAATTTATTAAAATCATAATGATAGACTCGAATCGAGTCGCCTTGGGCGGCCCGGGCTTCGGCTTCGGTCATGCCGGCGCGGGCAAATTCCGGATCGGTAAAGGTCGCCCAGGCGACATGCTCATAGTTAACCTTGCGGCGGATCGGCAACAGCGCATTCAAGGTGGCCAGCTTGGCCTGATAGTTGGCCATATGGCTGAGCAGATAGGGTCCGGCGACATCGCCACAGGCATAGACGCCCTTGGCCGTAGTCTGCAGATACTGATCGACGACAACCCCGCGTTGCGTTTTAATGTCGACCGCCGCTAAATTCAGACCGTCGATATTGGGTGACCGGCCCAGGGCTACGAGAATTTTTTCCGCCTCGAGAACCTCTTTGTGCTCGTCCCGGCTGACGGTTAAACGCACGCCAGTCGGCGAGTTTTCGACCGCGATCGCCTTGGTGCCGAGATGAAATACCACCCCTTCGGCGCTGAGCTTCTCACGGATCAGGGCGGCCATTTCCGGCTCCTCACGGAACATGACCTCGGGCATCATCTCAACCACGGTGACCCGAACGTCGAGTCGATTCATCGCCTGGGCCAATTCCATTCCGATGGCGCCGGCGCCGAGCACCAAGATAGAGTCGGGCAGCTTGTCCTGTTCGAAGAAGTTGTCATTGGTCAGGTAGGGCACAGAGGACAGGCCGGTGATCGGCGGCACCGCCGGTGATGAGCCGGTGGCGATGATAATTTTTTTACCCTGGTATTGCCCGCCGCCAACCTCGATAACCTTAGCGCTAATAAAGGCGGCTTCACCCTGTACAAACACCGCGCCGGCTTTCTCCAATACCTCTGGTGTCTCATGGCTATAGATGGCCTCACTGATCGCCCGCACCTTGGTCAGTAGGGCGGCGCTATCGACACTGATGTCAGCATATTTTTTGGCACTATAGACATCCTTGGCCTGGTTGATCAGACCCTTGCTGGGGATGCAGCCGGACCAGGTGCACTCGCCGCCGCTGCGGTGCTTCTCGACGATCAATACCTTCTTGCCAAAGCCCAAGGCCGTAAAGGCGCTGGTCAGGCCAGCGGCTCCGGAACCGATCACAATCAAATCAAACACTTTCATAGCTTCTCCATTAGCAAGGGCAGATTTATATCCAGGCTCTGACCTATTGGGCCGCATACAGTTCGGTGATACGTTCAAAGCGTCGACGATTCAGCCCCATGTCTGAGTAACCGGCGCGGCTGGCCGAGCGAAAATGGACCTGTTGGGTACTGTTGTCGAGCCAGAATTCGGCGTCATCGTGAAAGCGCATTTTACCGGTGGTGAATACCACATACAGATAATCGTCGGTCGCGCGCTTTATTTCGCCGCCGCCATAGAGGTCAATGGCTTTTTTAAGGGCGCTCAGGGTGGCCGCGGGGCTCTCTTTGGCGGCAAGGGGTTCGACCTTCTTGGCCGCATCGTCGGTCTGGGTCGAGACGTTATTGGGCTTTTTATCGATCGGCTGGAGCCGGCCCTGTTCAACCCCTAGTTCGGGCTCTTGAGCGTTTTGGTAATAGATACGGCCAACATTGCCGGTCACGAGCAGAGCCAAGATGAGTAGCGCGGTGGTCATAGCATTCATTCCCTAAGGTATTTAGTTTGTGTGCAAAAGAATGGCCGTCCGGCCTTGACTTGTCAATGCTTTGTGCGCAAAATATTTCCACCCTGGAGGAGATTAGTGTGACCGATCATAGTTTGTTGAAATTGGAAAACCAGATTTGCCATTCGCTCTACTCGGCGACTAATGCGCTGATCCGTGCCTATCGGCCCTTGTTGGCCGAGTTGGATCTGACCTATCCACAGTATCTGGTCATGCTTGCCCTGTGGCAGGAAGACGGGGTGATGATCAAGCGCTTAGTCGAGCGAACTCGCTTCGATGCCGGGACCCTGACGCCGATCTTACAGCGCTTAGAGCAGAAAGCATTGATCCTCAGGACTCGTTCGCAGGAGGACTCGCGACAGAAACTAATCGTCCTCGCCGAGCAGGGCCGAGCTCTGTCTGAGCAGGCCCTCAAGGTGCCGGAAGCCATCGTCTGTGAACTCGATATGACCGCCGAGGAGGCGGCCCTGCTCAAGAGCCTGACCGAGAAGTTGTATCGTCAGTTGCTCTAACAGATCGTCATCAGATTCAGTTACCGGGAAGCACACAGAGGCCTATAACTTAATGTCTTGCAGATTGGCCCACTGCTCGCGCAGCTGCAACAGATGTTCGCCCCAATAGCGTTCGGTGCCCAACCAGGGGAAGGCAAACGGAAAGGCCGGATCGGACCAGCGGCGTGCAATCCATAGGTTGTGGCGGACCATATGGGTGGTGCGTAAAGCCTCGATCAACTTGACCTCGGTGCGCGGAAAGGCGCGGAACTGTTGGTAGCCCTGCTCCAGTTCGTTGAGTTGCTGCTGCTGTTCGGTTTCCGGACCGGACAGCAACTTCCAAATATCCTGCATGGCCGGCCCCATGACCGTGTCGTCAAAATCCACCAAGAGTATGTTCTCGTCTCGCGTTAGGATATTGCCGGCATGGAAATCGCCGTGAATTCTGAACTGATCGGTTGTCTCCAGCACCGCCTGGAACGGGCGCATTAAGCCTTCGAGCGCGGCAAGCGTGGATAAATAGTTGGCGCGAATACTGTCTGGGATGAGATCGCTGGCTGAGAAGAACTGCTGCGCCTGGACGATTGGCTCGATCAGCGACAGGTGCGGCCGGGTGATGAAGGCATCCAGCTGGCCACAGTTGTGCATTCGACCGAGCATCTGGCCGATTCGATAAAGCTTGCCGGGGTCGTCCAGTTCTAATGCGTGACCGGCGCGCATTGGGAAACACGTAAAGAAAAAGCCATCGCGCTCATGCAATATATCGCCCTTGACCTCAAGCGCAGGCACAACCGAGATATCGTCATCAGATAACTGCTGGGTGTAGGCCAGCTCTTCCCGAATTTGCGCTTCATTCCAGCGCCCGGGCCGATAGACCTTAACCACAATTGGCTGGCTGTCTTCAATGCCGACCCGATAGACGCGATTCTCATAGCTGTTTAGCGGGTAGATTCGGTAGTCGGTATCTATATCAAGCGACTCCAGCCAGTCGATCAGACGGTCCTGGGACAGCAAGGCATAGGGGTGTTGGGCTTCGCTCATACCGCGCATCCGACAAAAAGAACCAGTGTACTCCGGAATGTGGATGAAGGATCTAATATCCGCCAGCCGAGCGGCGCCCGACCCTAGAGGGGAGTTCGGGCCAGGATCCAGATGCTGACAAACTGGCAGCCGTTGTTCTTTAGTAGGGCCGTCAATTCGGCGGCGGTGGACCCTGAGGTGATCACATCATCGACCAGAGCCACGGATCGTGGCGGCCTATCCGTCAGCGCAAAGGCACCGCTGAGCATTGTCCGGCGCTGACGCTTATCCAAGCCCTCCAGCGCGGTTGTCGCCTTGATTCGACGAACCCCGCGCCACTGTGGCATGGACCAATGCTCACCGATTTGTCGCGCGAGCCACTCGGCCTGATTAAAACCCTTCTGCTGCTGCTTGCGATAATGCATGGGCACGGCCAATAGCGCATCGGGTTTGAACAGCGCGCTCTGCTGTGTCAGCCAGAGCCTGACCAACGCGCGCCCAGCCGCTATATTGTGTTGGTATTTGAACTGATGAATCAGATGGCGAGACAAGCCCTCAAAATGCCAGGCGCAATGCAATGAATCCCAAGATGGCGGTTTTTTTTGGCAAGCACCACAGACTTCAAAACTGTTACCCGGCGCACCACAGCTGGGGCATGGGTATTCGACACGGGCTAGATAAGACTGGCAGACCGAGCACAAAGCGCTATCGGGCTGCGCTTGCAAGCAGGCGGGGCAGAGTAACGGCAGGGCGTGACGTAACGATTTGATCAGGGAGCTCAACATGGTCATTCGACGGCATCTTCACCAAGGTTCGGGGCAACTCTACTACCCTATTTCAGATTGGAGTCGCCAGTGGGCTGATGGTAGTTTTTTTAGGCGGGCTTGCCAATGATTGGGTCTGCGTCGCGTCGGAGTAGCAAATTAGTATTAGTTGTGGGTGTGGTGGTATAAACATAAGTAACTTAGGCCTAGGCCAATAGGATGTATAATGGCGCGAATTATACCGCCCCAGATCTATGCGTGACCTAGCCCGTGGCAACATCCAACGTAACAACGGTGGGCAGAGGCTGAATTCAGCACCCCCAGCCGTTACGCACTAAGACATTAATGCAGCAATACAGGACAATCAGATGCTTAACTTCAGTTTTCAAAACGCGACCCATATTTATTTTGGCGAAGGTCAAATTAAAGCGCTCAGCAACGCCATCCCCAAAGATGCCAAGGTGTTAGTTACCTATGGCGGCGGGTCGATTAAAACCAATGGTGTTTACGACCAAGTGGTTGCGGCCTTAGCAGAGCATAGCTGGTTTGAGTTTGCCGGTATTGAACCGAACCCAAGTTATGCCACGCTGATGAAGGCGCAGGCGTTGATTGAACAGCATGACATCGACTATTTGCTTGCTGTGGGGGGCGGTTCGGTTATTGATGGTACCAAGTTCATCGCTGCCGCGGCTTTGTATGATGGGGCAGACCCATGGGATATTATTGCCCAAGGGGCGGAAATAAAGAGCGCATTGCCCATTGGTTGCGTGTTGACGCTACCGGCAACTGGATCGGAATCTAACACCGCCGCAGTGGTGACCCGTGATGGACACAAACTGCCATTCCGCAATGATTTGGTGCGCCCAGCGTTCGCGGTGTTGGATCCGGCGGTTACCTTGTCCTTGTCAGATCGTCAAATCAGCAACGGTGTTGTCGATGCTTTTGTGCATACCGTTGAGCAATACCTGACCTACAGCGTCAATGCCAAGGTGCAGGATCGCTTCGCCGAAGGTTTGCTGCAAACTCTTATTGAGGAAGGTCCAAAAGCATTGGCCGCGGACACCAAGAATGATTTAGCGGTGCGGGCAAATATTATGTGGGCGGCCAGTATGGCACTCAACGGACTCATCGGTGCCGGTGTGCCACAAGATTGGGCCACCCATATGATTGGCCACGAGTTAACCGGCGCCTATGGCATCGACCATGCACGCACCCTATCTATCGTGCTCCCGGCGATACTAAAAATACGCACCGAGGCAAAGCGGGACAAACTGTTGCAATATGCCGAGCGCGTTTGGCAACTAACCGATGGCACGGAGGCGGTCCGCATCCAAAGAGCAATTGAACTTACCGAAGAGTTCTTTGTGGCGATGCAACTGCCAACCCGATTAATGGACGTCAATCTGGATGAAACCCATATTGATGGCCTGATTGAGAGTCTCACGCAACATGGCATGGTTCAGCTTGGAGAGCACGGGGATATTACGCCCGACGTAAGCCGAGAAATTTTAAGACTGGCGCTCGTTTAAACGGGTCCCACGGCGTACCCGACCTATGGGTGCGCCGACGCTGCGATAAAACCCCACTCATGGAACTATTTCGATAATTAAACTCACCTATCTACAATCCTTTCAGGTTCCGCCAAGACGTTAACCCGAAACGGAGCATCTTGCTGATGTATTTCGACGGTAAAGTGGTATTTACAAAGCAAAGGTAGATGAGTATTTTTGAACTTCTATTATGATAAAGGTGCATTTTGGAAAGGTAGGTCGATGATGAGTATTGGTTTTCAGACCGAAAAATATTGTTTTTGACGGCCGAGTTGGCCCGGCAACACTGCTCAGAAAATAGTACCCCGAATGGGCTACAGCCTACTAAACATAGGTGGGCATCTCGCAACCAAGAATCTATGACTGATCAGCCCCCTCCGCAAAACTCCTCAATAATAGTCGAATCAATAGTAATTGTATTCGATGCGTTTGGTCGCCACGACGCTAAATTAAAATCGGATTATAAATCTTGTTAATGGACTATTTAGTTATTTTTATTAATCCAATTTAATATTTTCCTGCGTATTAATTTCGCCTTTAATCAAAACAGGAAAAATCATAATGAAATTGACAAACATTTTCTTATCAGCAGTCGTAACCGCATCGCTTGCCGTTGCGAGTTTTGTAAGCGCGGACCACCATGGTGCCAAAAAAGACATAGTGGATACCGCGGTCGCCGCAGGTAGCTTTACCACCCTAGTAACTGCAGTGCAGGCCGCCGATCTGGTAGCGACCTTGAAAGGCAAAGGGCCATTCACTGTTTTCGCGCCAAATGATGCCGCTTTCGCCAAAATTCCGGCGGCTACGTTAAATGGTTTGGTCGCCGATAAGGAAGCCTTAACCGGCGTTTTGGGCTTCCACGTGGTATCCGGTAAGTTTCTCGCAGCAGATGTAGTCGGTCTGGACGAGGTCACTACCATTACTGGCAGTACACTCACCATTAAAGTCATGGGCGGTTCTGTTTATGTCAATGGTTCACTGGTCATCGCGACCGACATTGCAACCTCCAATGGTGTTATTCATGTGATCGACACCGTCATTACGAAGTAAACCCTAGTGGTAGAAAAGCCCCATTGCTGTCGGCAATGGGGCTTTTTTTTGGCGCATCGAAAATGCCATTTAGAGCCGATTTCAGGCTCTTTTTACCTTCGCTGGACGCGCTTTTTAGAAGCCCTCAACCACTATTTTACCCTTTGCCGTTCCTGTCTCAATTAGGGCATGGGCGGCGCGGATATTTTCTGCGTTAATAGGCGCTAAGATTTCACTCACTGTGGTGCGAATGCGGCCGGCATCGACCTCGTTGGCCACATAGGTTAGCAAGCGATGCTGCTCAATCATATCCGGCGTCTGATGCATGGCGCGTGCGAACATAAACTCCCAATGTAAGCTGGCCGACTTGGACTTCATACCAGCCATCGCCATCGGCTGGTCAGTGCCATCAATGGTCACGATGCCGCCTTGCGGGCGGATCAGTTCAACAGCCGTATCCCAATGGCGCATATCGTTCAATATCGCAATGTGATCGACTTGGTGGAAGCCCAGAGCACGCACTTGCTCGACCATCGGTTGGTTATGATTGACAACATGGTCGGCACCGAGCTCGGTGACCCAAGTTGCCGTCTCAGGGCGCGACGCGGTGGCAATGATGACCAATCCCGCGGCCTTGGCCAGCTGGATCGCGATTGAGCCGACCCCACCGCCGGCACCGATGATTAACACCGATTCGCCCTTGTTGGCGCCATCGCGGTCGATCCCTAAGCGCTCGAAAAAGGCCTCATAAGCGGTAATGGTGGTCAAGGGTAGCGCGGCGGCTTCAGCAAAGCTGAGACTCTTGGGCTTGAAGCCCACGATGCGTTCATCGACCAGCTGAAACTCGGCATTGGAGCCGGACCGGGTAATATCACCGGCGTAGTAGACCTCATCGCCGACCTTGAACAGAGTAACGTCGGGGCCGACGGCTTCAACGATGCCGCTGGCATCCCAACCGAGCACGCGCGGAATATCCTCTACTATGTCCTTAGGGCTGCGGACTTTGGTATCCACTGGGTTGATCGACACGGCGTACACTGAGACCAGTAAATCAGTCCCTAAGGCAGTAGGCTTGGGCAGTTCCACGTCGAGGAAGGCTTGCGGGTTTTCAATAGGCAGATAGTGAGTCAGGGCTACGGCTTTCATGGGTAAATCTCCGGTTTTCAAAATACTAAAATGATCAGCCAATGCTGGTCATCTCATTCAAGGTAAATTCGCTTACAGCACCGTCAGTGGCCTGCATATAGGCTGCCAAATGAGGCCTATTCATATGGGCCTGCCATAACTCGCGGGTCGCCCAGGTCTCATAAAACATGAAGTGCGCCGGATCGTTATTGTCGCGATGCAACTCATAGCGGATGCAGCCCGGTTCGCCGAGGGTGATGGCAATCAATTTTTCCAATTCGGCTTGAACGAGGGGGATCTGACCGAGATTGGCATAGATATTAGCGACAATGGTGATTTGGGTCATGGGGTCAGCCCGTATGAGAACGAAGTCTAAACTGTATCCGATCGGATTAAGCGGATAAACTAGCGCTACCCGTAATTATAATCCGCCATGGTCGTACAATGCTGCTTGCTAACATCGCGCTGTTTTTAAAGATTGTCGAAAAAGGCGGCTTGGCTGCGGCCGGTCGAGAAGTGGGCCTGTCCTCGACAACGGTATCTGAGCGGCTGGCTGCGCTGGAAACCCATTTTGGTGTGGTGCTGCTGAATCGCACGACCCGGGCCATTAGCCTGACCGACGAAGGGCGCACCCTCTTAGAGGGCGCTAAAATGGTACTGGGCGAAGTTGAGGACCTGGAAACGCGCATCCGTTTGGGTGCTCAAACCCTGTCCGGGCCGATACGGATTAGCGCTCCTAGTGATATTGGACGGACCCATGTATCCGCCGCTATCAGCAGTTTTTTAGCCAAACACCCAGCCATTTCCATCGAATTGGTGCTGTCGGACGGCTATGTCGATTTTGTCGGTCAGGGTTTGGATATTGCATTGCGCTTTGGTTCGGTTACCGACAGCTCCTTGCGCGTTAGAAGCCTGGGCCTGCAGCGGCGACTGGTCTGTGCTGCGCCCGCCTATCTGGCAAAACACGGGATGCCCAAAAAGCCGGTCGATCTCAAAAAACACAATTGCCTGGTGATGCGCTTTGGTGCCAATTTGGACAATGTTTGGCGCTTTGGTGCCAACGCGCTGCAACAGATTGTGACCGTGCGCGGCGATCGAATTGCCAACGATGGCGCCTTGGTCCATCAATGGGCCCTGGCCGGTTTCGGCATCAGTCTGAAGTCAGAACTGGATGTCAGGCCGGATATTCTAGCCGGGCGTCTGATTGAACTGTTGGCCGACTTCGCCCCTCCCCCGGCGCCCTTGCAAATCCTCTTCCCCCCCAGCCGTGCCCAGCCTAAGCGGGTGCGTGAGTTGGCCGACCATCTGGCGCTGTTGATCGAGGGTTTGGAGCAGGGCTGAGGCCATTTCGCGCTCGGCATGGGGTCATGGCGACGGACGCGTGAACGGGCTACCCCAGTCAATTCAAAGCTGTTTGTTTTTTAACCAGATGTAAGGTTAGTCGATATAGTAAATTGACTTTGGCCGCCATGGCGCTACTATCGGCGCCATTCCATTGATTTTGAGAACGCCGATGTCTGCCTCCCTTGCCCCCGAATTCCGTTATGACTGGACAACTGCCGAAGTTGTTAAGCTGTTTGAATTGCCCTTTAACGATCTAATGTTTCAGGCGGCCACCTTACATCGCGCCCATTTCAATCCCAATGAAGTTCAAATCAGCACCCTACTCTCGATCAAGACCGGAGCTTGCCCTGAAGATTGCAAATATTGTCCGCAGTCGGGTCACTACAATACCGGTCTGGCGAAAGAAAAATTGATCGCGGTGGAGAAGGTGATTCAGCAGGCCAAGGCCGCCAAGGCCGCCGGCGCGAGCCGCTTTTGTATGGGCGCGGCCTACCGCTCACCGAGCGAGAAGGATTTTCCTGTTATTCTCGATATGGTCAAGAGCGTCAAGGAGCTCGGTCTGGAAACCTGCATGACCCTAGGCATGCTCGAAGGCAAGCAGGCCGAGGCATTAGCCGGTGCCGGTCTCGATTATTACAACCACAATCTCGATACTTCGCCGGAATACTATGGCGAAATCATCACTACTCGGAGTTATTCCGAACGCCTAGAGACCCTGCAGAATGTGCGTTCTTCGGGCATGAAGATCTGTTCTGGTGGCATCCTGGGCATGGGCGAGGGCCTGTCCGATCGCGCCGGGCTGTTTATTCAGTTGTCGAATCTCAATCCGCACCCTGAGAGTGTGCCAGTCAATATGCTGGTTAAGGTCGAAGGCACCCCGATGGCAGAGGTTGAAGATCTCGACCCGATTGAGTTCTTACGAGCCATAGCCGTTGCGCGCATCTTGATGCCAGCGTCACACGTTCGCCTCTCAGCCGGACGCGAACAGATGAGCGAAGAAATGCAGGCGATGGCGTTTTTCGCCGGAGCCAACTCGATCTTTTATGGCGAAACCTTACTGACTACGGCCAACCCCGAAGCGAATCTTGATAAGGCCCTGTTCGTTAAGCTGGGTATCGTCCCTGAACAGCGTAATATGGGCGCACAAGACGCGGTTGAACAGTTCGACCCGGCGACCTGTCCAAAACGCAACAACGCCCGCTTTTACGACGCCACGCTGGTCTGAGCCTTAGGCCTTGGGCCTTAGACATAGTCCCTAGACATAGCCCCTAGACATAGCCCAGAGCCACGGCCATCGATTGCGCAGCGCAGCTGACACAATCGCCCCTTAATTTCCAACCGGAGCGCACTTGCCCAGCAAGGCCGCGACAACTGCATTGAAAAATTTTTCCGATATGGCGGTCCATCTGGCTGCCCGACAAGCCGATCATCTGATGCGCAGCCGGCTGCAATTGCAGTCCGCGCAAAGCATTACCCCGACAGTCGATGGCCAGAGGCTGTTGTCCTTTTGCAGTAACGACTACCTCGGCCTGGCCAATCATCCGGCGATCGCCCAGGCGATGAAAGAAGGGATTGACCAGTATGGCGTCGGCTCGGGTTCCTCGCATCTGGTCAGTGGCCACCACCGCGAACACGAACTGCTCGAACAGGAATTGGCAGCCTTTACCGGTCGGGAGGCGGCCCTGGTCTTCAGTTCCGGCTATATGGCCAACGTCGGCGTTATGTCGGCGCTGATGTCACGGCGCGACACCATCGTGCAGGACCGCCTGAATCACGCTTCGCTGATCGATGGCGCGCTGCTCTCGCAAGCCAAGATGCTGCGCTTTCGGCACAATGATATGGCCCACCTCAGACGTCAGCTCGGCCTGGCCATGGGTAAGAAACTGGTGGTCAGCGATGGGGTTTTTTCGATGGACGGCGATTGTGCGCCCTTGCTGGATGTCTCCCGCCTCTGCGCAGAACATGCCGCTTGGCTGTTGGTCGATGACGCGCACGGCATTGGCGTGCTGGGCCCGCATGGATCTGGCTTGGTTAATGCCGTGGGCTTAACCAGTGCCGACGTTCCGCTATTGGTCGGAACCCTGGGCAAAGCTTTTGGCACCTCGGGTGCTTTCGTCGCTGGCGACAAAACCACCATCGACTATCTATTGCAGACGGCCCGACCCTATATCTATACCACGGCAACACCGCCGGCCTTGGCGGCGGCCACGCGCATGGCCTTAACGCTGGTGCATGGCGCCGACGCTGAGCGAGCGCACCTACAAACGCTGATCGGGCACTTGCGTCAAGGGGTCAGGCATCTGGGTTACCAGCTGATGCCCTCCGCAACAGCGATTCAACCCATTTTGGTCGGTGCCAATGAAGCCGCGCTGCAGTTAAGCGCGCAGCTAAGAGCGCGGGGCTTGCTGGTCACCGCTATCCGCCCCCCGACGGTGCCGGTCAATACCGCCCGATTACGCGTGACCCTGAGTGCTAGTCACAGCCTGGCGCAGGTCGATCAACTGCTTAATGCATTGGCGGACGTTACATGAATCGTGTCTGGTTACCGGGTTGGCATGCGAATAGTCAAATATTTGACGAATTACGTGCTGAGTTAGGTGCAGATACTGACGAAAGGGTGCTGTCATTTGCCGATACAGCACTGAGTCGTGCCGACTGGTTGACCGAGCAAGTTGCCGCCTTGGACGAGGGAGTTACTCTGGTCGGTTGGTCCTTGGGTGGGATGTTGGCCTGTGAGTTAGCCAGCCTAAGCGCCAAGGTCAAGGCCGTCTTTGTGCTTAACGCCAATCTCCAATTTGCCGGGGCCGCTGGCCTGGACTCGGGCGTGGCGGACGCCTTTATGGCTCGATACAGGATCAATCCAGTGGCCACTCGGGGTCGTTTTGCTCAGCTGGTCGATCCCGTTCGGAGCGGGTTTATGATGCCTTTTTTGTTGGCCGGCGATCAGCTTGCCAGTTTGCATTGGCTTTATGAAATAGACCTCCGTCAGCAGCCCATCGCATGCCCAGTGCATCTGTTGTTGGCGCACGACGACCTGTTGGTGCCGTTCGGCAGCGCGCGCCAAGTCTGGGCCGGCAAGGCCAGTAGCGTCACGGCCATGGCGGGTCATCACAGCTTGCCGCTGAGTGCGCCGCGTCGGGTTGCAGACTGGATAAAAGAGCATGGATAAGCGCGCCGTCGCCCAGGTTTTTGGTCGAGCCGCTGAGCATTACGACGGTGCCGCTCACCTGCAGCGTCGGGTCGCAGATCAACTTATGGCTCAGGTAAGTGAATTACCGCTACGCCAAGCGGGCCATGTGGTCGATCTGGGGACTGGGACCGGCTATTGCCTGCCGAGCTTAGCTCAACGTTTCCAACCGAGCCTATTGACCGCGCTGGATCTGGCTGAACCGATGTTGGCGCGCGCTCGACAGCGGGTGGCACAGGTGAGCCCGGTGCAGGCCGATCTGGAAAATCCGCCCCTAGCCGACAACAGTGTCGATTTGGCGGTCTCCAGTTTGGCGGTACAATGGTTGGATCGGCCGGACGCCTTTATCAACCGGCTGGCCCAGGTCCTCAAGCCGGGTGGCTATTTAGCCCTGAGTACACTCGGACCGAAAACCTTGGCTGAATTGCGTCAAGCCTGGGCGCAAGTGGATCAGGCAACACATGTAAATCGATTCCTGCCGGCCAGCGATTGGCAGGCGGCCATCGCGGCGTCATCGCTGACTCTTACCCTCTGGCACGAAGAACAGCTGGAGGTGCGCTATGATGCCCCACTGAATCTGGTGCGAGAGCTCAAAGCCCTCGGCGCGCACCATGTAGAACGACAACATACACCAGCGGTTGGCCATTTACGCCCGATGTTGCGTGCCTATGAAGAATTTATTTGTGCTGATGGCCGTTACCCGGCGACCTGGGATGTCTTTTACCTAATTGTGCGAAAAGCCCTATGAAAAAACGTTATTTTATTGCCGGCACCGATACCGACGTCGGTAAGACCCATATCACCGAGGCACTGCTTCGGGCTGGGCAACAGCGTGGCTTGACCACTCTCGGTCTGAAGCCCTTGGCGGCGGGTGCCGACCTGATCGACGGGCACTGGTCGAATGATGATGCCCGGCGCCTGCTGGCGGTGTCGACCCTTAAGCTACCCTATGAGCAGGTTAATCCCGTCTTGTTGCGCGCCGCTCTGGCGCCGCATCTAGCCGCCGACATGGAGCAGCGCCGGCTCACGGCGCAGCGTTTGGCGGGCTTTTGTCGTGGCACGCTAATGACTCAGCAGGCCCAGCTGACGTTGATCGAGGGTGCTGGCGGCTGGCGGGTGCCACTTAATAATCGGGAGACATTGGCCGACGTGGCTATAGAGTTGAATCTTGATGTAATTCTGGTCGTGGGTATGCGGCTAGGGTGCCTGAATCATAGCTTGCTCACGATTGAGGCGATTCAGCGCGATGGCCTAAGGCTTGCCGGCTGGGTCGCTAACTGCATTGATCCGCAGATGACGAGCTTAGACGCCAACATTCAGAGTCTTATCAGTCGCATCCCGGCTCCTCTGCTGGGTACTATGCCATTTTTAGGGGTGGGTGAAGCAGCCCCAGCAGCCTGGCTCGATGATCGGTTTTTTGACATATAAATGCTAATAAAAAGTCAATTTTACGTCATTTGGCGGAATCAAATTTGAAACCTACCCGCAAACCCAGATGGCGAGCAATTGCATGTGCGACGTCTAAGAGATTTATTAACAAAAAGTAACAGCAAAATTCGCGCTATTGGTTAACATATAACCAGGGCTGAATCTATATCAAAAAGACACCTATTTAGTTTTTAGCTTGGTTTACGTCAAAAGCGATAGGGTGGCGATATGATAGCGTCAGTAATGAATGCCGGAGTTGTTGGAGTTCAGCGTGGTTACGATCAGCTGAACCAAAGCGCCGAGCGGATTGGTCAAGCCAGTGTGGCACCCATCGAGGGTGGCCCGCAACAGGGGGCCGCTCCTATGGTTGAACAAATTCTGGCAAAAATCCAGGTGCAAGGCAGTAGCAAAATTATTCAAACAGCGAGCGAGACCTTAGGGACGCTTGTTGATATAAAAGTGTAAAAAGGTAACCAAAGACTCGATGTCGACCATAAGTGGCGTGTTCCCAAATGCGATAACCCCGACTTTTGCCCCGTCTGCGGACCCGGCGAACCAGCTGCGTCTGCGGCGGGAAAATGATGCGGCGGTTTTTGCACCCGTTGACGAGGCTGCCGCCACGGCGGGCTCGCGGGCCGCGCTTATCAGTCAGCCCGGCCGGCTCGAATCAGAACAGGCCTTGGCCTCTGCGGCCGCCTTGGCGAGCGGATCCAAGACCAATGGTTCGGTTGAAGCGCAGCCCAGCCTGTCTCGGGAGGCTGTTGACGCGGTCTCTGTCGACAATCGAGACAAGGCAGCGCACCAAGAGGAGCGAACTAAAGAGGCGTCGCACCAAGCCGAGCACGATCGTATTAAGCTGGAAGGCGAGGTCGATCTGGTGCGCGAATTGGCAAGCCTCGATCGCGAAGTTCGGGCGCATGAGCAGGCTCATAAATCAGTGGGCGGTCAGCACACCGGCGCCATGGCCTTTACATTTGAATTTGGCCCAGATGGCAAGCGTTATGCTGTCGCCGGTGAGGTGCCCATCAATGTCGGTCGAGTGATGGGCGACCCAGAAGCGACACTGCAAAAAGCCGAGCAGGTTCATCGGGCGGCTTTAGCGCCGGCCGAGCCATCGATTCAAGACCGCCGCGTGGCTGTCATAGCGTCTCAAATGGTGCACGATGCGCAAGTTGAGATCCGCCAGGTTGATCGCGAACAAAGTATCAAGGCTGCTGAAGAGCGTGGCGAGCAGGCCGAATTAAACAGAGAAGACGTCGCCATAACCGAAGCCAACAGCGCGGCGGTAAACGATGACGTGCTGCGCACTAGCACTGACACCGAGCGCTTACCGTTGGACGTGTTCACAGATATCAGTCAGGCCGGTAAGCAAATGGCCCAAACTGCGGCCTACATGACCCAGCAGCAACAAGCTGTGGGCTTTAATCTCGATACCACCGTCTAATCCCAGCTTGTCCTATTTGACCAGCAGCAAAATATGTTCAAGCCCCTCAAAGTAAGGCCGAAAGGCGCATTGTCGATTCCATTCCAGATAGTAGCGGCATTAGAATTTTTTGGTGTTGGGTACTCGGCGATACTCGGCAAAGACACTCAGCTCCCAAGGCCGCAACGCCAACACTATTCCAGAGCCATAGGTTTCACTGACTGGCAGTTTGCCATCTTCCTTACAGAGGTCATCAAACTCGCGCGCCAGCCGGCGCATGCTGTTTTGCATATGGCGGTTCGATTGACGAGTTAGCATGCCAGCCATGAAGACCAGTAGTTCGCCGGCCTTGGGGTTGAAAGTGCAGTTGAAGAACTCCCCGGCGACATGATTTTCGAAGTATTTATGTACCGGTCCGTTCTGAATCCACTTAAAGTTGCGCGACACCAGTGTGCGGACCCGATTGCCTGGCAGCAGTTCGATAAAGCCGAGCCGATCAAGTTTTGCCAGCAGGCGAGTGGCCTCGTGTTCGTCAAAATTATAGATAGACACTATATCGTCCAATGTCCAGCGGTTGATCAGTAATTGGGCCATCAACAATAACTTGATGTTGGCGATCAGATCTTGTTCGGCTTCCAGCGTTAACTCGTCGATGATCATCGAGCCCTCATGCATCCGGGTAATCAGGTAACCCAGATCGGCATTGGCCAGTGAGCAGATAGCTTCGAGTCGATTGAGGGTGAAGTGCCGTTTGGAAAACATGCGCTTAACATTGGCTTCGCTGAGATTTAGGTGGGTTGCGACATCGGCATAGGTAATTTTGCGCTCACGTAGAATTTTTTTGAGCGTGTCAATCAATTGGCTAGTTTGTGACATGGCAATGCCTGTTGGGCGGCCTTATGTAAGTTTGATAATGCCAGCTTTTTAAAGGCCGTGCCACAGGTGAGCAGGATTTAATGGTGGCTCGATCGGTTGCCAAAATGCTCTGTCTGGCCACCGTTCCTGGTGTTAAATCGGTCCATTAGGCGAGCCACTTAAAGGTAACTATTTGCTCTGTGCAGTGTGAGAAGGGCCCGTTACCTAAATACCGTAAAAATTTAATGGACAAAAAGTGCCAAAATCCTGTAATATCCGCGAAATTTTGGGCTGCAAATGCACCCAGCTGAGACGTTTGACCAGCAGAAACTACACCCTGACCGCACCAAAAAATTAGCTTGTCGTGGCGTTATGCTGCAACGGCAAATAACGAAGCGGGATGAAGTTATCTTCATCTCGCTTTTTTACGAATTGGGGTGAGGTAAAACCGGTCTAACGGGTCAATTTCTCAATCGTCCATTCATGCAACTGATAGGAGAACGGATCTTGAGTACGCCTGCCATACTCGCGCTCGAAGACGGAAGTATTTTCAACGGTATCGGCTTTGGTGCCGTTGGTGAAGCCATTGGTGAAGTGGTATTTAATACCTCCATGACCGGCTACCAAGAGATCCTCACGGATCCATCCTATGCCCAGCAAATCGTCACCCTGACCCATCCCCATGTCGGCAATACCGGCGTGAACTCGGAAGATGAAGAGTCCGATCAGGTCTGGGCGTCGGGTCTAGTGATTCGCGACGTACCGCTGATGCACAGCAGCTTCCGCAGTGAGCAATCGCTCGCCGACTACCTGAAAGCACGCAATATAGTGTCTATCGGTAATATTGACACTCGTCGTCTGACCCGAATTCTGCGCGAAAAGGGTGCTCTAAACGGTTGCATCATGGCCGGTGAGAACATCGACGTCGATCGCGCCTTAGCGTTGGCCAAGGGTTTTGCCGGCTTGAAAGGCATGGATTTGGCCAAGGTAGTCAGTGTTAAGGCGCCCTATCAGTGGACCGAAGGCAGCTGGCAATTAGGCGTTGGTCATACCCAACCCGATACCAGCAAGTTTCACGTCGTCGCCTATGATTTCGGGGTCAAACGCAACATTCTGCGCATGCTTGCTGATCGCGGTTGCCGCATCACCGTGGTCCCGGCGCAAACGCCGGCTGCCGATGTTCTGGCGCTCGCCCCTGATGGCGTATTTTTGTCCAACGGGCCGGGCGATCCGGAACCGTGCGACTATGCCATTCGCGCCATTGCTGAGATTTTAACTACCAATATCCCGGTCTTCGGGATCTGTTTGGGCCATCAGTTGTTGGGCCTGGCTTGCGGTGCGCAAACCGGCAAGATGAAGTTTGGTCATCACGGTGCCAACCATCCGGTCGCGGTACTGGCCGACCAGACGGTGATGATCACCAGTCAAAACCACGGTTTTGCCATCGAAGAAAGCAGTTTGCCAGGCCATTTGGTGGCCACGCACCGGTCCTTGTTTGACCAGTCACTGCAGGGCATACGGCATACTGACAAGGCTGCCTTTAGCTTCCAAGGCCATCCGGAAGCAAGTCCCGGTCCACACGATTGCGCGCCCTTGTTTGATCAATTTATTGATTATATGAGCCAACGCCAGTCCTAAGGTGACCCGACACTGCCCCAATTGCTGGGGCAGTTGCATACACTAGCATTCAGAATTTGTGAGAAACCATGCCAAAACGTACTGACCTAAAAAGCATTCTGATCCTCGGCGCTGGGCCCATTGTGATTGGCCAGGCCTGTGAGTTTGACTATTCCGGTGCACAAGCATGTAAGGCGTTACGCGAAGAGGGTTATCGGGTCATCCTGGTCAACTCGAATCCGGCCACCATCATGACCGACCCGACCATGGCCGATGCCACCTACATAGAGCCGATCACCTGGCAGGTCGTGGAAAAAATCATCGAAAAAGAACGTCCGGATGCAGTGTTGCCGACCATGGGTGGCCAGACGGCGCTCAATTGCGCACTCGATCTGGAGAAGCACGGCGTTCTCGCCAAATACGGTGTGGAAATGATCGGTGCCAATGCCGACACCATCGATAAGGCCGAAGATCGCAGTCGCTTCGATAAGGCGATGAAGTCAATTGGCCTCGATACCCCCCGATCCGGCATCGCGCACACGCTCGAAGAAGCCATTGTGATCGCCGAACGCCTGGGCTTTCCGTCGATCATTCGTCCGAGCTTTACCATGGGCGGCAGTGGCGGCGGTATTGCCTACAACAAAGAAGAATTTGAAGAGATCTGTCGCCGCGGGCTCGACCTGTCGCCGACCAATGAATTGCTGATCGACGAAAGCCTGATTGGCTGGAAAGAATTCGAGATGGAAGTGGTGCGCGACAAAAATGATAACTGCATCATTATTTGCGCCATCGAAAACTTTGACCCGATGGGCATTCATACCGGCGACTCCATTACCGTTGCGCCGGCGCAAACGCTAACCGACAAAGAATATCAAATCATGCGTAACGCCTCACTGGCGGTGCTGCGTGAAATTGGCGTCGAGACTGGCGGTTCGAACGTCCAGTTCGGCATCGATCCGGCGACCGGCCGCATGGTGATCATCGAAATGAACCCACGTGTGTCGCGCTCGTCCGCCCTGGCTTCGAAGGCCACTGGCTTCCCGATTGCTCGGGTCGCCGCCAAGCTGGCAGTCGGCTATACGCTCGACGAGTTGCAGAACGAAATCACCGGTGGCGTCACCCCGGCCTCGTTTGAGCCGAGCATTGACTACGTCGTCACCAAGATACCGCGCTTTGCCTTCGAGAAGTTCCCCCAGGCTAATGATCGCTTAACGACTCAGATGAAGTCGGTCGGTGAAGTCATGGCGATTGGCCGTAATTTTCAAGAATCCTTGCAGAAAGCGTTACGCGGTCTGGAAGTGGGCGCCTGTGGTTTTGACAGCTATGTTGACCTGAACGCAGACAATGCCAATGAAATTATCGTGCGCGAATTGCGCGAAGCCGGTCCTGACCGAATCTGGTACGTCGCCGATGCCTTCCGTTCGGGCATGTCGGTGACCGATATTAATGAGCTGACCGGCATCGATCCTTGGTTCCTGGTACAGATCGAAGATTTGCTCGCCGATGAAAAAGCCCTCAGCAGCAAAGGCCTGAAAGACCTCGATGAGGCGCTGATGCGCAGCCTGAAACGCAAGGGCTTCTCGGACCTGCGTCTGGCTCATCTGCTCGGTGTCAGTGAACAGGAACTGCGCAAGAAGCGCTGGGCCCAAAACGTGCGCCCGGTCTATAAGCGGGTGGATACCTGTGCCGCGGAATTTAAATCGGATACCGCCTATATGTATTCGACCTACGATGAAGAATGCGAAGCGGCGGTGACCGATCGCGAGAAAATCATGGTCATCGGCGGTGGTCCGAACCGTATCGGCCAGGGCATCGAATTCGATTATTGCTGTGTGCACGCTGCCCTGTCGGCGCGTGAAGACGGTTACGAAACCATTATGGTGAACTGTAATCCGGAAACTGTCTCGACCGATTACGACACCTCCGATCGGCTCTACTTTGAGCCCGTCACCTTGGAAGATTTACTCGAGATCATCGATCTGGAAAAACCCAAGGGTGTCATCGTCCAGTACGGTGGCCAGACACCATTGAAATTGGCGCGTGCCCTCGAAGCGGCCGGTGTGCCCATTATTGGCACCAGCCCGGATGCCATCGACCGAGCCGAGGACCGTGAGCGCTTCCAGGTGATGGTTGAACGGCTGAATCTGTTGCAGCCGGAGAACGGTACCGCGCGTAGCCTCGATGAGGCCGTGTTGATCGCTAACCGCATTGGTTATCCCCTGGTAGTGCGACCGTCCTATGTCTTGGGCGGCCGAGCCATGGAAATCGTCTACCAGGAAAAAGACTTGCGCCGCTATATGAATGACGCGGTCAAGGTGTCGAATGACTCGCCGGTGCTGCTCGATCGCTTCCTCGATGATGCTATCGAAATGGACATCGACTGTGTCAGCGACGGCGAACGTGTTGTTATCGGCGCTATCATGCAACATATCGAACAGGCGGGCGTCCATTCCGGTGACTCGGCCTGTTCGCTGCCGCCCTATAGCCTGCCGATGCCTGCGCAAAACATGATCCGTGAGCAGGTCAAGGCGATGGCGCTGGAGCTTAATGTAATCGGCTTGATGAACGTCCAGATGGCCTGGCAGGATGAAAAACTCTATATCATCGAAGTGAACCCGCGTGCCTCGCGCACCGTGCCTTTCGTGTCCAAGGCCATCGGTGTGTCATTGGCCAAGATCGGCGCCCAGGTGATGACCGGTAAAACTCTGTTGGAATTGGGCTTTACCGAAGAGATTATTCCGAGCTATTTCTCGGTCAAAGAAGCGGTCATGCCGTTTAATAAATTCCACGGTGTCGATCCGGTGTTAAGCCCGGAAATGAAATCGACCGGCGAAGTCATGGGCACCGGCAAGACCTTTGCTGAAGCCTTTGCTAAGGCTGCTGTTGGTGCCGGTGCGGTGTTACCGACCTCGGGTAAGGTGATTATTTCGGTCAAGAATAAAGATAAGGCCGCGGCGTTGGTGATGGCGCGTAGCCTGACCGAACTGGGTTTTGATGTGGTTGCTACCCGGGGTACGGCGCAGTTCTTTAGCGATCAGGGTTTGCCGACCTCGGCGGTGAATAAGTTCAAGGAAGGCCGTCCGCATCTGGTCGATCTGATCAAAAATGATGAAGTTGCCTTTGTGATCAATACCACCGAAGGCCGGCAGTCGCTGGTCGACAGTGGCGAGATCCGTAAGGGTGCACTGCAACATAAGGTTTATTACACCACGACCTTGGCCGGTGCCGAGGCCTCCGTGATGGCCATCCAGTTGCAGCAAGAGCCGTCTGTAAACCGCCTGCAAGACTTGCATGCCATGCTCAGTCAGTCATAATAACGGTCAAGTACAGACGATCAAAGGGCGCCTGGCGCCCTTTTTAAATGAGAAAGGAACATCGCATGCAACGATATCCAATGACCGTTGAAGGTGAATTGGCGCTTCAAAACGAGCTCAAAGAATTAAAATCTGTGCGTCGGCCCGCGGTAATTATTGCTATCGCCGAAGCCCGCGCGCACGGTGACTTGAAAGAAAACGCTGAATACCATGCCGCGCGTGAGCAGCAGGGCTTTATCGAAGGGCGGATTCAAGATATCGAAGGTAAGCTATCCGGCTCCCAGGTGATCAATGTGCACGATATACCGGTCACCGGAAAAATAATCTTCGGCACTACGGTAAGTCTGCTTAATGTTGAAACCGATCAGGGCGTGACCTATAAGATCGTCGGTGATGATGAGGCCAACGTTAAGGTCAACAAGATCTCCTTGAACTCACCGATTGCTCGAGCGTTGATCGGCAAGGAAGAAGGCGATACGGTTGTCGTTAAGGTGCCCGGCGGCGTGGTCGAATATGAGATTGAGAAAGTCGAACACCTCTAGGGTTGAGGCTTACTCAGAAGTAAAAAAACCGCGTATTACGCGGTTTTTTTATGGCTAATCTTAAAAACCTAGTCGATCACGCGCATGGTCAGTACCACTTCGCCGACCGAAAAACCAAATTTTGACATTGAGGTCACATTGACGATGGAGTTGTCACTGACCTGATAGAGCCAGTCGTCCATGCGAATGCCGATGTTTTTACCCGAGGCCAGGGGAACATCGAGGACATAATTCATATGGATGGCATTGCCGGCAAACTCCATCTGGGCGTCTCCGATGACATCGGCCGCGGTGCCGACATAGGTTTGCTCGCCGGTCTTGCGGAACTGCCAAACGCGTGTCTGGATCTCGCCATCGCTCCAAGTAAAGAGTTCATCGAGCACTCCGCCCTGTTCGTCCCAAGTGGCACTGATTTGGGCGGTGAAGGTGCGGCTGACTTCGCCGCTGCGATCGCGCACAAAGCCTTCGGCATGGATCTGATTGTTGAAGAAACTCATCGGATCAAACTGGATCGGGGTGTCGGCATAGATACTGACCGGCAACTGGCTACAGGCACTTAACAGGGTGGCGCTGGCAAATAGGGCAATGGTTTTCATGGCGGGTCTCCTAAAACAATTCCGATTCTTACGCATCAGCTGGCAAAACGGATGGTTTGTATTGTTCTCCTTAGTAGCCTATGCCACAAGGGCTAGGGCAATGGATCACCATATTTTTTTTGACCACGTCTAACGGCCTCATCGAAGCCCTTCGCGCAGCTGTCAGATACGTCCTGGAACGCAGCCTTTAAATCGCGTCCCGACAAGAAGCCGCCGTCGAGCATCCTGGTCCGCAAGAAGCTCTCATAATCCTTGCCTTCGTGAAAATATCCGCCTGGGGCGATGATATAGCGCGCCACCAGCTGGTCGCACTGACGGCACTGGACATAGACCCGCTGAGCGTCATCTCGGACGAGGATATTGCGCAGATTCCGCGACCGGCAGTGTTGACACTGTTGAATATACACGTCCATTTAAACTCCTTATTGTTGTGACATTTACATTGTTAGTTGTTAGTTGTTAGTTGTTAGTTGTTAGTTGAGGACCCAGAACCAATAGAGCGGGCCCAAAGTAAAGGCGGTCACCAAGCCCAGGATCGCCATCAAGGTGCCCATCCGGGCCAGGTCCTTGACGCTGATGACTCCGGAGCCAAAGGCGATGGCATTGGGCGGTGTGCTAACCGGTAAAATCATCGCCATGGAGCAGTTCAGCGTAATGGCGAGTACCAGCACAAAGAGCTGCTCGGTCGGCAAACTCAAGGACACCACGAGGGGAATTAACAGTCCGGCGGTTGCCGTGTTACTCATAACGGTGCCGAGTAGTGCGGCGACCAGTACCAAAGCGCCGACCAGCAAGGTAAAGCTGCCGGTGCTGGGCAACCAACCGACAATCACGCTCCCCATATCGGTAATGTCGATCGCAACGCCTAGGGCAATGCCGCCCGCGACCATAAAGAGCACGTCCCAAGGTAAGGCACGAAAATCAGACTGATCCAGAATAGCCAACCAAAAGGCAGCAATAATGGGAAAGAGCGCCACGGTGCCGGTCTTTATCCCGAACTGGCCGCCAACAAGCCAACCCAGGACAGTGAGCACAAAGATCCCTATAGACAGCCATTGGCGAGCCCTTAGAGGCTCGGCCTCGACCGTGCCTATGTCCAACCTAGCGGTGCCCGGCGGATAGACCTTCAACAGGGCAAACCAGAGCAGCGTCAAGGCTATTAGCAGGAAGGGTAGGGTGAGCATCATCCACTCCAGAAAACTCACTTGGATGTCCTTGGCCGCTAGGTAGCTCATGGCAATGGCGTTAGGCGGTGTGCCAATGGGGGTGCCGATACCGCCTAGATTACAGGCCAGCGGAATCGACAGAATCAAGCCCACCCGAAAGGGGGTGCCGACGCGCAAACGCTCAGCCAGCGGTAGCACCATGGTTAACATCATCGCCGCCGTTGCAGTATTGCTCATCCACATCGATAAAAATGCGCAGACGGCGATGATACCGGCCAGGGTGGTGCTCGGTTCGCCCTGGGTCAGCTGCAAAATCCAATGGGCAAAGCGGGTGTCGAGTCCGGCCTTTTGCATCAGGCTCGATAAGACAAAACCGCCCAGAAAAAGCAGAATAATATTGGAAAAAAAGGGCGCGAAGAATAGGGCATCGCCGATCGGTTGACCCAACTGAGCTAGCGCTGGCGACAGCCAGAGCAATTCTAGAGCGAGGATGATAAAGCTAACAATAAACAGGGGTAACCACTCACTAACCCACAAGACCGCGGCTAACAGGAGAATCAAGACCGCCTTGACCTGAGCCGGATTGAGCCCCGAGAGCGCCGGCCAATCGGTCGTGGGCAGAACAAGGGTGATCAATAATGCCAGTGCGGCCCAGAGTTTGGCCTGATGCACCCCCAGACCCTGATAGAAATTTAACACTGCGCGCATAGATGGACTGCTGGCTAAAAGAGTCCTCCATCTTAAGGTATTGACTTAGCCCACACCGCACACAGATCATCTTTTTGGGCACTGAACGGTGTGCGCTGCTGGGATAGTGGCGCGCGGTTTTTGCGCATCGGGGCCTAGCTGGGTGCGGAAATTTGCTTGGCTAGGTAGAGCGCGTAATTGTCGGTCATACCGGCGATATTGTCGACCATGCGTTGATAGATCTCATATTGACTCATTTGCTCGGTCGGGGCCTCGCCGGCCATCAGGTCGAACACCCGCTTGGTGCGATAGGACAAAGTCTTTCGATCGCGTTTTTGGTGAAACTCAAAGCCTGCCTCGATAAAGGTTTTTAACAGCACCGATAAGACCGTATAAGCGCCGATCTCGGTTTCGGTTTTCTGCACATCCATAAAGACCTTGTTGATGGCCAGATTCTTGGCCCGGTTGATGCCATTGCGAATGCGCTCAGGGCAGGCGGAGATTAGATCTCCGGTAAAGGTTGCCGCCATGATCGAATCGAGGTGGGTCACATACGTCGCGACCACCGCATCGACGATGCAGCCGATGGTCTTACTGCGCAGCGCCGAGAGTTGGCGGCCTGGGGAAATATTGCCGCTGTTGTTGAGGTTGAGGACCTTGGTGCCCTGGATATCGAGAAAGATCTCCTCGACCTCGACAAATTCGATAATGCTCAGCTCCACCGCATCTTCTAAGTCGATTAGCGCGTAACAAATATCATCGGCCGCCTCCATCAGATAGCTGAGTGGGTGGCGCGCTAGGCGACCATCGGGCTGCTGGATCAGGCCAAGCCGGTTGGCCAGTTCCTGGAGAAAGCGGTGTTCACTGCGAAAGCAGGAAAACTTGCCATTGGCGCCGGCCTGCTCGGCGGTCCAGGGATACTTCAGCGATGTACCCAGGGTCGGAAAGGTTAGGCGTAGGCCGCCGTTATTAAGATGGTACTCAACCTGGGCGAGGGTACGGAAACCCTGGGCATTGCCTTCAAAGCACTGCAGGTCGAGCTTTTCCAAATCGGTCAAACCCGACAAAAACATCTGGTTGTCGGCCCGCTTAAACCAATCCTGGATCGCATATTCGCCAGCATGACCGAACGGCGGATTGCCAATATCGTGCGCCAGGCAGGCAGCTTGTACAATAATACCCAGATCGTCGGGCTCAATACCCTCAGGCAGCTGATCTTTAATGATCTCGGCGACCCTGATACCTAGGCTGCGGCCAACACTGCCGACTTCCATCGAGTGAATGAGTCGATTGTGAATATGGTTGTACTTGGCCAGTGGATGCACCTGCGTTTTACCACCGAGCTTGCGAAAGGCGCCGGAAAAGACGATTCGGTCGTGATCCTTGTGGAAGTGGCTGCGGCCCATGTCGGCAGGGCCGGGGGCATCGTGACCAAAGCGGGCGGTGGTTAACAGCTGGTGCCAATTCATCGGCGTCATAGGGTTGCTCAGTGCAGATCGGGCGAAGTTGCGACCATGATGAGAGGGCGCGCGGCAGAGATCAAGTGCTGTGCATGCAAAGCTTTTACTTGAGTGCTGGCCGGGCTTTGGTTATAAAGGCCACAGAGATCATTTTACTGGATATATCTACAGTGGCTAAAAATAAGATTCAACTGGTCTGTACCGACTGTGGTGCCGACTACGCCAAGTGGCAGGGTCAATGTACCGAGTGCAAGGCCTGGAACACGCTCAAGGAATTCCGTGAGGCCAAGGACCCGACCGGGCGACCCAACTTTGCCCAGGATGAGCGCTTTCAAGGGTACACCGGCAGTCAGGCCGGAGTGCAAACGCTGAGCGCCGTTGACCTGGCGGATCAGACGCGCATCGTCACCGGTATCGGCGAGTTCGATCGGGTCTTGGGCGGCGGCCTGGTGCCAGGCAGCGCCGTGTTGATCGGCGGTCACCCGGGCGCCGGCAAGAGCACGCTGTTGTTGCAAACCCTCTGCCATCTGGCGAGTGAGCATTCGGTGCTCTATGTCACCGGCGAGGAGTCGGTGCAGCAAATTGCCTTGCGCGCGCAACGCTTGAATCTGCCGCGCGACGATTTGAAAATTCTCTGCGAAACCAGCGTCGCGCGGATTACCGAAGTCGCCAAGGAGCTGGACCCGAAGATACTGGTGATCGATTCGATCCAGGTGATGTTTGCCCCGGATGTCGACTCGGCGCCCGGCAGTGTGTCGCAAGTGCGCGAATCGGCCGCCTGGCTGACCCGTTTCGCTAAGCAGACCGGCACTATTCTGATCATGGTTGGCCATGTCACCAAAGACGGCACTCTGGCTGGGCCGAAGGTGCTAGAACATATGATTGATGCCTCGGTGATGCTCGAAAGCTCCGCCGATTCGCGCTACCGGACTCTGCGCGCGATCAAAAATCGCTTTGGTGCGGTCAATGAGCTGGGCGTGTTCGCGATGCTCGACAGCGGTATGAAGGAAGTTAAAAACCCCAGCTCGATCTTCCTGAATCGCTCCGATGCGGCCTCCTCCGGTTCTATCGTGACCGTGGTGTGGGAAGGCACACGACCAATGTTGATCGAATTTCAGGCACTGGTCGATGGCACCACCATGGGCCATCCCCGGCGCGTGGCGGTCGGTCTGGATGCCAATCGCTTGAATATGTTGTTAGCGATACTGAATCGCCACGGCGGTGTCTTTACCGGCGATCAGGATGTCTTTATCAATGTCGTGGGCGGCGTGCGGGTCACCGAAACGGCCGCGGATCTGGCCAGTGTGCTGGCTATCTTATCGAGTCTGCGGGATCGGCCCCTACCGAACGAATGGATCGCCTTCGGCGAAATTGGTTTGAATGGGGAAGTTCGGCCAGTGCCCAATGGTCAAGAACGCATTGTCGAAGCCGCCAAGCATGGCTTTAAAAAGGCCATCGTGCCGCTCGGCAACAAACCGCGCAAACCGATCGAGGGCATTACTGTGCTGGCCGTCAAAAGCTTAGACGAGGCCTTGAAACATCTGCGTGACGAATAGTCCGGTGCCGCCTAAGGCTGCATCGGTGGGCGCGGTGCATTGGCCGTGCCCTCGGTTGCCCAGACTCTGCTAGACGAGGGCGCCGAGGTAGAATTCACTTTGCGCATGGTTGGCAAGCAATGCCGCTAGGGTATGGCCATCCGGGTTGGTCGCCGCCAAATTGCGACCTTCACTTTTAAACAATGCCACAAATTGCAAGAACGCTGTCTCATCCATCCTGGTATAGGCTCGATACAGGCAATGAAAGTCTCGGTCTGTCCCATCGTATGTGTTAAAATCCAAATAGAGTTGCAGCTGTTCTGCACTCCAGGGTTCGCCTTCGATTCTTTTTTTATCGCGTTTCATTGTGACCCCGTTAGTAATGAATGGCAGCTGTTACCAAATGCCAATTGATCTGTGTATATAGCGCGAAATAATACCCAGTTGGAGCTGTTAGGACAAATGAACAAATGGCATAGTGACAAGTCATTGCCGTATAAGACTCGAACACCGAACAGGCAGTCAAGCGACGTTCCGTGTTCAATGCCCGACATGGCTTTTGTCTTCAGTTTTGGTTACGCCAGGGTATGACATCTTCAGCATGATAAAATATTTAAAGACACCGCTGGTTTTGCTTCTATTGCTGGTCAATGGCGCCAGCGCCGCTGCACTGCGCTCGGCCAATCGTTGGGATATCAGCATAGCGCCCTATCGTTTTGAGCTTCAGGGGGAGTTTGTGCGGGCGGTTAACGACTACCGTGCGGCCGTCAATCAGACCAATATAGATCCCAGTCGAGATCGCCAGATACGAGCGGAGTTAACACGTCTGGAGCAACTGGCTCGGAGTCGCGGCTATTATCAGGCGATTATCAACAGCAGTTGGAACGAGGAAAAACTGACCCCCCGCTACCAAATCACCTTGGGACCTCAATTCATCATTCGCAGCCTGTCGTTGTCGGGAGGCTTTATGCCTGAAGATAACCAGTGGCAGGTGCTGGCCGTGGGTGAAGCCTTAAACGCTGCGCTGGTACTCAATCAGCAAGTTAAGCTGCGGCAATACATTGAAGCGCGCAGCTGCTTTTACAGCCTCTCGATCGATCATCGAGTCACGCTAGACGAGGCGGAGCAGGTCGGCGATGTTGATTTTCAGGTCATCGTGTCCGATCCCACTACCTTTGGTGAGGTTGAATTTATCGGTGCGGGCGATGCGAAACTAGAGTTTCTCGCCCGGGTCAGCGGTATCGACAGCGGCGATTGTTACCGTCGAGCCGACATCGATAACGCGGTGATCAGTCTGTTTGACACCGGTCTTTTTAGTCAGATTCGGCCTACCCTGACGCGAGGCGAGTCCGGCCAGGTAAATGTCACCTTCGGCTTGGAGTCGCGTAAAGACCGGACCCTGCGCGCCGGCTTGGGCTGGAAGAGTGATCAAGGTATCGGCGGTTCGGCCGGTTGGCAGCACAGAGATCTCTTTGGCGAAGCGCAAAGTTTGGCCTTGGGCCTAGCATTGCAATCTGCTCAGCAGAGCGCCACAGCCAATATGGTGATACCGAGTTTTCTTGATCGCCGTAACCGCCTCAATTGGGACAATGAAATAAGTTACGCTGAGGTTGCCGGGGTCGAATCGACCATATACTCCAGCATCGCGCGCTTGGCGCGCAAAGCCTCAACGCTGGACTATTATGAGTTTGGTCTCGGTGTCAGTCAGATCGACGAGACCAGCTATGGCGTCAGCGACCGCTATCGCCAGTTGCGCACCCCGCTCAGATATCTCCGTGACTCGGTCCAGGATCCGTTCAATCCTAGCCTTGGCTTGCGCACGTCCGTGGGCGCCGAGCCGGTCTGGGACATCGATGAAAAGTTCACGCCCTTCCTCTTGACCGGTGTTGATCTACAGTATTTTTGGTCGTTGAAGAAGCGCGCCACCTTTGCCAGCCGGGTCCGCTGGGATTCCCTCTGGTATGGTTCTGAGCTTGGGTCCACCCTGGCCAACATTCCGCAATCGGAATGGTTGAAGGCCGGCGGCAGCGCCTCGATTCGAGGCTATGGCTACCAGAGCATCCAGTTAGCCCAAAAGGAAATTACTGCCGAGAACCCCAGCAGCTTGGCCGCCGAGTTGCCGGGCGCGACGCAGCGTTGGCTACTGGTCAACGAGGCGCGGTTGCGCATCAATGACAGTTGGGGTGGCGTTGCCTTCTGGGATGTTGGGGCCTTGGGTGAGCGCGCCAGTTTAGACTCGCCTGAGCAGTGGTACCACGGTGTCGGGCTCGGCATTCGATATTTCACCCGTTTTGCACCGATCCGAATCGATCTGGCCTGGCCACTAAACCAGCGTGCGAGCGATGCCAACTTTCAGGTTTATGTCAGCCTAGGGCAGGCCTTTTAATGGCTATTCGTCTGCGCGCGGTGGCGCGTCACGGTTGGATCACGCTGCTGCGCGTGACGGTGTTACTGCTCATTGCGGTGCTGATGATCAGCGCCATGCTGGTCGGCACCGAGGGCGGTCGCATCGGCTTGATGACGCAAGGGGTTCACTTCTTGCGTCTGTGGTCGGGGCAAGATATCAGCGTCAGCGGGATCCGTTCGCCGGGCTTGGGTCAATGGCGCATCGGGCAAATCAAACTGGTCGGTCTAGCCGCGGCACCGACCATTCAAATGGATAACTTGTCACTCAGCTGGCAATGGCCTTATGCCGTGCAAAATCGCTGGTGGTTCGATGATATCGCCATCGGTCGGCTGCAAATGCAACTGGCCGAACCGGGCAGCGGCGCTGGCGCGAATCCATTCGCCCGTCTCATCGAGTTATGGCCCCGCTTACCCGCAGTGCGCATCGAAAATGTGGCCATTGGCGACATTAGCCTGGACCGACCTCGATACCCGACGCTGCATGCCACCCTGGCGGCGGAAGGCGAAATCAACTGGGGCGCATTACCGGCCCGGCTTGCCCTGTCGTTGACTGAGCCGGGCACGGCCAATAGCTATTCGGCCGAACTGTCGGCCGACGCCATAGATCGCTTCCGTTTGCAGGGTTCGCTGTTAGCACAGCCATCAACGGCCTGGGCCCGATGGCTGCGTTGGTCATTGACTGAACCGGCACAGGCCTCGTGGGATGCACGCATCGACTACAGCAACAGCGCGACGCTGCAGGTGGCCATTGATCAGTGGTCGCTGCCCTGGCGTTCTCACCGACTGGAAGCCAGCGGCGCGCTAGAGTATCGGATAGCGGACGGACGACTGACCTTCCTACCCGTCGACATCAGCCTTGATGGTAAGCCGGCTGCGCTGCTCGGCTGGATCGACCCGAACGACTCCGAGCTGTCTATCGAGATGACCGATTGGGTGCTCGACCCGTTCAGTGAATTTGCCGGTGTGGCAGAGTTGACCGGCCAACTCTCGATGCAGGCGCAGTGGTACGGCGGTTGGCGTCGACCACGCTTGGATGCCAAGGTGGGCGCCCAGGGTACATGGCAGGGCACACCCTTTGATCTGTCTATGACCAGTTTGGCGGAGGCAACGCGTCTGCGCCTAGAGACTGCCAAGCTCAGTCTGGGCAACAACCAGATCTCAGCCGTTGGCTTGATCGACTGGTTGTCCGATACCCTAGACCTGAGTTATCAGGGCCAACTGTTCACCGATCCGCTGTTTCAGGAACTGCTGCCCGCCAGCTTGGCTCAGCTTAGTTTGGGCGGTGCGGTAGCCGGCACCCTAAGTGGGTCATTCACCGACCCACGGGTTGCGCTCGACGCCCAACTGCAGGGTACGTGGCATGACGCACCGCTGCAGGCAAGCCTCTCCGGCACATGGGGTCAGGGGGAACTGAACCTGAGTGCATTTCAGTTGGAAACCGAGTTACTGCAAACCGGCGGCAGTTTGAATTATGTCTTAGCCGATCAGAGCTGGCGTGCCCAATTAAAACTGATCGACTGGCGCGCTGAATTGCTCGCGCGCCTGGGCGTCAGTTTGCCGGTCGCGTTTCGCGGCACCGGCTCTGGTGACCTGAGCGTCACCGGTCAGGGGCGTGCGGTCGACATCAGCGGTGACGTTCTTATTGAGGGTTTTTGGCAAGACTGGCCACTGCGCGCACGCCTGATCATTGCCAGCCTGCAATCGAGCCATCTTGAATTGGCAGCGTCCGAAGTGCAGCTGGGAACATCCCAGTTAGCCGGAGCGGGTAAAATAGATTGGCGTGAAAAAAGTTTCGACCTGAACCTAACCCATCAGGATTGGCCGTTGGCCATGCTGCGGCCGTGGTTATCCTTTTGGCCGCAGATACTCGATACCCTCGAGGGCGAGTTAACCGGGCAAACGAGCCTAACCGGCCCCTGGAACAAACCGGCGATTGGCACCGACAGCATCTTACACGGCCAGTGGTTCGAGCAACCGCTGACGCTCGCCTTAGTGACTCGCCCCGACGACAATTTGCACTGGAAAATCGATCAGTTTGAGGCTCAGTGGCTTGATGCTCGATGGTATTATCGGGGCGATTTCTGGCCCTATGAACTGACCCTAGACGGCGATGCCGAGCTGGAAGCCATCGCCAGTCGCCACTTGCCACTGCTGTCGCGTGAGTTTATCGGTGCTGAACGCGCCCTACCCGATACGCTCGATCTGCGCTTCGATGCCGATATTCGGCTCACCGGTCGCCTAACCGCACCGATCATCACCGGCGATGTCGATGCTCGCGGTCAGTTCGATCGCCAGCCCGTGGTGCTGCGCGCCGACCTGACCCAGCTCGATGTCGATCATGTCGATATTCGTGCGGCACAAGGGCGGTGGGCGGGCGGAGAATGGCAAATCGAGGGCCAATATCACTGGCGCTTAGAGCAAGCAGCCTTGACCGTGGCCACCCAAACACCCGATGCCCGACCCCTGGTGCCCTGGCTAAAGGCGGTGCTCGGCGAGTCAGTCGATCTGAGCACGCTGGATACTTGGCAAGGCTCGCTCGATGGCAAGTTAGAGCTCGACAATCGCACGGCCGATTGGCGCATCGACGGTGATCTGACAAGCGTTGGCACCCTATTAGAAGAACCCTATCGACTCCAATGGCAAGGCCAAGGCGCCTGGCAGGATCAGCTAGAACACCAGTTTAGAGGGCAATTGGGTGCCAGCGGTATCGAGGCTAGCCTGGTGACTGAGCAGCAAACGGTGACTGGAGCGATCTCGATTAAGGATCTCCGGTTTGCCCAGATCCGTCAGTTGGGCGCACCGGTCCCGGATGGTTTAACCGGGCAACTGAGCGCCGAGCTGACGCTGGCCGGCCCGTTGGCGTTGCCCGAATTCAAGGGCCAAGTCAGCAGTGTCGGTCGCTTAGGCCGGGATATCCGTACGCTGCCCTTTAGCGCGCAACTGTCCTTGAGTGGCAACCGTGAAAACTGGCGCGTCGCCGAAACACTGTTCGATATCCCCAATGCCCTCAGTTTGACGGTGTCCGGCCAGGGCCAAGGGCTAGACGGCGAACTGCTCTTTGAGGGTCGGTTACCGGACACAGCCTACTGGATCGATAACGCCGAAATAGGTCCTGGAATCGCGACCTTTAACCTGCAGGCCAGTGGCAATCTAGCTGCCCCACTGCTGTCCGGTGCCATCGACTGGCAAGCACAAAATTGGCCGATTAATATCAATGGCCAATTGCGTAGCGAGGCTGGTCGTTATCTTCTGAGCGGCTCGCTCAGTTCGGATGCTCAGACCCGGCTTAAGGTCGAACTCGGCACCGCTCGGGTGGCTCTATCCCAATGGCAGGCTCTAGTCAGCGAAAAGCTTTTTGCCGGAAGTGTGACAATCGACACCCCGCTGTCGGTGTTGGATCCGTTTTTTATCGATCAGCCCGACCAGCAAATCGGTGGCGAATTGGCCGGGTTACTGGAATGGCAAGGCAGCCTGTTGGCCCCATCTTGGTCTGGTAATCTGCAGTGGCTCAATGGTTTCTATGAACACGCCACTTACGGCACATTGATCAGTGATATTCATCTGGATCTGGCGGCCAACCAGGACACTTGGCAAATCGATGGTCGTGCACTGGATGGTGATCGCGGACAAATTCGCATTCAGGGTGATGTGCAATTTCTGCCGCAAGCGCAGCAATGGCTAGCTCACAAGATTGATCTCGGTGTCACCCTAAACAAGGCTGGACTGTTAAATCAGGCGCAGATGGACGCCACTGTGTCCGGTGCATTGCAGGCGACTGGTTCCTATCATCAGCTGCAGGTGGCCGGTAAACTTAATGTCGCACCGTTAAATATGCAGTCGGATTCCTTCCTCTGGGACGGCGCGCCGCAACTAAATATAGTGCAGGCGAATGGGGTAGCCAGCAAGTCTGCGCAAAAGCCGACCTATTGGCCCCAGGGCCGTTGGCAAGTCTCGGTGGTGGCGAATAACCGGGTCAACCTCTACGGTCAGGGTATCGATGCCGAGTTAGCCGGTACGCTGGAGCTAACGGATGATTTTTATTTGCCGCAAATCTCCGGTCAATTTGCCATCGTGCGCGGCAACTATGTGGGCTTTGGCAAGGCCTTTACCCTGACCGACGGCAATGTCCAAATTCAAAACAACCAGCTGGTACTGGACGTCAATGGGCTCTACAAAGAGCGCGATTTAGAGGTGGGTATCCGCATTAGCGGTACCCAGGATGCTCTTAGCTTGGTACTCAGTTCACCCTCCGGTCTGGGCCAAGATGAGCTGCTATCCCAGCTGCTCTTTGGCCGGCGAGTGGAGCAAATGAGTGTGATTCAAGCCGTGCAACTGGCATCGGTGGTCAACCGCTTACGTACCGGTGAAACCGGGCTCGATCTGATCGCCGCGACTCGCGACGAGCTGGCCCTCGATTCTCTGGTAGTCGACACCAAAAGCACCAGCTCAGGTGATGTTGCCTTTAATATCAGTGCCGGTAAATATGTTAATGAAAACCTCTATCTCGAGGTTGAACAGGGCGTCGGGACCGACCAGGATTTCCGCAGCAGCCTACAATATGAGCTGACACCGCGCACCTATTTGGAAGTCTACACGCAGGGAGAATTCGGGTCATTCAACAATAACGGCCTAGAATTAAACTGGTCAGTAGATTACTAGAGTGGTTTGCAATTCCAATAGCCTGCTTGCGTAGGCGGGCTAAAGTAACAATCTTCGAGGATATCCGTGCTATGTTTAAGACAGATTTGAGTACTCAGAGTAAGATAAAAACAATCTTTTCTGGCGTATTTCTAACCGCTCTAGCGGGGTACTTCTGTTATCAAGACCTTCTCGTGCCATTAACGGGCGGTATCTTTTATGCTCGCCAGGGCGTGGAAACTTTCCAAGACCAGGAGCCCGTTTGGTTTTGGGTGCAAACGGCATTTCAGGGCGGCTTCTTGACCTTGCTGCTGGGTTCCTTTGGATTGTTTTTTTTGGTCGCCGCGGTCAAAGGTGAAGGCAAGGTGGTATCGTTTAAAGGCGATTGATGACCCAAGCCAGCAAGCCCATGGCAAAGTCGATCGGTTGTTTTACAGCCTGTTAAGTGTTGAGGTAGGTTAGGAAATGTCACAGAATTATGTATCTAATCCGAAGCCCAAAAATCTAACCAGAAGAAGGCTGCTTAAAAAAGGGTCAGTAATGCTGTTCGGCCTGACTGCCATACTGCAAGCCTTTACCCGTCGCCTTAACGCAGAAGAAAACCCACAAATGACCTTGGCAACACTAGTGAACGTCTTAAAGTCGACCCAAAATGCAGTGTGTCAAACGGCCGCGGCTAAGCTGATGTTGTTGCACGAAAATAGCCTGGACTACGACTTGCATCTACGCAATGCCAACCTAAGCAGCATGCAAATCGAACACATCGCAGCCGCCATACAGGCGATTCATAGCCAGGGCGGGCCGGCCTTGCACTCGGTTAGCCTGAGTTATAATAAGGTATCCGATCAGGTCATGGTGAGTCTGGTTAAAAGATTGCCCCCGACCGTGACCGAGGTTGGTTTGGTACAATGTGGGCTGAGCGATTTGGGCGGTGAGGCTCTGTTAGCCTGGGCATTCGGAGCGACAAAATTACAGATCTTATGTGTTGAGCAAAACGCCTTTTCTCAACCCTTACGAGCAAAATTCAGCGCCTTAAGGCAACGACGGCCGGGCCTTTTAGTGGTTGTTTAAGAACACCGAAACGGAGCCGACTTTTGCCAGCGCAAGGTTAATCGCAGCCAAAATTATTTGCCACATCGTTCATACTTAACAACAACCGACTGTTGATTGATGCTCCAGTTGCAGTTCCGAAATTGATTTCGTTATCCACTTACAGAGGATCGCAGGTGCGGGTTTTTTTACAGCTGTTCTGGTTTTTCCGTCAAGAATGGCGTCGTTATGGCGTGGCGTTGGTCGCCTTAGTGGTGGTCGCATTCGCGACCATGGTGCCGCCCTGGATGATCGGTCAAATTGTCGATGCGTTGGTTGATGGCAGCGCAACCTGGCCGTTTTTGTACAGCCATATCGGCTGGATTTTGCTGGCCGCTATCACCAGCTACAGTCTGCGAGTTATCTGGCGTATTGCACTGTTCGGCGCCAGCTATAAGCTCGCCAATCAATTGCGCCAACAGCTGTTCGACCAGCTGAGCCGACAGTCACCCAACTTTTATCAAACCATGAAAACCGGTGATCTGATGGCCCGGGCCACCAATGATATTCAAGCCGTCGAGATGACCGCCGGTGAAGCCGTTTTGGCGCTGTTCGACGGTGCCTTTACCGGCTTGCTGGTGTTGCTGGTCATGACCCTGGTTATTTCTTGGCCGCTCACCCTGATCGCTCTCGTGCCCTGGCCGATCGTCGGTTACTTTATGTGGCGTTTTGGCAAGGAGCTGCATCTGTCTTTTAAGGACGCTCAGGCGCGCTTCAGCGATCTCAACGATGATGTACAAGAAAGTATTTCGGCCTTGCGGTTGACTCGCGCTTTGGGTCGGGAGGGGGTCGAGCAGGTCGAGTTCAACCGGGTTGCCGCCCGAGCCAATCAAGCCAATCTGGCGGTTGCCCGCACCGACAGCAAGTACGATCCGGCGATCCAGTTGGGCATTGGTTTCTCCTTTTTACTCAGTATCGCCGGCGGGGCCTATTATATTAACCAGGACGTTCTGACCCTGGGCCAGTTAACCAGCTTTAATCTCTATCTGGGTTATATGATCTGGCCGATGTTTGCCATCGGCTGGTTATTAAACCTGGTGGAACGCGGTCAGGCGGCCTACACGCGGATCGCGGATTTGTTTGCCATGGCGCCCGACATCAAAGATGAGGGCACTCTGAACTCGGTCGTGCTGCCCTCGATCGAGTTTGCGATCGACGAATTTCGCTTCGCCCAGGCGCCGCGTCCGACCCTGAAAGATATTCATCTGACCTTGTCGGCGGGCCAGACCTTGGGAATAGTCGGCCACACCGGTGCCGGTAAATCGACCCTAATCAATCTATTGGTGCGCATGGCCGAGCAAGAGGGTGCGCAGATCCGCATTGGCGGACACCCGGTGGCGAACTTCAGCCTCGCCAACTTACGCGCCCACATCGCCACCGTGCCACAAACGCCCTTCTTGTTCTCCGCGACCATTGCCGAAAATATCGCCCTGGCGCGGCCCGAGGCAAGCCAGGCCGACATCGAAGCGGTGGCTCAGATCGCACAAATACACGATGACATTGTGCGCTTTTCGGATGGCTATCAGACCGCCGTCGGGGAGCGCGGAGTCACCCTATCGGGCGGTCAAAAGCAGCGCTTGGCGATTGCTCGCGCGCTGTTGCAAGATGCACCGATCCTCATTCTCGATGATGCGCTGTCTGCCGTGGATGTTAAAACCGAGCAGTCCATTTTGAATCATCTGCGCGTGGCGCGCTGCGGCCGTACCACGCTTATCGTCTGTCATCGGCTTTCGGCCGTGGCCACGGCCGAGCAAATTGTCGTACTCAGCCAAGGCGAGATCGTCGAGCAGGGTGACCATCTGACGTTGCTGGCGCAAAGGGGTTGGTATCGCAAAATGTTCGATTACCAACAGCTCGAATTGGCCGTGGAGGAGGGGCGATGAAGAGCACCTTTATGCGCCTGCTCGACTATGCCCGGGTTTATCGCAAGACCATTGTCGAGGCCTTTTTGCTGCTCCTGTTGGCCACCAGTGCCAGTGTGCTCGGTCCCTATTTGATTAAGGTCTTTATCGATGACTATCTGCGACCGACCAACTGGGATATGCCAGCGATTTGGACCCTAGCGGCCATCTATACTTTGTCGCAGTTGATTGGCGCGGGCACCTACTATTTACAAGCGATGCGCTTTAACCGTATTGCCCTCGACGTCATCCAAACCTTACGCGAGCAAGTCTTTGCGCATGTATTGACCTTGCCCATTGCTTACTTCGACAAGGTCGCGACCGGCAGTCTGATCAGTCGGATCACCAACGATACCGAGGCGATCAAAGACCTCTATGTCAACGTGATCTCGGTATTTGTGCAAAATAGCGTGCGGGTCTTGGGCATCCTCATCGCCATGGCAATCCTGGATCTGCGCCTGATGGCGATCTGTGCCACCTTGGTGCCGATTGTCCTGCTGATTATGTGGACCTACCAAAAACTCTCCACACCGATCTTTCAGCGCGTACGCAGTTTGCTCAGCGACATTAACGCCCGGCTCAACGAGAGCATTGAAGGGATGGCGGTTATCCAGCTGATGAATCAGCAAAAGGCGTTTCAACAAGCGTTTAAACGAACCAGTACCGATCATTATCGAGCCAAGATTCGCAATCTGGTGATCGATGGTTTTCTGTTGCGCGCCCTGATCGATCTGGTCTATCTGTTGTTGTTGTCGGCCCTGCTGTTTGGTTTTGGTGTGATCGAGCTGAGCTCGACCGGGACGATCCAGATCGGGGTGATCTATGCCTTTATCAACTATTTGGGCACTGTTACCGAGCCATTGATCGACATGACCTCTCGGCTCAATATGGCTCAGCAGGCGTTGGTCTCGGCCAGTCGGGTCTTTGCCTTGCTCGACGAACCGAGTGTCGCCCCTATTACCAGCCCGCAGGCACCGCAGGGTATCGATATTCGCTTCGACGTGCCCTCGTTCAGTTACGATGGCGTGCAGCCGGTGTTAAGCGCTATTGAGTTTGAGGTCGCCGGTGGGGATTTTATCGGCATAGTGGGCCACACCGGTTCGGGCAAGAGTACCTTGATGGCCTTGTTGATGGATTTCTATCGGCTCGAGGTGGGCAGCATCTCTATTGGCGGTGCCAATATAGCCACGATGGATACGCTGACTCGAACCGGCTTGGTCGGCTTTGTCCAGCAGGACCCCTTTATCTTTGCCGGGACTATCGCCGACAACATTCGGCTCAATCTGGATTTGACCGATCAGCAAGTGATCGAGTCGGCGCAGCAGGCCCAACTGCACGATGCCGTGATGGGCTTTTCCGATGGCTACCAGACGGTGCTGACCGAACGCGGTAAAAACCTCAGCACCGGCCAACGGCAGTTGCTCAGCCTGGCCCGCACCCTGGCGCGGAAACCGAAGATCCTCATTCTCGATGAGGCCACTGCCAATATCGATAGCCACACTGAGGCGCTGATTCAGAAGTCTCTGATGCGTTTACGCGGTCAAGTCACGCTCATTGCCATCGCTCATCGCCTGAGCACGGTGCGCGACGCCGATCGACTCTATGTCTTGCACCAGGGCCATATCCAGCAGCAGGGCAGCCACCGTGAGCTGATGGCAGCAGATGGACTGTACCAGCACATGTATCAGCTGCAGCAGCAGAAGGACCCCTTTGCGCTGATTGATGGCTAGGTGTCATCGCGCCCCCGGCTAGGACCCTGTAAGTCGCCTGCGTGCCATGCTGCCTAGCCAGTGCGGAAGTTTATTTGGCGTGCAAGAGTCGATCGAGATAGCCCATGGCAAAGGCTGAGAGTACAAAGGTGATGTGAATAAGCAGATACCAGAGGATCTTCTCATTGTCGATATTGCTTACATTCATAAAGACTTTGAGCAGATGGATCGACGATATTGCCACGATTGAGGCGGCGACCTTGTTTTTCAGGCTACCGTGATCCATCCGGCCGAGCCAGGATAGTTTCTCGCTGTCCTCATCTATATCCAATTTGGACACGAAGTTTTCGTAACCGGAAAACATCACCATGACCACCAAGCCGCCAACCAGCGTCAGATCGATAAGCGATAGTATGACCAGAATAAGGTCGACTTCGTTAATCGAAAAGACAATTGGAAAGACATGAACGACTTCCTGGAAAAATTTAATGGCCAAGGCCACCAAGATCAGGCTGAGGCCAAGATACACGGGGGCCATTATCCAGCGTGAAGCATACATCAGTCGTTCGATAAAACGTTCCATAGCCAGTTCCAGTTCCAGTAAGAGTTAAAACTGAAGAATATAGCATGCAAGCTGAGCCGTCATGAATTAGTCATCACTTTGAGGTAGGTCTTGGCGAAATATTTGGTTAGAAGCTTGGCGGGGCATCTGTTGAGGGCCTAACCGCCAGCCAGTATCTCCTCACCCCCGGCATGCGTGCGCAACCAACCCCAAATGCGCCGCGTTGAGCGATCGATGGCCGGTGCGCCATAGAAACCATGGCGACTGGCATCGTGTATCTGCAGGTAGTCTGGGTGTTTGGCGCGGGCTGCCGCCGCCTTACGTTGCCGGGCCGCTCTATCCTGGGCCGGCTCATTGCCCATATAGAGGTCCAGAATCGGAATGCTCAGCCGGCCAACATAGTCGGCCAGATCGGGTCTAAGGGCGGGTGCCTGAAAGAGGATCAAGGCATAACCTAGGGCCTCTTCGGGCGGCATCCGCTCGGCCAGATAGCGACTTGCCCAATAGGCGCCAGAGCCATAACCGAGCACAGCAATATTATAGTTGCCCTGCTCATTGAGTTGTTGAATACCACTGGTGATACGCGCCATAACCCGCTCTTGCCATTGCTCATCGGTTTCCACCAGCAACTCCGGGGCCGAATCTGCGGCCACCGGTTGCCAAGCGATGGCGTCTCGTTGCGGGGTAGGTAGCGGGATCGACAGGGTACTCCAACCGACCACCGGCAAATAGGTTCGGCTCTGTTGCAACAGAAAAGGATAATCCGGTGTGTGACCGGCATCGTGTAATATCAGCAACCCGCCTTCAGGGGATCCCGTTTCCTGCTCCATGCTAAGGGCGAAAAAGCGTTCAGACGGGGTGCTAAGTTCGATTACCTGATCGCCTTGGAGGCTGTTCTGATAGTGTCTGGGCAGCTCTTGATTGCGCTGCAGACCTGCCATAGGGTCGGTCTCTGCGAACGCCATGGCATTCGCTGCGAGCAGCCCAACTAAAAATAAACTCCACTTAACGGTCATTGGAAATTGACCTCACCTTGAGACTCACTAGAATGGTCGCTCCTTTATGCCGCCGAGGCCGCCCTTCGATGTCTAATTTTGTCATAGCTCCATCCATTTTGTCCGCCAACTTCGCCCGTTTGGGAGACGATGTGGATCATGTCCTCGCGGCCGGTGCCGACTGGGTGCATTTTGATGTAATGGACAATCACTATGTGCCCAATCTGACCATCGGCCCGATGGTCTGTCACGCCTTGAGAAAGCACGGCGTTACCGCGCCAATCGATGTGCATCTCATGGTCTCCCCAGTAGATCGGCTGATTGGCGATTTTATTGAGGCCGGCGCGTCAATGATTACCTTTCATCCGGAAGCCAGCGAGCATATCGACCGCTCTTTGCAGCTGATAAAAGATGCCGGTTTACAGGCTGGCCTGGTGTTTAATCCGGCGACGCCGCTGCATTATCTGGATTACGTGATGGACAAGATCGATATGATTCTGATCATGTCGGTCAATCCGGGTTTTGGCGGGCAATCCTTTTTGCCATCGACGCTCGACAAGCTTCAAGCGGCCCGAGCACGGATCGACGCCAGTGGCCGGCCAATCCGGCTTGAAGTGGATGGCGGCGTCAAGGTTGACAATATCCGCGCCATCGCCGAGGCCGGTGCCGATACCTTTGTCGCCGGTTCGGCCATTTTTAACGCCGACGATTACCAAACAGAAATTGCCAAAATGCGCGCCGAGCTGGCACTGGCGCGCTAGCTCTCAGCCATTCATCGTACGCTCTGCAACGTCCTCGCCTGCGCGAGGCGGGCGTTGCGCTCAGTCAAATAGTAAGGACGACCCCGTGGAAGAATTATTGGTTTTTGATCTCGATGGTACCCTGCTCGATCCGTTCGAAAAACTTTCGGCGGTAACCCGTAAGGCGCTGTCCGAATTGGATCGGTTGGGTGTTAACTGGACCATCGCGACCGGTCGTATGCCCCACGGTGCGCGCGAGTCCTTGCCCGATGTGCATTTTAACCATCCTCAGGTGTACAAAAACGGCGTATTGCTCTGGGATCTGAATGCCGACAAAATCATCAGTAAAATGCCCATGGACCAAGCAGAGGTTATCGAAGTCTGCACAAGGTTGCATCAGCACGGCATTAATCCCTGGATCAATACCATCGACCACGAAGATATCATCGGTGCCATTATTGCCGGTGTCTCGACGCCAAGAGAGAAGAAGTGGGTCGATTTTTTAAATTCCAAGGACATTACCGTACAACAACAGCCCGACTTTTCCGATATTCGCGACCATGTCTTGAATATCTTTGCCGCAACCGATAATCCGGCCGTATTGGGTATGGCCGAAGCGCTGGCCGATTTGCCTGGCGTGGCGGTGTTTGCCGGTCATGACATGTATCACAGCGGCGGCTATTGGATGGATATTCACCATGCCGGCGGCACCAAGGGCGACGCGGTTAAAATTATTCAAAAACAGCTGGGGGCACGCAAAATGATCTGCTTCGGCGACTCCGATAACGATCTATCGATGTTTCACCTGGCGGACGAGAGTTATGCCATGGGGCAAGGCCTGGACGAACTCAAGGCCATCGCCACCGCCACCATCGGCTCCAATGTGGATGACGGTATTGCCCATTTTCTTGCCGCTCGCTATGGCTTCGAGCTTTAGTTAGGGCCAAATCAGCAACCCTAGCGTTATCACCCTGCACGCCAGCCGGCGTGCACAGCACACCTGAGGTAAACCATGAACACCACCCTGCGTGCCCATTTGGCACTGTTACTGGCGATGATCCTGTGGGGCAGTTCCTTTATTGCCTTAAAGATTACGGTCAATGAAATGTCGCCGATGATCGTTGTCTTTTTACGGATGGCCATCGGCACCGTGGCCTTTCTGGTGGTCTGGCCCTGGCTGCGCCATGGCTTTGTCTATCAGAGTGGTGACTGGAAGTTTTTGCTTGGCATGGTGCTGTTTGAACCCTGCCTCTATTTTCTTTTTGAATCGCAGGCGCTGCGCTATACCAGTGCCGGTCAAGCGGGCATGGTGACCGCCATGCTGCCCCTGATGGTGGCCATTGCGGCCTATTTTTTCCTCGGTGAGCGCAATAATCTGAAGCAGTGGTTCGGGTTTCTCATCGCCGTGGCCGGGGTAATCGCGATGACCCTGACGGGTGACAACTCCGCTCAAGCACCCAATGCCATCCTCGGGAATTTTCTCGAGTTCCTCGCCATGGTCATGGCGGTTGGCTACACCCTGTTGGTCAAGCACCTGGTGAAACGCTATTCCGCCTTTGTCTTAACCGCGCTGCAAAGTTTTTCTGGGGCCATCTTCTATCTGCCGCTCGCGCTGTTATCGGATTGGCCCAGCCAGATTTCGCTCTCGACCATGGGCTGGTTGCTCTATCTCGGCCTGGTGGTTACCTTAGGCGCCTACGGTCTGTATAACTTCTCCCTAGGCTTTGTAAAGGCTTCGACGGCGGCCGGCTATGCCAATCTGCTGCCGGTCTTTACGCTGTTATTTTCCATGTTGATCCTAGGCGAGCGATTGACGCTGATCCAGTGGATCGCTATTTGCGTGGTCTTCGTCGGTGTTTATCTCAGCTACGAGCGGCGCTCGATTATCCCCAAAGAAGTTCCGCCCGGCATCACCGGCTAGGCGGCAGTTAGGTCTTCAAAACTGTGCGCTTGCACTCAGAATTGATCTCGCTCCACTGGCATCCTGTTTTTATTGAGTCGGTCAGGGGGGCGGGGCATGAAGAGAGCGATCGTAAGTTGGGTTGCGCCATGGCTATTGGTCGGCTGCAATCTATTGCTCGAGCCACCCCAGGAGGCGTCGCAGGCTTCTGCCAGCGGCGCCAGTCAAACCAACCCAACGGGTGGAGCGCTCATCACCTCCTTGAACGTTACCGCCGGCACCACACCCAATGGCGACTTCCCGGTTGCCGCTCGGGTCCAGATGCGCGCCGTCGTCGGGTCTCAATACGAGCTGCGCCTCAATGGCGAGTTACTCGAAAGTGGCAATATGCCGACCGAGGCTGTCGTGGCTGGCCCGTTCTCAGGCCTCACCAGCAACGATAATATCCGCCAAACCTACCTGACCTTTGCCCAGGCCGGCGCCAATGTTGTCGAATTAACCATTATCAAGGACGGACAACGTGACAGCACTGAACTCAGCCTGGACATCGGCAACCAGTGTTCTGGGCTCAATGAGAATTTTTTTGCCAATCAGGTACAGAGCAGCTTCAATAGCTGTACCGGTTGCCATACTGAGCAACCGGACAACAGCTCGTTTGCGGCACTAAAACGTTGGGACAAGATTCGCGCTGCATCAGAGCGATATTTCGTCGCCCACGTCGCGGCCCAGTTCGATGCTTGGCCACAGGCCGTCGGCGGGGCATTGGTGCACTCGGGCGGGGAACGCTGGGTGCCGGGATCGGCAGAGCATCTGCGCGCAATAGAGCTGTTGTATCGGATGGCCAGCGATTTCAGTTGCCCCGCCTAAAAGCCCGATAACGCCTAGGCTTGATCTAAGCTGGCAATATAGAGCTCTTCGACCTTGGTGCGCGCCCAAGGCGTTTTGCGCAGGAACTTCAGGCTCGATGCAATACTGGGGTCATCGGTAAAGCAGCGGATATTGATCCGTTGCCCCAATTCTTCGAAACCATAGCGGGCCTCTAGTAGCGTCACTATGGTTTTCAGGCTAATGCCCTCTAATGGGTCCTTACTCATCGGCCGGACGCGCCTCAGGGGCGTCAACTGGCTTGTCGATGGCGCGTTTGACGCGAATCGCTCGACCGTCCACCTGGGCATTATTGAGCTGATGGATGGCCTTCTTGGCATCGATAGCCTTGGGCATTTCAACAAAACCAAAGCCCTTGTGTTGCCCGGTCTTAACATCATTGATGAGGGTGCAATACTGTACCTGACCAAAGGCTTCGAACATGCCTTGCAGCGTTGCCTCGGTGGTGACCTTGCTTAAATTACGTACCAATATTTTCATGCGGAAGTCCTAAAGAGTGGCGTGGGCAGGCCAGCCCGGTTAATTGAAGGGCCTATTGTCGGACACTGTTACCCAGTATAGCGATTTCGGTCCGCTTACGCGCATACCATTAAGCCTAGTCGATAAATGGCTGCGCAGCCTGCTACGCCGAGGTTGGCAGTGTGGCCTCGGGAAGGTTTTTTTTGAGCCAATAGAGAGTATGACCGGGAGGGTAGTTGTCGAGCTGGCCACTCACCTGGTAACCCAAGTTCTGGTAGAAAGTTGGTGCCTGAAAACTGAAGGTCGTGACCTTCGCCCATTGGCATTTGCGCGCGATAGCAGCGGTCTCGGCTTCGAGCAACAGCAGGCTGCCCAGACCATTGTGGCGATGCGCCTCGGTGACCCAGAGGTAATCGATCGACAGCCAGCCCCAAAAGGTTTCCCCAACCAGGCCGGCGATAATCTGCTTGTTTTGGTCAAGCGCATAGACATCGAGCGGTCGCCCACCTTTGGAGCGCATTTCTTTGTGCCAAGACGACTGCCCATCATTGTAGGCGCGCAGCGCCAGTAACACCTTTTCTCGGCGCTTGGCATGAGCCCGGTGATCGATCAAAATCTGTAGGTCATCGGTCATGCTCTGGCCTCCTATCCTCTGATTCAGTCTTGGAATACTTCGCGCAGTACCAGTTCGCAGGCACCTAAGGTGTGGTAATCACACTTAGCCCCAGCGGCACTCTTGATGTCGCTCTGCTTACTGTTGTCGGCATTGAGTACCCGATACCAGGCGCCGTGCTGATGATCGATAAAGTGCGCCCAGCTGTATTGCCACAGTTGATCGTAACAACGCCAGTATTTTTCGTCACCGGTGGCCTTCGCCAACAGGGCGGCCGCGGCGAAACTTTCCGCCTGGACCCAAAAATACTTATCGTCATCACAGATTGCGCCGTCAAGGTCGAAGCCATAAAAGAGGCCACCGTTTTGCTCGTCCCAGGCTATTGCCCAAGCCCGATCGAACAACTCTTGTGCGCGCGCCAGCAGCCAAGCTTCGGGCCGGTGTTTGTGAACCATCAATAAGAGCTTGGTCCATTCGGTCTGGTGACCGGGCTGAAACCCCCAGGGTCGATAGAGGTTCTTGGCGTCGTCCCGGTTGTAGTCCCAATCGATCGACAGATCGGCGTTAAAGTGTTCCCAGATCAGACCATTGGACTTACCCGCCTGTTCGACGGCGATCTTGTGGGCCAACTGATAGGCGCGATCCAAAAACTGCTCATCCAAGGTCGCCTCATAGGCCAGGATCAGGGCTTCACAGCAGTGCATGTTGGCGTTCTGACCACGATAACTGGACACCGTCTGCCAATCGGCGGAAATCTCATCGGCATAGAGACCTATATCGGCCTGCCAGAAATGTTGCTCTAACAGCGACCAGGTGTGATAGACATCGGCCCGGGCGCTCTCATCCCCAGCCTTTAAGACCGTGGCAAACGCCAGTAAGACAAAGGCCAGGCCGTAACATTGGTTGGTCTCGTCGGTAGGCCCGTTCTTATCTAAGGTCCAGCTATAGCCTTGTCGATCATTCTGCCAATGGGTGGCGCGCAGATAGTCCAGTCCGTGGTGCCAGAGATGCTGGTATTCGGCGCGGTCAAATAGGGCGTCAGCCTTGATATAGTTAAAGATCATCCGGCAAGAACTGACCAGATGCTTTTTGTCGCCGTCAAAGGCGACCCCGGAATCGAGAAAGTTCTGCTGAAACCCGCCCATGCTATCTTTTATATTTGGCTGATAAAAATCGAGGATGGTTTGGATATGGGCCGTTAAAAATTCAGCACTGCGGAACTTGGGTGCTTGCGACATGGGGTGTACTCCGATTTTTTTAAGCCCTCGACAAGGCACCGTGCCCGATCGAGAGCAAGATATTGGTCAGTCTTCTGGCGCTAGATCATCGAGCGTGGGCAAGGCCGTAAAGGCGCCCTGACGGGCCACGGTAAAGGCTCCGCATTTACTGGCAAAGAGCACCAACTCTTCGAGCTTCTCCTGATCGCCCAGGGTCTTGCGGATATCACCCTGCTCGCTTAAGGCAAACAGAAAACCACCGGTAAAGGCATCACCGGCGGCCGTGGTATCGACGACGGTGGTCTGCGGCGGGGTAATTTCAGAATATACGCCCTTGGCCAGAACCTTGATGGTATTGCCGCCATCGGTGATCAAGACGGTTTTAACGCCTTGCGCGATGGCCGCCTGTACGAAGGCTTTTTCGCCGGCCGGCTCGAGATAATCGAGTTCGTCTTTGGACACTTTAATCAGATCGACCTGGCTAAAGCAGTCGGTAACCGCCTTTATGTCGGCTTGGCCATTGGGCCATAGATTGTGGCGCAAATTAACGTCAAAACTGACCAAGCAGCCTTGATGACGGGCCTTGGTGATGGCCACGCGAGTGGTCTCGGCAATCGCCGTGTCGGTCAGGGTATTGGAACAGAAATGGAAGATATCGGTATCGATGAACCAGCGGTCTTTCACATCGAGCGGGGTGAGCAGCAGGTCGGCGGTGTTGGTGCGGAAAAACTCAAACGACCGCTCACCCTGATCATCGAGAAAGACGAAGGCCAATGCCGTTTTGGCACTCGGGTGCAAGACCAGGTTTGTGGTGTCGACCTGGTAATCTTCCAATGCCTGCTTAATAAATAGGCCAAAGGTGTCGTTACCCACCTGGCCGGCAAATGCCGCTTCGCCGCCGAGCTTGCTGATTGCGACGGCCACATTGGCCGGTGCGCCACCTGGAAATTGACGGAATTCGGGTATGCGAATGGGTCCTTCCTGTTTGGCGCCGGTGTTTAAAAAATCGATCAGGGCTTCGCCGAAGCAGGTAACTGTACCCATTGTTGTGTCTCCAGGTGTGTTAGATAGTGTGTCGAAAGGTGATGCGCAGTGTACCGTGGGATTTTTATACTGAACAGGCCTTAAGGCTTATAAAAGCCTGTGTAAATCATTTAGGCCAGCGCTGACGCTGGTTATTTTGACCTAAAAGTTGCCATTTCGCCAAGCTTGCGCGAGGGTGCAAGCACTCTAAAAATAAAAACTGGTGACCCTGTGCAACCCTTTTCCGTACTCGATCTATTTAAAGTGGGTATTGGCCCATCCTCGTCTCATACCCTGGGGCCCATGCGGGCTGCCGGCCGCTTTGTCGACGGTCTGACGCAGCAGAATCTGCTCGCCAGGGTGGCGCATGTACGGGTCAATCTCTATGGCTCACTGGCCCTAACCGGCATCGGTCATAGCACCGACAAGGCCATTATTCTTGGCCTGCAGGGCCTGGATGCGGCCACCATCGAGCCGGACTTGGCTGAACAGCTGTTCCAAGCAACGCGGGTCAAAAGCGAGCTGTTCTTAGCCGGGCACCGGCTGATCCCATTTAATGTTAGTGACAGTATCCGCTTTATGGGCGATATCTTTTTACCCGAGCATCCCAATGGCATGCGCTTCAGTGCCCTGGATGTCGCCGGCATCGAGCTGTTGGCCGAAACCTGGTATTCGGTTGGTGGGGGGGCCATTGCCAATGAGCTGGCGAAAAACTCGGCCCAGCGCGATCTGTTGCAGGAGTTCCCCGATCCTCGGCTCTATCCATTTCGCAATGGCGATGAGTTACTGCACCAGTGCACCGGGCACCACCTAAGCATTGCCGAGGTCATTCGCGACAACGAAATGGCTCTATTGGCTACTCCGGCATCACTCCTGGTCTGGGTCGATTCGATCAGTCAAACCATGTTGAGTTGTATGCAGCGGGGCATGAGTTTGGAGGGAGCCTTACCCGGTGGCATTAAGGTGCAGCGGCGCGCCAGTCGCATGGCGCAAGCGCTGCGTCAACGGCCAAACGATGATCTAAGCGCAATAGATTGGGTTACCGTTTATGCCCTCGCGGTGAATGAGGAGAACGCCGCCGGTGGCCGCGTGGTAACCGCCCCCACCAATGGCTCTGCCGGCGTGATTCCGGCGGTGATGGGCTATCTGAAATACCATCGTGAGGATCTGCTGGCCAACTGGTTGCAAACCTTTTTACTGACCTGTGCCGGCATCGGTTGGCTGTACAAACGCAATGCCTCAATCTCGGCGGCCGAGATGGGCTGCCAAGGTGAGATCGGCGTCGCCAGTTCGATGGCTGCAGCCGGCATGGCCGCAGTCTTGGGCGGCACCCCGGAGCAAGTTGAACACGCCGCTGAAATTGCCATGGAACATCATCTGGGCATGACCTGTGACCCGGTTGCTGGGTTGGTTCAGGTGCCGTGCATCGAACGCAATGCCTTCGGCGCGGTCAAGGCTATGCAAGCGGCCCGGATGGCCCTGAGCGAGCCGGGCGACCATTGTGTGTCACTGGATGAGTGTATCGAAACGATGCGTCAAACCGGCGAAGATATGACCAGCAAATACAAGGAGACCGCCCAAGGCGGCCTCGCGGTCAATGTTGTGGTCTGTTAGGCCCAGAGGCGTTAGTTTTCCACCACCAGGGTGCTCGGCCGAGCGAAGCAGTAGTCGGCCCCATCGCTCTCGCTAAAGGCAAAGTCGCTGGTCACGTCCCGGCCATCGTTGCTGTCAGCATCGATAGCCTTTAGGCTTGTGATATAGCTGCGCAGCACAGAGCTATCGCTTGCGGCCAAGGCGGCCACGGTAGTGGCGCCACTGTGGTCGGCACTGTAGATATAGTCGAGCATGGTGCCGGTGCGTGGTGCCGTCAGCGCGCTGGCATCGACCTTGGCGAGAAAGCTGGTACGCCGGGTGGTTAGGTTGCCGGCATCTAGGTCGAAAGCGGCGCTGGCATCGCCGGCGTTGTGGCAGTTAACGCAGTTCTCGGCGAGCACCGGATTGATATAATCGCTGTAATAAAGATAGCTAGTCTGGCAACCGGGTACGGTAAAGCGAATATCATCGAACAGATAGGAGACGCTGTTGCCGTTTGGCCAAATCACGTCAAAGTCGAGTATCAGACGATAGTCGCCAGGGTTGTCTGCCTGCAGACGCGCGTCTTCACCGGTGGCCAAGTTATTGAAAAATTGGCTATCGTTAATGCCCGACACCATGCTTTCGATAAGGTCATCGATCACCTTGGGCGCCGAGAGACCGCGTGTATAGGTGGGCACGATGCCGTCCTTGGAGCGGCGGCTGAGGGCGGTAAAATCGACCGTTACCAGTGCAGTCCAGTCGTCGTCTTCACTGTTGGCGGGTGTGTTATCCCGATAGACCACCGAATAGGCCGGCGCGTCGATCGGATCGAAGACTTCTTTAGTGGTATTGGGGTCCCAAAACTGGTCGCCGACCCGCGAGTTGGTCTCCGGCCCACAGCCAAGCAGTGAGACTACTACTAAGCCGACGCCAAGCCGGTTAATACAAGAGTGTTTTGTCATGGCTGATCATTCAAATTTGAATAGGGAAAAACAATAGTAGAGAATCTGGGCGTCAATATATTGAACAGGGTCTAATTTTCACCACTTGGCGAGCAAAAAATAACTGCCCTATTTGGGCATTATTTGACCCTATTGAGGTTTTTATCATCAGACTGACAAATATATGTAGCAATTTTGGCCCGAGAGTGGCAAAACAGCCGTATAAATCTATTCATCCTTTCAATAATAGAAACCTTTGGAGCAACACTATGAAAAAGTTAGCCATTACTTTATTCACCGGCCTCATGGTCAGTGGCGCGATGGGCGCCGATATCGCCGCTGGCAAAGCCAGTTCCATGATGTGTGCCGCATGCCACGGTGCCAACGGCATTGCCATTGTGCCGATGTATCCAAATCTGGCCGGCCAGAACGCGGCCTATTTGGAATCGGCTTTGAAAGCCTATAAGTCACAAGAACGCAAGGGCGGCAGCGCCGCTATGATGTGGGGCATGGCCGCCTCACTGAATGATGAGTCTATCGCGAACTTGGCGGCTTACTATTCCAGCCTGAGCCCGACTGGCAAGTAATTCCCGCCCCACCGAAATGGCGCCCACCTGTGGGCGCCATACATCCACAAAAGCTGTGGATAACTTTGGGGGTAACCCTTGAGCAAATGCCTTCAAGCCCCACCCTTCCTGCCTTAGTGCAATCTGCACGATTTCTGAACGTCTTCGCCACAATGCCCAGAAATAAAGGGTTTGAGTAATTTTCAAGTGTTTTATGTTAGGTCGGTTAAAGTTTTTTGCTTGCTTTTGCCGAACGAAGCGAAAATGTGCATAACCGAAACCTGTTGACCCTTTGTTTTACCGGTGCGGCCCTAAAGTCAAGTGTTTATCATGGCAATGTTCAAGGTTCAAACGCAGTTTGGCTATTATCTTTGCCAGCCTTTTCGCATTACACTAAGCCCCTGTAAATAGCGCTAGGGTTCCCATTATGCATTGCCCCTTCTGTAACGCCCATGACACCAAGGTCATCGACTCGCGCCTGGTCGCTGAAGGCGAGCAGGTGCGCCGTCGTCGAGAGTGTAATAGCTGCGGAGAACGGTATACCACCTATGAAACCGCCGAGCTGGTGATGCCGCGCGTGATTAAACAGAACGGTAATCGCGAACCCTTCGATGAAAACAAGTTACGTTCCGGTCTCCTGCGCTCGCTGGAAAAACGTCCGGTTTCGGTCGAAGCTATCGAAGCGGCCTTGACCCGCATTAAGCAGACGCTGCGCGGCACCGGTGAGCGGGAATTGCCCTCGCGCCAGCTGGGTGAATTTGTTATGGCGGAGCTGCGCCTGCTCGACCCCGTCGCCTACGTGCGCTTCGCGTCGGTGTATCGCAGCTTTCAGGATCTCAACGAGTTTCGCAGTGAAATCGATCGACTGGAGAAAGACGATTGAGCGAGCCATTGCCCGCCCGCGATGCCTTCTGGATGGCCGAGGCCCTCAAGCTGGCCGAACAGGGGCGCACCACCACCACGCCCAACCCGAATGTCGGCTGTGTGATCGTGAAAGACGATCAGCTGATCGGCGCCGGCTACCATCAGCGTGCCGGTGGCCCGCACGCCGAAGTGCATGCGCTGCTGCAAGCCGGGTCGGCGGCGACCGGCGCGACCGCGTACGTCACGCTCGAACCCTGTAGCCATCAGGGCAAAACCCCACCTTGTGCCGATGCCCTGATTGCCGCCGGCGTGGCGCGCGTAGTCTGTGCCCTGGTGGACCCGAATCCGCAAGTTGCCGGCAAAGGTTTGGCGGCGTTGCGTGCCGCGGGCATTGCCACCGAACACGGTGTTTTGGCCAGCGCGGCAGAGCAGTTAAATCTGGGTTTCCTCAAGCGCATGCGCACTGGCCGGCCGCGCGTGATCGTCAAACTGGCCGCCAGCTTAGATGGTGCAACCGCCATGGCCAGTGGCGAGAGTCAATGGATTACCGGACCTGAGGCGCGCGCCGATGTGCAGCGCTGGCGCGCCCAGTCCTGCGCTATCTTGACCGGTGTCGATACGGTGCTTGCCGATGACCCGGCGCTGACCGTGCGCTTGCCCGACTGCAGTCGCCAACCGCTGCGTCTGGTGCTCGACAGCCACGGCCGAATTCCGCTCGATGCGCAACTCTTGCGTATGCCCGGCACAACCCTGGTGTTGCATGGCGAGCATCTGGCGGCCGAACGGGTTGCCGCGCTGCAACAGGCGGGCTATCGCCCCGTGGGGTTGCCCCTAGTCGACAACCGGATCGATTTGAATGCACTGCTCGACTGGGCCGGGCACGAGCAGCTCAATCAGCTTTGGGTTGAGGCTGGAGCAACCCTGGCCGGTGCCCTGATCGGGTCGGGCAACACCGATGAAGTGATGCTCTATCAGGCACCCCTATTTCTCGGCGCGCAAACGCGCCCGATGCTGGCCAATCAATGGCACAGCCTGGCCGATGGCGTGCGCTTCTCGGTGCTCGATAGGCGCATGATCGGCCAGGATGTTCGGATGCGCTTACGGCCAATTCACGATTAGCGGGCTAATTAGCCCGTTTTTGCTTGAATTTGCACCAATTAGCTCCATAATCCGCACAGTTTTCATAAACAGTATCCGATTGGCCGCGGTGGCCCGTCGAAACCCCATCTGGTAAAGGTAGAATCCGTGTCGTTAAACAGTACCGAGGAAATTATCGAAGATATCCGCCAGGGCAAAATGGTGGTTTTGTTAGACGATGAAGACCGAGAAAATGAGGGTGATTTGATTGTCGCCGCCGAGAAGGTGACCCCGGAAATCATCAACTTCATGGCCTCCAAGGCACGTGGGCTGATCTGCCTGACGCTGACCGGTGAACGCTGTGAGTTTCTAGGTCTGCCACCCATGGTACCGAGTAATCAGGCGGCCCATGGCACCCCCTTTACGGTGTCGATCGAAGCCAGTGAAGGCGTCACGACCGGCATTTCAGCGGCCGATCGAGCACGCACTATTCGAGTCGCCGTCGACCCTCTATCGTCACCCGACGATATTGTACAGCCGGGCCATATCTTTCCATTGCGGGCCCAGCCCGGTGGCGTGTTGAGCCGTGCCGGCCATACCGAAGCGGGCTGTGATCTGGCCCGGATGGCCGGCCTGATGCCGGCTGCCGCCATTGTCGAAATCATGAATGACGACGGCACGATGGCCCGACTGCCCGATTTGAAGGTCTTTGCCGAGCTGCATGGCTTGAAGATCGGCACCATCGCCGACCTGATCCATTACCGCATCTTGAACGAACGCACCATTGAACAGGTTGAGGTGCAGTGCTTACCGACCAAGGCTGGTGACTTCGATGTACGGGTCTATCGCGACAATATCACCGGTGGCACCCACCTAGCGTTGACCAAGGGCGAGCCCTTTACCGCAGAAGAGCCGACTCTGGTGCGCGTGCACGTTACCTCGACCCTAAAGGATCTGCTTGGTGTCACTGGCGCCGAACGCAAGAGCTGGACCCTTGAAGCGGCCATGCAGGCTGTGGCCGAAGCCGGTTCCGGCGTAGTGGTCTTGCTTGATGTGGAGCAGTCACTCGATGTCGAAACTGAATTGGCACTGCTGTCAGGCAATAACAAACGCGCTAAAAATCCCAATATCGACAAGTACGGCACCTACAATTTCATTGGCACCGGTTCGCAGATATTGCGCGAGCTGGGCATTCAGAAAATGCGCCTATTGAGTTCGCCGATTCGTTTCGGGGGCATTTCAGGCTTTGATCTGGAAGTCGTCGAATTTGTTGAACCCACTTAAGTAGGCAGCGCTGCCGGCACCGAGCGGGCAGGTTCGCACAAAACGCACAGGATTATTTATGACTATTAATACAATTGAAGGTGATTTCTCGGCCAATCAGGGCCGCTACGCCATAGTGGTCACACGCTGGAACAGCTTTGTGGTCGATCATCTGCAGTCCGGTGCTATCGATGCATTGAAGCGTCATGGTATCAGCGACGAACAGATCACCGTGATCAAGGTCCCCGGTGCCTATGAATTGCCGCTGGTTTGCCAGCGTTTGGCCGATACCGGTCAGTACGACGCCCTGATCGCTCTGGGTGCCGTGATTCGAGGTGGGACACCCCATTTTGAATATGTTGCCGGCGAAGCGGCTGGTGGCTTAAACAGCGTAGCCCTGACCTTCGACATTCCCGTGGTATTTGGTGTGCTGACTGTTGACTCGATTGAACAGGCTATTGAGCGCAGTGGTACCAAAGCCGGCAATAAGGGTGCGGAATCAGCGTTGGTGGCCATCGAAATGGTTAACCTCCTGACCCAGATCGGTACGGGAGAGGCAGCAGAATGACGCAGCAAAAAGCCAACCCCGGACAGCGTCGCAAGGCGCGCCGACTGGCGATCCAGGCGCTGTATCAATGGCAGGTCGCGGAAACGCCAGTGACCCAGATCGAAGCGGAGTTTTTAACCGACAACGATATGACCAAGGTCGATAAAGAGTATTTTTGTGAGTTGTTGCGCGGCGTACCCAAGTTTAAATCGGAATTTGACGATCTAATCGGCAAGTATACCGACCGTACCAACAGCCAGATGACGCCGATCGAATTGGCCATTCTGCGCATCGGTACCTATGAACTGATCCATCGCATCGATGTGCCCTACAAGGTGGTGATCAATGAGGGTGTCGAGCTATCAAAGATCTTCGGCGCCAACGAAGCACACCGTTTTGTCAACGGTGTGCTCGATCAGCTCGCTCAAGAGCTGCGTATGCCCGAAGTGAAGCATAACAAACAAGAGCCCTAAGATCGCAGCTACCGCCGGTCGAAGACCGGCTGGTGGCCCGCTCAGCCCCCTTCCTGTTTGCCAACCCCTTGTCCTATTCGGTTAAACCTGCGCGGTTTGTTAGATAGTCCAAACGTTGTTCCTCGACCGCGAAACAGGCGACGGCGCTATCGTGCCCGGCTTGATCTAAGGCTGGCGTTTCGTTTTGACAACGGGCGTTGGCGTATTGGCAGCGGCCGTGAAAGGCGCAGCCAGACGGCGGATTCAACGGCGACGGTAGCTCACCCGGCAGACGGATCTTCTCAATCCGATTGGCCGGATCGATACGCGGTGTCGACGAGAGCAGGGCGCGGGTATAGGGATGCTGAGGCCGGTTAAAAATCTGTTCGGTGGTGCCACTTTCCACCACCTTACCCAGATACATCACCAGCACATCATCGGCTATGTGTTCGACCACACTGAGATCGTGGGAAATAAAGACATAGGCCAGACCAAATTCCTGCTGCAGGTCCATCATCAGATTTAACACCTGCGCCTGGACCGAGACATCCAAGGCCGACACCGGCTCATCGGCCACCACGACCCGCGGATTCATCATCAGGCCGCGCGCAATAGCGATCCGTTGGCGCTGACCGCCGGAAAACATATGCGGGTAGCGATCGTAATGCTCGGCCTTCAAGCCAACCTTGGCCAACAAAGACAGCGCCCGTTCCTTGCGTTCGGCGGCGCCGACATTGGTATTGATCACCAGTGGCTCTTCGAGGATCTGGCCAACCTTTTTGCGCGGATTGAGCGAGCCATAGGGGTTCTGGAAGATAATCTGGATACGTTGCCGAGCCAAGCGCTTCTCCGCCGGGCTTAGGCTGAGAATATCCTGACCGTCGAAGGTCAGGGTGCCGGCCGTCGGACTTTCGATTAGGGTCAGTTGGCGCGCCAGGCTTGACTTGCCGCAGCCGGACTCACCGACCACGGCCAGGGTTTTGCCGGCCTGAACGCTGAAATCGACGCCATCGACGGCCTTTACGATGCCCTTGGCTTTAAAGGCGCCAAGACTGATTTCATAATGTTGTTTCAGGCCCTTACCGGCCAGCACAGGACCCTGTTCACGGTCGGTCATTGGGCCACCTCTGGGGTTGCGCCGAGCGGGATAAAACAGCGCACGGCATGGTTTTGGCTGGTAATCAATTCCGGCTCTTCTGTCCGGCAGCGATCCATAGCATAGGGGCAGCGCGGATTTAATAGGCAGCCATTGGGTCGATCATTCGCACCGGGCACGACGCCCGCCAAGGCATTGAGCCGGGCCTGGCCTTTGCCGGATTCGGGCAACGATTTCATCAGCGCTTCGGTGTAAGGATGTTGCGGATTGCGAAACACCTCACTGGCTGGCCCCATCTCCACCACTTGGCCAGCGTAGAGTACCACCACGCGATCGGCCGATTCGGCGACCAGCGCCAGATCGTGGGTAATCAGGATCAGACCCATATTTTTTTTGCGCTGCAGTTCGAGCAACAGGTCGATGATTTGGGCCTGAATGGTAACATCGAGCGCCGTGGTCGGTTCATCGGCGATCAACAGCTTGGGATCGCAGGCGATCGCCATGGCAATCATAACGCGTTGACTCATGCCACCTGAGAGCTGATGCGGATAGGAGCCAATGCGCGATTCCGGCGCCGGTATGCCGACCTGGCGCAGCAATTCGATGGTCTTGAGCCGACGTTCCTTCTTAGAGCCACCCTGGTGTACTGCGATGGCTTCCATAATTTGGTTGCCGACGGTAAAACAGGGGTTGAGCGCGGTCATCGGGTCCTGAAAGATCATCGCGATCTGATCGCCGGTTATCTTGCGTCGGGCCCGATCGGACATCGCGCTCAAATCTTGGCCTTCAAACTCAAGCTGTTGCGCCGACACCTTGCCGGGGAAGTCGATCAGACCCATCAGCGCTAAAGAGCTAACCGACTTGCCCGAGCCAGACTCGCCAACAATACCCAGCACTTCGCCCGCTTCCACGGTGTAACTGAGTCGATCGACGGCCCGAAAGGGGCGCTCTTTGGTGCCGAAGGTAACCGATAATTCTTGTACAGATAACAAACTCATACGGCAGCCTATTGTTTCAGTTTGGGGTCGAGGGCATCACGCAAGCCATCACCCATTAGATTAAAGGCCAACACCGTGGTCAGGATGGCCAAGCCTGGGAAGGTCACCACCCACCAAGCACTCTGAATAAATTCCCGCGCGGTGGCGAGCATAGTGCCCCATTCCGGTAGCGGCGGTTGGGCGCCCAGGCCGAGAAAACCGAGTGCGGCCATATCCAAGATGGCATTGGAAAAGCCTAGGGTGGCCTGCACGATCAGCGGGGCCAAGCAATTGGGTAGGATGGTAATAAACATCAGACGCCATGCACTGGCGCCGGCGACGCTGGAGGCGACGACATAGTCGCGATGCCGCTCGGCCAAGACCGACGCCCGGGTCAGGCGGACATAGTGCGGTAAATAGACCAAGGACAAGGCCAGAGCAGCATTGACGATGCTCGGTCCGAGTACCGCTACCACCGCAATCGCCAGCAGCAGGGCCGGCAAGGATTGCAGTATATCGCTCAGGCGCATAATAGTGGTATCGAGCAGGCCGCCGAAGTAACCCGCGATGAGGCCAAAGCAGATGCCGAGTACCAGTGAGATGCTGACAATCACCAGGCCGATAAAGAGCGAGAGACGAGCGCCGTGCATTAGCCGAGACAATATATCGCGCCCAACCCCATCGGTGCCGAGCAGAAATTGCATCTGGCCGCCGTCGGAAAAGGCCGGCGGGGTAAGAATAAAGTCGCGAAACTGTTCGGTGGAAGAGTGCGGTGCCAGCAGATCGGCCAGCAGGGCAATCGAGACCACAAAGCAGATATAGGCGAAGCCGATCACGGCGCCCTTATTTTGTTTGAAGTAGAACCAGAACTCGGCCCATGGCGCACGCGGCGCCGGGGCGGTCGATACCGATTGGTGTGGGACTGTGGTGGTTGGATCAGCCTGTGTCATGACGACTCCTATTTGCTGTGTCGTACACGTGGATTGATGATGCCATAGGTCAGGTCGACCAACAGATTGACGACAATCACGATGCTCGCAATCATCAACAGACCGCCTTGAACCACTGGATAGTCGCGCCGGCCGATCGCCTCGATTAACCATTTGCCGATGCCGGGCCAGGCAAAGATGGTCTCGGTTAGGATGGCACCACTGAGCAGGGTACCAACCTGCAGCCCGATCACGGTCACGACCGGAATCAAGGCATTGCGCAAGGCGTGCTTCATGGTGACCCGAAAGGGCGACAGGCCTTTGGCACGGGCGGTGCGAATATAGTCCTCGCCGAGCACTTCGAGCATGGAGGATCGGGTCATCCGAGCGATCACCGCCATCGGGATGGTGCCCAAGACGATACTGGGCAGCACCAGGTGCGCTGCGGCAGATTTCACCGCGCCTGCTTCACCCGACAACCAAGCGTCGATCAGCATAAAACCGGTCACCTCATCGACCCAATAGAGCACATCGATGCGACCCGCGACAGGGGTCAGGTCGAGGTTGATCGAGACCAAGAGTATTAACAGCAGGCCCCACCAAAAGATCGGCATCGAATAGCCGGTCAATGAGATGGTCATTACGCTGTGATCGAAGAAACTGCCGCGTTTGGTGGCTGCGATAATGCCCAGCGGCAAGCCGATCGATAGGGCAAATAGGGCGGCAAAGAATGATAGTTCGATTGTGGCCGGGAAGAGGGTTAAAAACTCATCCAAGACCGGTTCGCGGGTGATAAAGGAAGTGCCTAAATTACCCTGCAAGACATTGCCAACGTAGACAAAATACTGTTGCCAAAGCGGCTTATCCAAGCCCAGCATGGCGGTGATCTCGGCGGTCTGTTCAGCCGAAAATCCACGTTCGCCACCCATTACCGTAACGGGATTGCCTGGAATCATGTGGATAAGCGAAAAAGTGAGTATGGAGACGCCAACAAAGGTTGGAATGACCATGGTCAAGCGACGGAGAATAAATTGAAACATGAGAGATCCTGAACGGAAAAAAGACGACGCCGGCAGACAGTCTGCAGGCGCCGTTTAGTTTGCTATAGAGCAAAGCCGGATGGTTACTCGGCTAGATCAACACTGTAGAAATCGTGAGCACCGAATGGGCTCATCTTGTAACCGGTGACTTCTTTGCGCATCGGTTCAAATACCACCGAGTGGGCAACAGTGATCCATGGCGCGTCTTCCTTGAAGATAACCTGAGCTTCTTCATAGAGCGAGGTGCGGACAGCGATGTCTGCAGTGACCTTGGCTTCTTCGATCAAACCCTGGAATTCCTGGTTGCACCAGGACGCGATGTTACCACCGCCGGAATCACAGCCTAAGAGTACATAAAGGAAGTTATCCGGATCACCATTGTCGCCCGTCCAGCCCAACATGGCCGTCTGGTGCTCACCCTTCTTAGTGCGCTCTAGGTACTCAGCCCATTCGTATGAGACGATATTAGCCGTCACACCGATTTTGGCCCAATCTTCCTGCATCATTTCCGCCATTCGACGGGCATTCGGATTGTATGGACGCTGCACTGGCATAGCCCAAATGTCGGTTTCAAAACCGTTCGGGAAGCCCGCTTCGCTTAACAAAGCCTTGGCCTCTAATGGATCGTAAGCGTAGTCAACAACGTTGTCGTTGTAAGACCACATAGTTGGTGGAATTGGGTTCTTGGCAACCGCACCGGCACCCTGATAAACCGCTTCTAAGATGGCTTCTTTGTTAGTTGCCATGTTCAATGCCTGACGCACTAATTGGTTGTCGAATGGGGCTTTTTGGACGTTAAACGCCAAGTAACCGACGTTAAGACCATTGGACTCCAATACCGTGATGTCGCTGTCTTGCTTCATCGCCGCTACGTCAGCCGGATTCGGGTACGGCATCATATGACACTCGCCTTTCTGCAACTTGGCATAGCGTACGCTGGCGTCTGGGGTGATGGAGAACACCAGGCGATCCAGAGCAGACTTACCTTCCCAATAGGCGTTGTGGGCAACATACCGGATGACCGAATCTTTCTTATACTGCGCCAGGATGAACGGGCCAGTGCCGATGGGCGTCTTATCGAACTGTTCAGGTGTTCCGGCTGACATCATGGCATCGGCGTATTCAGACGAGTTAATGGACGCAAAATCCATCGCCATGTTGGCCAGGAAGGTTGCATCGGCTGAATTCAGATTAAAGCGCACTGAATAGTCATTCAGTTTTTCGACCGAGGCGATGATGTTGGCCATATCCATGTAGCCGAAGTAGGCATATGACTTACCGCTGACAGCATGGTACGGGTGGCTCTCCTTCAGCTGACGGTTGATGCTGAACAGCACGTCGTCGGCGTTAAAGTCACGCGAGGCACGGAAATCATTGCGTTGGTGGAATTTCACACCCTTGCGCAGATTAAAGGTATAGGTTTTGCCATCGTCTGACACGGTCCAGCTCTCGGCCAGGCCCGGCACGATATTGGTGGCGCCCCGCTCGAACTCTACCAGACGGTTGAATAAGGTTTTTGCGGAGGCATCAAAGGTGGTGCCGGAGGAGTAAAATGCCGGGTTGAAACCTTCGGGGCTCGCCTCAGAGCAATACACAAAGGTTTTCGGTGCGGCCATAGCGCCAGCTGCAAGGGTCGCAGCTAGGGTTGCGGTGGCGAATAGAGATATGCTTTTGTTCATCAGTAGAGTGCTCCTTTGAGTCGTCTGCAATTTATGCAGAAGCGACATCATTGAGTTTAAGGCTTGCGTAAAAGCGTGATACGCGCCTCTTTTTTTATTTGGCAAGACTGTATTGCAGTTTGCCGGCTGAGTGCGAACACAATAGTGCAGGCGAATCCGGAGGGCAAGATGTGAAATGGATCCAACTGAATATTTTGTCCAAGCGCGCAGCTTTTTTATACCCCTGCGTATCGTTATGACGTGGCACGGGGAACCGTTGCAGGGTTCATGGTGCCGAGCTCAAATGACCTAAACAACAGCATCAGATGTCGCACAGGCAAAAATGCCGGGTGATATTGTGGTTTACAATTCATGCTAAGATTGGTCAGAATGACTGATAGAAAAACAATAACAGCCCTAAAGACTAAGTTTCCCTTACCCGGGCTGATCTTAGGCATAAAGAGGAAAGCCCCATGGCAGTAGACGCCCCGGCGTTAGTGACGACCGACATCCACAAACAGTTCGGTGACCATGAGGTGCTTAAGGGTATCTCGATGCGCGCTCACAAAGGGGACGTGATCTCACTGATAGGCTCTTCGGGCTCGGGTAAGTCGACCTTTTTGCGCTGCATCAATCTACTCGAAGTGCCCACGTCGGGCGATATTCAGGTACACGGCGAGACGATCGAGTTCAAAACCGATAAGCGCGGATTGCGTGTGCCGGCCAATATTCGCCAAGTCGAGCAGATTCGGGCTCGGCTGGCCATGGTGTTCCAAAGCTTTAACCTCTGGTCGCATATGACCGTGATGGAAAATATTATTGAAGCGCCGATCAATGTTCTCGGCATCAGCAAGGCCGAGGCTATTGAGCGGGCGGAGGAGCACTTAAACCGAGTCGGTCTATTCGATCGCCGGGACTATTATCCCGCCCATCTGTCTGGTGGCCAGCAACAACGTGCCGCCATCGCCCGCGCCTTGGCGATGAACCCAACGGTTATGTTGTTCGATGAGCCGACCTCGGCACTCGACCCAGAATTGGTCGGTGAAGTCCTCAAGGTGATGCGCGGCCTAGCTGAAGAAGGCCGTACCATGATCGTCGTGACCCATGAGATGTCCTTCGCTCGGGACGTCTCCAACCATGTAGTCTATCTGCATGAGGGGCGTATCGAGGAGCAGGGTAACCCGCAAGACGTCTTTGCCAACCCCAGTTCCGAGCGTATGAAACAGTTTCTTTCACCCAAATACTAGCGGTTAGTGGTAGAGTGAAAAAAAGAAGGTCTGGCCTCTTTTGGCCAGGCCGATGCAGTACCCCGATCTATCCGGTTTACACAAAAAAGAACAGAGCCCTAAGGCTCGACTCAGACACATAATGACGGAGCACACACAATGAAAAAAACGCTTTTAGCCCTGGCAACTGTATTGGCTGTTGTTTCAGCCGTTGACGCAAAAGATTGGGACTCCATTCGAGTCGGTGTCGATGCGCCTTATCCACCGTTTGAATATAAGGCACCGGACGGCAGCCTGACCGGTTTTGAAATTGAGCTGGGCGACAAGGTCTGTATGGAAGTGACCGGTAAGGCATGTGATTGGATTATCCAAGCATGGGACGGCATTATTCCTGGCCTGCTAGCCCGTAAATACGACATGATCTTCTCTTCTATGTCGATCAACGCCGAGCGCCAGAAGCGCGTCCTGTTTACGCCGGGCTATTACACCACACCGTCGGCCTTCTTCTCATCGACCAACTTTGACCCAACCAACTCAGCCGGTAAGCGTGTCGGTGTGCAGCGTGCAACAGTGCAAGACACCTACGTGACTGAATTTGTTACCGACGCCGAAGTGGTCCGTTACACCACGGCCGACGACATGATCGTCGATATCAAAGGCGGCCGTTTGGACGCGATGTTTATCGACGCGCCAGTGGGCATGGAAATGCTCGGTGAAGGTTCTGATGTGGTTCAGGTGGGCGAAATGATGAAAGATCCGGTGCGCATCTTCGGTGAAGGCGCCGGTGCTGCGTTCCGTAAGCGTGATGTCGATCTGCAAGCAGCCGTTGCCAAGGCACTGGATAAGCTCAAGCAAGATGGTACCTATGACGAAATAATGTACCGTTATTTCAGCTATAGCATCAAAATGTAATAGCGACTGTGCCCCCTTCCTGCACGAGCAGGTCGCGGGGCGCTGTTTTTACAGCCCCAATCTATTCAGTTTTGTTACGCTCTCTATTAATTGTTGATCCTAAACAGTCAATACAGAGCGGAATACTCATGTCTGCAGAGCGCTATAGAGAGAACCATTGATGTTTGACTTTCAAGGTTATGGCCCCGGTATTTTCGGTGGCGCAATTCTAACCATTGAACTGGCGCTGTTGTCGCTGGTGTTGGCTTTCATTCTCGGCCTATTTGGCGCCTTGGGTAGAATGTCGAATAATAGACTGGCCAAGGGTGTTTCAATCTTTTACACCACCCTGATTCGCGGCGTACCCGACTTGGTCTGGATGATGTTGCTGTTTTACGGCGGCCAGATCATGGTCAATGCCTTCTTCGATATGCTCTACAATGTGTCCGACGGGCAGATCGACATCTTCCTGCCCTTTAACGAATTCACCTCCGGCGTTCTGACCATCGGCTTTATCTTTGGGGCCTATATGTCAGAGACCTTTCGCGGTGCCATTATGGCTGTCGACGTGGGCCAGATTGAAGCCGGGAAAGCCTATGGAATGAGTTCGATGAAGGTCTTTCGGCGGATTTTGTTTCCGCAGATGATGCGCCACGCCATACCCGGTTTGGCCAACAATTGGCAGGTGCTACTCAAGACCACGGCTCTGGTCAGTGTCATTGGTCTGGCCGATATGGTCCGCTTGGCCAGTGAAGCGTCGAAGAGCACCGGTCAACCCTTTAAGTTTTTATTGCCGGCGGCCCTGGTCTATTTAGCCATATCGGCCCTGTCGGATCTGGTGTTCAAACATTTGAATGTGCGCTACAGCGCCGGCCTGGAGAGGGGATAGATAATGATTGAATCGGCCATTTCAATTTTCAGTAATCCCGAGACCTGGTATCACTACTGGGACGGACTTGTCACCACGGTTCAGCTGGTGTTCCTCTCGCTCTTGGTAGGCGGCCTATTGGCGGTGCCCTTGGCGATTATGCGCACCTCGAAAAACCGCTTTATCAATTGGCCCGTTTGGTTCTTTACCTACATATTCCGTGGCACGCCGTTATTGATTCAGCTCTATATGATCTACTACGGTGTGACCCTGATCGAGGGTTTCCAGGACTCTATCTGGTGGGTGATTTTCGAGGGGGCTTTCTATCCCGCCTTGATCGCTTTTGCCTTGAACACCGCCGCTTACACCACCGAAATCTTCCGCGGCGCCATAGAAGCAACCCCGCGCGGTGAGATCGAGGCCGCCAAGGCCTATGGCATGAGCTGGGCCAAGCGAATGCGCCGGATCATACTGCCGAGCGCCTTTCGTCGAGCCATTCCTGCTTACAGCAACGAGGTGATCTTTATGCTGCATGCCAGCTCGATCGCCTCGCTGGTCACCTTGATAGATCTGTTGGGCGCGGCGCGCGATATTTACGCGCGCTACTATGCCCCGTTCGAAGCCTTTATTTCCATTGGTCTGGTCTACCTCTGTATTACCTTTGGCATACTGGCCATCTTTAAACAGATTGAAAAGAGAATGTTGGGGCACTTGCAGCCCCGATAGTCCAGGCCACTATTTTTCGGAGTCCGCATGTTCGACACGCACAGCAGTATTATTTCGCACACCCTAGCCAACGCCGATGCACCGCACGTCCGCCAACACGACTTTTTAACGGCCGGCACCGAGGTGACCTTTCTCGATACCGGGGTGATTAAGTTCGAACCCAATACCGCGTGCGACACCTCACTGGTTATTTCATGTGCCGTGCACGGCAACGAGACCGCCCCGATCGAAATTATCAGCCGGATTATCGATGACCTATTAGCCGAAGAGCAGAAGTGTGGTCAGCGGATCCTGTTTATTCTCGCTAACCCCTGGTCAATGGTCGCCGCCGAGCGCTTTGTCGACCTGAATATGAATCGACTGTTTTGCGGCCAATGGCAACACCAGGATCTGACGCTTAAGGAAGTTAAGCGTGCGGCCAAGCTGGAAGCCTATGTAGCGAACTTCTATGCCGAAGAGCCGGTCACCGTGACGCAGCGCTTTCACTATGACTGCCACACCGCTATCAAGGACAGTGCCCGCGCGCGCTTTGCACTATACCCCTTCGTCGCCGACCGCAAGATACCCGACAGCCAGAAAGCCTTTCTCGACCAAGCCGATATTCAGACCCTGTTGTTGCAGCAACGTGCCGGCAATACCTTTAGCTCGTTCAGCGCGAGCACCCAGCAGGCGCAGAGCTTTACCCTTGAGCTGGGCAAGGTAAAGCCCTTCGGAGAAAACGACCTAAGCCAGTTCAGCGGCATTGACGGGGCGTTGCGCAAGTTGATCAGTGGGGATGCCTTGCCCAACCGATCGGCGCGGCCGGTCGATTGCTTTAGCGTATGCCATGAAATTGAACGCACCAGCGAGCAGTGGCAGTTTCTGGTGGCCGATGAGAGCGCCAACTTCGCCGAATTTCTACCCGGTCAATTGATTTGGCAGGACGGGGAGCACGAATATCGGGTCGGCGATGAACCTGAATACCTGGTTTTTCCCAATGGACAGGTGCCGATCGGCCAACGCGCTGGGTTAATGTTACGCAAGCTGAGTTAGCGCAAGAGGTATCCGCTCGCGAGGGGTTTAACCGTGCCGGCCCTTCGCCCGGCAAGCTGGAACCAATGCGGCCTGTTGCGATTAAAACCCCAGGCCTCAGCCAACCCCCTCAGGTAAAGCGCCCACAACCAAAGAGCCCACAACCAAAGAGCCCACAACCAAAGAGCCCACAACCAAAGAGCCCGCACCTAAAGCCCGATGATAACTCGCACCCAATCGGCCAAGGGCGTCACCGGGATCACAAAGGCGCTGATTACCCCGGTCAGGCTCATCGCCAGACCTGCAAAGGCGCCACAGGTAACCGACCGATCAAACGCCTGGGCGGTGCCGAAGCCGTGTGCGGTAAGGCCCAAGACAAAGCCATGAATGGCATCATCGTGAACGCGCATCAGGCGCAACACTAAGGGAATCAACAAACAGCCGATCGCCCCGGTAAACAGTACAATACCGGCGGTGAGCGACGGGCTGCCCCCGGAGACTGCCGAGATATCCATCGCAATAGGCGTGGTTACAGACTTGGCGATCAAACTCAGGCTCAGCAATGTGTCGCCCGTCCAGAGCGCACTGAGCAAGGCGGCACTGGCGCCGGCGACCAATGCGCCCACCAAGGCCGCGATCAGTAGCGGCACGGCCATTTTGCGCACCAGCGCCATCTGTTCGTAAAGCGGGATGGCTAAGGCCACGGTGGCCGGCCCGAGCAAAAAATGAATAAAAAAGGTGTCTTGTTGATAGGTGGCATAGTCCCAGTCGAGCCAGGTTAAGACCCCGATCAGGCCGAAGATGCTCACCAACACCGGGTGCACCAGCGGCGAACGGTGCAGCCTGATGTAAAGCTGCTCGGCCAAGAGGTAGAAGCCGATTGTGCCGACCAGCGCCAGCAGCATGCGGATGGCATCGGTCATGAGCTGGCCCGCCCCGCTCTAAAGATCAGCACCATAACAACGGCGGTCAGTACCGAGCTGATGGCGATAATGACCAACATGGCAATGCCGTGACTCATAAGCCGGTCCCAGTGGTCGATCAAGCCGACACCGGCTGGCACAAACAATAGCGTCAGATAGCGGATCAGCAGGCTAGAGGGCTTCTTCAGCCAGTCGGGCACACCACCGTTGACTACCAAGGCCAGCCAAAGTCCGAGCAGGCCGACCACGCTGCCGGGAATGGGCCAAGCCAGAACGGCCACCAAGGCCGAACCGAGCAGCCAGAATAATAAGAGCACAAAGATGCCTAACACGTGAGTTTGCCTACCTGTCAAAAAGGGAGCATACGATGGATCGAGCACTTTGCCCAAGATGTTCGTTAGCATAACCTCTATTTAATCCTTTGATAATCATGCCTTTGTCTAGTTTTAAGATGCAGCGCCGGCAAAAAGCCTTATAATCGCGACCATGAGTAAAGATAAAAAGAAGAAGTCCACCTCTGGTGGCACCATCGCCCTAAACAAGAAAGCTCGGCACGATTATCTGATAGTAGATAAATACGAAGCCGGCTTATCGCTTATGGGCTGGGAAGTAAAAAGCATGCGTGCTGGCAAGTTGCAGCTGATCGATAGCTATGTGATTTTTAAGGACGCCGAAGCCTTCTTAATCGGCGCCCACATTACCCCGCTAAATACCGCCTCGACTCACGTGATCGCCGAGCCGACCCGGACCCGCAAGCTATTGTTGAACCGTAAGGAAATCGACAAGCTGGAGCGCAATGTGCACCAGAGTGGCTTCACTGCCGTTTGTTTGGCCGTGTACTGGAAAGGCAACAAGATCAAGGCCGAGATAGCGCTGGCCAAAGGCAAGCAAGATCACGACAAGCGCGCCGCCGAGAAAGACAAGGAATGGAGCCGGGATAAGTTACGCATCGTCAAGGCCTATAACCGCTAAGGCCACAAAAAACCTCCACCCTCCAAGCCGACCGCAAACACCGGCCTCGCCCTAACGGGTGAGGGCGAGTCAGTTTGCCTGGCCGTTCCAATGGGCCTCAATTCATTAGCCTTTCGAGCTATTTCGACCCTTTGGTCGGATGCTCCCCTGCCTACGCTGAAGCTAAAATCGTCATAGGCAAAGCCGCTGCAGTTCGTTATACTGCGTATTGGTTATGGGGTTCGCACCCATAGCCTTATCGGTTGATTTGTACGCCGAGCCACTCTTGCAAAAGAGCCTGCAAATTTCCACTGGTGTGCCCCTCTTTATGGTGGGCCGTGACAGACTAGCGCTATCGGGCTGTCACCCAGGACAAGTTTAATGGGGGCGACCTGGCTTCGACGCGGATTACAAAGCTCCAGGTGCATGTCGTAATGGTAGCCAATTACGTTAAACCAAAGCTGCAAAACCATAGTTGCAAATGATGACAACTACGAAGGTTACGCGCTAGCCGCATAATCTTCAAACTGGGCCTAGGCCCGGCGGTCACTGGCTTGTGCCTGAACGAGCCTACTGACTGTCAATAAATCAGGATAAGCGCAAAGGTTGCCTAGGCCGGATCGCCGACAATTTAATCCCAGGCTCCCCGAGTCGCACCTGTCCTTCGGTAACGGCAAGGGTAAATTAAAGAAGAGACTAAGCATGTAGGACCGCGAGTGGCGGATTTGCGGACGCGGGTTCGATTCCCGCCGCCTCCACCAATACGGCATTTCAAGACCATCTGGAAAGCCCTGAAAGCCCCGAAATTATTAGGTTTCGGGGCTTTTTTATGTCTTTGAACTTCTACAGGGCTACGCAAAGCTCCGGCCGCTCTATCCGATTTTAGCCCTATTAAGCGGCAACATTAAAACCAATGGCTTGATGGGCGACGTCTGGAAGCCAAAGTGTTGGTAAAAGGATTTGGCTCGGTCATGAAAAGCGTGAACGAGTAAGGCGGACACGCCAGCGTGCTCCGATACGGCCACCGCCCGATAGACTGCATCCCGCAGCATGGCTGCGCCGAGCCTGATCCCCTGTGCTTGACGATCAACGGCTAGACGCGCCAGACCATTACCGGTATTGGCTCTGGCATGTTGCGGCGGACCTTCCCGGTTGCCACTCGATGTGAAACAGCACTCGCCACCAGCGCGTAATGGCCGTATACGCGGTTCGCCTGATCGGCTCGCACCACTCATCTGATTGAGCAAGGCCCTGCGTTTGAGCCAATCCTCCAGTGTCGGTTCGCCGCATGAAAAATCATCGCAGTAATGGTCCACAGTGAGTGGCTGTGGGGCCTTGAGTTCAAAGCTCATGCCTTGTGCCACGGCGTTTTGACTGCGAATAGGCGCTCAAGGCCCGAGTTGTCTTTAGGTGGCGCGTCTAACAGATCGACGAACTGTTGGAAATTATCTGCATCGAGCGTGAAATGAAACTGATCCAGCACGACGGACTGGGCTCGGTCACAAGAGGCCTCTAGCATAAAGTCGGAACGAGTTTTGCCAAGTAAGGTTGCGGCGTGATCAATAAGGTCACGCTGCTCCGGTAAGGCCCGTAAATTGATTGCAGCAACCCGCATAGGGATCTCCAGCTGTAGGTACAATAAATATACAAGCAGTAGTATTGGTCATAACGTTTGTCAATGGATCACTGGCTGTTCCAAAAGACGCTCGCAGACTGGTTTAAGTTTAGACCCAAGCTCGGTATGGACAGCGTACTGGAAGCGCTAAAGCTCTATAAAGCCCGATCAACGGACCATTGTCGCGCCCTCATATTGGCAGGGCCTTGGGTGTGGCGGCCAGCGGTGTGGCGATACCCGTAGATATGCCCTCCGGGAGTCACAACCCTTTGGTCAGACCGAAGTGGATCGCATCTTGGCTGCCATGGAGGGTGTCGAAAGGAACCTATACCAATTTTCCATTGAAACAGGTCTGAAGAATTCAGAGTTGATGGCGTTAGCTGAACAGGACCTACTTTTAACATCGGTTAAAATGGGGGGATTACCCAGTAATTCAAATTTTTGCCTTAAGCTTGGACTATGGAACGCCTGATTAGGCGTCCATCCACACTAAATATCCAACTGTTCCCGTGCCTTAGCGATACCCTTGTCTGCAGTCTTGACACCGGGGTGATCTTCACCAAACAGTGCGGTAAAGTCTGCCCTTGCTTTGGCGTAATACTGTAATGCTAACTCAAAGTCACCTTTGTCTAAGTATATTTCACCAAAGCTATCATAATTATTGGCAACTCTGGGGTTCAATTCGCCGAATAAATTAATATTAACGCTGATTGCCTCGGTCAAGGATGAAATGGCGTCATCGTAGCGCCCTAATTTAGAGTAGATGATCGCTACATTATTATATTCTCTCGCCGTTTGTGCATGAATTGATCCATAATATTCTAGACTGAGTTCCAGAGCTTTTTCTTTGTATACCAAACCCTGCTCTAGATCACCCGTGGCCTCATATATCAATCCAGTCAGACTGTTAATCTTAACACCTTCAGTGCCATCATTTTTGAGGTTTAATTCTCTCGCTATACTTAACTTATCTAAAGCTTCTTCGTATTTTCCATTATAATAATCAATATGGCTGAGAGGAAAATAAAATTCGCCTAAAAGTTCGTGCCCATCTCCATGGACGTTTTTCCAAATATCTAAGCCTTTTTCTAAATAGTCCCTTGCTTTCACCAGATCACCTAAAGAAAAGTAGTCCAGACCAACCGAGTGGTAACTTCGGGCCAAATGTGGGTGGCTTGGGGGTAAGGATTTTTGTCGTATTTCAAAAGCCTCAAGTTGAAAATCTAAACTGCGTTGATAATCCTGATTCTTTCTGAACACACTTCCGATAGCACTTATGGAATCGGCAATCTTTGAATGTTGGGAGCCGAAATATTCAATGCGAATTACTTTCGCCGTTTCAAATGAGGTCAATGCATCTTCTGTCTGACCTAGAATACTTAGCGAATACCCTAGCAAATGGTATCCGTCCGCGAGTTTTTCGGTATATTCAACATCAAGGGCTTGGTAGATTAGGATAGATTGTTCAAGATATATTTGCGCATCCTTTGCATTCGATCGTCTATACTCTAATATTCCTAGCTCTAACAAGGACTCACCGACCTCTTTGCTGATCTCTGGAAACAGGGTGCGCCGCAATTCTAGAGCATCATTTAGAAGAGTAGAGGCGACATCGGTTGCGTTGAGTTCTCGATAGACTACCCCCATAGTGGTCATTATTTCTGCTTTTAATGCTGGCTCGGAGTCGAACTCGTGCTCAATTTTTGCCAAGCCTCGATCAATAATGTCCTTGGCAGTTAATTGTTCGCCGGTAAATTCCTCTGGGTGCGAGGACTCAAATAGACTTAACAAGAAGTCCTTGGTGATTTGTTGTTTATCTCTCTGTTGAATAGCGATGTCACGTTCAGACACAACACGGTACTGTTGGATGCCGATACCTGAGAAAAACAAGGTGCTAGCAATGACAGATAGTAATATGGTAAGTCTATTGCGCCGTATGAAGCGACTCGTGCGATATATAAACGTATTGTTGTTGGCTGATACGGGTAAGTTCCTTAAATGGCGATCAATATCTCTGGAAAAATCCTGAACAGATACAAACCTATTTTCGGGACTATTTTCAAGAGCTTTGACTAGGATTGAATCTATATCTCCTTTTAATTTACGCCTATGCTCATGCAAAGTATTAGTGTCAAGTCTTGAAGGAATTCCATCTTTTAGTATTATTTCGAGAAACTTACTCGGTGCTAGGTTATCGCCTGAATCAACTGAATTTAGGGCGGAATTTGAAACTCTAAATTGAGGTCGTGGTGGTCGGACACCGCAAAGTAGTTCATATAACAGAATTCCCAAAGAATAGACATCTGTCGCTGTTGTAAGATTAGCGCCTAAAATTTGCTCAGGGCTTGCATAATCAGTTGTGAGCGCCAACATAGTCGAAGTGTCATTGTCTGGCGGTGTAGGCTGTAAAACTTTAGCGATGCCAAAGTCCAATAGCATAGGCTCGCCTTTGGCATTGACGACAATATTTGCAGGCTTAATGTCTCGGTGGATAACTAAATTTTGATGCGCAAATTCGATGGCGGTACAGACCTTGATAAATATCGCCAATATTTCATCGAAAGATAGTTGGTGGGAGCGGCAATATTTGTCGATGGGTTCGCCTGCAATGTATTCCATAACGAAGTAAGGAAGACCCTGTTCTGTGGTACCTCCGTCCAATAATTGGGCGATATTTGGATGTTTTAGATTGGCGAGGATATTCCTTTCGCTGTGAAAACGCGTTATTAGTCTATCCTGATTTCCGGTGCAGTGAATAATCTTTAATGCTACGTCGGCACCATGAACTCCATCCGATCGGTTAGCTAAATAGACTTCAGCCATTCCTCCCTGACCTATTTTTTCGCGGATGTAGTAAGAGCCTAAAGTATCACCAACTTTGCCACTTTCAATTGGTGCAATCTTCTCCTTGCCATACAAAAGTTCAACGGTACTTGTATCGCGAATATTGTTTAAGATTAGGTGCCAACAATAGTCCGTTAGTACCAGGTCATCACCGCATTGAATCTTCAAATAACGTTCAATTTCATCCCGTGGGGTATCTATTAAACTGAGAAATATCTCCTGGGCTCTTAGGATCCGACCTTCATCTTCCATGACCCTATCTCCCTAGGTGGCCAATCTCTGTCTTAAACCAAGCAATGGCCCATTGCCATTTTCGATGCGCAGTCCTTTCGCTAATACCAAGTAAGTTCGCCACTTCCGGGTAGCTAAACTCCCAAAATATCAACAATTCGGTCACTCGCGCCGAAACCTCATCGTGTTGCTCTAGCTGTTCAATAAGATTTTTCATAACGATTTCTTCAAGCATCGTCTTTTCAGTACATGCAATACCTTCTAGATCGAACTCGTGAACCCGTATGCCAAAGTCTCGTTTCTGAGCGCACCTGCTTTTGTATTTGTCGTTTAATATATGCCTTAGCTTCAAAGAGACTGTTGCAAAGAAATGAGCACTATCGTTAAAATTGAGATGTTCTCTTTGGCGCAAATACAAATAGAGTTCGTTTACCAGTTCAGTGGCTTGGATTGCTGTGCTGTTGCGGGAGTATCCTAGGGCGGATTTCGCTAAACCATGTAGGCGTTCATAGGCCTCAACTATTAGGTAGTCTATATGAGGCTGTCTAGTTTCGCCCATTAGTTTTAGATTATCTAATGCAAAATTCATATTATTTAATTTCCCTTTTGCATATATTACCGTTTCGCAAATATATTCTTTAAGATTGAAATTGACTGATTTAATGGGTTTTTTGTATATCCACCCCTTGAACTGCAGATTATCCTTTAACATGTCAATGTGACAATGGCTGATAAAAATTTGTCGATATAGAAATATACTGATAAATATTAAAATTATATCACTGCCATCTGAGTGAAAATAATTTTTTGCTGAGTCTGTTGGTTATCCCCCTATTTTAAAAGACTGAACAATTTGATATTTTCCTTTGGTATCAAACCCATCTTCGCCTTAAGTTCATTAATCACTAGAAGCTAACAGGTACAAATAGGTCGGAGTATTTGCCTAGGTTGTGAAGCCTGGATGGTTAAGGAGTTAGAGACCAAACCGACGCTAGTCTAGCTCTGTTCAGCCGGGCAAGTGACATCATTCAGCGTGCCCACTCTCATCGACATGGTTAAATTCTGGCAAAGGCACCAACTTCGGACCCAATCACCACCCACCAACTATTCAGTCTCTACCATCTTTTGCACTGTTAAGCCTACCCAAATCAATCACCACATCCGCACTCTTAACGGTTTCCGTCCGGTGCGCCACCAACACTCTGGTAATATTCATCTGTTTAACATTCGCGTTAACGATCGACTCGTTGTCCAAGTCCAAATGGCTGGTCGCTTCGTCGAGGAACAACAGCTTGGGATCGCGGTACAGGGCACGCGCTAAGATGACTCGCTGTTTCTGGCCGCCACTAAGAGAGGTGCCCATATCGCCGACCAGGGTGTTGTACTGCATGCCAAACTTGAGAATATCCTCGTGCACCGCAGCGGCCACAGCGCAGGCGCCGATCCGCTCGAAATCCAATTTTGGATCAAAGCAGGCGATGTTCTCTGCAACCGAGCCCGACAAGAGCTGGTCGTCCTGCATCACCGCTGCGATCTGGGTGCGGTAATCGTCCCGCTTATTTATGTCCACGCCATCGATCAGTACCTGGCCGCTGTCTGCCTTCAGCAAGCCCATCATGACCTTCAACAGGGTGGTTTTGCCACAACCGCTCGGGCCGACGATGGCGGCCGACTGACCGGCTGCAATGGAAAAGCTGATGTTTTCGAAGATAGGATCGTCGGTTGCAGAATAGCGGAAGGTTAGGTTTTTCACTTCCAGCTTGCCGATCATGTCGGGCAGATGTTGTAGGTTGGCCGTATGGCGGTCGACATCTTCGGCGTCGGTAAAGGTAATGTCGGCCAGGCGGTCCAGGTGTAGGCCGATCATCTTGAATTCGATCAACATATCAATCAGGCCGTCCATGCGGTCGACGAACTGGTTTTTGTAGCTCATAAAGGCATAGAGCATGCCGAGTGACATCAGATTGCCCATAACACTCGTGGCCAATAGATAGATTACGATAACGTTTTCAATACCAAAGAGCAGTTGATTGATGGTCTGGTAGCCAATACCCCATTTGGCCAACGAGACATCGGTATTCAAGGCCTCGGTGTATCGATTCTGCCAGAGATTCTGCCGGTCGTTCTCACGTTGGAACAGCTTAACCGTTTGGATCGCCCGTACCGTCTCCATAAAGTTAGAATCCTCCTTGGCATGGGCCACGATGCTTTCTTCGGACAGCCTGCGAAAGGGCCGATACAGCGCAAAGCGCAGCAGCGTGTACAGTGCGACCACAAAAAGCACGACAAAGGCCACCTTAACGGAATAGATAAACATGGCGGTAAGGGTAATAAGGGCCATCACACCATCGACAATAGAGCTGACCAGGCCTGTGGTAAGCAGATCCTTCACCTGTTGCAGGGACCCAAAGCGAGACACCACATCGCCGATGTGGCGTTTTTGGAAATAGTCGAGCGGTAGGCGTATCAGGTGCCGGAATAGATTGGCCGCCATCTGATAGTTTAATTTGGTCGACAGGTGCAAAATAATAAAACCGCGCAGCGTATTGGTCGCGGTTTGTATCAGCATCAGCAAACCAAAACCCAGGGCCAGCACCAGTAGCAAACTGCTGTCCTGGCGCAATAACACGTCATCGACCACCGTTTGCATGTAAAAGGGTGCGACCACAGCAAATATCTGCAGTAAAAACGACAGCACTATAATGGTGATCAGGTTGCGCTTTAGGCCAAATATCCGTTGCCAAAAATGGGACAAGCTCAGTCTTTGGCGCACCTCTTTCTTCTCGAATTTGGCGGTTGGGGTGAGTTCCAAGGCAATGCCGGTAAAGTGCTTGGCAAATTCGTCGTGGCTGTAGGTCACCTCGCCGATAGCGGGATCCAATAGGACGACCTTATTTTTGCCGACCGCCTTTAGCACCACGAAATGGTTCATATCCCAATGCAAAATACAGGGTAACTGCAGTTGCGACAGGTGTTCCAAATCGAGTTGCAGTGCCCGCCCGGCCAATTCGAGTTTGGCGGCTATATCCATCAGCTGCTTGAGGTTGGTGCCTTGCGATGAGATCTTAAATTGGTTGCGCAACATGGAGAGATCTGAAACGTAGCCGTAGTGGCCTGCGACCATGCCGACACAGGCAAGGCCGCATTCGGCGATTTCTGTTTGAAGAAGTATTTTCATATTCTTGATTTCTCAGTGTCAACTGAGTAAATAGATACAAATTTTTTATATGATTTTAATAATAAAAAATATGAAATAATTAGAAGTACCGAGGTGAGCAGTAAAAAGATTAAAGAGTTGGCCGCAAATAGGTGATTAATTTCCTTTTCAATATCATATATTCCCATTTCATCAATAGCAGCAATAATAGATACAATCGTATTGTTAGCGATGTGAATGAATATTGGGATGCTTAAGGACTCGGTTCGAATATATATAAATCCTAAAATAATCCCAAATATTAGTGCTCCTAATAAATCAACATGCAATATTGCGAACACGATAGAACTCAGAATGACGGAACTATATTTAGTAAATTTTCTATATAGTAAGTCTATTAGTAGGCCCCTAAAAAAAAGCTCCTCTACCACTGGTGTAAGAATAGAAATAGATAGAAAAATAATAATATTCTGCCATAAAAAGTAGCTTCCATCTGTTTGATGATACATATCCAAATCTGAATATAGCCCGACGATTAGGTCAATACTAAAATATTTGGAAATATATAAAATATAAAAAGCCATCAGAATGCTAGATGTAATCAGAATTCCTGTAAGCCCAAGAATATCGATGTAAGCGTTTATTTTTGTTCTTATTTTAAAAAATTCAGCTACAATATTATACTTTATTGTTACTAGTAAGAGTATCAAACCATAGAAAACCAATCCAAATAAAGCGTCTAAACTGGCCTCTGACTCTACAAAATAATCCAACAAAAAGACCGAAAAAAAAGTGCAAACTATAAAGTATGCGATAGCGTGCCAGAAATTAAACTTCAAAATATTGGATATTTGCATAATGGTAATTCCAATGTAATTTCAAGATAAGTTAGCTTTATTGGTTATAAAGCGTTTCTATGTATCGATTTTCAGTATTTGTAGTTGCCCTCAATATATCGTGCAGATCGATTTCTCCTTTATATCAGTATCTTCAAAATATACTATTCTCTGTGGTTTGGGCTCTGAAAATAAACCTTAGGATACCCAAGGGTAGATAATGGAATAAACCCCAAGCAAGCTAATGCTTGGAATTTTTTAATACTTAAAAAAATATGTAGCTATCTTACCTAATATTAACAGCATAACTTCAAATTACTTCAAGATTTCAGTTTACTATTTTCTTGAGGCCTTTTTTTTGGCAGCCTTATATGAGTTATAGGAGACTGTAATTGCTGTGCCTACGTATCCTGCGCCTTTTATAACAGCCTTGAATAAAGTAACCAGTGCGCCACCAGAAACCTGATTCATTTGATCATTGCTTAAAGTATTCATAAATTGTCCTTTTTGATTATTGACTAAAAAAATGCGCCATGTTGCAGATAATAAAAGTACAGTTAAAACTTGCAATATGGTGGGTTTAATTTAGTAAGAGTTCTTAATTTTCATTACTGCCAACTATAGTTCCGACGCCAGCTCCAGCTCCGGCAGAAGCGGCTGTGATATTAACAGTTGTGGTTTTTTGATTGGACTTCGCCACGTATTTGATCACCTTTTTTACTGATTTCACAAGTGCAGAAATCCATCCGCCATTTACAAGGTTACATTGACCAACACTTAATTCTTTCATATTCAACCCCTTAAAATTTTAATATAATATAATAAAATAAAAATTTATTTGTAACAAATTATAATCGCATATATTGTTACTTTTGATAAAGCTGGAAGCTAGTATAAGCCCCTTCAACGAGCCTACTCCGGCCCATAAAACTACTGTTTACCTTTAAAGGCACCCGTAAGGCTATATAGTTGAATCAACAACTTACGCTTTTGCACTTAAATAGAATCTGAATAAATATCCGACATCTATTTTGAAGATATAAATTTGTTTTTAATCAACACAAGAACACTCTCCATCCGTGGCAATAAGAAGTGGATAGAAATTAATATAAATGTCGCCTTACTAATTCCAAGATCACTAAAATTAAATATTAAAATAATTAGAGCAATAATACATATAAAAAGATAAAGCATTTCATTCATAATATTAGTTTCTCAATTAATGATTAAATATTTCAGACTTATTACTAAGTTGAAACTACTGATCGGGTGACAATGTATTGGACGTTTCATATACGGCCTCGGCAGCCAGAGTTTTTTTGGAGGTTAAGACCTTCTTAGCGGCCTTATAAACATACCTGGCTCCTCTTGCTACAAAACCCCAAACCCCACCATTGATATCTTGCATTTCTTCATTGGTTAATATATTCATTTTAATTTCCTTTCAAGTTTAAATACCAACAACACTGGTCATCTTGTTGATTTCCTCGGTGGTTGTTGGGGGTGACATGTACATACCTCTGTACGTACATGATTTGCTCATATGAGCAAATTTGGTTTAAGTATTTTATTCACCGCTTTTAGTATTTTGAGGCTGCCTAGGCCTTATTAATTTATTTAGAGTCTTCCTCTCAAACTAAACAACGGCTCAAACAACCACTCCAAAAGACTCCGTTCAGCCAGTTTGATATCAGCCTCCAACGAGATGCCCTCCTTCAACGGGAACGTTTTGCCATAGGCATCGACGGTCTGCTGCTCCAAACTGGCCGTGACGCGATACATCGGCTCTTGCGCGTTAATCGCCACACCGCTCAGCTCACTGGGCAACAATACCGTTTGTGAGACTCCGGTAATGGTCGCGCTATATAGGCCAAATTTTTGGAAGGTAAAGGCGGAATAGCGCATCTTTACCGTCTGGCCGACTTCGACAAAGCCAATGGCTCGGGCCGGCACCAGTAGCTCGGCTTCCAACTCGCTACCCTGTGGGGTAATGGTGAGCAGCGGCACACTGCTTTGCACTTCCTGCCCTTCGCTAACTTGGATATTGCTCACCATGCCGGCGCGGTTAGCCTTGACGATGTAGGCGCGCTCGCCATGTAGCTGGGCAATGCTTTGCGCCAGACCAGACAGGCTGTTTTGCAGTTCACCCTGACGATTGAGTTCCTCGAAACCCAAACCGGCTTGCTGCAGGGCTAGCGATTTAACGAGATCGCGCTGCGCGTCAAGGTTACGCGCCAGTTCCTGATATTGGGCCTGTAGGCTGAGTAACTTCTCGGAGGCACTGCCAAGGTCTGCATCCGAGGCCAATCCCTGGCGGCTCAGGGTGTCTATGTTGGCCTTTTGCCGTTCGGCCAGGGCCAGCTGTTGGCTTAGTAGCTTTTGCTGGGTTTGAATATGGACGATGGCGCGATCTGTTGCGGCAATGGTTTGTTCCAAATCCAGCTGTTTGTTGCTGAACAGGGATGGCAGTCGAGTGAGTTGACTTTCAAGGATCTGTAGCTGGCTTTGGTATTCATCGAGCAGCACGGTTTCTAGGTGCTCACCGCTGGTGAGGATGCGATCACCATTGATCATAAATAGCGCTTGCCCCTCGGTTACCATGGCTCGGTCTTGCACTAACACTTGGCGTACTATCCCGGTAGTGGATGCATAGACCTTTATCACGCCCTGGTCGGGTACCAAAAAACCCTGCACGGTTTCTTTGCGCGCATAGCTGCCATGTAACAGCAATAGACCGGCCGCAACGACGAAGATTAAGATGACAAAGGTAATTAGCAAATAGGACAGCGGCGGTACAACCAAGACATCGCCCAGTAAACGGTCTTGCTGCTTTTCAACGGCCTGTTTGCGAAACAGTCCATGGCGTTCTTCTTGCGTTGGCCCGGCCATATTTGTGGTCATAAATCGTCCTTGAATACTATTTCATGCTGTACTGATACTTTTGTTCAATTGGCCTGACTGCCATGAATATAGCCCAGAATGTCAATTGAACCTTTGAAGTCGATACCTATTAGGTTTCAAATATATTTTTCGTTCTCTTATACTAGTAAACGAGAAAGGAAGGGGAATCCTGCCAATATACTTCGATCTATTTTTGAGGTTGACGGTTTTGTGAAGAACGGATTAATACCCATATCAAAGTATTATTTTTACATTCATTTATGGGAAAACGAACCCTATGCAGGTTGTCTTAATTCTGAAGTGCTTAATGTTCAACTGGCGAGCACACAACAAACAACGAACTCGACTGTCTTCTAACCTGATATATTTATTAGTAAATTACCGGGCCTGGCACTGGCAAGATAAACGGAGGTTTTACGGGGCGCCCCTTTCTAATGATTATTGGACGAACACATCCGCCATCGCCTGCGGCAATGCCACCCACTATCGTTGTCAGCTTCTCATCTTGACTGGTTATGATATTCATAATATTTCCTTTCCCAAGTTTAGTTGCTAAACTCAAAGAACCTCAATCGATCCTTTCGAGTGTTGGTATGGAGTGCCCTCGGTCATCTTGCCGGATTCTCAGGGGGCGCTCCGCTTCTATCACCTTCATGGTGATCTGTTGGTACTGCAATACTTTCAATACGAATTTCTGGGCCACCGAATCATGTCTTTGCTAAATATCTATCCGGTCGAACTAGGACTGAATGACCTCTGCATGCAGCCTTGGTTGTTATTTATTAAGACCTACATTTTTTTTAAATATCTATAATTTACATTCGTATTTTTCAAGACTAATATTGGTTTAGATGTATATACTTATTGCTTCATTATCTGGCACCGAATAGCTCTGTATGTGGTCTTCATATGCATAGCCCCCATCTACGAATAAAACAATGGCGGCGACAATAAATACGATAACTGTTGCTGTAATTAGCGAATACGCTGTCGGTTGGCTAAAAAATTCATCACCTATTAGTTGGTCGTTCTGTTTCACAATGGCAAGTACCCGATATAGTCCATGGCATTCTCCTTGATTTTTCCTGGTGCTATTCGCAGGCATTAATAATCCCTGAACGTTATTGCAAACCTTATGGGTAATTTACTTCTATGGATCTGCCTGATGTGAATGAAATATAGAATTCAAGCCCCACCTATGAATTCCATATGCAGTGGATTTAAATAATACTTTCCCTATGTTTTATGTTATTAAACGAGAATTGAAGGAGCACCCTGCCAAAATATTTGGATGGATTTCTTTTGGATGTATGGTTTGGAGCTATATCTGGACAAGTGGGATTCCGATATGCAATCGAAAATTGGCGCTGCGCCCAGCCATTTGGTGCCTTCACGGCCCTCCTTTGACCGGCCAGAGGGCGATGAATACATCGAAAATCGGCAGTATGACCGCCGCCGCGGCGATGCCCAAATGTGGAGACATGGGTCTATCGAAGATGGTGATGATGGCCGTTCTGTTATTTCACGCTGATGCCAGCAGTGCTTTGTTCTCCTCCTCTGGTCCACTAGCCGTCCCTTCTCCGAAGCGTAAATAGAGCGTGGGCACAATAAAGAGATTGAGCAGGGTCGAGGTCAATAGGCCGCCCAGAATGACGACTGCCATCGGATACTCAATTTCATGACCGGGTAGGTTGCCGAACAGCACCAGGGGTAATACAGCCAACCCTGAGGCACCGGCAGTCATTAAGATCGGCGACAAGCGCTCCTGCGCGCCGCGCAGTACCAGTTGGATGCCGAACGGTTGACCTTCATGGCGCTCCAAGTGCTGAAAATGGCATAACAGCATGATGCCGTTTCGGGCGGCGATGCCGAGCACCGTGAGGAAGCCAACCAGGGATCCCAGCGACACAACACCCCCGGCTATATAGGCCGCCGCCACACCGCCGACCAGCGCGAAGGGTAAGGTTAGGATGGACAGCCATGCCAATCGCCAACTCCTAAAGGTCAGCTGCAAGAGCAATAAAATAGCGATGAGCGCAAAACCGGAGAACAGCAATATGCGCGTGCGAGCTGCCTTGAGTTCAACGTACTCCCCCTGCAGAACGGCTCGATAGCCAATGGGGAAGTCAATCTTATCAAGACGGGTTTGCACATCCTGGGCGACCGACTCCAGGTCGCGGCCGGTGACATTGGCCTGCACATCGATGCGCCGCGAACCGCCTTCGCGCTTTATAACATTCGGGCTCGGCGCAATCCGTATGTCGGCCACGTCGACCAAGCGGACGCGTGCGCCGGTTGGGGTGTCGATTAGCATGTCCTGTAATGCGGTTAGGCTATTGCGCCACTTGGGTAGGGTCCAAACCTGGACGTCGTAGGTCCGGCCAGTGTTGAAAATATCCCCCACCTCCTCGCCTGCCAAGAAGGCCGCCGAGGCACGCCGGACATCGCCCGGTTTAAGGCCATAGCGGCGTGCCTCGGCCAGTTTCAAGCGCACCTGAATTTCGGGCACCTCCACGATTAGCTCTTTATGCAAATGCTCCATACCCTCGACGGTCGACATCGCCAGACGGACTTCCTCGGCTTTGTCCCGCAAAATCTCTAGGTCAGTCCCAAAGAGCCGGACCACTATGGCTTCGCCGGATCCGGTCAGTACTTCTCGGATGCGCTCTTTTAGATAGGTCTGTAGATCACGATAGAGCCCCGGATAGCCCTTCACCACCTCATCAACCGCAGCAACCGTTGCCGCATAATCGACATCGGGTGAAATGCTGATCCAATTTTCGCCAAAATTAATGCCCACTACTTCATCGGCGGCAAATGCTTGGCCGATATGGGTGCCAAAATTACGCACGCCGGGGATTGAGCGTAACTCTGTGCTGGCACGAGTGGTAATGCGCACCATTTCACCATGAGAGGTAGCCGGTGGGGTGACCCAGTGCATGAGAAAGTCGCGTTCCTTAAAGGATGGCAATAGGGAATGGCCCAGCAGAGGCCAAAGGGCGGCACCGCCGACCGTGACAATTGCGACCAGGCTGAGCGCAAAGGCGGGACCGCGGGTGGTTTTTTCTAAGATTGCCCGATAGCCGGTCGACAGCCATGTCACCAGCGGGGATTGCCGGCCGGTCAGCGGCGCCTTGCGCAGCAAGATTAAACCCATTGCCGGTGTGACGGTTATGGCAACTACCAGGGAGGAGAGGATGGCCAGCACATAGGACAGCACTAAGGGTTTGAAAAAAGCGCCCGACAAGCCCTCCATAAAAAGTACCGGCATCACTGCCATCACCACGATAAAGGTCGCATAGACAATGGGTCGGCGCACTTCCAACGATGCATCAAGCACAATGCGCGCAAGCGAACGGGAGCTGCCGGCGGCGTGTTCCAAACGGACCCGACGCAAAATATTTTCGATGTCGATAATGGCGTCGTCGACCACCGCGCCAATCGCAATGACAAAACCCGCCAAGACCATGGTATTCATCGACACGCCGGTGGCAGCAATCACCCAGCCTGCGGTCAGCAGAGATAGGGGAATGGCGGCTGTGGCAATCAATGCCGCCCGCCATTCATATAAGAATAGGATCATTACCAAGATCACCAACACACACCCCAGTAGCAGCGCATTGGACAGGTTGTCGATGGAGTCTTCGATAAAGGTTGCTGGGCGGAATATCTGCGTATCGAGCTCGACGCCGGGCAAACCCGGTTTCATCTCCTCGAGTGCGGCCTCAACCCCGAGTGTTACCGCCAAGGTATTGCCCCATGGAAACTTCTCGACAATTAACATCAACCCGGGACCGTCATTGATTACGGCGTCACCAATGGGTGCTTGGGGTCCAAAGACAATATCGGCCACATCGCCTAATAAAATGGGCTGGCCACTTTTTATGGTGATTGGCACTTGCGCCAGGGTTTCAGGCGTCTGACTGGCCGAGGTCAGCACTATTTCAAAGCGCTGGTCGGCTGTCTCGATAAAACCACCCGTGCCAATATGGGCTCCATCGGAGTAACGCAGCAGACCGACATCCAGGCTGTCGGAGACGGCTTCCTGAATTTCATCCAGGGTCACATCCACTGCGGCCATGCGTGCTAAGTCGACCTGCACTTGCACCATTTTTAGCTGTTCACCCCAGATCGCGATATTGGCAACACCGGGCACCCCTAGTAAACGGGCGCGAATGGTCCAATACGCTAGCATGGACAGATCCATAACCGAATGGTCCGGCGAGGTAATGCCTATTTTCATCACCCGACTTGTGGACGATAGCGGGGGCATCATAAACGGCGGCGCGGCCCATCTGGGTAAGTTGGGCGTTGCCATTGCCACACGCTCGGCAACCAACTGGCGGGTTAATAACTCATCCACACCGGCTTCAAAAATAGCCACCACCGAAGACAGTTGCGGCACCGATTTCGAACGCAAGGTGGTTACACCGGGTACGCCTGCCAAGGCGTTTTCCAGCGGTACGGTGATGAGCGACTCAACCTCTGCCGGCGATAGGCCGAGCGCTATGGTTTGAATTTCGACTTTCGCCGGCGCAAATTCTGGAAATACATCGACCGGCATATCGCGCAGGCGCAGTACACCGAAATACATTAAACAAATACCCAATGCGATAACGACAAAACGAAAGCGCAAACTGGTTCCTATGATCCATGCCATCATAATATTATCCTCTGATAGGTTTTGACGGTTAGTGTCCAACACCGCTTTCGATGCCGTGCAATTCAGCTGCGCCGACGATGACCACCGGGGTGCCGACTGACGGCCCGGATGCTAAAAAAACCACATCATCGGAAATCGATACGACCTCTACTGCGGCGCGTAAAAAGACACGCGGTTCCGGATTGATATAAACCCAAGTTGCCCCCCATTGGTCATACCACAGCGCTGCATAAGGCATGGTTAATTGACCCAAAGCATCGCTGCGAATTTCACTCAACTGAATATCGAGCCGGTCAACGGCGTGTTGTATAAGGGTAATTTTTTTGCCATCGGACCCGTCAATAGTCTCAGTGATGCTGACTGCCGTGGTGCCCGAGTCTGCGCTCGCAGCAGCCAGCGACCAAAAAGCTAAGAGCAGTGCCGGGAGCCGCAGCACGATGGATTGGGTGGTAGTCGGTCGTTTCATAACGATGCTCCCGACTCAAGCGAAGGGGTTGATGTGTTAGCGGACGTATTCTGCGCCAAGTCGCCCAAGCCCAGCGTGTCCCGACCGGCGTCGGCGCCAAAGCGTAGGTAAAGTGCCGGGATGCAACATAAGACCAGCACCAGTGCACTGACCAACCCACCCAGCATGACACTGGCCGAAGCGTGGAGAATTTCCAGGCCGGCTATATTGCCCAAGACGATGAAGGGAAAAGACAGGGCCGCCAGAACCAGCGCGCTGATCAGCAGAGCCGGCATTCGCTCAGCCATAACCGAGCGCACTAAGAGCGCACCAAAGGGCGTACCTTGCAACTGCCGCCATTGAAACGCGCGTATTAGCGTTACGCCATTGCGCACGCTGAAGCTCAAAGCAATGCCCAGGCCGACCATCGAGCCGAGTGAGAAATAGCCACTGGGCATCACCACCAAAAATCCGCCCAGTAGCGTTATGGGGATACCCACCATGCTCAATAGAGCCATTTTCCAACTGCCAAAGGCCGCCTGCAGCAATAAAAATATAATCAACGCCACCGCGAAAAAATTTCTGTATAAGGATTGCAGAGCCGTTTTTTGTTGAAAGTATTCACCCAAAACATGGGCGTGGTATTCAAATGGAAATGACATGCCTTGAATAGTACGCGCGACTTCGCGCGACACTGCACCAACATCTCGGCCGCTAATATCAGCCACTATATCGAGTCTGCGTGACACCCCTTGGCGTAGAATGACGCTAGGTGCCGACACGACTCTGACATCGGCTACGTCGCCCAAACGAACCTGTTCACCGGTCACCGCATCGATTAGCAAATTACGCACGTCGTCTAAATTGGTATGAATAGTGTCACTACCGACCACGACCACATCAAATACCTTTTGGTCTTCAAACAATGCCCCTACGGTAATGCCTTGCACCAGAGTCGAGGCAGCGCGCCGGACATCGCCTGGCTTTAAACCGTATCGCCGGGCGCGGTCGAGATCGACCACAACCTCAATCGTGGTTTTTTCCGCATGCGCCTCGATCAGAGGGTTGGTTATGCCCTCGATTTTTTCAAGCAGGGTGCGGATTTCTTCCGCCTTGGCTTGCAGGATGGCATAGTCGTGACCAAACACTCGTACGCTGATGGTTTCATCATCCCCGGTCAGGGTTTCCAATATTCGCTTTGATAGAAATGAGCTGACTTCGGCGCTAATATTTGGCCGAGCGTTCGCGACCGATTGAATTTTAGCGAGAGTCTCTTCGTACTGGGCATCCAGGTCGATACTGACCCAGATTTCGGCGGAGTCGACATCTGACACCTCGGCGGAAAAGACGGCACGACCCACCTGTGCAGCAGCATTTCGGACCCCCGGAATGGCAAGGATTTCGTTAATCAGGTCTTGGGTGATCTGGCTCATAGCTGGCAGCGAGGTACCAGCCGGCGCGTCAATCTCAACCACTATATCGGTTTCATTAAAGATCGGCAGGTAAGCGTGTTCAGCCTGGTTCCAGACGAATAGACCCACGCCCAGGCCGACCACTGCCAGTAAGATCGTTGGCCAGAGTTTAGCCAACGTTGCATTCACGAGCACCTCGGACAGGCCATTTAATTTGTCCATCAACCTTGAGTAAGTGCGTTCCGCTACCGGAGCGCCGCCTAATAGCAAAAGACACAGCGCAGGTGTCAAAACCAATGCGACAGTCAGTGACGCCAATACCGCGACGGCGTAGGCCCAGATCATGGGTTTAAAAAATGGTGCCATTGTGCCGTGCATAAATAACAGCGGCACAACCGCGAGCAGTAGCATCAGGGTGGCATACAAGAGCGGGCTGCAAGCCTCCCGGGCTGCCGTAACGATGATGGCAAAGTCGGTCTTCTTGTTTGCAATGCCGTCTGCCGCCCCGAGTCGTCGAACGATAGTGTCTAGGCTCAGGACCGCATCGCCGACTATTACGGCAATAGCAAGGGTCAGGCCGGCAATCATCATCATATTGGTATCGGCGCCCCACGCATTGAGGGCCCAAATGGCCGAAAAACCTGACAGCGGTACCACCACCGCTGCGATCAGGGTAACGCGCCAGTTGGCGAATAGACTCGCAAACGCAATCAGCAGCAGCATATAGGCAACGGCGATACCTGTGCCCAGGTTCTCAGCCGCCCGCTCTATAAAACTGGCGGGTCGGTAAATATGGCTGTCGACCTCAATACCCTGCATGCCGGGGCTCAGCTCAAGTAACGCGGCCTCGACACCGTGTGTGACCTCTATGGTATTGGCCCCGGGAAACTTGTCGATCGCCAGCAGTAAGCCACTACCGGTTTTGAAAATCGCATCGCCGATAAGTGGTTGATTGGCCTCAATTACATGGGCGACCTGATGCAGCGGGATGGCGGTGCCAAACACCGGGACCTGAGAAAAACTTTCCGGCGTGGCGGTGGGCGAAATATGGCGAACCCCGAGACGCTGGTTGGGCGTATCGATGAAGCCACCGGAACCGGGCGTTGACGAATTAAGATAGGTCAGCGGTGAGGCCCAGACCGATTCCCCTGCGGTCTTAACAATTTGCTCTAGGGTAATATTATTAGCGTGTAAGGTTGCCGGATTCACCTGCACCTGGACCTGTTTGTTGCGCAATCCCCAAACCGACACGTTAGCGACGCCGGGCACCCCGACAAGGCGCGGTACGATATTCCAGCGTGCCAGGACCGACATGTCGATAAGCGATACGGTTTTTGAATTCAGGCCTATATTCATCACCCGGCTAGAGGACGAGACCGGTTGCAGCATCACCGGCGGGTTGGATACATTTGGTAGGGCATGGGCCTGGGTGAGCCGTTCTTGCACCATTTGGCGGGCTTGCATGAGGTCGGTCCCGGGTGCGAAAAACATCTCGATGGCCGACAAACTGGTAATCGATTCTGACTCGATCGAGTCTAACCAGGGCACTCCATTGAGCAAGTCAGCCTCAAGCGGCACCGTGATTAATGACTCAACCTCGGTGGTTGACAGGCCCAGCGCCTCAGTATGAACATCTAGTGACAAGGGTGAAAACTCGGGTACGAGATCAAGCGGGACAGTGCGAATTTGCATAACGCCGCCAACCAATAATATGAGTGCCAAGGCCATCATAACGGTGCGCATACGCAGGCTGAGGGAAATAATCCAAGTTAACATAATTTCTCCAATAGTCGATTAAGGAAGAAAAAATGCCTCTAATAACAACAAGGGTAACAAAAAAGCTTACGACGAAGTTCGCAAAAATAAGACGCGATTCGGAATAGCTGAGTGTCTTTTTTAGGAAAGCCAATCAGAAATAATTCGTAGATCTTATTTTTCAATCCTCTACTTTAGAGTCAAATAATAAAAGAAGCTCCATTTCTATTTATTTTTCAGTGTGATGTCTTACGATCCGTTTAAAGTTTGCCAAATATTTAGAGTCAATAGGTTTAGACGGTTTTACGTTTTGCCGGCCTGGGGTGCACCTTGTCGCAAAAACCTGCAGTTTTTAAGAGTAAACCTATCGGCTCTATCGCCTCTGGGCGAGTCCTTTGAACAGGGATTAAGCTACACTGCCACCTGATTTGTTGCAAGCTTGGTCCTGCTAGGTGTGTTAAATGGGGCGTTTTTATGGGTCTTGGGGGCGGGCATACAGTAAAAAAAAAGACCCTTTTGCAGGGCCTCTAATGAGTGGCTGGGTGTTTCGCTGAAAAACACCCCCCTCTCCGGGTAGTCGAACTATAGTTCGTTACCCTATGTTATTAGGCCTTATCTAGCGCCTGGGCGACGTCGGCAATAATGTCATCAATGTGTTCGATGCCAACCGATATTCTGATCAGATCGGCGCTAACACCGGCGGCTGCCAATTCCTCTGCATTCAACTGGCGGTGTGTAGTGGACGCCGGGTGGCAGGCTAAGGACTTTGCATCGCCGATATTAACCAGGCGCAAGATCATTTCCAGCCCATCGATAAAGCGCGCACAGGCGTCGATGCCGCCGACCAAACCAAAGCTTAAAATACCCGATGCCTTGCCGTGGGTGATTTTCTGGCAGGTTGCATAGTACGGGCTATCGGGCAGCGCGGCATAGTTGACCCATTCCACCTTGTCGTGCTTTTGCAGATAGGCAGCCAATTTTTCCGCGTTGTCGCAATGGCGATCCATACGCAAGCCCAGTGTTTCGAGGCCCTGAAGGATTTGAAATGAATTCATCGGTGAAATCGCCGCGCCGGTATTGCGCAACGGCACAACACGGCAGCGCCCGATATAGGCGGCCTCGCCCAGTGCTTCAGTGTAGACAACACCATGATAGGACGGATCGGGTTCATTCATAACCGGGAAACGCGCCTTATTGGCCACCCAGTCAAACTTGCCCGAGTCAACAATGACCCCGCCAATGGCGGTGCCGTGGCCACCAATATATTTGGTCAGTGAATGCACTACAATATCAGCACCGAGCTCAAACGGGCGGCACAGATAAGGCGTGGCTACGGTGTTGTCGACTATTAGCGGCACACCGTGTTTATGGGCGATTTCAGCCAAACGCGCGATGTCGACAATATTGCCAGCGGGGTTACCGATAGACTCGCAAAAAATGGCCTTGGTTTTGTCATCGATGGCTTGTTCGAAACCGGCAAAGTCCTCGTGCGATACCATACGCGTTTGAACGCCTTGTCGCGGCAGTGAGTGGGCAAAGAAATTATAGGTGCCGCCATACAATTGGCTGGTGCTAACAATATTGTCGCCCGCTTCGGTGATGCATTGAATCGCATAGGTAATGGCCGCCATACCGGACGCCACACAGAGGGCACCGATGCCGCCTTCCATCGCCGCGACGCGCTTTTCCAAGACGTCTGTCGTTGGATTCATTATGCGCGTGTAGATATTACCCGCGACCTTCAGATCAAACAGGTCGGCACCGTGCTGGGTATCATCAAAGGTGAAGGAGGTTGTTAGGTAGATCGGGACGGCTGCAGCCTTGGTGGTGTCTTCTGACGTGTAGCCTTCATGCAAAGCAATGGATTCAAGTTTCATAGGGCTTCTCGGTTAGTTAAAAAGTGCAGTATCGGTTATTACCGGCAAAGGTGGCTGCCATAGCGGTCGATGTTGCATCCGCCGGTCTTCCCTAGGGGCTCGACCCGCGCGCCGCCTATTCAATTGCCTGCAAAAATTATGGATGCCCCGATTTTGTACTAATACCTCAGGCCTTGCAGTATTTATTTTACAGCTTAACGCGCGCCATCCGGTTGAGGCCCTAAGCAGGCGGCTGCGCAATACCCCGTTATTCGCAACAGGGCATTGCAGTTTTATTAGGGGGCAATCCTGCTAATGCAGAAATTAATTCCGGCGCATTGTTGGTTAATTTTCGTCATAAAAATGACGTTGTTGTTTTGTTTGTAATTTTAAAAATCTTAAGGGGTGATTAACAGCTTAATGGCTCAGTTAAAATACCGAGCGAGCTTGGCAGCAGTGGGGCTTGAGATTGGTTGGGAGTTGGGCAATGGAATCGCGCCGCCTGGAATACAGCATGCCTCCCCAGACTTAGCGAATGTCTTTATGGGGTCGAAAAAAAGCCCTACTGGAAGGGTTCTCAGTAGGGCTCTTGGAATCACCAAAGCTTAGGTGTTGAGCTTACTTACCGCCCTTATCTTTGGCAGACTCCTTCTTGTCTTGAAAATCCGAGTCGTTTGCGTTCTCGTGAGAATCTTTCTTCTCTTTTTGCGAATCCTTCTTGTCTTCCTTCTCTTGCTGTTTCGGAGTTTTCTCACCATCATCACTGGCCGATGGATTCTCAGACGCTGCAGGGCACACTAAGGTGTTGAAATAAGATTCCAGCAAATTTGATCTGTTGCCAAGCGTTATATCGGACTCCATCGAATCGTCAAATTCAATGATCAGGCCTGCCCCCGCGTTATCGGTAATAGTGGCCGTACCTAAATCGGTATCAAAGCGGTTTTCAGACAGGAAGACAAAGTTATAATAGTCATCATCGACGACATAGCAATTGCCTCCCTTGTCAAAGGTGTCAGATTGATCATCATACCAGGTCACATTGCCCGCATCATCGATCACCATATAACCTTCGTCTATGCCATCGGTACCATAATCTTCCGTAATCAAATAGACACCAACGATTGATTCTAAGCTCGTTACCGGCTCTGTGGGTACCACGACCGCCTCTTCTGGGGTGGCAGCAGTTGCTGCGACCACAGCTGTGACCACCGTAGTCGCCGCATCCTCCAGGTTACAGGCGCTCAAAGAAAACGCACCCAATATTATTGCTGCCGACAAGACGCTTGAACGATTAAGGATCATAAGGAATTCCACTTTTTGGTAGTTAATCTGAAGTTATAGCGTTATAACCAGATCACAGACAGTTGTCAATGAGATTAGTATTGGCGCGGTTACGCCAATGCATAGGTGCACGAGCATAGGGCGCATAAAACTGACTAGACTATCCGGCAGAGACCCTTCGCTATAGAGCGGGGCGCTTAATGGCGGCCTGTACTAGCAGCACATTTTGGTCAATGATCTTGCTTGACGCAATCAAGGCCCGTATCAGCGTCGCAATTTACGGCGCAGCACCCGCCACTTTTCGGCATAATAATCGATATCCACCATAGCGCTGAGTACCCGGTCTTTCTGAATTCGGTGGTGATAGATGGCGGCCCCGACGTGGGCCACTAACAGTGCCATGGCAAGCAAGGTCGCCAGCTCGTGGACCCGTCGGATCTGGGTATAGAGGGCATTGTCAGTGGCATAACCAGAGATATCGAATAGGCCAAGGAGTAAAACAGGCAGTTCGGCATAATAGGCGGTTAGTAGGCCAGTCAGGGGAATGAGAATGGCGAGGGAGTAGAGCGCAAGATGCACGCCGGTCGCGATGAGTCTTTTCAGCATGGGCAGGTTGTGATTCGGTCGAGTGTCGCGGCGGATAAAGCGTTTAAAAAAGAGGTAGAGCGCGCAGACCAACACCACTGTGCCGATAGTGGAATGGTAGCGCAAACCGGCACTGCGGTAGGCATTTGACAGCGGCAGGTTAAATTGCTGCCCGGCAATGAGGAGAGTGATACAGCCGGTGGCAATGGTCCAATGCAGCCAGCGATAAGGGCTGCTGTAGTCATGGGGTGGGTTTTCCTGGGTTAGTCTCGGGTAAGTGGTCACATCAAGGGTCCTTAGGGATTCGATGGGGTCATTGTCGCGTCAAGGCCCCTTGGAAACTTGATATCGGTCAGGCTTATGTGTCGGCCTTTTGTCTGGAGTAATTCGGTTTCGGATGCCTTTTAGGGTGCCCAAATATCAGTAAAGGTTCCCATATGGATGTTCTACTTGGCCTGTATTAATCGCACACCCCCGTTCTCAGCGCTACCCGTCCCACCCCTGTGCAGCGTTAAGTTGTATTGGTCATTTAGAGTAATAAAATAATTATTTCATGTGAACAACTTCTCAATTCGAACGAAAAATTTACTTGATTCAGCCCAGCGTGTTGGTTACATTTTAAAGTACTATATCTGGCATTAATCTTATAGTTCTGCAGTCTTTAAGTTCAGTATTTTGCTACCGTTTAGGTAATTTGCGACGAGCTCTAAGGACGACGGTTGCCATGGATTCAGGCCTATTAGCGTTAATTTCAATTGCTAACTTCCATCAATTACCCGCAAGCCCAGCGCAGGTGCAGCATCTATATGGGGTAGAGGGAGAGCTATTCTCCGATATTCAGTTGCTCCAGGCCGCTGAGCATCTGTCGTTAAAGGCGAAGTTTGTTCGCACCGACTTGGCTAGATTCAAGAATGTCAATTTGCCATGCATGGCTAAGGGGCAGGATGGACAATATTTTGTGGTCGCGAAGATAGCGCGCAGCAAAGACCTAAAAATTGACAGCGTACTCATTCACGACCTATCGCAAAAAGCGCCAGAGATCATTAGCCTGAATGAATTCAATCAGCGCGCAATCGGTGAATTCCTGGTTGTAACAAAACGTGTCAGTCTGTCCGAAGCCATGACGCGCCAATTCAATATAGCTTGGTTCGTGCCCTCCCTGGTAAAATACCGAAAATTATTTACCGAAGTCTTAGTCGCATCCTTCGTGTTGCAACTTTTTGCGCTGGTCACGCCATTCTTCTTTCAGGTTGTTATGGATAAGGTTGTTGTGCATCGGGGCTTCTCTACCCTAGACGTGCTCGCCGTTGGGTTTTTTATTGTGGCCCTCTTCGAAGCGTTTATCGGCGGGTTTCGAAATTACCTCTTTAGCCACACAACCAATCGAGTCGATGTCGAGCTCGGCGCAAGACTCTACAACCATTTGCTGGCACTGCCATTGTCGTATTTCGAATCCAGGCAGATTGGTCAGAATGTGGCGCGGGTAAAAGAATTGGATACGATCCGCAACTTTATTACCGGCACCGCGCTGACCCTTATTATCGATCTGTTTTTTGTATTTATCTTTATTTCAGTGCTGTGGTACTACAGCCCAACCCTAACCTGGGTAATACTGGCGACCATTCCTTGCTATATCGTGTTGTCCATTGCCATAACACCCCTCCTCAGGTCTCGCCTGAATGAGAAGTTCAAATACAGTGCCGCCAATACGTCGTTCTTAACGGAATCCATTAGCGGTATTGAAACCGTCAAGGCATTGGCCGCCGAACCCCAAATGCAACGTCGACTGGAAGACAACCTATCCAGCTATGTCTCGGCCTCCTTTAAAAGCAGCAATCTGTCTAATATCGCCAGCCAGGCATCCGGCCTAATTAATAAATTGATGACCCTGGGTATCGTGTGGTTTGGCGCGCATCTGGTCATAAGGGGCGAAATCAGCGTTGGCCAGCTGATTGCGGTGAATATGATCGCAGGCCGGGTGAGTGGGCCGGTTTTAAAGTTGGTGCAGCTGTGGCAGGACTTCCAACAAGCAGGCATATCGATCGCGCGGCTCGGTGACATTCTAAACGCGCCAAGAGAGTTTAATGCCCAGAACACGCGGGCGTCTGTGGAGCATATTCACGGCGAAGTCACCTTTACGGATATTGATTTTCGGTATGCCATTGAGGGCCGCAAAATACTCAACCGGGTGAGTTTTACGGTTGCAGTCGGGACGGCCATTGGCATTGTGGGCAGTTCTGGCTCAGGCAAGAGCACCATCGCCAAGCTACTTCAGCGGCTGTACATCCCTGAGTCCGGTCGCATAACGGTCGACGGTATCGATATAGCGTCGCTCGATCCCAGTGTCTTACGGCGCCAAATAGGCGTGGTGCTGCAAGACAGTTTTCTCTTCAATCGCACAATTCGAGAAAATATCGCCTTGGTCAATCCAGGCATTTCAATGGATCGGGTGATCGCCGTTGCCAAGTTATCGGGCGCTCACTCCTTTATCGCCGAGTTACCCAATGGCTACGACACCCTGATTGAGGAGCAGGGCACGAACCTGTCGGGAGGGCAACGGCAGCGCATTGCGATTGCTCGAGCGCTGATTAATAACCCCAAGATCCTCATCTTCGACGAAGCGACCAGTGCCCTGGATTATGAATCTGAAAAGGTGATACAGGAGAATATGCAGGCCATCTGTAAAAACCGGACCGTTTTGGTGATCGCACACAGGCTGTCCGCTGTCGCATTTTGTAACCAGATTATGGTGGTCGAAAAGGGCTCGGTTGTGGAGATGGGCGCAAGCAGAGACCTGCTTCGCAGCGGCGGCCGGTTCTCTGAGTTATTTGCCCATCAACGCCAAGCCCCGTTCACTAATACGATGGACGAGAAACCGCACATTGTGGCCTCTGGCAAGCGCAAGATCACACTCGACAGAGTGCCCACAGTGCCCGTCCGAGGGTCATCGGAATGAAGCCAGCACTGCTGAACCCAGCGAACTCAGGCGCGACCGACCTGTATGAATTCATGCCGGCGGCCTTATCGGTTCAGGCCACACCACCAAACCCGTTGGCGCGATGGCTCGCTTACGGCCTGATTGCGCTTATATTTCTTGCTCTGGCTTGGGCCTATATCGGCAACGTTAATATAGTGGTCAGTGCAGATGGCAAGATATTACCAACCCAGCGTGTGCAGTTTATTCAACCCTTTGAAAAGGGCACGGTGTCAAAAATTTATGTGCGTAACGGCGATTGGGTCAGCAAGGGCCAGGCGTTAGTAGAACTCGACAGGGCGAGCGCAGAAGCAGACCTCAATCGCATCACCAATGACCAACATGCAACAGAGCGTAGCCTCCGAGTGCGTGAGCGCTTCTATGGACGGGTCGTGAACTTTACCCTTACCCAAGTGGCAGAGGCGAAACAGTTGCCCACTGCTATCGCGGTTGAATACCCAAACGACCCGGGCACGGAGTTCGATGCCCAACTGCTCGAAGGGTACTGGCGGGAATTCCGAGCGACGGTCAACGAACTGGACAGTGCCGTGGCCCGCATCCATGCCGAACAGCAAATGAACCGCATTACCCTGAAGAGCCTGCAGCATAGCCTGCCGCTGGAGCAGCAACGCTATAACAGCATTAAAGCGCTGTTTGAAACGGGCGGCACAACCCAAATTGAAATGTTAAACGCCCAGCAGGCCCTATTGTCAGCTACCTACTCCTTAGAACTCGAGCAAGAACGCAGCCAGCAATTATCGGCGAGTAAAGCCGAGGCAGAACAGAAAATTGAGACCCTAACCGCACAGGTTCGGTCTGGCCGCCTAGATGAGATTGTGGAACT
>Ga0209304_1000016_pt1 | contig 120314 bp, 119 predicted proteins | sample COGITO_mtgs_1004_4_FD_184789 | JGI IMG/M metagenome (GOLD analysis project Ga0209304, IMG submission 184789) | Pelagic marine microbial communities from North Sea - COGITO_mtgs_100423 (SPAdes) (version 2) | ecosystem: Environmental > Aquatic > Marine > Epipelagic ...
AGAGTACTTCGGCAATATCTGCCATGCCCATTGGGGCTCCGGGATGGCCACTATTAGCCTGTTGAACTGCATCCATACTGAGGGCGCGAACTGCGTTGGCAAGGTCTCTGCGTGAGGCCATGGAATCTTCACTCCTGATAGGAAAAATTGTAAGCGCGCATTGTCTCTTAGACGAGGTTGTCAGTAAACTGATATTCACTATTCACCGCGCCTTTTCATCACAATATTTCATCTCATTTAAAAACTGCAAAGCGCCTCTATCTATATATAAAAATATTTTGATATATAAAAATCACTGTGCTAAAGTCGCGGCCAATGACCAATCTCAGCCATTTTGACAGCCAACCTCGATCAGCCACCGATACCAGTGCCATTACTGCGCTCTGCAAAGCGGCCGGTGATCCCCTGCGCATGCAGGTTTTAAAGGTACTGCAACAAAATGCTTACGGGGTTCTTGAATTGTGCCAGGTGTTTGATATTCGCCAGTCGGCGATGAGTCATCATTTAAAGATTCTCGCCAATGCCGGTCTGGTTGCAACAAGGCGCGAGGGCACGACGATTTTTTATCGCCGCAATGAGACACACCCGGATACAGATTTGCAGCCACTGCAGCAGGTACTGTTTCAAACTATTGATGAAGCGGCACTGGATCCCGCTCTTCGCGGCCGACTGGAGTCGATCAATCAGGAGCGTTCGGCGGCGTCGGTGGCGTTCTTTAATCACAATGCCCAGCGCTTTGAGGAGAATCAGGATCTTATCGCCAGCTGGACAGATTACGGCGACAGTGTTGAGAGCTTTCTTGAAAGCAGCATCGGCAATAAAGATTCAGCGCTTGAGATTGGTCCCGGCTACGGGCAGTTTCTCGGTAAGTTATCCGCCTGCTTTAAACAGGTAACTGCACTGGATAACTCGGCAGAGATGCTTGAGCAATGTCGCGGACGAGCGACATCTCAGGGTCTGCAAAATATTGAGTTTAAATTGGGCGATACGGATTTAGCGCTCAGCGAAAAGCTGCGCAGTGACTGTGTATCGCTGAACATGGTGTTGCACCACAATCCGACACCGGCAGATATTATCAGCGATTGCGCCAACCTCTTGAGTGCGGGCGGGGTGCTGTTGATCACTGATCTCTGCGCTCATGATCAGGATTGGGTAAAAAAGGCCTGTGGTGATTTATGGCTCGGCTTTGAGCCTCAAGAATTAACCCGCTGGGCAACTGCTGCCGGCCTTGAAGAGGGCAATAGCCTTTATTTGGCTCAGCGCAATGGATTTCGTATACAGCTGCGGCAGTTTATTCGCCGGGCAGTAACAAGCAATTAACTAAGAATTTTAAGACAAATATTATCGGGAACGTTTATGTCTAATTACGATATTTTTACCTCGGAATCAGTCTCCGAAGGCCACCCAGATAAAATGGCCGATCAAATTTCTGACGCGGTGTTGGATGCCATCATTAAAGATGACCCTTACTCCCGCGTCGCGGTGGAAACGCTGGTTAAAACCGGCATGACTATTATCGCCGGCGAAGTGCGCACCGATACCTATGTAGATCTCGAGCAGATTGTTCGCGATGTTATTACCGGTATTGGCTACGACAGTTCAGAGGTTGGTTTCGACGGCAATTCCTGTGCGGTACTCAATGCGATTGGCAAACAGTCGAGCGATATTGCTCAGGGTGTCGATGCCGCGGAAGATAAAGATATTGGTGCTGGCGATCAGGGCCTGATGTTTGGCTATGCCAGCAATGAGACCGATGTGTTGATGCCGGCACCCATTTACTACGCTCACCGATTGGTCGAGCGCCAGGCACAGCTGCGTAAAAATGGGGTGCTGCCCTGGTTGCGCCCGGATGCTAAAAGTCAGGTTACTCTGAGATATGAAGAGGGCGTTCCGGTGGCGATTGATGCGGTTGTACTCTCAACCCAACATGCGCCCAATATTGCTCTGCCAGACTTACAGGAAGCGGTGCTCGAAGAGATTATTCGCCCGGTACTGCCTGAGGCCTGGTTACACAGTGGCACTCAATACCATATCAACCCTACCGGCCAATTTATTATTGGCGGGCCGATGGGCGATTGCGGCCTGACCGGACGCAAGATTATTGTTGATACCTACGGCGGCATGGCTCACCACGGTGGTGGCGCATTCTCCGGCAAAGATCCCACCAAGGTGGATCGCTCGGCGGCCTATGCTGGTCGTTATGTGGCCAAGAACATTGTCGCCGCGGGTCTGGCCGATCGCTGTGAGATTCAGATCTCCTATGCCATTGGTGTTTCAGAGCCGACCTCTATCAGCATCAACACCTTTGGCACCGGCAAGTTATCCGATGCAGAGATTATTGCTCTGATTCGCGACAACTTTGATCTGCGCCCTCGGGGTCTTATTGAAATGCTCGACCTGCGTCGTCCAATTTATCAGAGCACTGCGGCCTATGGTCATTTTGGGCGTGAGGAAGAGGATTTTACTTGGGAAAAAACTGACAGGGCAACTGACCTGAGTAAGGCGCTTTAAGTGAGCGGATTTCACTCTCCATGTGTGTCACCCTGAGCGCAGTCGAAGGGTCTCAGGCAAACTGGTCGAGCTCCTTCGGTTCGCTTCGCTCTCTCAGGATGACAAGAGATATAAATGCTCAGAGCGGCAAGTAGGACTGAACGACCGAAAAGTAATACCCGATGCAAGAAGTAAGAAGGGCTGCGGATGAAGATCTGTCACCCTGAGCGCAGTCGAAGGGTCTCAGGCAAACTGGACGAGCTCCTTTGGTTCGCTTCGCTCTCTCAGGATGACAAGAGATATAAATGCTCAGAGCGGCAAGTAGGACTGAACGACCGAAAAGTAATACCCGATGCAAGAAGTAAGAAGGGCTGCGGATGAAGATCTGTCACCCTGAGCGCAGTCGAAGGGTCTCAGGCAAACTGGACGAGCTCCTTCGGTTCGCTTCGCTCTCTCAGGATGACAATAGATATAAAAGCACAGGGCAGCAAATAGGACCGAACGATCGGAAAACAATACCCGCAGCGAGAAGTAAGAAATGCTGCGGATGACAGAATTTAAAACTAATTTATTTTTTACAGGCAAATAATTATGAACGCATCAATACATCCTATTAGCGCCGATCAGGCTGACTATAAAGTTGCGGATATCTCGCTCGCCGATTGGGGCAAAAAAGAGATCTCCATCGCTGAATCCGAAATGCCTGCCCTGATGGCACTACGTGAAAAATATCGCGCTGAGCAGCCACTGGCTGGCGCACGAATCCTCGGTTGCATCCACATGACTATCCAGACAGCCGTATTGATTGAAACTCTGGAAGCACTGGGTGCTGAAGTACGCTGGACTTCCTGCAATATTTTCTCAACTCAGGATCACGCGGCTGCCGCAATCGCCGCTAATGGCACAGCGGTATTTGCCTGGAAAGGCGAGACCGAAGAAGAGTATGAGTGGTGCCTGGAACAGCAGGTCCTAAAAGGTGGCGTGCCTTGGAATGCCAATATGATCCTCGATGACGGTGGCGATCTGACTGCCCTTCTGCACACCAAATACCCACAGGTTCTGGATGCAGTTCACGGGGTTACTGAAGAAACCACTACTGGCGTTCACCGTCTCTATGAAATGCTTGAGAGCGGCGAGCTTAAAATACCCGCCATCAATGTTAATGATTCGGTAACCAAGTCTAAGTGCGATAACAAATACGGCTGTCGTCACAGCCTTAACGATGCGATTAAGCGCGCCACCGATCACCTGCTGTCAGGTAAAAAAGCGGTTGTGGTTGGCTATGGTGATGTGGGTAAAGGTTCGGCGCAGTCGCTGCGCCAGGAAGGCATGATCGTTAAGGTTACTGAAGTAGATCCGATCTGTGCCATGCAGGCCTGCTTGGACGGCTTTGAAGTTGTCTCTACCTATAACGAAGGCGACCCAACCAAAGGCTTAAACACTGACCTGTTAGCCAATACCGATATGCTGGTCACCAGCACCGGTAACTACAATGTTTGTGATTCAGATATTTTGGCGGCTCTTAAGAGTGGCTGTGTGGTCTGTAATATTGGTCACTTCGACAATGAAATCGATACCGCTTATATGCGTGAAAACTGGGTGTGGGATGAGATTAAACCTCAGGTTCACAAAGTTTATCGCGATCGTGCCAACAACGATCACCTGCTACTGTTGGCCGAGGGTCGTCTGGTAAATCTGGGTAATGCCACCGGTCACCCAAGCCGTATTATGGATGGTTCTTTTGCCAACCAGGTACTCGCACAAATCGATCTCTACAAGCGTCAGTTTGCCACTCAAGACGATGCGACTAAGGCTGAGATGTTGCGTGTAGAAGTTCTGCCCAAGCATCTTGATGAAGAAGTTGCCCGCCATATGGTCGGCGGTTTTGGTGGTGTGATTACCACATTGACTCAGGCGCAAGCTGACTACATCAATGTGCCAGTTGCAGGCCCATTTAAAGGCGAGAGCTACAAATACTAAGTTGTCAGCATAACCACTTGGCAAACAGGAAGCGTATTTAATGAACAACGATACACCACATCTCAGCTTTGAGTTTTTTCCTCCCAAGACTGATCAGGGAAAGAACAAACTGGCGGTCACCCGCCAGGAGCTGGGAAAATTTAATCCGGAATTTTTCTCGGTAACCTATGGTGCCGGCGGCTCAACACGCGCCACCACTATGGATCAGGTTGCCGCGATTCAGGCCGATGGTTTTTCCGTGGCACCGCACATCTCTTTTGGCGGTAGCGCCGAAGAGGAAGTGCTAGCGCTACTTAATGAATACAAAGCCTCGGGAGTTACCGATCTGGTAGCTCTGCGCGGTGACCTGCCCTCAGGTATGGGCGGCGCAGCACAGTTGGTTCACGCCAATCAGCTGGTCGCTTTTATTCGAGAACATACCGGCGATCACTTTAATATCAATGTTGCCGCCTACCCTGAAATTCACCCTGAAGCAGAAAGCTACAGTCAGGATATCTACTGGCTCGGTGAGAAATTTAAAGCCGGTGCCAACCGTGCTATCACCCAGTACTTTTACAGTGCCGATGCGTATTTTAAGTTTGTCGATGAATGTGCCAAAGCAGGCATTGGCGAGCCTATTGTGCCAGGCATTATGCCGCTGACTAATTACAGTAATTTGCTGCGCTTCTCGGAAGGCTGTGGCGCAGAAATTCCTCGCTGGTTGCGCTGGCAGCTTAAAGAGCGCAGTGCAAATATCGAAGATCTGACCAGCTATGGTATTGATATTATTACTGAGCTCAGCCAAAAATTACTCGATGGCGGCGCTCCGGGACTGCACTTTTATACCATGAACCAATGGCAGGTCAGCGATATTCTGTGTCGCAATCTCGGCTTTCCGGAAAAAAGTTAATCTACAGCCATGCGTATTCCTAGAATATTCACTGACCTGACTTTAAGCTGCGATAGCAGCTTAATTCTCGATGGCAGTGCGGCGCGACATCTCTCCTCTGCACTGCGTATGAAAGTTGGACAGGCAATTACCCTGTTCAACGGGCAGGGGGGCGAGTACGCCGGGGAATTAACCGAGGTCGGCAAAAACAAGGTCTCGGTGAAAGTAGTTGAGTACCGCGATATTGACCGCGAGTCTGCGCTTAGGCTGCATCTGGTTATAGGTGTGTCGCGGGGCGAACGTATGGATTTGATCGTGCAAAAAGCCACTGAACTGGGTGTCGCGGAAATCACACCGCTGTTTACCGAGCGCACAGAAGTAAAGCTGAGTGGTGAGAGATTAGATAAGAAAATTCGCCACTGGCAGCAGGTTGCTATCAGTGCCTGCGAGCAGTGCCAACGCAATATGGTTCCGGTGATCAATAGCCCTGCTACTCTGGATCAATGGCTGAATCTAGCCGATAAAAACGACGATAACCCATTAAAACTAGTGCTTCACCACCGCACCGAAAAACGCCTGAGTGAACATCAGGCGGTCAGTAATATCTGTCTTTTGGTGGGCCCGGAAGGTGGGCTTGGAGAGCGTGAAATCGAAGCCGCTATTAATAGTGGCTTTCAGCCACTGGCTTTAGGGCCCCGTGTTTTGCGCACCGAGACCGCGCCACTGGCGGCCATCAGCATTATGCAATCACTCTGGGGCGATATGGGCTAGCACCGGCTAGTGAAGCCTCAATCTATATCAGCAGTTTCATCCGCTGTTGTCATATCCGACCAGGGGTTTTCCTTGGCAAAAACAATATCACGGGCAAAGCCTGGAATATTGATTCCATCACTGGAAAGCGTCAGATCCGCATCATCAATCACCGCTTCACCAAAGCGATAAATAACATCCAATTCAGCATTGTCTGCGCGCTGAGCATACTCAGCCGCCGCACTGCGAGTGGTCTCGCGCTTAGCTGTGTAGGCATCAAACTGATCTGCATAACGAACCGCCAGCATGCTTTCAACTTTGTTTGGAGAGAGCACCAAGGCGGTAGCATTGTTGCCACCAAAGCCCTTTGAATTAATAAAAGCGACATCCATTTTAGTGCTGCTAACATCCAAATCTTGCAGCGGGAAGCGGCCGCGCTCCTGATGCACATCCGGTGCAATTTCGGTAATGGTTTTGATCCCGGGAATCCTATCGTACTTAAAGGTTCCCAATGCGGAAACCAACTGATCACCGCTGGCAGTCGCCAGAGAGTGGCCGACATAGGATTTAATTGCTGTCACCGGCCAATCGTAAATATCGAAGGCCGTCGCGACGCGGTCAATCAGTTCAGATTCTGTGGTGCGATTGGCTGGCGTACTGGAGCCATGAGCATGAACAAAGCTGTGCTTCTTGACGCTCTCTTCGCCGACAATACTGATTGCCGTGGCCACTGCTTTAGACATTGAAATATAGTTGCCAACACCGGGGGCAGAGATCGACTTTTTGACACCGTCGGCATTGATAAATACATCGGGCACCGCACCGTGAATATCGGCGCCCAATTCTATCGCCAGCGCATCATCCATCAGCACTAGATACTGGCTTGATTCAGAGAGCGTAAATCCACAGTTGTAGCCAAAGGGCCGGCTAGCACGACGCAGATCAGCGGTATCGGTGCCATCCAACTTGCAGAGATTCTCTTCGCTGCCAAGGGCATTCATATTTGAAAACCCTTCCATAATTTCTGGGGTAACACCGGCTTCGGCATTGCCTAAAACAGCGACGCGGCGACGGCCATTGCGGATATCTCGCACTGCAGCTTGCAGCACATAGAGGAAGCTAGCACAGGCTCCGGTAATCGCTTCGGTGTGACCAACACTGCCCAATACATAGGCATTAATAAAGTCTGCGGGCATTGAATTTAAACCCAGCGGCACCTGCTTGGCTGTCGTGCGGCTGCCCTTGAGACGCGCCTGTAATAGGCCACCAAAACCCTCTTCATTCATCTGACTTAATGCACTTGAGGAGTAAACGCCCACTTCGTCTGGAGACACTGACTCTAAAACTTTATCCCATGGAATTCCCATCGAATGGACGGCATCACTGGCGCCCAGTATCGCCATTTGCAAACCGCGGGGATGAAAGCGTGCATTGTAGTGGTCGCCAGGACTAAAACCGCTGGGCAACTGACCCGCGGCTTTGGCGGCTAATTCATAATGAGATTCAACAAGGTATTCACTGGCGCTTGAGGCGGTTATTTCAACCGAACCATCTTCGAGATCACGCACCTGCCAATCGTCCGGTATTGAGCGCGGCAAATCCCGCTTCAACATTGAAAAAATCATTGGTTGACTCTGATCGCTGGAAAATGAAATCTTTTTATTGCCAGGAACATGGGCAGGGTCAAAGGATTCAACCCTGCGCACCAATGTGCCATCGATTACCTCTGACCTAAAGCGCTGATCAACCTCAACGGCGCTGAGGACATTATCCTGCAAGTCGCGGTAGCCTTCTCCATCTCTGGTTACTTGAGCCATCAGACAGGCAAGACTAACCACTGTTCTCTGCTGCTCTGCCGCAGAAAGTGATTCCAAAATCATGCGCCGAAAGGCTTGGTAAGAAGAACTGCGTCCGGCGGCGCTATAGCCTCCGAAACCGACAATAACTGGCAGTGCATTAGCCATGTTTTTTTCCTAGGGTGGATTCAATGAATATGACTGTAGTTTAGAGCCGAAAACCACATCCCTCTGTTATTATTTAGCCACATTCTGTAGTTATCTGGCCATAATATGCTACATTGACCCCATTATGGCTTTTAACCTAACTCTTTTACTCTGTGACAATATGCTTGTATCCAGCAGTACGCTGGCTGCAGAGATCTTTCAGTTTGCCGAATCCATGGCTCGCGCCAGCAAACAGCGGCAGAGTGAACTGGTGATCCGTCGGGTCAGTGCCGATGGTCTGCCGGTGCAAACATCGTCTGGTTTTGAATTGAGCCCGACCCACTCTATCGACGATGATTTTTCCAGTGACCTTATTCATATTCCCGCGCTGTGGCGCAATCCGCGACCAGCAGTGCTAAAACATGCAGGCTACATTCCCTGGCTACAGGAACAACATCGGTACAATTGCAATTTTACCGCTGTCGGTACCGGTGTTTGTTTTTTAGCCGAGGCCGGCCTGTTGGATGACAAGCCGGCGACGACTCACTGGCATTATTTCGACCAGTTGCAACGCAGCTATCCCAAGATCAAATTGGCCCGCCAGCACTTCACTACTCAGGCTGGCAATATTTTCTGTGCGGCAAGTATTAATGCTATGGCAGAACTGATCATGCATCAGGTGGAGCGTATTTTTGGGCGGGTGATTGCCCGTCAGGCGCAGCGCAATTTCTTTCATGAAATACGTAACCTTGCAGATCCGATCAGCCTTAGTGATCAGCAGGTTAATCGCCATAGCAACGAGACTATTGTGCAGGCGCAGTTGTGGATTCAGGATAATCACAGCAAGCGCCTTTCGATGCCTGATCTTGCTGCCCAGTTTGCTATGACAACGCGGACATTTAACCGACGCTTTATGGCGGCAGTGGGCAAGACGCCGGGGGATTATCTGGCTGAGGTGCGGATGACCTTCGCCTGCGACCTGCTAAAAAACACCGATCTGTCGATTCTGGAGATTGCCAACTACAGCGGCTATAAGGATGCCAGCTGGTTTTCTTCACGCTTCAAGCACTGGTCAGGCAATAGCCCTAAGGCCTATCGACGCACAGTGCGGGCGAAGTTGTTTTCCGCGGAGAAGCATAGCGCGTAAAAACTGTTAGTAAGTAACAGTTCATAAAAACACTAGCCATAAAAAAAGCGCCCTAAGGCGCTTTTCTCACAATCAGCTTGCGCCAAATCAGATAAGACGAACGTGAACAACGCCTTCAACAGCAGAAATCTTTTCCTGCAGGCTGTCATCGAACTCACCTTCAATATCAATAATATTGTAAGCAATATCATTGCGGCTCTTATTTACCATATCGACAACATTTAGCTCGCTGTCAGCCAACACCGCCAGAACATTACCCAACACTTTGGGTACATTCTTATTGGTGAAGGTGATGCGCGTACCGCCGTTGCGGGCCATCTTGATATGTGGGTAGTTAACCGAGTTGTGGATATTACCGTTTTCAAGGAAATCCATCAGCTGATTGGCGGCCATTACCGCACAGTTCTCTTCAGCTTCTGCAGTGCTGGCACCAATATGTGGCATCAACAGCACATCGCTACGGCCGAGTAATTCAGGGGCCGGGAAGTCAGTGATATAACCACCAATGACACCCTTATCCAGTGCTTCAACCACATCCGCTGAGCTAACAATCTCTTCACGGGCAAAGTTAAGAATCTTTGCTGTGCTTTTCATAATTGAAAGCGTCTTGCTGTTGATCAGGTGCTTAGTCGCGGGAATCGCAGGGACATGCAGAGTGATAAAGTCAGAGCGCGCCAATAACGATTCGATACTGTCCATACGCTCAACATTGCTCGAAAGCTGCCATGCGGCTTCAACAGAGATAGCCGGGTCGTAACCCACGACATCCATACCCAGCTCGAGAGCCAGATTAGCGATCATTGAACCGATTGCACCCAGACCAATAACACCCAGAGTTTTGCCCTGTACTTCGCCACCGGCAAAACGCTTTTTCTCTTTTTCAAGCAGCTGACCCATCTCGCCAGAATCAGTGATCTCGGTGAGGCCTTGAACATAGTTCATGCCGCCGTAGATATCTCGCGAACCCATCAACAGTGAAGCGACGATTAATTCTTTTACCGCGTTGGCATTGGCGCCCGGCGTATTGAATACCACGATGCCCTGGTCGGTGAAGTCAGCGGTAGGGATGTTGTTTGTACCTGCGCCAGCTCGGGCGACGGCAACAACCGATTTAGGCATTACTTCATTGTGTAACTTTTGGCTGCGCAGCAATACGCCTACTGGATCGGCGCTTTCGCTAGATACCTGATAGGTATCAGTTGGGAAGCGCTCAAGGCCTTTTGATGAGATTGCGTTATAAGTACGAATTTTATACATAGCTGTTTTCTTCTCGCTTTACGTTCTTGTGTTTTAACAATTAATTTTTATAGAGACACTTGCTTATACGCCCAGTCGAGCCAGGGCAGCAGTGCTTCAAGATCAGATTTTTCAACGGTGGCACCACACCAGATTCGCAATCCGGCAGGAGCATCGCGGTAGGCACCAATATCGTAGGCAACCGCTTCCGCATTTAATAACTTAACAATTTGCTTAACCTGATCTGCGTCGAGATCGAGCGTTAGGCAGACACTAGTGTTGGAAATCTGCTCGGGAACCTCGGCCAAAAAATGCGCCCAGTCGCGAGTGGCGACAAAGCCCTTTATAACCTCAAGGTTGTCCTCTGACTTAGCGATCGCCGCTGGCAATCCGCCAATCGAGCGCACCCAATCCAGTGCGTCCAGATAGTCGGCAACGCAGAGCATTGACGGGGTATTGATAGTCTCACCGCGGAAAATACCTTCGATCAACTTTCCACCTTTGGTCATGCGGAAAATTTTCGGCAGTGGCCAGGCCGGAGTGTAGCTCTCAAGGCGTTCAACCGCTCGCGGGCTGAGAATTAACATCCCGTGAGCACCTTCACCGCCAAGCACTTTCTGCCAGCTGAAGGTGACAACGTCGAGCTTTTCCCATGGCATATCCATGGCAAAAACGGCGGATGTCGCATCACAGATGGTCAGACCTGTGCGATCGTCGCTAATCCAATCGGCATTTTCTACCTTTACGCCTGCAGTGGTGCCGTTCCAGGTAAAGACGATATCGTTATCTGGATTGGCCTTACTGAGATCGGGCAATTTTCCGTAATCGGCGGTGTAACTATTTAGGTTGTCGAGCTTGAGCTGCTTAACCGCATCGGTAAGCCAGCCGCTGCCAAAGGATTCCCAGGCAAAAATATCCACAGGTCGCGCGCCGAGGGCTGACCACATAATCATTTCCACAGCGCCTGTATCTGACGCGGGAACTACGCCAACTCGGTAGCCTTCGGGCAGACCAAGAATCTCTGCGGTATCAGTGCAGGCACGTCCCAGAGCAACTTTCCCTACACTTGAGCGATGAGAGCGACCGAGGGTTGCTGTATCGAGATTGTTAACATCATAGCCGGGGCGCTTGGAGCAGGGGCCTGAGGAAAAATTTGGATTGTTCGGTTTAATCGTCGGTTTCATAGATTCTTGATGACTTCTTTTAAATAATGGCTACTTATGCAGCCCGCAGGGGCTGCATGTTTCACTTTGAATTAATTTAGGCGTTCTTATTATTTATTTTTTGCGACGGCTGCGCGTTCTTTTGCAATTAAGAAGTCCGCGACCTTAAGCATTCCATCGAATCCACCGGCCATTCTGCTGCTGACTCTGTACTTGCCGTTCACAACCATTTCCGGCGTCCCCTGAGTGCGGTATCCACGCATTCTGGCTTTGCCCTGATTGACCATGCTGGTCATACCAAAGGAATTAAATACCTGAGAAAACTTAACGCTGTCGATGCCTGCTGCAACAAAAAACTTGGCGATATCCTGCTCAGTTTTAACCGCTTCATTACGAACATGAATGGCTTCGAAGATCGGCATATGCACTTGATCCAGAACCTTTAGAGCTAAGGCGCTGTGGTAGGCCCGCGCATACACTTCCATATTTTGATTCCAAACAGCGGGAGTGCGCTGTACATCAACATCATCGGCCAGCGCTTCTTGCCATGGGTGCAGAACCGCTTCAAAGTTATAGCAATGGCTGCAGGTGTAAGCAAAGATCTCATTAACTTCAATCTTGTTTGGGTTTGCAGTTCTGATAACTTGGGGCAGCACTTCGTAGTGCTCACCGGCTTTGTATTGCTCACTTTCAGCACAACCCAAAGAGGCTGGCAGCAGTAGCAACAAAAAGAAATAGCTATAGATACGACGTAACATAGAAAACTCCTGTACAACCGATTGTAAAAATCAGAGGGCTATTCTTACAGCCCTCTTCATCAATGTTTTAATTAAGGGCTAGTTAAGACCAGAAATATAGTTGGCCACTGCCTTAATTTCTTTGTTGCTTAAACGCTCAGCAACACCCTGCATAATTTTCGCATTGCCACCGCTGGCGCGTTCGCCACTGCGGTATTTCAACAGCTGGCTCTCGATATAATCGGCGTGCTGACCACCCAGTGCAGGATAACCCGCTGGGTCATTGCCGTTACCAGCAGGTGAGTGACAGCCAATGCAGGCTGCAACTTCAGTCTTGATATTTCCGCCGCGATAGATGTTCTCACCGAGTTCGAGAACTTCGTCAGGATCGCTGTAACCGATAAGGGTAATTTCCTGAGCGCCTGATATCTGTCGCTGCTTGCTATTGTAGAAGGCTGCCATATCTTGCAGATCCTGATCTGAAGATGCGTCTAAAAGACCTGTCATCTCTACAATAGCGCGCTCGCCAGACTGGATTTCGCGCAGCTGTCGAACTAAATAGTTTTCGCCAAGGCCGGCAAGTTTAGGGAATGAAGCAACCATGCTGTTGCCGTCACCACCGTGACAACCGGCACATACAGCTACCTTCGATTCTCCCGCTACAGCATCGCCAGATGCCAGTGTCTGGTTCGCTGTCAGTGCAGCCATCAAACAAATAATACTAAAAAAGCTTTTTTTCATGGTTAATCAACTCGTGCAATCCGCTAGAATAGAACTTATAAATGATTTTCAAGTAATATTGAAGTCATTAAACATTAGCCACGTCGGCTAAATCCGGCGCATTATATACTAATAAGTAGCACTTCTTACAGCGAGATAATGACCCTTTAGCCATGGATTCAAATCATATTGATTATAAGCGCGTGTCATTTCTGACCAGCGCCCCCTCTCTCAAGCAATGTCCGGCCGATAATGGCTGTGAAGTTGCTTTTGCCGGCCGCTCCAATGCCGGAAAGTCGAGTGCTATAAATACCCTTACGCGCATTAGAGGCCTTGCCCGAACTAGTAAAACACCCGGCCGCACTCAGTTAATTAATTTCTTTGAGCTGGACGGTGGCAAGCGGCTGGTTGATCTGCCCGGCTACGGCTATGCCAAAGTTCCGATCGCGATGAAACGCGAGTGGGACAAACATTTGGCGGAATATTTGCAGATGCGCCAGAGTCTGGCGGGACTAATATTGCTGATGGATATTCGCCACCCCCTACAGGAATTTGATCTGCAGATGTTGAACTGGGCGGCTCAGGCGGGCTTGCCAGTGCATATTCTGCTAACCAAGTCTGACAAACTTAAACGCGGCCCAGCACAGAGCGCCCTGCTAATGGTTGAACGGCATCTTCGCGAGATGGACCCCGGCTGCACGCTGCTGAGCGCACAAACGTTCTCATCCCTGAAAAATCAGGGATTGCCGGAGCTGGAGTCGCTGCTCGGTCACTGGCTTAAAGCAGATTTTGTCGATCCTTCTAGCGGTCCAGCCACCAGTTAATTCCCGGCTTTTCAATCGACCAAGCATTAAAAATCGCCGACAAAAAAAACCCCGATCCAAAATGGACCGGGGTGTGCTTCGCTTTGCTTGGGAGTTCAGCCTTTAAGTTTGCTTAATTTGGGGGAGAGAAAGCAATCATGTCTTGCCCTTATTCAGACAGGCTAAAAGCAGATAGTTCAAAAATAATTGCAAAAAAGTGAAAAAATATTTAAACCTTGCGGACTAGTGCCGCTAGATATGCACATTCCTCACTATTTTTGCTGTCGCAAATTTTCAAAATTTGTTAATGAGCCTCATCCCAATTATTACCTACACCGACATCAACCACTAGGGGAACTAATAATTCGGCCGCCGATTCCATTCGCTCAATCAAACCCTGCTTAACAATCTCCAACTCTGACTCCGGCACTTCCAAGACCAATTCATCGTGCACCTGCATGATCATGCGACTTTGCAAATCACTGCTTTGCAGCCAGCGGTCTACCGAAATCATTGCCCGCTTAATAATATCTGCAGCTGTACCCTGCATCGGCGCGTTGATGGCGGTTCGCTCCGCAGCCTGACGGCGCATACCATTTCGGGAGTTAATTTCTGGCAGATAGAGTCGTCGGCCATAGATGGTTTCGACAAAACCATTCTCGGCGGCTGTGGTGCGAATATTGTTCATGTAATTTTGCACGCCGGGATAACGGGCAAAATAGAGCTCGATATATTCCGCCGCCTGCTTGCGATTAATGCCCAGCTGGCGCGCCAGACCAAAGGCTGACATGCCATAAATAAGCCCAAAGTTAATCGCCTTGGCACTGCGCCGCTGATCGGTAGTTACCGCCTCGGGCTCAACCGAAAATACCTCTGCCGCTGTGGCGCGGTGAATGTCCTGCCCGGCGTTAAAGGCCTCTAATAGGCTCGGATCTTCAGAAAGGTGGGCCATTATGCGCAGTTCGACCTGGGAGTAATCCGCTGCGACCAACAGGCAACCCGGCTTGGCAATAAAGGCCTGACGCACGCGGCGGCCCTCAGCGGTGCGGATCGGTATATTCTGCAGATTGGGGTCAGAGGATGAAAGTCGTCCTGTCGCGGTTCCCGCCTGATGGTATGAGGTGTGAATACGGCCAGTGACCGGATTGATCATCACCGGCAGTTTATCGGTATAGGTCGACTTGAGCTTGGCAAGGCCGCGATGCTCCAGGATTACTTTGGGCAACGGATAATCCAGCGCCAACTCTTGCAGCACCTCTTCTTTTGTCGAAGGTGCGCCTTTGGCGGTTTTCTTTAACACCGGGATTTCTAACTTCTCGAACATGATTTCCCCAAGCTGCTTGGGAGATGCGAGATTAAATTGCTGGCCAGCGAGATCCCAGGCCTGTGTTTCCAGTTCGGCCAGACGCTCGGATAATTCCTGACTCTGCTGAAATAGCAATGTGTCATCAACCAGCGCACCGGTGCGCTCGATTCGCGACAACACTGGAATCAAGGGCAGTTCAATGTCTTCGAATACTTTAGTTAGCGATGCTTCAGCGGATACCTGTGGCCAGAGTCTGTTGTGCAGACGTAGAGTTATATCGGCGTCTTCTGATGCATAGGGCCCTGCCTGCTCTAAGGACACCTGATTAAAGGTAATTTGCGCCGCACCTTTGCCGGCAACATCAGCAAATTTGATCGTCTCTTCGTCGAGATACTTGAGTGCCAAACTATCCATATCATGGCGGGTCGCTACAGAATCGAGCACATAGGACTCAAGCATAGTATCAAAGGCAATGCCCTGTAAATTTATGCCATGCTGGGCCAATACGCTCATATCATATTTGAGGTTTTGACCCACTTTTGCGATTGACGCATCTTCCAGAAGCGGCTTAATTTTTTCCAGCACAAGCTCCCGAGGTAACTGCTCTGGCGCGCCCAGATAGTCGTGACCAAAAGGAATATAAGCGGCCTGCCCCGGCGCCACGGCCAGTGAGATACCCACCAGTTCCGCACGCATATAATCGAGGCTAGTAGTCTCGGTATCCACGGCCACAAGCTCTGCGGTTTTTATCTTCTCTAACCAGCTATCGAAATCTGCTTCGGTTAAAACAGTTTGATAGTCTTTATCGATTTCTTCCTTGACGATTTCAGGCGCTGCAGGTTCGGCCTCCCCCATATCAGAATGTTTCGCCTTGCCATCAGGCTTTACATGGGAGCCATTGCCTGTCGACGTTGTCAGCGCTTCCTCAACCCAGGTTTTAAATTCCATATCACGGAATAAACTCAGTAGTTTCGCCTGATCCGGCTGTTCATTTTTTAGCTCGCCAATTTGCAGTGGCATCTCTACATCAGTCTTGATAGTTGCTAATAGATAGGAGAGATAGGCAAGTTCTTTATGCTCTTCAAGTTTGGGCGACATGGTTTTAGCACCACGAAATGCAAGGCCTGCGACCTCGTCGAGCCGACCATAGATATCATCCAAGCCCCCTATCCCCTGCAGCAGACCCAGCGCGGTTTTTTCACCGACCCCAGGAACACCGGGAATATTGTCTGACTTATCCCCTAGAAGAGCGAGATAATCAATAATCAGTTCCGGTGGGATACCAAATTTTTCAATCACCCCTACCCTATCTAGGGTTGAGTTGTTCATGGTGTTAATCAGGGTGATATGTTCATTGACCAGCTGGGCAATATCTTTGTCGCCAGTGGAAATAACCACTGGCTGTTCGGCCGCTGTGGCCTGAACAGCCAGCGTGCCAATAACATCATCCGCCTCAACCCCATCGATAATTAACATCGGCAAGCCCATGGCCTGAATAATGTTGTGGATAGGTTCTATCTGTACACGTAAATCGTCCGGCATAGGCGGGCGATGAGCTTTGTAGTCGCTGTAAATATCATCACGAAAAGTTTTCCCCTTGGCATCAAAGACCACCACTAAGGTGCTCTGCGGGTAGTCCTTTTGCAACCGCCGCATCATATTAATAACACCTTTGACGGCACCAGTCGGCACGCCTTTGCTGTTGGTTAGCGGCGGCAACGCATGAAAGGCGCGGTACAGGTAGGAAGATCCATCAACGAGAATCAGCGGCGTTTTAGTGTCCATATTTTCCATGATATTCAGCGGTAAATTTTGCTCATCAGGATACACGATTTAGTCGAAACAGGCCTTAAATTGCGCCACCATTCCAATCATAAATTGGCTGTAGCCTTCGGCACCTAGCGGCTGATCAAATCCTTGAGGGTCGAGAACCGTTAGAGGAAGATTTAGTTCGCGAGCAATAATCCGCGCATCCTTATCGGCGTATTGAGGCTCGACAAAAATACAGCTGGCACTTATGACTTGAGCCTTTTTGCGCAGTTCATATTGGCTTCTAGCACCCTGACTTGCACCGTTGGCGTCACGAACTGAGGGGCCTTCAGCAAGATCGAAAGCCGTTTTGAAGTGACCAAAGGCATCGTGATGTGTAAGGTAATTTTTATTTTTTACCGGGCTTAGCTCACTTTTTAGCTGCTGCACTAGAGCATCACTAATAATCGGCGACACCGGCAACCCCAGACGCTGCTGAATAATACTGGCCAGAATATTTGCATTGGCAGGGTTTAGCCAAATATGCGGATCGAAACCTAGATGGTTGTGATGATCGTCATCAGTGTGATGCTTTTCATCTTTAAGCTTTTCTTCTTCAAGCCTTGCCGGCAGCAAATCTAAATCCATTACCGTGATTCGCTTTGCCTCTGGCACAAGCGCCATTGATTTACCAATTCGCGCTTCAAACCCATCACCGATCCAGATAATCAGATCTGCCTGCTCTATCTTCTTCATTGCTGAGACAGGTAATGAGACCTCGTGGGCAGATTGCGCCGCAGATTGAAGAAATTCCACCTGAGCTTTGTCGGCTACCGCTGCTTTGGCAATAATCGCCAATGGCTTGATCGTGGTGATAATTAGCGGTGCTTGCGGTGCCTGCGGATTGACTTGCGCAAGCGCTGACGAAGCGGTTACAAACAGCCCCAAAATCGTAATTAACAACAATGTGTTATGTTGTATCTTTTTAACTATTGACAAGATTATTCCTTACATTCAAGCTGGCTAAGTGTCGATTTAACGACACGTTTGATAATGTTATGTTATAACTTAACGTAAAATGATGCTAGGTAATTACCTTAGCTATATATAGAAAAATATTATGCTAACCAATTGTAAATTAGCCCATCAGCCACACGACCATCGCCGCTGCATCAACGCTGCACTGGCACGTGCCAATGATTTATGCGCCACAGAAGGCCTTCGCTTAACGGCAACTCGTGAGTCTGTTCTGCGCCTGCTATGGCAGAGCCACCGACCACTGGGAGCTTACCAACTTCAAGATCAGCTAGCCAAGCTCTCCGGCAAGCCAATTGCACCGCCGACAATTTATCGAGCCGTTGATTTTCTACTCAAGGCTGGCCTAATACACCGTATCGCATCGCTCAATGCCTATATAGGCTGCCCTTTCCCCAACAGTGAGCACAGCAATCTGTTTATGATCTGTACCGAATGCGGCAGTGCCGCTGAAGCGGCGCTAAACAGCATTAACGAACTGCTTAAAAGCGCTAGCGAAAAGGCTAACTTTACCCTGCAAGACCAATCTATTGAGCTTTTTGGCCTGTGCCCGAGCTGCAGCCCTCAAGAGCAGGGCGCCGAAACCGAAAGCCTCACGGATAACGATTATGAATAATCCTCTTGTTACTCTCAGCAAGGTCAATAAGACCTTTGCCGAGCGGCCAGTATTACAGAATATTTCCATGCAGCTGATGCAGGGAGAGATTACCACATTGATTGGCCCAAATGGTGCCGGAAAATCGACACTAGTAAGGCTTATTCTTGGGCTTATCAAGCCTGATAGCGGTTCCGTGACCCCTGCGCCACAGCTTAATATTGGCTATATGCCGCAAAAGATCAGCATTGATCCCAGTCTGCCAATTTCTACTTGTCGATTTCTTCAATTGGCCAACACTTCCCATAAAGCCTGCCACGAGGCACTGGAAATGGTCGGCATAAGCCACTTGACTAAATCACCCATTCAGACCCTATCCGGCGGCGAGCTTCAGAGAGCGCTTCTGGCAAGGGCAATTTTGCGTAAACCAAACTTTTTAGTCCTCGATGAGCCGGTTCAGGGCGTCGACATTACCGGTCAAAATGCGCTGTATAAAATGATTAGCGAACTCAGTAAATCTCTGAATTGCGGGGTTTTAATGGTTTCCCATGATCTGCATCTGGTGATGTCGTCTACCGATAAGGTTATCTGCCTCAATCAGCATATTTGCTGTCAGGGCCGCCCAGAACAGGTGACCCAGGATCCGGCATACATTGATATTTTTGGCCAGACGACGGCTATTTACTCTCATCACCACAATCATCAGCACAGTATTCACGGTGAGGTTTTAGACGATCAGGGCGTTCATCAGCACGGGGAGGGCTGCAATCATGACTGATTTTCTTTTATATGCCTTGCTCGCAGGTCTCGGTGTGGCGCTGGTTGCCGGGCCGCTCGGCTGTTTTGTAGTGTGGCGACGCATGGCTTATTTTGGCGATACGCTGGCCCACTCGGCGTTGCTCGGTGTCTCTATTGGGGTGCTGTTAAATATTAATCTAAGCATCACGGTTGCGGCTATCCCGCTGTTGATGGCGCTGGGGCTGGTCTATTTAGAGCAGCGCGGCATTCTCTCCCTCGACACGCTATTGGGCATTCTCTCCCATTCGGCGCTGGCTACTGGTCTTGTGCTTATTTCGCTACTCCCCGATGTACGGGTTGATTTGATGTCGTTACTGTTTGGCGATCTTCTATCAGTCACGCTAAATGATCTGTGGGTGATTTATGGGGTGGCAGGTGCGGTTGTGCTGTTATTAGTCGCACTCTGGAAACCGTTAATTAATATTACTGTTCATGCCGATCTAGCGGCGGTGGAAGGGGTCAGAGTTTCTGCTGTGCGCACCGCTCTAATGCTAATTACCGCACTGGTAATTGCGATTGCTATGAAGATTGTCGGGGTTCTACTGATTACCGCACTGCTGATTATTCCTGCGGCAACTGCCCGACGCTTAAGCAATACCCCAGAGCAAATGGCTGTCACTGCCAGCGCGATCGCGATGCTGACAGTGTTGATGGGACTTGCTATGTCCTGGTATGCAGATACGCCTGCAGGGCCATCAGTAGTAGTCTGTGCCGCGCTGCTGTTTGTTTTATCTCTGCTGTTTCGACAGAAGAGCTAGCAGCTAAAAGTTAGTGATCAAAGCTATTGCTGATTGAACGCCAGGTCTGTCGCAGAGCGACTTCGGCGTGAGGGGCTTTAAAGAAGCCGTGATAATGGCCCTTGGGATTGATCAGCACCAGCTGTGTGCTGTGATCAACGGTGTAGTTATCATCCCCCAGAGGAACCTGAGTGTAGGCAATATTTAGCTGACTAGTCAGCCCATATATGTAGTTGGCATCACCGGTAACGCCGATAAAGTCTGCGTTAAAGTAGGGCACATACTCGGCAATTTTCTCTACTGTATCCCGCGCAGGGTCGAGTGAGATCATCACTATCTGCAACTTTTCTTTTTCCCCTTCGCCAAGATCTTCATACATCTCAGCAAGCGTTGCCAGGGTGGTAGGGCAGATATCTGGGCAGTTGGTAAAACCAAAAAACACAATGCTCCACTTGCCCTTTAAATCTTCGAGGGTAAACGGCGCGCCGCTATGGTCTACCAGCTTAAAGTCACTAAAGATCCTTGGGGTGCTCAGCTCTATGGCGCCGTTAATACGCAGGTCGGCAGCAGACATCTGCACTGGCTGATTCATACGCCAGATAAAACCGAGGGTAACCAGAACGATAAATCCGAGTACAGCGGCCACGGTCAGTTTAATTCTTGTCTGTTGTCTCATTGCCTAATCTCCCTCACAGCTCGCATAATTGCGGCTTTAAAAAATAGCTTTTAATAAAGAGCTTCTAATAAAAAGCTCTTAAAAAACCCTAGATAATTTTTACGGTTTCAATCAAATAGTGGTCGACCAACATGATGCAGAACAGCACCATCAAATAGGTGATTGAATACTTAAAGGTTTTCATCCCGGATTGATCATCTTGACCCAGTAACATAACCAGCGACCAGTAGAGAAAGCCTGCACCCAGCAGCAGGGCGCCGGTCAAATACAGCCAGCCAAACATGCCGGTTAAAAACGGCATTACGGTAATAACAATCAGCAGTAATGTGTACAGCACAATATTAATCTTGGTGTACTGCTCGCCGTGAGTGACCGGTAACATGGGGATTTTAGCTTTGGCGTAATCGTCCTTGCGGTGAATCGCCAGCGCCCAAAAATGCGGCGGCGTCCAGGCATAGATGATCAGCACGAGCAGTAGGGCGTTGTAGTGAATTTCACCTGTGACGGCTGTCCAGCCCAGCAGTGGAGGGGCCGCGCCGGCAAGGCCGCCAATCACGATATTCTGCGGTGTCGCACGTTTTAAATACATGGTGTAAATAAAGGCGTAACCGATAGAAGAGGCAAGTGTTAACCAGGCGGTAATCTGGTTGATAAATATTAGTAGTACGGCCATGCCCAGCAGACCAGTGGCCAGTGCAAATAATACCGCCTGTTGAGGCTTGATACGGCCTCGCGCTATAGGTCGGTTGTGGGTGCGGGCCATTTTGTCATCTATCTGACGATCGACAATATGATTGACCGCAGCGGCCGATCCAGCACAGAGGGCAATACCCAGATTACCCAAGATCAGGATATCCAGAGATACCATCTGATCGGTGGCCAACAACATGCCAATCAATGAGGTGAGTATCATCAGCGCCACGACGTTTGGCTTGCACAACTCAAGGTAGTCGCGCCAGCTTACGCCTGTTATTTTTGTTTCAGTTTGCGGCATAGTGCTGCACTCCAGTTATTCGGGTTTTTCTAACAATCTGCTTTTAACGATCTGGCGAATACTTTAACAGGTGCTTGAGATCATCCAGCAAACCCATAACATCGTCGTCTTGTGTGTAATAGAGAATCGCGTCGTTGTCCGGTGTTACAACGATATATCGGGTATCACTGAGATCCCAATCCATCGAACTATTGGCCAACAGCCGGGTCAGTTCAGCCAAACCGCTGCGCTGAATGTTCAGATGCGGGTGAGCCAGCGCCAGCTGATCATACTGCTCGCCATTAAGCTGCGCGGTATCTGCCAGATAGACACGCTCGGCACGACGAACCAGCTTGCCCATCAGAATATGAACCTGGCGGGTATCGAGAATGACTTTTTGGCAGCTGTCATCACAGCTCTGTCCACCGGCAACCAGTATCTTCCACTTCAAGGAACTGGCGGTCTCTTCGTCCAGAGCGCTACTAATATCGATGGCAGGCTTGATCAGGGCTCCCTGATTGGTGGTGCCAAGCAGGCCTATCATGCGCTCGCGCTCTTCTTCTGTATTCGGTACCATAAGCGTGCCGGCCAACATAACGCTGCCGACCATAATCAGCATAATCCAGATTTGGATCTTCATGCCTCTGTTGCGCGGGCTTTGACTATTTGCAGACTGTTCACTCATTAGCATTTTTCCCCATTGTGTATTTTAACCATGAAGCGATATTGGAGTTGGCATTGAGGGTCATTATCAACAACACCAGTGCCATTACAAACCACTGCACAGCGTAAGCTGTATGTTTTTCCGGCTGGACTGCCACCGTTGGCCAGCCCGTTTGCAGCGCGCCAGGTGAGTCGCTCTCCAGACGCAGTTGATAGGCGAAAAACTCATCGCCGTAAAGCTGTTCAGCGCGTACTGCCGAAACCCATCCGACTCGCGCGGGCCAGCTACCGACGACACCGATACCATCGTCCAGCTGCAAGCCACCTTTTAACCGGCGGTAGAGTGAGCCGCTAAGACGCACTTCGCCGCTTACCGGGGCAATCTCTGGCAACTGATTGCGATCCAGCGATGCCTGAACCCAGCCGCGATTAACCAATATCTTCTGACTACCCGTAACTGGGGTCAGCACTTCAAAGACTTCGTAACCGGGTCGGCCATTGCGCACGCGATTATCCAGCAAAAGCCGTCGCGTTGCATCCAATTTGCCGCGCAGTTGAACCGCTCGATACTGCAAATTTTTGGCGCCTTTCAATTCCGCCAAGGCCACAGGTGCCGATTGCTGATTTCCGACAAATTCTGCCAGTATCTGACGCTTCTCATCGGCACGGTCAAGCTGCCAATAACCCAAGCTAATTAGCAGTGGCGTCATCAGGCAGGCGAACAGCAATAACTTGGCATTTGGCTGCCAAGAAAATTTATCTGCTGTTTGCTGTGGCTGATCTGTCATTTGTGTTTAAATTCTGTTTTCAGTATCGGAGTTTGTCATGCTATTAAAGACTATTATCGTCTTATTGTTTATTGCCATTTTGATCAGTCTATTTGGCGGCTTAAATTTTCTTGTTAAAGACCTCGGCGCCAATAATAAAAAGCGCCTGCTCTATGCGTTGGGTATTCGCATAACATTGGCCGGTCTACTTATAGGTACCATTATATACGGCGCGTATACAGGGCAGATCAAAAGTCAGGCACCTTGGGACCAACAATTACACCCAGAAAATGCTGCACCGAGACCTAGGTAGGCAATATTTAAAGCGCGTTTTTAAACGCTCGTTAACTCCTCGCTTTAAAACAAAAACGGCCAGACAGTATGTCTAGCCGTTTTTTTGTCTCTTTTTTGCGCCGACTTTAGAGCTAGACGGCACAAACCCACATTAGCCCAACACGTAGACGAACAGGAACAAGCCCACCCAAACTACATCGACAAAGTGCCAATACCAGGCTGCGGATTCAAAGCCAAACTGGTCATCATGGGTAAAGTGTCCTTTCAATGATCTAAAGAAAGCGACCATCAACATAATCGTACCCAGGGTTACGTGAGCACCGTGGAAACCGGTAAGCATAAAGAAGGTTGTACCGTAGATACCTGAATCCAGTGTCAGACCCATATGCTGATAGGCTTCGATATATTCTTCTACCTGCAAGACCAGGAAGAACAGGCCGAGCAGTACGGTGATACCTAACCAGGTAACAAATTGCTTGCGGTTGTTGTTCTTTAGGCCGGTATGGGCAATATGCACAGTGAAGCTTGAAGTCAGCAGAACAGCGGTGTTCCAGAGTGGTAACCAGCTCAGTAGATTTGACCAGCCTGGGAAGCTCATCGCTTGGTCTGGACCCTTAAAGAGTGCGGCTTCGCCATTGGCAGCCTGATCTGGTGTCTCCATAACTGGCCACTGCGTTTCGTAACCAGGCCACAACAGTTCATTGTTAGCTGTTGCTGCGTCTGTAGGCGTGTCGTCGAACATGCCAATAGCCGCTTCACCGCCCAACCAGGAGTTGACGATCACGCGCAGGTAGAAAAGAGCACCAAAGAACGCGGCGAAGAACATAACTTCAGAGAAAATAAACCACAGCATACCTAATACATAGGAGTGCTTGAGCTGAGCATTTGCCAAACCCTGCATATTTTCAGTAATCACTGTGTTCCACCACATGCACATAACAACCGTCATTACCAAGGTGCCAAGTATCAGGATGTATGGGTTGCTGCTGTCGATTACCCAGCTTGCCGCACCATAGGCCATAAGACCAAAGCCGGTAGCCGCTGCAATGGGATACTTGCTCTGTTCTGGTACGTAATAAGTACTTTCGTCTGACATCGTTACTCTCCGTTTATCGGTTTCCAGTTATCACTGAAAACTACTGAATCTGTGCCACCGGAACAGCTGTGCGATCGGTAATATCGAACAGCGTGTAGGATAGAGTCATACTGTTGACGCTAGCCGGTAAATCCGGATCAATTATAAATACAAGCTTTAGCTCTGCATGGTCTCCTGCTGCCAGCGGCTGATTTTCAAAACAAAAGCACTCTGTTTTATGAAAATAATCTGCCATATTATTTGGCACCAAACTGGGTATTGCTTGAGAAACCATATCTTCGGAAGTTGTGTTGCGAGCGAAATAGGTAATTTCCGTCGGTTCGCCCGGGTGAACCACAACTTTATCCATGGTCGGCCTAAACTCCCACGGCATCATCGCATTGTTTGAGGCGACAAATCTAACCGTCACCTCGCGCGAGGTGTCGACTCTTACATCAACCGCCGTATATTCACCTTTTGTTTTACCACCAAGTCCGGTGATTTCGCAAAACAGCGTATAAATTGGCGGCAATACAAAGATCGCAAATGCAAACATAGCGACAGCCCCTAAAAGGAGTTTAATCAGCAACTTGCGATTAGAGGCTGCGAGGCTCATATATCTGCTCTTATTTAACCTGTGGCGGCTTTGCAAATGTGTGATAAGGCGCAGGGGTTGCAACAGTCCACTCGAGACCTTCAGCACCTTCCCATACTTTCTCATCAGCAACTGGCTTGCCGTTTCGGATGGTCATAATCACGTTGAATAACAACATTATCTGCGCGCCACCATAAATAAAGGCACCCACACTAGAAACCATATTCCAGTCAGCAAATTGCAGACCGTAATCCGCATAGCGACGTGGCATACCAGCCAGACCCAGGAAGTGCTGTGGCATAAAGGCGATGTTAAAGCCGACAAATGCTACCCAGAACTGCACCTGACCCATGGTCTCGTTGTACATCTTTCCACACCACTTTGGCAGCCAGTAGTAGATAGCAGCTGTGCCACTAAATACCGCGCCCGCAACCATTACATAATGGAAGTGAGCTACCACAAAGTAGGTGTCGTGATACTGCATATCCGCTGCCGCAATCGACAACATCAAGCCAGTGAAACCACCGAAGGTAAACAGAATCACAAAAGCGATACTGAATAGCATTGGCGTTTCAAAGGTCAACGAACCTTTGTACATGGTGGTGATCCAGTTAAATACCTTCACGCCCGTTGGTACAGCAATCAGCATGGTGGCGTACATAAAGTACAGCTCACCGGCAATTGGCATACCCACAGTAAACATGTGGTGAGCCCAGACAACAAACGACAGGAAGGCAATCGCGGCAGTGGCGTAAACCATTGACGAGTAACCAAACAGAGGCTTGCGGCTAAAGGTTGGAATAATCTGCGATACAACACCAAATGCTGGCAGGATAATAATGTATACCTCGGGGTGACCGAAGAACCAGAACACGTGCTGGAACAGAACCGGATCACCGCCACCAGCAGCATTAAAGAAGCTGGTACCGAAGTTAATATCCATCAGCATCATGGTTACTGCGCCGGCCAGTACTGGCATAACAGCCACTAGTAGGAATGCAGTAATAACCCAAGTCCATACGAACAGCGGCATCTTCATGTAAGTCATGCCAGGTGCGCGCATATTCATTACTGTCGCGATAATATTAATGGAGCCCATAATTGATGAGGCACCCATAATATGGATTGCGAAGATAAAGAAGTTAACTGACTCAGGTGCGTAGGTGGTCGACAGTGGCGCGTAGAACGTCCAACCGAAGTTTGGACCGCCGCCTTCCATAAACAAAGTTGAGGTGAGGATCGCAAACGCGAAAGGCAGGATCCAGAAGCTCAGGTTGTTCATACGTGGAAGTGCCATATCTGGTGCCCCGATCATCAGGGGAATCATCCAGTTAGCCAGTCCAACAAAGGCCGGCATAATAGCGCCGAAGACCATGACCAGTCCGTGCATAGTGGTCATCTGATTGAAAAATTCGGGCTTAATCAGCTGCATGCCGGGCTGAAACAGCTCGGCGCGGATGATCATTGCAAATGCACCACCCAGAATAAACATTGCAAAGCTAAACCACAGGTACAGTGTACCGATATCTTTATGGTTAGTAGTAAACACCCAGCGGCTTATATAAGCCTTCCAGCCGTCTGCTAGAGTTGCGGGACCATGTGCCATATTCGTATCTCCCTTATTTGCTTTGCTTGTAATTGAGAACATCAAGCGGCTGAGTTACATCGCCAACATTGTTGTCCCAGGCATTTCGTTCGTAGTGAACAACCGCGGCAATATCTACCTCGGAGAGCTGATCAGCAAATGATTGCATGGATGTACCAGCAACACCGTCAATCAGAACTGCGATATGACCAACCATCGGGCCAAGTGCAATCGGGCTGTCCTTAAGGGCAGGGAATACACCGGGAATACCTTCACCGTTGCTCTGGTGACAGGCTGCACAGCTGCGCTCGTAAACCTCTTCACCTCTGACCATTAGCTCTTCAGCTGACCACTGCTTGCCGATAGTCGAAGCGTATTCTGCTGCTTCAGCTTTTTTACCGGCTAGCCATTCGTTGTATTCAGCTTCTTCCTTAACCTCAACTACAACCGGCATAAAGGCGTGGCCGAGACCACACAGCTCAGTACATTCACCCACATAGATACCAGGCTCGTCTGTCTTGGCCCAGCCCGATGTAAACAGTCCTGGGACCGCATCGCGCTTAACACCAAAATCAGGCACCCACCATGAGTGGATTACATCGTTGCCAGTCACCAGGAAGCGAACTTTTTTGCCCACTGGCAATACCAGCGGCTCAGTTACTTCACGTAGGTAGTGCTCACCCTTGGGCTCACGGCCGTACACTTCGTCGAGAGAGGTATTGAGTTCACTCATGAACTTAACGCCTTCGCCGAGGTACTCGTACTGCCATTTCCACTGGTAGCCAGTCACTTTAATCTCGATATCTGGATTATCTGTATCGTAGACTTTTAACAGTGCTGTAGTCGCTGGGAACGCCATAACGATCAAAATAATCGTCGGAACAATTGTCCACAGTAGCTCTACAACTAAATTTTCATGGAAGTTTTCGGCTACGGCACCACGAGATTTACGGTGTGCGTACATCACGTAGAACATAAAACCAAAAACGCCTACACCGATAACGGTACAGACCCAGACCATAACCATATGAATATCATAGGCGGCCTGACTAACTTCGGTAACACCTTGGGGCATATTGAGTTGCCTAGTCGACGTTTCGACGACTGCGCTGCCCAATGCGGGCAATGAAACAACAAGGCTCAACAGACTCAAGAAAAGTGCTTGCGCTCTTTTCAACATCGTTTGTTTCTCCGTGGTAATTGTAATTTTTAAAAGCCAAAATTTTAAAACTTTACCCAGTTAATCTAACCGAGCCGTTTAAAAGCGGCGGCAGTATAACAAAGCAATCTTGTTATCACTACTGTAAAACCGCTTGATTTGCCGATCGCAGGTGTACTGTTTTTCCTTAGTATGCTCATTGCCAGCCAATAAAAAATGGCCAAACTTTGTGGCGTACAGCGCATTTTCTGCTAAATTTAGAACATGGTCGCTGAAGCTAAGCTTGCGTCCTCTAGCGGATATAAGCCCTGTAAATGGGTATTTCCTCGACAAAAACATCAACAGAGAGTTACCCATGGCTCCACTTTCGGCACAGAGTAGCGACTTCTTAGTCGCCTACTTAAACGAGCGAGTACAACACCTGCACGCCTCTATACGGTTGAGAGAGGGTGATGGGACTACTGCTCTGGCATCATTTATTGAGCGCTATGTAGATTTGGTGCCAGACTTGATCACTGCATTTGAAGATTTCCTCAGCGGAGCTGGGGTTGGCGGCGCCATTGCCCAGCAGATAGTGACTGCCAAAGAGTTTCTCGATGTACCCGAAGAAATTTTGTCTGTGGAGGAGAGTTTGGAGGCCAATATGTATCAGGCCTATCTGGCCCACCGACTCCTTGAGGAGCTCAATGATGTGCTGAGCGCCAACTACAACTGCCCGGTTATACCGGTCAATATGACCAGATCAAACCTAATTGTGCACCATATTATCGGCGAGCCCTTCGCCAATCAGATTGATGGCGCGATTCAACTGCTCAATGACAAGCTGCTGGCATCCATTGCCAAAGATAAAGCTCTGAGCGTAAAGCTGTTTGAATATAGCAGCGCACTTGGCAAAGATCCTGCCGAACGATTCCCTTGTTTGACTGAATCTTCAAATATTCGCCTGTTATTTAAAAGCCAGAATTCTCGGGTGCGGCTGCACTAGTTAGTGTCTTGGTGGGAGCTGGCCGATCTAAGTCTCAAAAGACTTTTTCATGGACTTTATTGATTTCTCCAAGGTAGGGACACAGTGTTAGGGGGTAATTTCCGCCACAAAACAACAAATCCTTAGCAGTAAGTACTACCCGTCGGCATTGAACTTGAATATTTGAAAGCAGGAATTGCGCCCTGATACGGTGGCCCGGGCAAAGACTTGCGGACTTCACAGAACACTTCAAAGTAGAACCGCAGTGTTAGGGCAGTCTGACACCTAACTAGGATCCACCAACTTAACCGTCGAAACCTTATTCTCAGGCAAATCAGCCGCAGCATTAACCCGCGTCCCCAACTCGCGGGGCTCAGAATAAACCCGCATTTCATCGCGAAAACCACAGCTAACGCACTCGCGATAGTCAACGCCATCCTCCGAATAAGCCTTAAGCTTATCCATCTTCGCGCATTTGGGGCAGGTCACACCTGCAATAAATCGTTTTTGGGTTGAAAAAGCCATCTAAATATCACCACAATAGGAGTCTTTATTATATCGAGCATTAGAGCATATGGACCACTCAATTCGCAGCCACAGAGGTATTTCTCCAAAACTAGGTCAGCGCGTCTACGTCGACCCCGCCGCAACCGTAATCGGCGATGTACACCTTGGCGATGACGCATCCGTGTGGCCCGGCGCCGTAATTCGTGGCGATATGCACTCCATAAGAGTTGGCGACCGCTCCAATGTGCAAGATAATGCCGTACTGCACATCACCCACGCCAGTGACTTCAACCCCAACGGCTGGCCATTAAACATCGGCAATGATGTCGTTATTGGTCACCGCGCCGTTCTCCACGGCTGCACTGTCGGCAACCGGATACTGATCGGCAATGGCGCCATTGTTAATGATGGCGCAGTGATTGAAGATGAAGTGATTGTCGGTGCCGGCTGCATGGTGCCACCGGGAAAAACCCTCGCCAGCGGCTTTGTCTATGTAGGCAACCCCTGCAAACAGATGCGCCCGCTATCGGAAAAGGAAAAAGCCTTCTTCAGCTATTCCGCCGCCAACTACGTAAAACTAAAAGATGAGTATCTCGCCGAAAACAACTAGAACCAGAGAAACCACTAGAGCGCCGCTCGCTGAGCCTCTATAACGGCAGCGGTCTGCGGCTTAACCTGCCGCCACAGATAAAAGGATTCTGCAGCCTGCTCAACCAACATACCCAGACCATCCGCAGTCACTGCGCCTCTGCGCTGAGCCCACTTCATAAATGGCGTCGGCTCCGCAGCGTACATCATGTCGTAACAAGCAGATCCCACCGGGATCAGATCGTCCGGCAGGGGGGGCATGCCACCCGTCAAGCTAGTGCTAGTGCCATTGATAACCAGATCAAACTCCTGACCGGGCAACATATCGAAACCACAGCCAAGAATATAACCCAGCTCAGCAAAGCCCTTAGAGAGCTGCAGCGCCTTTTCCAAGGTGCGATTGGCGATCACCACATGCTGTGGCTGCTCGGCCATCAGCGGCTCTAAAATACCGCGCACCGCACCGCCAGCGCCAAGCACCAGAACTCGTTTGGCGCGAATCTGCCAACCAAGGTTTTGAACTATATCTGCAATCATGCCGACGCCATCGGTCGTATCTCCAATCACCGTGCCATCATCCTGCAGGGTCAGAGTGTTAACCGCACCAGCGCGACGCGCTCGCGCACTTAACCGCGCGGCGTAAGAGTAGGCTTCTTGCTTAAAGGGAACGGTAATATTTAGACCCTTGCCACCAGTGGCAAAGAATTCATCTGCCGCCGCCTCAAAACCGTCGATAGCAACAAGCTGTTTTTCGTAGCTGAGGTTTTGTTCAGTGGCAGCAGCAAATGCCCTGTGAATCTGCGGTGATCGACTATGGGTAACCGGGTTACCAAAAACCGCGTATTTATCAGTCATTTTAGACCCCAATATTTTAGACCCAGTCATTGTGGATTAGATACTTCTCGTAAAGCTCAGCCTCGGCGCTGCCAGGCTCAGGCGTCCAATCGTACTCCCAGCGAACCAGCGGGGGGAGGGACATAAGAATAGATTCTGTACGGCCACCAGTCTGCAGACCAAAGAGTGTGCCGCGATCATAAACCAGATTAAATTCAACATAGCGGCCGCGACGATAAAGCTGAAACTGGCGCTCGCGCTCGCCAAACTCAATCCCATGACGACGCTGTAAAATCGGCAGGTAGGCTTCGCTAAAGCTACCGCCAATGCTGCGCATAAAAGCAAAGCTCTGGTCAAAGCCCTGCTCATTGAGATCATCGAAGAACAACCCGCCAATACCGCGGGGTTCATCGCGATGCTTTAGATAAAAATAATCATCACACCAAGTCTTGAAACGTGAATGATAATCTGCCGAAAATGGATCGCAGGCCGCTTTAGCGGTTTGGTGCCAGTGCCGACAATCGTCGTCATTGCCGTAATAGGGCGTCAGATCATAGCCACCGCCAAACCACCAGACAGGGTCAGCGCCTTCTTTTTCGGCAATAAAAAATCGCACGTTGGCATGGGAGGTTGGGGCGTAAGGGTTTTGCGGATGAATAACCAGCGAAACGCCCATCGCTTCAAAACTACGACCCGCCAATTCCGGGCGATTCTGGGTTGCCGAGGCCGGCATCTGGCTACCGAAGACATGGGAAAAATTAACCCCGCCTTTTTCAATCACCGGGCCATCGACAAGCACGCGGCTACGTCCACCCCCGCCCTCATCGCGAGTCCAACTATCTTCTTGCCACGGACTGTCGTCGACAGTTTTCAGTGCATTGCAGATACTATCTTGCAGGCCGAGGAGATAATCTTTTACCGCTGCCTTATCTATCTTTTGCGCATCATCCTTCACGAACAATCTCTCCGCTAATTAAATATCTAATCTCGCTTGGCTTTGCTGAACTGCCAACCTGACCTGGCGTTTGCATAACAATAGCATCGCCAAAGTAACCCGCCACCTCAGCAGCAGATTTAGCCGCCGGCAAGCCCTGAGGATTAGCTGACGTGGAGACCAAAGGGCCGCTAATAAGCGCGCAAAGAGCCGCCGCAACTGGATGCCCTGTGACCCGCAGCGCCAATGTATCACGGCCGCCGGTAATCCACAGCGGTGCTACGCCATTGTTTGGCACCAACCACGTGGTAGGTTTTGCGGTTAACGTTTGGAAACGAAGCAGCTGTTCCTCTTCCAGACCAGCCAAAAAAGGAGCAAAGCGCTCAATACAGTCGGCGATAAGAATAAGCCCCTTATCGACATTGCGGCTTTTAAGTTGGAGTATTTTTTCTACTGCGGAGGCAGACCAAGGATCACAACCAAGGCCCCAGACCGACTCGGTGGGATAAGCCACCACCGCCTGCTGTTGCAGCAACTCTGCTGCACGGCAAATTTGTGGATGGCTCACCCAATCGGTCACGGAAGAATTATCCGTTTTGAAGTTTTTCCTGTAACGCGGCATCTTTAGCAATGATAGCTGCAGCATTGTCAGCGCGTTCTTTCAGGAGTTTTTCATGCATGGATGGATCAGACACGCCGATGATCTGAGCGGCCAGATAGGCGGCATTTTTAGCGCCGGCACTGCCGATAGCAACTGTTGCAACCGGAATACCACCGGGCATCTGTACTGTTGACAGCAACGCGTCCAAACCGTCTAGCGAGCCATTGATCGGCACGCCGATAACCGGGCGCAAAGTGGTCGCTGAAACAGCGCCGGCCAAATGGGCCGCCATGCCTGCAGCACAGATAAATGCTGCACAGCCGCGGGCATCCGCGTCAGTGACATAGCTGTGCGTCGCCGCTGGAGTACGGTGCGCAGATGTGACCTTTACTTCAAAAGGAATATCGAATTTTTTAAGAATCTTAAAGCTGGCTTCCATTACCGGTAAATCGGAATCGGAACCCATCAGAACTGCTACAAAAGGTTTGGTCATTTTTTGGTCACCATATAAGAAAGGAGCGCAGGCTACCGGAACTTTTAGCTTCGCGCAACTATAGAGAATATTCGCTTTTAACCCGTGCTTTTCATCGCCAGAGACACTGATGAGCAACTATATAATAGATTATTCCCTCAGCGGCATTTTTAACGGCCCTCAGCTCAGCCGCTGATAAAATCCACTTCTATTTTCAATCAGCCCCTTTAGCTCCAGAGAGACTAGCAGGCGGGATAATTCTGCTGTTGAAAAAAGCCCGTCAATCGCCAAACTGTCCATATCTACTGGCTCAAAACCGAGCACAGATAAAAGCTTTAATTCATCTGACAGTAAATTTTCTGCGCTAACTGACGACGCCAAAGATGATGGGGTCGGTAGCGGCTGTTCTGGCGCCACTGCAAAGCCGGCGAGTGCCGCTTTCAATTCATTGATAATATCCTCGGCTCGCTCAACTAGATGTGCCCCCTGCTTAATAATCTGGTGACAGCCACGGCTCTGTGGGTTGTGTATAGAGCCGGGGATCGCAAATACTTCGCGATCCTGCTCAAGGGCGCAGCGCGCGGTAATTAGCGAGCCACTTCTCGGCGCCGCTTCAACCACCAGAACACCCAGGCTCAAGCCACTGATAATTCGGTTCCTTTTTGGGAAATGGGTTGGCAGCGGTGGCGTACCCGGGGCAAACTCAGTTATCAGCGTGCCCCCCTGATCAATAATATTTTCGGCCAGCTGCCGGTGCTCCCGTGGATAGATAGTGTCTATGCCCGTTCCCATAACCGCGATCGTTTTTCCCTGGGCGGCAAGGGCACCTGAATGAGCAATTCCATCGACTCCCTGAGCCAAACCACTGGTAATCACAAATCCTCCACTGGCGAGAAACTTACTCCACTCGAAAGCGTTGGTTTCGCCGCCTCGGGTCATGCGACGGCTGCCAACTATCGCTATCTGCGGCAGATGCAGGTTTTCACTGTTGCCGCGCACATAGAGTAGCGGCGGCGCACCGACAATCTGCTTGAGTAGTGAAGGATACTCATCACTAGTAATCGGGATAATAGATGCCGAACACCGTTCAACCCTCTGCTCTACGCTGTCAATACTGTCGCGCCAGGTCTGCCGCTGATATTGATCCTGTAAGTTCTCCAGTAGCGGCCATAGCGGCTCGGGGTAATCGCTGGGTGGACGCTCAAAGATGGTTCTGTAGCTGTTCGAGTACTCGAGCAGCTGGCATTGAAATTTTGGGGTGAAATTTTCGAGGTGCTGAGAAACCAGCGCGTAATGACATTCCTTGTCCACGAGACACTCCTTGTCCTCAGAGAGGTTGCTGACTGATATTACTGGCTTTGAATTTCTGGCCGCGAATTCCTAGCTATGGATTGCGCAGCAAATCACCTATATCAACTTGGCGGTCGGCTTCCATAACAAGACCAAAACTCATTTTTTCATAGGTGTAAAACACCATTAGTAGCCCAATACGCTCATCTGGAAGCTGTACTCGCTCATCGGCAACGCGGTCTTTGGTGACATCGCCTCGCTTGAAAATAATCAAGGTGTCACCCGCTTGCAGGCCATCTCGATCACCGCGATTGATCGCCACAACATCTAGCGCACCGGCATTGCGAACACCGTCTTCAACATTGAGTACCAAGGCATTAATGTCGGACTCCGGCGCGCGGGGATAAAAGGTCGATGCCAGTGTGCGCTCTTCGCTGACCAGCAGGCGATCTTTAATGCGAATCTCGCCCGCCGCGCGGTTGACACCTAGTGTTGCAATATCATCCTTCAGCGCTTTGATCTTGGCAGCGCCCACATCGATGGCTCGAATCCCCAGCAACTCATCGGTCTCTGGATCCAGATAGGGATCACCGCGACGAAAAACACCGTAGCTCAATTGGTTGGCGGCAAAATCACCACGGGCATAAAAGTCATCATTCATTCCCACCAATATGCGCCGCTCCGTTCCACCCAGCACATAGGGGGCGTCACGCAGCGTGGCGTCATCAGTAACGCGATTTTTGGAGATAAAGTTATTAATAATATCCAGCGGCAACGCACTGATCGCCTCGGCGTGGCCCATGGTTCTGATTTCCGGGGACAGCTTCAGATCGCGACTGCGGTTAACCACCAGCCTGGGTACACCGTCGATATAGACCAAGCTAATATTATCGCCGGGATATATAAGATGGGGATTTTCAATCTGCTGATTGGCGTGCCAGATTTCCGGCCACATCCAGGGATCACGGAGAAATACACCGGAGATATCCCAGAGGGTGTCGCCGCGTTTAACGACATATCTATCAGGCACATCTTTATTGAGTAGAACAGCGTCCGCCATAGCGCTTGATATACTGAACAACAGCGCCATTAACAGAATGGTAGCAAATGGGATTTTTTTCATATCAGTGAGTCCTTTCTCATGGCGGGGTTAGTGTATAATTTGCAACATCCTTGCGCTTCCCAATTTATTAGCCTGAACATTAGCTAGTAAATGCAGCGTATTAATAAGGACCAGAATGCAAAATGCCGCCGAGCTACGTTAATGGTAGCAGTGCTTTAACCTTTTTTTTAAAAATCTATCACATTCGCTATGGCAATATTAAATATTCTCGAATTCCCCGACCCTAGGCTGCGCACTGTCGCTAAGCGGGTCACCACCGTTGACGACAAGATTAAACGTCTGGTCGCCGATATGTTCGACACCATGAAGCATGCCCAGGGTATTGGCCTGGCGGCATCCCAAGTCGATATTCATCTGCGGGTTATTGTTATGGACTTAGGTGAAGAGGGCCTGCCACCGCGAGTGTTTATCAATCCAGAGATTGAAGTGCTTGATCAGAGCGTCAACCCCTACGACGAGGGCTGTCTGTCTGTACCCGGTTTTTACGAGACCATTGATCGCCCTGCCCATGTGATGATTCGCGCCCTTGACGGCGAGGGCAAGGCCTTTGAAGAAGAGGCCCACGGCCTGTTGGCGGTCTGTATTCAGCACGAAATCGACCATCTCGAAGGCAAATTGTTTGTTGATTATCTGTCACCTCTAAAGCGCCAGCGTATTCGCAAAAAGCTCGAAAAAATCCACAGACAGAATGCATAGGAAACTTTCAGCTTGAAAATTATTTTCGCAGGAACGCCTGATTTCGCCGCGGCACACCTGCAGGCGCTGATAGACAGCCCACAACACTCGGTTATCGCCGTCTACAGCCAGCCTGACCGGCCCGCCGGGCGGGGCAAAAAACTCAAAGCAAGTTCAGTCAAAGTATTGGCTGAAGCCCACAACCTGCCGGTATTCCAGCCACAATCTCTTAAAGATCCCGAGCAACAACAAATTTTAGCGGATCTGCAGGCCGATATTATGGTGGTCGTGGCCTACGGGCTGATATTGCCTCAGGCGGTTCTCGATACGCCGAAACTTGGCTGTATCAATGTGCACGGCTCTATCTTGCCGCGCTGGCGGGGAGCCGCACCGATTCAGCGGGCCATAGAAGCCGGCGACGAGGAAATCGGCGTCACCATTATGCAAATGGACGCAGGCTTGGATACCGGCGCCATGCTGTGTATTTCGCGCTGTGCGATTGATGGTGCTGATAGTAGCGCCACCATGTATAAAAAGCTCGAACAGATAGGTGCTCCGGCACTGCTGAATACGCTGGATAAGCTGCAAGAAAACAAAGCGCTGGCGGTTGTTCAGGATGATAGTCAGAGTTGCTACGCGGCAAAAATCAATAAAAGTGAAGCGCTTATCGACTGGTCGAAACCAGCGGCGATTCTCGATAGGCAAATTCGCGCCTTTAATCCTTTTCCCGCCGCCTACACCAGTCTCGGCGATCTGCGCATTAAAGTTTGGCAGGCAGAGACCGTGGAGCAGGAAGATAAAGCGCTAGCCCCAGGGCAGATAATCAGTGCGGATAATCGTGGAATTTTAGTCGGCTGCGGCGAACAGTCTCTGCTGTTGACCGAAATACAGCTGCCGGGCAAATCCCGTATGGCGGTTTCCGAAATCCTTAAATCTCGCGCCGAGCTGTTTAGCGCGCAAACAATACTGGGTAACGAATGAATACTCGCGTCGCTGTCGCAGAGGTACTGGCTCAGGTATTGCGGGGGAAATCTCTTTCAGCGCTGCTTCCAGAATACGCCACGAAAGTGGCCGAAAAAGATGTCGGGCTATTTAAAGAGCTTTGTTTTGGCACATTGCGTTGGTATCCCGCCATTGAGTTGCTATTAAAAGAACTGATGCAAAAGCCCCTGCGCGAGAAAGAATTTGAAATTCAGGGCCTTTTAGCCAGCGGTCTCTACCAGCTTATCCATACCAGAATTGCCGATCATGCGGCGATTAATGAAACCGTTGCCGCGGTGGCCAAGCTCAACCGTCCCTGGGCCAAAGGTCTGGTCAACGCGGTGCTGCGAAATTATTTGCGCCAACGCGATGAGCTAGATAAAAAGCTCAGCAAAAATCCTATCTACACCCGCGCTCACCCACAGTGGTTATTAGATATCCTTTTCAATAGCTGGGGCTCCAAGATCGCGCTGGAGATTATTGAGGCCAACAATCAGCGCGCGCCGATGACGTTGAGGGTTAACCAACAACAGATTTCCAGAGATGATTACCTCGAGCAATTAAAGGCCGCCGGTATTCAGGCCGATGCCACAGAGCACAGCGATCAGGGTGTAGTCCTCGCCGCACCCATGGATGTCAGCGCGCTGCCGAATTTCAGCAGAGGTTTTGCCAGCGTTCAGGACGAGGCCGCACAACTTGCCGCTGGGCTGTTAGACATGGACAAGGGGCAGTCGGTGTTGGATGCCTGTTGTGCGCCGGGCGGCAAAACCTGCCATATACTCGAAACACAGCCAGATTTGAGCAGAGCGATTGCCGTCGAGCTTGAAAGTCGCCGTATTCAACGGGTTGAAGAAAATCTTGCGCGTCTGGGCTTGGCCGCGGAATTAAAGGTTGCCGATGCCAATGAACTTGACAGCTGGTGGGATAAACAGCCCTTTGATCGAGTCTTACTCGACGCCCCCTGTTCGGCGACTGGTGTTATCCGCCGCCACCCGGATATCAAACTACTGCGCAAACCCACAGATATTGTTAAGCTAGCCGAACTACAGCTACAGCTCTTGCGTAGCCTTTGGAAAACACTCAGCGATGGCGGCATTTTGCTGTACGCAACCTGCTCGGTTCTTCCGGATGAGAACGATCAGGTCATAGAGAAATTTTTAGCTGAAACCTCAGATGCGACTGTGCATGAGATCGACGAATGCTGGGGAATCAAAACAGGTTATGGGCGACAGCTGTTTCCCGCAATCAATGGCAACGACGGTTTTTATTACTCGCGCCTGAGAAAAAGTTGCCCAAATAAGGCTGATAACAACCCGGAATAATAATGAAAATAGTAATTGTTGGCGCAGGGCAGGTTGGCGGTACCCTGGCAGAGAATCTAGCTCGGGAATACAACGATATTACCGTTGTCGATATTAACGAACAGGCACTGCGCGCGCTGCAAGACCGTTTGGATATTCGCACCGTGGCAGGTACCGGCTCGCACCCCAATGTGCTGGTTAATGCGGGTATTGAAGATGCGGATATGCTGGTTGCTGTAACCAGTAGTGACGAGGTCAATATTATTGCCTGTCAGGTTGCCTACTCACTGTTTCACACTCCGACCAAAATCGCCCGCATTCGCTCACGCAACTACACAGATCCAAAATATAAAGCGAAATTGTTTAACGACAAGCATATGCCCGTGGATGTAATGATCACCCCCGAACAGGTGGTTACCGATTACATACAAAAGCTAGTTGAGCAGCCCGGTGCACTGCAGGTGTTAGATTTTGCCGACGGCAATATTCAACTGGTCGGATTGCGCGCGGTTAAAGATGGCCCCCTAGTTGGCCAGCAACTGCGCACCCTAAAAGACCATATGCCCAATGTGGATGCCCGTGTCGCGGCCGTGTTCGGTAAAGATGGCGCCGTTTTCCCCACCGGGGACACGGTGATTGAGGATGGCGACGAGGTATTCTTTGTCGCCGCCCGCAACAATATCCGCAAGGTGATGAGCGAACTCCGCCGCCTTGAAAAGCCCTACCGTCGACTGGTGATTGCCGGCGGTGGCAATATTGGTTTCCGTCTCGCCAAGGCACTGGAAAATGACTACAACATTAAGATTATTGAATTCTCCACCGAGCGTGCCCGTCATCTCTCAGAGAAGCTCAATAAAACCGTTGTCCTCAATGGCTCGGCCACCGATCAAGAATTACTGCTCGATGAGAATATTGATAAGGCCGATGTCTTTCTGGCGCTGACCAATGATGACGAAGTCAATATTCTTGCCTCACTCTTGGCCAAGCAGCTCGGTGCGCGCAAAGTGATGACCCTAATTAGCAATCCGGTCTACGCAGACCTGATGCAGGGCGGGGCCATTGATATTGCCATCTCTCCACAGCAGGCAACCACCAGTTCCCTGCTCGCTCATGTTCGTCAAGGGGATATGGTCAGTGTCCACTCACTGCGTCGCGGTGCCGCTGAAGCACTGGAAATTATTGTTCATGGCGACGAAAAAAGCTCCAAAGTTGTGGGTCGCGCCATCGGCGATATTAAATCGCCACCGGGATCGACGCTGGCGGCGCTGGTACGTGATGGTGAAGTGATTATTGCCCATCACGATACGGTGATTGAAAGCGGTGATCATGTGATTGTCTTTGTGGTCGACAAAGCTAACACCAAGGCGGTTGAAAAACTCTTCGCCGTCGGTTTTACCTTCTTCTAGGGCGCAGCGACTTATGCATCTCAATATCATTGCTCGAGTACTTGGCCTACTGCTGATGATTTTCAGCCTGACTATGTTGCCGCCTGTAGTCGTCGCAATCATCTACGGCGAAGATACATCGTCAATGTTTGCGCTGGCCTTTGCCATCACCCTGATTGTCGGTCTGGTATTTTGGCTGCCGTCAAAACGGGTCGCCGCGGATATGCGCACCCGCGATGGGTTTTTAATCACCGTGTTCTTTTGGCTGGTACTCAGCTCCTTTGGTGCACTGCCGCTGATGCTTTCCGAGGCACCCAATCTCAGCTTTATCAATGCGCTGTTTGAGTCTGTCTCTGGATTGACCACTACCGGGGCAACGGTTATTTCCGGGCTGGATGATCTGCCCAAATCAATTCTCTACTATCGTCAGCAGCTTCAGTGGCTTGGCGGTATTGGTATTGTGGTTATCGCCGTGGCGATTCTACCCATGCTCGGTGTTGGCGGCATGCAGCTGTATCGCACCGAGACTCCAGGGCCAATGAAGGATTCCAAGCTTACGCCGCGCATTAGAGAGACCGCCAATGTGCTGTTTAAAATCTATCTGGCGCTCACCGCAACCTGTGCGCTCGCTTATTGGCTGGCGGGCATGTCTGGATTTGATGCCATCAGTCACAGCTTTTCGACCGTGGCCATCGGTGGCTTCTCGACCCATGATGCAAGTATTGGCTTTTTCGATAGCTCGGCGATTATGGCTATCTGCGCCTTTTTTATGGTGATCTCGGGGATCAATTTTGCCCTGCACTTCCATGTCTGGCACGACCGCAAGCTCTCCCATTACTGGGCAGATCCGGAAGCGCGAATGTATATCTACCTGCTGTTGATCGGTATTTTGATCACCTGCCTGTATCTCTATTACAGTGGTACCTATGGTTGGAGTGAAAGCATTCGACAGGGCGGTTTTCACCTTATCTCGATTATGACCACCACCGGATTCACCTCCGACAACTTTAGTGGCTGGCCCACCTTTTTGCCGTTCTTCCTGATCTTTTTATCGTTCTTTGGTGCCTGTGCAGGCTCGACTGGCGGCGGGATTAAAATAGGGCGTATGTTGATTCTCGGCCAGCAGTGCATCCGCGAGATCTACCGCTTGGTGCACCCCAATGCGCTACTGCCAATCAAGATTCATAATCGCCGGGTGCCAAGCCGTGTTGCCGATGCTATCTGGGCATTTTTTGGCGCCTATCTGGCGATTTTTTATCTGATGGTTTTGCTGTTGCTGGCCTCGGGCCTAGACTATGTTACCGCCTGGTCTGCGACGGCAGCATCACTGAACAATCTCGGGCCTGGCCTGGGAGAGGTCGCCATTAACTTCGCTGAAATTAATGGCTTCGCCAAATGGGTTCTGTGCTGGGGAATGCTACTGGGACGACTGGAAATCTTCACCCTGCTCGTGCTATTTACGCCAACCTTCTGGCGCAACTAGCTCAGCGGTTATTTCTCTCGGGCGTTGTAGTAGGCCTCTTCGGAAATAGCGTGATAAGCCTTTGACTGCTCGGCAAAGGCTTTTAAAGAATCAGCAATACGGCGAGTCTGGGCATCTTTAGCCGCCAACTCTTCGACAACCTCAACAGACAATTGCTGCAATCCGGCAATCACATCATCTGGCAATTTTTTAACCTGCACCCCGTGGGTTTCAACCAGCTCAACTAGGGCGGCGTTATTTCGTGCCGTGTACTCATCAAGCATATCCTGATTGGCCGCTCGGGCAGCGACTTCAACAATTGACTGAAGATCATCCGGCAGGGATGCATAGGCCTGCTTATTGATAATTAGCTCAAGGGTTGGGCCTGGCTCGTGCCAACCGGGATAGTAGTAGTACTTGGCCACCTGATGAAAACCAAAGGCCAGATCATTGTAGGGACCCACCCATTCCGTCGCGTCGATCACGCCGGTCTGCATCGAGGTGTAAAGCTCACCTCCGGGGATATTGACGGCAAGACCGCCAGCCCGGGAAATCACTTCACCCCCCAAGCCGGGAATACGCATTCTCAGCCCACGGATATCGTCCATTGATTTGATCTCGCGATTAAACCAACCGGCCATCTGCACGCCGGTATTACCCGCCGCAAAGGGAATCAGATTAAAGGGCTCATAGACTTCGCGCCACAACTCAAGTCCACCGCCATAGTGCAACCAGGCATTCATCTCTTGGGCGTTTAAACCGAAGGGAACCGCGGTAAAAAAAACCGAGGCTGGTATTTTCCCTTTCCAATAATAGGCGGCACCATGGCCGATTTCCGCAGTGCCCTGTGAGACCGCGTCGAAAACCTCAAGAGCGGGCACTAGCTGCCCCGCGCCATAAACTTTAATTTTTAAACGGCCATTGCTCATGCGCTCAACATTCTTGGCAAAGTTCTCTGGCGCCAAACCCAGACCGGGGAAGTTTTTTGGCCAGGTCGTAACCAGCTTCCACTGGAAGGTTTGCTCGGGCTTTGCCCCTGCAGCTTCGGTGCTAGACGTGGTTTCACCACCACAGCCAACCAGTAAAATGCACATCAATGCCACAGAGATAAAACGCATATTGTTCCCCTTATTTTTATAATATCTAATCACTCGTTTAACCCGTCCGCTATAGGGCAGCCAGGTTTGCTGATGCCAAAATCAATATTTTAGTCCCCGCATTGGCAAAACTCACATGCACTCGAGCACGTGGACCATTGCCTTCAAAATTCAGAATAACTCCTTCACCATAGACCTGATGATTAACACTCTGACCCAAGGCAAAGCCAGTGTCATCACCCTGATCACTGCTCAGTGCACCGCGGGCGTAACTGGTGGGTCGACTGACAGTACTCTGTAGCCGAACCTCTTCGATCACCTCTTTGGGAATATCGCGGACAAAACGTGAGACCGAGTTAAAGGATTCACTGCCGTAAATAGATCGGCTTTCAGCAAAGGTCAGATAGAGCTTTTGCATGGCCCTGGTGATACCCACATAGGCCAGCCGTCGCTCTTCTTCGAGACGGCCCGGCTCTTCCAGTGACATTTTGTGGGGGAATAAATTTTCTTCCATCCCCGCCAAAAACACCAACGGAAATTCAAGGCCTTTGGCGCTGTGCAACGTCATCAACTGCACCGCATCCTGATCTTCATCGGCCTGACGGTCGCCGGAATCCAAGGCGACCTGATCAAGAAACTGCGGCAGAATGGGCTGATCTTTTTCTTCCGGCTCAAAGTTGCGACAAGCGCCAACCAGTTCCTCAAGGTTTTCCACGCGGGCCTGTCCGCGCTCGCCTTTCTCGCGGCGATGCATCTCTATCAAACCGCTGCGCTCAATCGCGTGATCGGCCTGCTCATGCAGTGGCAGTTCATCTAACTGACCACTCATTTCATTAATCAGCTGCATAAATCCGGCCACGGCATTGGTGGCTCGTGCGGCCATGCGCTTTTCAGTGACAATTTTTTCTGCCGCGCTCCACAGGGAGACCTGTGCATCACGGGCAACCTCACGAATCATCTCAACGGTGCGATCGCCAATCCCCCGTGTCGGCACATTGACCACCCGCTCGAAAGCGGTATCGTCGTGACAGTTCATCATCAGCCGCATATAGGAGAGGGCGTTTTTAACTTCCAGGCGCTCATAGAAACGCTGGCCGCCATAAATACGGTAGGGAATATCTGCCTGTAATAGCGCTGCTTCCAAGACTCGCGATTGCGCGTTGGAGCGATAGAGAATCGCCGAATCTTCACGGCGGTTGCCCTGCTGAACCCAGCTGTGCAGACGATCGGCAATATAGCGCGCCTCATCATGTTCATTAAAGGCGGCATACAGTGCAATCGGTTCGCCTTCGCCAGAATCGGTCCACAGATTTTTGCCGAGACGCTCGGCGTTTTTAACAATCACCGCATTGGCGGCACCGAGAATATTGGATGTGGAGCGATAGTTTTGCTCAAGCTTTACCGTATGTGTATTGGGGAAATGACGCTCATAGCTAAGAATATTTTCGACCTTTGCGCCGCGCCAACCGTAAATAGACTGATCATCATCGCCAACCGCGGTCACACCGCTAGTTTTACCGGCCAGCAGTCGCAGCCAAGCGTATTGAACCGCATTGGTGTCCTGAAACTCATCGACCAGAATATGTTGAAAGCGCTGCTGATAGTGCTCGAGAACCGCAGGATTGTTTTTCCACAACTCCAGCGCACGCAATAACAACTCGGCAAAGTCGATAACACCGATTCTATTGCAGACCTCCTCATACTCGCGGTAAATGCTTAGCATTGTCCGCATATGGGGATCGCCGGTCTCCTGAATATGGGCGGCTCTGAGGCCTTCATCCTTCTGACCATTGATCCACCACTGAGCCTGCTTGGGCGGCCAGCGCTGTTCATCAAGATCCATACTGCGCATCACCCGTTTAACCAGCCGCAGCTGATCATCCGAGTCGAGTATCTGGAAGTTCTCAGGGAGATTAACATCGCGCCAGTGGGACTTGAGCAGGCGGTGCGCAAGACCATGAAAGGTGCCCACCCACATGCCGCGCAGCGACATACCCAGCAGTTCGTCAATGCGCTCACGCATTTCCCGAGCCGCCTTATTAGTAAAGGTCACCGCCAGTAGGCCGTAAGGTGAAATATTATCGACCTGTATTTTCCAGGCGATGCGATGCACCAGCACTCGAGTTTTGCCGCTACCTGCGCCGGCCAACACCAATAGGTGCTGCTTGTCGCTGGTAACTGCTTCTTCCTGAGCTGGATTTAATTGATTGAGTATCGAGGTAACGTCCATAGAGCCGTATTCTACCAATATGTTCCGAGCAGTTGTTGGGCAAAATAATGTTTATCTTGAGTTTATTTTTGTCGGTGCAATCTATGCCGACCTTAAGGTTGTTACTACAAAACTGGTATAAATCGGGTTTTCTTGTAAATTTTTTACATAATTACTTTGGTTACAGGTTAAAACTGGTCTATAAAAGTGGTTCTAATAAATTTATCTACAAGGTTTATTTATGAAACCCGCACAGCTCACACAGACCATTAGCGATACCTTAACTGAACTGCGCAAGTCCGAGCGCAAGGTCGCTGAATTTGTCCTTAAAGAACCCTTAGGGATTATACGTATGCGGATTGTCGATCTGGCACAGCAGGCCGGCGTCAGCGAGCCCACGGTGGTGCGATTTTGCCGGGCAGTAGGCTGCCGTGGTTTTCAGGATTTTAAACTGGCGCTGGCACAGCAGTTAGCCTCAAGCCCCAGCTACGGTCAAATTGCAGTAACCGATACAGATTCAACCCGCGAATATACTCACAAGGTATTCGACTCAACCGTAGATACTTTATTGAAAGTTCGCGACAGTCTAATGCTGGAGAATTTGGAAGCCGCTGTAGCGGCCATCTGCAATGCACAGCGGGTGGAGTTTTATGGCTTTGGTGCCTCGGCGGCGGTTGCCTTTGATGCCCAGCATAAATTCTTTAGGCTACAGATTACCTCGGCAGCTTATTCTGATCCCCATCTGCAAAATATGTCGGCCACTTCATTGCACGCTGGCGATGTGGTGGTGGCGATCTCACAGTCGGGGCGCACCAAAGCACTGCTGGATTCTATGGATCTGGTTAAAAAGGCGAAGGGTATTGTTATTGGTCTGGCGCCGAGTAATTCACCCATTGCCAGAAAGGCCGATATTGCTATTGAGGTCAATGCCAAGGAAGATATTCAAATCTATACGCCGCTATCTTCAAGAATTGCCCATCTTGCGGTACTGGATGTATTGGCGATTGGTGTGGCGCAAAAGAAAGGCCCGCAGCTAGACGCACATTTGCAACAGCTACAGGCCGGCTTGGCATCACTGCGCAGTGATTAAATTGTTTACTCGTCTTTGTAATCGTCGTCTAAAACGCCTTTTTCTTTAAGGGTTTTTACCAGCTTTTCCAGCCTAACAAAGGCGACCACGCCCATCAACCCAAACACAAATCCTGCTGCTGCTAACCCATCCATAATTTTCCCCTTCCTAAAAATAATTTTTCTTTATAAATTGTAGTGCAAAGTAAATTTTACGCATGGATAATTTTTCCCAGTATTTCTTTTGAGTCCATAGGAAAAACCACCTTAGTGCCGTCAGTTGATATTGCTAAGCAATCAGCTAATTAATTTTATAGAACACCAAGTAAATATCATGCCTTTTAATGACTCGACAGTAACTGAGTTGATTTAGATAAAGGTGTTTTATATTTGTTACTATTTCTTGCAGAATGCCTCAAAATTCTTTGCAGAATTCTCAGACAACTCTGAAAAAAACATTGCTGCAGCATATGTTTTTTCAGAATTTTTCTCGTTTCCTGCTTGTCTTTCTTTGTCTGCGGTTTTTAATAATTCACCAGACGTGTATAAGAAAAATCCTGCTGCCTCACTAATTTTTTTGCAGTCTTCGCTCTTCCAAAATCCTATATCGGCTTCCTCAGGCTTTGCGCATCCTGAGATGGAAAGAAACAAAATTAATATCCAAAATATGGGAGTTAATTTATTCATTATGTAACCTCGGCATCAGGAAATAGATTTAATGGAACTTTTTACATGTGTTTGCATTTTTTAATACTATTGATAAATTAATTTTGTTAACACTACTCCACCGTAACTGACTTGGCCAAATTTCTCGGTTGATCAACATCGGTGCCCTTAAGTAAAGCGACATGATAGGAAAGCATCTGCAATGGCAGTGTATAAATAATTGCCTCTAAACTTTTTGGTACATGAGGCATAGCGATAACTGTTGTTCCCGGTTCGCTGACAAACCCGGCATCCGCATCGGCAAAGACAAATAATTCTCCACCTCGGGCGCGCACTTCATGCAAATTGGATTTTAACTTTTCCAATAATTCATTATTTGGTGCCACCGTGACTACTGGCATATCTTCATCAACTAGCGCTAATGGCCCATGCTTTAATTCACCGGAAGGGTAGGCCTCTGCATGAATATAAGAAATTTCTTTTAACTTTAATGCACCTTCGAGGGCGATTGGATACTGCTCACCACGGCCTAAAAACAGTGCATGATGTTTATTGGCAAATGACTCTGACATCTGTTGAATAACTGGATCCAGATCGAGAACCGAAGCACATAGCGCGGGTAGTTGGTGAAGGTTCACTACCAGCTCTTTTTCAATTTTTGCATCCAGTCCTTTGTGGCGACCCAAGGATAAAGTGAATAGCTGCAATGCTACTAGCTGGGTGGTAAAGGCTTTGGTCGAGGCCACGCCGATCTCTGGGCCGGCCATGGTCATCAGGGAAATATTGGATTCACGAACCAGCGAGCTATTGGCGACATTACAGATTGCAACAAAGCCGAGATAACCACTGTCTTTTGCTTTGCGCAGCGCTGCTAATGTATCTGCTGTTTCGCCAGATTGTGAGATAGTCACAAACAGGGTTCCTACAGGTACAGGTACTGTTCGGTAGCGGTATTCGCTGGCCACTTCTACCTGACAGGGTACGCCGGTATATTCTTCGAGCCAGTATTTGGCCACTAGGCCAGAGTGAAAACTGGTGCCACAGGCAACGATATGAATATTATTGGTCTGCGCGAAAAGCGCTTCGGCCTGATAGCCAAAGATCGCTTCGCGAATATGGTCTTCTGCAATACGACCTGCAGTTGTATTAGCCAATACCGTTGACTGTTCAAAGATCTCTTTTTGCATAAAGTGTCGGTAATGACCTTTTTCGGCAATCAGGTCTTTTTCGTCTAATTGCTCTACGGGCCGTTTAACCTGAACACCTGACTGATCATAAATACTATAGCTACCACTGGAGAGCTCAACTAAATCTCCCTCTTCTAAAAACACAAATCGATCGGTGACCTGACGCAGTGCCATTTGATCTGAGGCGATAAAGTTTTCATCGATACCCACACCAATAACCAAGGGACTGCCACTGCGTGTACCAATCAAAACATCCGGTTGTTCTTGCGAGATAACACCCAGGGAGTAAGCCCCCTCGAGTCTAGAAATGGTTTTTTCAACCGCACTGCGTAGGCTATTCTCGGTGTTGAGCTGCTGATGTATAAGATGGGCGATAACTTCACTGTCGGTTGCTGAGACAAATTTATAGCCCGCTTGGATTAACTCACTGCGCAACGCTTCATGATTTTCAATAATCCCGTTGTGGACAATTGAAATGCCGGATGAGGTGTGTGGGTGGGAATTTATGCTGCTAGGTTCACCATGGGTTGCCCAGCGGGTGTGTGAAATACCTGTTTGACCCGCTAGCGGATTTGCGGCACCGAGCTTTTCTAACTCGATCACCTTGCCAATAGTTTTGTGGGTTTGCAGCCTGTGGTTTGCATCAATAATTGAAAGGCCTGCAGAGTCATAGCCGCGATATTCAAGCCGACGCAGCCCTTCAATTAATATTTTATAAACATTTCGCTGAGATGCTGCACCTACTATTCCACACATATTATTGAGTCCTTTTTATTTTTTTGTCGGGCGTTTCCAGCCCTGTATATTGCGCTGCTTGGTTCTGCCTACGGCAAGATTGTCTGCCGGCACTTCGACAGTCACTGTCGAGCCGGCGGCAACAAATCCTTCATTACCTATGCTCAAAGGCGCAACCAATGTACTATTTGAACCAATAAAGCTATTGTCACCAATCTCGGTTTTGTATTTGTTTACACCGTCATAGTTACAGGTAATGGTACCTGCACCTACATTTACGTTTTCACCCAACTGTGCATCACCCACATAACTGAGGTGATTAATTTTACTGCCATTGCCAACAATCGCTTTTTTGGTCTCTACGAAATTGCCGACTTTGGTGTCTGAACCCAGTTCGGTTCCCGGGCGTATACGGGCAAAGGGGCCCAATACTGCGCGATCGCCAATCGTTGACTGATCAATCACTGTATTGGCTTTTATTGCAACGCCATCACCAATGGTGCTGTTTATAATATGGCAGTTCGGTCCAATACTCACCCCTGAGCCGATCGTGACATCGCCTTCAAAAACACAGTTAACATCAAAGAAGTTATCGGTGCCTGCCTGCAAGGTTCCGCGCTGATCAAAACGTGCAGGATCTGCCAGGCTAGTGCCAGAGACCATCAGTGCCTCTGCGAGCTGGGCTTGATAGGTACGCTCAAGGGCTGCTAATTGCTGACGATTATTAATCCCTTCAACTTCGGCCACTGAACTCGGGTGTATACCATTGATGCTGTAGCCGGCTTTTCTGGCTATCGAGATCAAATCTGTCAGATAGTACTCACCCTGAGCATTGTTGTTATCAATTAACGGCAACCATTCGGCAAGCTGCTCTGAGGTTAACGACATGACGCCGGTATTTACCTCGTCGACCTCTAACTGCTGTGGACTGGCATCCTTTTGCTCAACAATTGCTTCGATCAGCCCATCCGCATCGCGAATAATGCGTCCGTAACCCTGAGGATTGTTTAGTCGGATTGTTAATAGGCCGATGCTTTTATCATCGACAGCGTTGAGCATCTGGCTGATTGTATTGGGGGTAATTAACGGCACATCACCGTATAAAATAACCACCTTGGAGTTTTCTCGCAGCTCTGGCAACGCCATATGTACAGCATGGCCGGTGCCAAGCTGTTCGGCCTGCTCTACCATACTGATTGATGGGTCGCTGTAGATTGCCCGCACCGCTTCTGCACCATGTCCGGTAACAATAATTTTTTTCGAATCACCAACCGCATTGGCGGCATCCAGCACATGACCCAACATAGGTTTACCGGCTAATTTATGCAGTACCTTGGGCAGTAGGGATTTCATGCGTGTTCCCTTACCCGCTGCAAGGACAACAATATCAATAGTTTTCATCGGTTATGCTCTCAGGTCATTCGTTGTTAATAAAATTTTCAGGGTTACGTTACTGGCAAAATGTAACCAACACAAGCCATCTTCGGGACTACTTTTTACAGCTATAAAAAAAGGGCAGCATAGCCACCCTTTTTTTAACTGCAGCGGTTATTAATTAACCACCGAGTTTTTTACGTAACTGAGCAACGGTTTTAAGTTGAGCAGATGCTTCTGCCAACATTGCTGCCGCTTTTGAATACTCTATCTCACCACTCTGATTGGCAATCGCCTGCTCTGCATCTTTAACCGCTTCAGCTGCTGCAGCTTCGTCGATATCATCTGCACGCACGGCGGTATCAGCCAAGATGGAAACCATATTGGGCTGAACTTCGAGGTAGCCGCCAGAGAGGTAATAGATCTCTTCTTCACCATTCTGCTTGATAAGCCTGACTGGGCCGGGCTTAAGGTCGCTGAGCAGTGGAGCGTGACCCGCGGTTACACCTAGCTCTCCAAGAGAACCAGTGGCAACCACCATCTCAATCAAACCTGAGAATAGGGATTCATCTGCACTTACGATGTCGCAATGAACTGTCATAGCCATAATTATAGCGCCTGCTTATCTCAGTTTAGATCTTTTTGCTTTTCTCAACAGCTTCTTCGATTGAACCGACCATGTAGAAGGCCTGCTCCGGTAAGCTATCGTATTCGCCAGCAAGAATGCCTTTAAAGCCAGAAATTGTATCTTTCAGTGAAACATACTTGCCTGGTGCACCGGTGAAGATCTCTGCTACGTGGAAAGGCTGTGACAAGAAACGCTCAATCTTACGGGCGCGTGTTACCACTTGCTTATCTTCTTCAGAGAGCTCATCCATACCGAGGATGGCAATAATATCTTTCAACTCTTTAAATCGCTGCAGTACTGACTGTACGCCACGAGCAACTTCGTAGTGCTCCTGACCAATAATCAGTGGATCCAGCTGACGTGACGTTGAATCCAATGGATCTACCGCTGGGTAAATACCTTTAGAAGCAATATCACGACTCAATACAACGGTTGAATCCAAGTGGGCAAAAGTTGTTGCTGGCGATGGATCGGTCAAATCATCCGCTGGTACATATACCGCCTGTACCGAGGTGATCGAACCAGTCTTGGTAGAAGTAATACGCTCTTGAAGGGCGCCCATTTCTTCAGCCAGAGTAGGCTGGTAGCCTACCGCTGATGGCATACGACCCAACAGTGCTGATACTTCTGTACCCGCCAATGTGTAACGGTAGATGTTATCAACGAACAACAGTACGTCTTTACCTTCGTCACGGAATTTTTCTGCCATAGTCAGACCGGTCAGTGCCACACGCAGTCTGTTACCTGGAGGCTCATTCATCTGGCCGTAGACCATGGCTACTTTTGATTCGCTTGGCTTCTCGATGTTTACAACACCGGATTCCTGCATCTCGTAGTAAAAGTCATTACCTTCACGAGTACGCTCACCAACACCCGCAAACACAGATAGACCTGAGTGCTCAGTCGCAATGTTGTTGATCAGCTCCATCATGTTTACAGTTTTACCAACACCTGCACCACCGAAGAGTCCAACCTTACCGCCTTTAGCAAACGGACAAACCAGATCAATAACCTTAATGCCGGTTTCGAGAAGATCGTCGGAAGCATCCAGCTCATCGTAGGATGGTGGCTTGCGGTGAATGGCCATGCGCTCTTTTTCGCCAATTGGACCTTTTTCGTCAATTGGGTTGCCGAGTACATCCATAATTCGACCCAGTGTCTCTATACCTACGGGTACAGAAATTGGGGCTTTTGTGTTGGTTACGCTCAATCCGCGGCTAACACCTTCAGAGGCACCCATAGCAATAGTACGAACTACGCCGTCACCTAATTGCTGCTGAACTTCCAGGGTTAAACCTTTTTCGTCGACGATCAATGCGTCATACACGTTGGGTACCTGATCACGTGAAAATTCCACGTCGATCACAGCACCAATAATTTGTACGATTCTTCCGCTACTCATGTCCGGTTCCTCTTTACTCAATCTTAAAAATTTCGTTGGGCTTTATACAGCGGCTGCGCCACTAACAATTTCCGACAGCTCTTGGGTAATCGCTGCCTGACGGGCTTTGTTATAAAGCAGTTGCAATTCGTCGATCATCTCACCGGCATTGTCGGTGGCGTTCTTCATCGCGAGCATTCGCGCCGCTTGCTCACAAGCTTTGTTCTCTACCACGCCTTGATAAACCTGAGATTCGATATAGCGAATCAACAGCCCATCAAGTAAATCTTTAGCATCGGGCTCATAGATATAATCCCAATGGTGTGAGAGCTTTTCATCTGTGCTTGGCTTCAACGGTAATAGCTGTTGAACCGTTGGTAGCTGAGTCATGGTGTTTACAAAAACATTGTTAACCACCAACAGCTGGTCGATACGACCTGCTTCATAGGCATCTAACATAACCTTAACGCCACCGATCAGATCCTGAGCGCTGGGCTCATCACCGATATCTTTAACCGCTGCGACTATGTTGCCGCCAACACTGTTAAAGAAACCGCCCGCCTTATTACCAACGGCACAGATCTCAATTTCAACACCCTGCTCCGACAACTCTTTCATAGACTTCAGAGCGGCTTTAAACAGGTTGATGTTCAAACCGCCACAGAGGCCACGGTCTGTTGAAATCACAATAAAACCGACACGCTTAAGTTCGCGCTGCTCCAGATACTGGTGCTTGTACTCGGACACTGCATTGGCGATATGACTTACCACATCACGGATGCGAAGGGCATAGGGCTTTCCCAATGCCATTCGATCCTGGGCGCGACGCATTTTACTCGCAGCAACCATTTCCATGGCTCTGGTGATTTTTTGCGTGCTGCCAATACTAGCAATTTTGGTTTTTACTTCTTTTCCGATTGCCATTTCTTATGCCTGCCTACAGTGACTTACCAGGTTTGAGTTGCAACAAACTTTTCTAGCGCAGCTTTAAAGCCTGCCGCTATATCAGCGTTGTAATCGCCTGACTGATTGATTTGATCCATAAGATCACCGTGCTCTGCTTTCATATAAGAGAGTGCGGCGGATTCAAAATCACCGATCTTGCTAACTTCAACGTCTTTCAAAAAGCCGTTATCCGCTGCGTAAATCATTAGACCCATTTCCGCGATGCTCTGCGGTGAGTACTGCTTCTGCTTCATCAACTCAGTTACGCGCTCACCGTGATCAAGCTGAGCTTTAGTCGCTTCATCCAGATCTGATGCAAACTGAGAGAATGCCGCCAATTCACGATACTGTGCCAGTGCGGTACGAATACCACCGGACAGTTTCTTAATGATCTTAGTCTGTGCAGCACCACCTACGCGAGATACAGATACACCTGCGTTCATCGCTGGACGTACGCCGGCGTTAAACATGTCAGATTCAAGGAAGATCTGACCATCGGTAATCGAAATTACGTTGGTAGGTACGAATGCAGATACGTCACCAGCCTGTGTTTCAATGACTGGCAATGCAGTCAATGAACCGGTCTGGCCTTTTACTTCACCGTTGGTGAACTTTTCAACGTAATCAGCATTTACACGAGCCGCTCGCTCAAGCAGACGGGAGTGCAAATAGAACACATCACCAGGATAAGCTTCACGACCTGGAGGACGTTTCAACAGTAGTGAGATCTGACGGTATGCCCAAGCTTGCTTGGTCAAGTCATCATAGATAATCAGTGCGTCTTGTCCGCGGTCACGGTAGTACTCACCCATGGTGCAACCAGCAAAGGGTGCCAGATACTGCATCGCTGCAGGATCAGATGCGGTAGCCGCAACCACGATAGTGTGTTCCATTGCGCCGTGCTCTTCGAGCTTGCGAACTACTGCAGCTACAGAAGATGCTTTTTGACCAATGGCGACATAGATACATTTGATACCAGAACCTTTCTGGTTGATGATCGCGTCAACGGCAATAGCTGATTTACCAATCTGGCGATCGCCAATAATCAGCTCGCGCTGACCACGACCAATCGGCACCATGGCGTCGATTGCTTTCAAACCAATCTGTACTGGCTGATCTACTGACTGACGATCGATTACACCAGGTGCCACTTTTTCAAGTGGATCGGTGATCGCGGCATTGATAGGACCTTTGCCGTCGATGGGGTTACCCAGTGCGTCGACAACACGGCCTTCTAGTTCAGGGCCTACGGGTACTTCAAGTACTCGACCGGTGCAACGAGCTTTTTGGCCCTCTGCAAGTGTCTGGTAGTCACCCAATACCACGGCGCCAACTGAATCGCGCTCAAGGTTAAGTGCCATACCGTAAACACCGCCGTCGAACTCGATCATTTCACCGTACATTACGTCGGCTAGACCGTGAATACGAATGATACCGTCGGATACGGATACAATGGTGCCCTCATTTTGGGCTTCTGACGAAACATTAAGGTTGTCGATACGACCCTTAATAATTTCGCTAATTTCTGATGGATTCAGTTGCTGCATGCTTAGGCCTCAAATCCTTAGGAGTGTAATGACTCAGCGAGTTTGGCCAAACGGCCACGAATAGACCCGTCAATGACGAGGTCTCCGGCACGTATTACCGCACCACCCAGCAGGCTCTTATCTAAACTAACCTGCATGTTTACTTTACGTTCTAGTTTTGCGCTCAATGCTTCACTGAGTTTCTGCTGCTGTTCCGCATCTAACTCATGTGCTGCTATCAACTCGACATCAACCGACTTTTCACGATTGGCTTTTAGAATGTCGAACTGGAGAGAAATCTCCGGCAACAGTTGCAGCCTGTGATTCTCGGACAAGACGGTCAAAAAGTTCTGACCCTTTTCGTCGAGCGCATCACCACAAATTTCGATCAACGCAGTTGCCTGCTGTTGCGCAGTGACGCTGGGCGAACTTAACAAATCAACGACGTTGGACTGTTGTGCAACAGATCCCGCGGTAGATAAGCTGTCCGACCAACTCTGCAACTCACCCGCCTGGGCAGCATATTCAAACGCTGCTCTGGCATAGGGTCGGGCTAATGTGCTTAATTCTGCCATGATTAACCTCGTTTAAAGCTGCGCTGCTAATTTATCAACTAGCGAGCGATTAGCCTTCTCATCGATTGAAGCTTCAAGAACTTTCTCTGCACCAGCGAGAGCCAAGCCTGCCACGGAGGCACGCAACTCTTCTTTAGCACGATTTATCTCTTGTTCAATCTCGGCTTCAGCGGCCACTTTAATGCGGTCACCTTCAGTTCGAGCTTGATTTTTCGCTTCATCAACAATCTGACCAGCGCGCTTGTTGGCTTGATCAATAATGCCAGCCGCTTCCTGTTTAGCATCTTTCATCTGGTCAGTCGCTTTGCTCTGAGCCAGTTCAAGATCTCGCAGGGCACGATCAGCTGCATCAAGTCCATCGGCGATTTTCTTCTGTCGCTCTTCCATTGAGTCAATAATGACTGGCCAAACAAACTTCATGCAAAACCACACGAAGAATGCAAAGGTTACCATTTGACCAAAAAGCGTTAGATTAATATTCACGCCATCACCTCATTAAAGAGTGGATTAAAAATTTCTAGCAAAGCTTTCCGTTAAAAGATTCTTAATTTCGGGCTTTGCTAAAACTCTTCTACTTATCTTTTACTTAACAGTTATGCGCCAACACCTGGAGCAACAACAAAGATCAAGTACATCGCGATACCAACACCAATAATTGGCACAGCATCAATCAAACCAGCTAGCAGGAACATCTTGCCCTGAAGCATAGGTCCAAGTTCTGGCTGACGAGCTGTTGCTTCGATCAACTTTCCACCTAGCAGACCCATACCAACTGCTGCTCCTAACGCGCCCAATCCGAGCATAATTGCCGCAGCAATAATTACTAGTTCCATCGTAGACTCCTGATTTCAGTCATTTAAAAAATTAATAAAAAATTTAGTGGTCTTCGTGCGCCATACTAAGATAGACGACCGTAAGAACCATGAAAATAAATGCTTGCAGGGTAATGACCAGAATATGGAATACCGCCCAGCCCCATTGCATTAACCCTCCACCCAGAGCAAACAGACCGCCGCCGATAGCCATAAAGGCCATACACAACAAAACTGTTTTACCCGTAGATACTTTCCCTTTGAGATTCAACCAACATACACCGGTAACCAGCAAAAAGATCACTAGCCAGAAATAACCACTGGTTTGTTCGCCAAAGAGTTCTGCATGCAGACCGCCAGACACAAAGCCGGCTCCTGCGCCCGCTGCAAACATCGTTGCAATCAGGATAAAAATCATTTCGCCGGCATACATGTTGCCGAACAGTCGTAAACCCAGTGAGAACGGTTTGGCCAATAGACCAACAGTTTCCATAAATAGGTTTACTGGAATAAAGCCCCAGTGATTAAACGGGTGCATCGTCAGCTCTTTAATAAAGCCGGTACCCTTAATCTTGAAGGAGTAGTAAAGCATCAACACAAATACACCCAACGCCATACCCAGCGTGATATTGGGATCGGTTGAGGGAACAATTTTCTGGTAGGGAACACCGGCGAGCATCAGCAGCTCTGGTATCAAATCAACCGGCAGCAGATCCATAAAGTTCATCAGGAATACCCAGACAAAAATGGTCAGCGCCAGAGGGGCGACCATTTTGTTGCGACCATGAAAACTGTCTTTTACGGCGCCATCGATAAAATCGACAATCATTTCAACAAAGTTTAACCAGCCAGCGGGAACACCGGTGTGGGCTTTTTTGGCCGCTCGCAGGAACATCCAACAAAACAGCGAACCCAGACCAATCGACCAGAACATTGAATCTACGTGAATAGCCCAGAAGCCCATATCTGTCGCTTCTTGGCCGCCATGAGCCATAGTCCAGGTATCAGCTTGAAGCACCTCAACACCATGATCGGTGTGGCGCTCGTATCCTTCCGGCAACTTTCCATAAACCAAATTGGTTAAATGGTGCTGGATATACTCAGTTGTGCTTGCGGGGTTTCCACCTGCCATCTGTCACTCTCAACTAGTTAGGTCGTTAACTTATACGGCGTCAGTATTTCAGTAAGATGATTACTGCTAAATACTGCACCAAAATCATTGCTACAAAGGAAGCAAACACGGCGCCTATAGATAATGGCGTAACCATTACAAAGCTGACTGTAAATAACACGGTGGTTAAAACAATCTTTCCGGTTTCTCCCCAGTACATTGCTCGCACAATGGACTGTACGTTTCTTGCGCCGGCGTATCGAAACGCTTGTCGTGCAAACCAGGCCTGCGGGCAAATTTGAATCAATCCGCCAATAAACACAGAGTAAGCTAACACGGAACTCCACAACAAAAAGACTGCGCAGGCAGGTAGCAATAAGGCTATCTGGTAAAGCGCGACTCTTTTAACTGGTGGTAATGAAATGGTCGTCATACGTGGTCGACACCTTTTCTCCGGCCCTGCCAGACAAATTTGTGGCCTATGTCCGACGGGTGCGCATTATAGGTATAGTGCTGTTGATATTCAACACGATAAACAACGGATGTCGTGAGAAAATTTTTAGCGGCGATTTAAGCCATCAGCGGTTATTTTAGGTGGGCGAGAATACCGTCGAGTTCATCGACGCTATTATATTTAAAAATTAGCTTACCAGCGCCTTTGGCGCTATGTTGAATCTTCACTGGCGCTCCGATTTTTTCTGATAGCTGATCTTCCAAATGCTTGATATCCGGACTGCTGGATCCCTCAGGCGACGGCTTCGCCTGATCTCCGGATAGCAGTTTTTTTACCAGAGCCTCTGTTTGGCGGACGGTCATATTGACGCTGGCAACCGTTCTGGCAGCGTTAATTTGCTTGGCACCTTCCAAGGCTAACAGACATTTGGCATGACCAAGCTCGAGATCGCCGCGCTCCAAAAGTTGCTGAACTTCGGACTCAAGGCTGGCAAGGCGCATTAGGTTGGTCACTGCAGAGCGCGACTTTCCGACGGCGTCAGCAACCTGTTGCTGGGTTAACTGAAACTCCTGCTGGAGACGCAACAGTGCCAAACTCTCTTCCATGGCATTTAAATCTTCGCGCTGTATGTTTTCGATAAGCGCCATAGCAATAGCCGCTTCATCGGAAACCTCGCGGACAATAACAGGAACTACATCAAGACCCGCCTGTTGAGCGGCACGCCAACGGCGTTCGCCGGCAATAATTTCATATTTTTCATTATCAACCTTTCTGACGACCAGCGGCTGCATAATACCCTGAGTGCGAATTGAGCTGGCTAGCTCTTCCAGTGCTTCAGCATTGATATCGCGACGCGGTTGATATTTTCCGCGCTGTAAAAACTCAACGGCTAACTCGCGCAACTGACCATCGCCTGAGGGCGAACCAGAAGAGTCCCGAGCATCGAGATCGGTTTCAACCTCCATTCCCAGTAACGCATCTAAACCTTTGCCGAGACTCTGTCGTTTTGTGCTCATCGTTTACTTTCCTGAATTCGCTGGTTTTTGCTCTTCGCTCTTTTCTTTGGACTGGCGGAGAATTTCTCCCGCGAGGGCCAGGTAGGCTACCGAACCTTTTGAATTTCTATCGTACATCAACGCTGGCAACCCATGACTCGGGGCTTCCGCCAATCTAATATTGCGCGGAATGCTGACACGGTAGACACGGCTGCCAAAATATTTGCGCAACTGCGCCGATACCGCATTGGTCAAACTGCTGCGCGGATCGTACATGGTGCGCAGAATACCTTCGATCTTCAGTTTGGGGTTAATCAGCTTGGCGATTTGCTTGATGGTGTTATTTAACGCGGAGAGGCCTTCGAGTGCATAGTACTCACACTGCATCGGAATGATCACACTGTCGCTGGCCACCAATGCATTGACGGTGAGCATATTCAGTGAGGGGGGACAGTCAATAATCACATAATCATAATCACTACCCACTCGATCCAAGGCGTGACGGAGACGGGTCTCGCGACCAATTTCCTGCATTAACTCCACTTCAGCCGCAACCAGATCTCCGTTGGCGGGCAGCAGATGAATTTTAGCCTTATCACAGCTAACAATCACATCTTCAATGTTTTCCTTTTCTGTCAAAACATCATAAATAGTCGCTTTGCACTGGTGTTTATCGATACCAGCCCCCATGGTGGCATTACCCTGAGGGTCAAGATCGATCAACAGCACTCGCTGCTTGTAGGCGGCGAGAGAAGCGGCCAGATTGACACTGGTGGTAGTCTTGCCTACACCGCCTTTCTGATTAGCTATTGAGATGATTCGCGACAATGGTTTAACCTTTTATTTCTGCACTAACGGGGCTTTGCTGATTTCAATTAGATGTCGCTCACCGTCGACACCGGGCACCGTCAAGCGATGCGAGACATCGACCTTATAGTCTTTCGCCAACAGGCTCAACTCCGATTGTGGAAATTTTCCCTTCATCGCCAAAAAGCGACCATCAGGGTTGAGAAGATGTTCGCACTTATCAACCATCTCAGCCACGGAGGTAAAGGCTCTACTCAAAACTGTATCGTAGGTTTTCTCGGGAATAAATTGTTCGACTCTGGATTGTATTTCAGTCAAATTTTGCAGCTTTAGCTGGCAGCGAGCATGGAATAAAAACCTTGTCTTCTTGCCATTGCTATCGAGTAGCTTAAAGGTTTTCTCTGGGCACATAATGGCCAGCGGTATCCCAGGCAATCCCGGGCCGGTACCAACATCAATTAAATTTTCACCGGTGATAAATGGCAGAATAGCTAAGCTATCCAACAGATGCCGCGCAACCATTTGCTCAGGGTCGCGAATAGCGGTGAGGTTGTAGGCGCTATTCCAGGTAACGAGCAGACTGAGATAATCGAGCAACTGGTCTACCTGTTGAGCGCTGCAGTCAATACCCAGGGTTTCAAGCCCCTTTTCGAGCTGTGCTCGCAGTGCCGGTTCCGATTTCAAATTACGCGACATGTTTTTTCAACTGTACGATTAACAATGAAATAGCCGCCGGTGTGACACCGGGAATTCTGCTGGCACGAGCTAAAGTTTCTGGGGTTGCCTCGGTCAGTTTTTGTTTTATCTCATTGGAGAGGCCGCTGATCGACTGATAATCAAAATTCTCGGGGATGCGCGTCTTCTCGTGACGCTGCAGCCGATTTACTTCATCCTGTTGGCGGTTGATGTAGCCAGAGTATTTGGCATCAATCTCAACCTGCTCGGCGATTTTTTGCGCAACCTTGTGATCGGGATAAAGGGCACCAATAATTTTGTGATTTAGCTCAGGGCGTTTCAAGAGATCGTACAGCGAATACTCACGGGAGAGTTTATTCTCGATGTGAGCAGACAGCTGTTCGGCAACGCTACTTCCAGGTTGCACCCAAGTATCTTTTAGACGCTGCTGTTCAAGGGTTATGGCTTCGCGCTTTTCACTAAATTGCCGCCAGCGCGCCTCATCGACCAAGCCTAGCTCGCGACCTTTTTCGGTCAAGCGTAAATCCGCATTATCTTCGCGAAGCAATAATCTATATTCCGCGCGACTAGTAAACATGCGGTAGGGTTCTTGGGTACCCATACTAATCAAATCATCAACCAAAACACCGGCGTAAGCTGTATCCCGGCCGGGACACCAGCTGTCTTTTTCCTGAACCTGCAGCGCAGCATTGGTTCCGGCCAGTAGCCCTTGAGCTGCGGCCTCTTCATAACCGGTAGTGCCATTTATCTGGCCGGCAAAAAACAGCCCATTAATGGCTTTTGTCTCAAGGGAATATTTAAGATCCTGAGGATTAAAATAGTCATATTCAATTGCATAACCCGGGCGGGTTATATGGGCATTTTCAAACCCTTGAATTGAGCGCACCAGTTCAAGCTGCACATCAAAGGGCAGGCTAGTAGAAATTCCATTCGGATAGAGCTCGTAGGTATCTAGGCCTTCCGGCTCAATAAAGACCTGATGCTGATCTTTATCTGCAAAGCGAACAATTTTATCTTCAATGGAAGGGCAGTACCTCGGCCCTACGCCGTCGATGACACCCGTGTAAAGGGGGGAGCGATCCAGCCCTTTGTGAATAATTTCATGGGTGGTTTTATTGGTATAAGTAATCCAACAACAGGTTTGCTGGGGATGTTGCTCAACAGACCCCAGATAAGACATGACTGGCTCAGGCTTATCACCCCACTGTTCTGGCAGATGGGTGAAATCAACGGTTCGCGCGTCAATCCGCGGCGGTGTGCCCGTTTTAAGTCGTTCAACTCTGAAGGGTAGCGATCTTAAACGCTGCGAGAGATTGATCGATGGAGGATCTCCGGCGCGACCGGCTGAATAATTCTCCATACCAATATGAATCTTACCGGCGAGAAAGGTTCCCGCTGTAACCACGACGGTCTTAGCTGAGAAGATAAGACCCATCTGAGTGACAACACCGGTAACTCTATCGCCCTCAATAACCAGATCATCAACGGACTGCTGAAAAATAGTTAAATTTTTCTGGTTTTGCAAAATAGACAAAATCGCCGCTTTATAGCGAATGCGATCTGCCTGAGCGCGTGTGGCTCTAACCGCGGGGCCTTTGCGAGAGTTAAGGACTCTAAATTGAATGCCACCAAAATCTGTTGCCTGGGCCATAGCGCCACCCAGCGCGTCGATCTCTTTAACCAGATGGCTTTTACCAATTCCGCCAATAGCGGGATTACAGGACATCTGCCCAAGGGTCTCAATATTGTGTGTCAGCAGTAATGTGCGACTGCCCATGCGTGCAGCGGCTAGGCAAGCTTCAGTACCGGCATGGCCACCACCAACAACAATGACATCAAAAGATTCTGGATAGAGCATAAGCGATGATCTGCGACAACGTTAATATTTAAGGGTCGCCATTATACGTGCGGTTGATTAAAGTTTAACCACCTTATTTTAGAAATAATTGTCGGTTGTTTTATGGTTAACTTATTAACTAAATATACTTATATATAGTATATATAGATTATTGTTATTGTTATTAGGGCGGCTTGTTTTTGTGGATAAGCTTAAAAACTCCATTTTAATCAATTAGTTAAACCATTTTTTTGACTGTATAACCCACTGCTTTAAAACCCTGAAAGCTGGTATCAGTTGTGTTTGAATCTGTACAGAAAATGGCTGATTTGACGGATTCTCAGATTTAGCGGTTTTTCTGGGGATAAAAATTAAATTTATACAGTAGTTTTCCACAGGTTAAGCGATTTTGATTTGTTTGCCCCCTTTTTACGTGGATAACCTGTTAACTTGTTGTTGCTAAGCTGTATTTAAAAAAATAAGCTTAAATTACTCCAGTGTATTTTAAATAAAGCGTTGAATTGAGTGGAGATTTTCATTAAACTCCCGCGCCCTAGAACGGTACTCCTTGCAATTAAGCTTACATAAAGCGGCACAGTAGGTTGAGTACAGAAGACATTATTCGGAATTGACGTTATGAAAAGAACATTTCAACCCAGCGTATTAAAGCGTAAGCGCACACATGGTTTTAGATCTCGTATGGCAACTAAAAATGGCCGTGCCGTTTTAAATCGTCGTCGAGCTAAAGGCCGCAAGCGTTTAGCTGCCTAGACCTTTAGGGGCTTCCAATGCCCAGAGCAACCTTCGGTAAAGATCGACGCTTACTCAAAGCCTCTGAATATAAAGAGGTTTTTGATAATAATGCGTTTCGGGTTGCTCATCCCAAACACCTACTCCTGGTTAAACCTAATGGCACAGACGTGTCTCGATTGGGTTTGGTTGTGGGTAAGAAAAATGTCCCTACAGCTGTTGGCCGCAATCGCGTCAAACGCGCTGTTCGGGAAATATTCCGCAATACAACGCTTCCTGTTTCCCTTGATATCGTTTTCTTAGCCCGAAAAGACGCTGACAAGCTGTCTTCTTTCGAAATGTCCGCGCTACTGCAGCAATCATGGGCTAGACTGTCTGCTCGTGTCGAAAAAGACTTTAAGGAAAAGGACATAAAAGGTAATGCGTAGACTGGCGATAGCGGTGATTCGCGGTTATCGGTATGCGATCAGCCCTCTACTGGGTAACAATTGCAGGTTTCACCCCAGCTGTTCAAGTTATGCTGAAGAGGCTTTTCGCCGCTACGGAATTTTCAAAGGGGGTTATCTTACATTGCGTAGGGTTGTAAAATGCCAACCTTTCCATTCAGGGGGTTATGATCCGGTGCTGCCGGTAGAACATTCTGGTAAATCGGATGAGGCTGACACCTCTAACAAAAATTAAAGAGTTATAAATAGAATGGATTGGAAGAAAACATTAAATATTACCGCTATTGGCTTAGTTGCATGGTTGCTGGTTGTTGAGTGGAATAACTTTAGCGATCTGCGCGCCGCTGAAAAACCCACCCCTGTCGCTGAAATCCTTATCCCCGAAACAACGCTACCGACTCAACAGCAGGAGGTGCGGTACAACGACGAACTGCCCTCTCTGGCAGAGGCGCCAGTTGCTGTAGTCGAACAGCCGATTAATACCCGTCTGGTCACGGTCACCACGGATACCTTTAATGTCACAATTGATACCTTGGGTGGTGATATTGTTCAGGTCAAGTTGCTTAAGCATCTTACCAAGATGGCAACGGATGGTGGTCAGCCCTTTACTCTGTTGACCAGATCCAAAGATAACGAATATATCGCTCAGAGCGGTTTGATTGGGAAAAATGGTACTGATACCAGAGAGGGTCGACCTGTCTTCGCAGTATCTCAGTCGAGCTTTACTCTTCAACCGGGTGAGCAAACCTTAAATGTTGATTTAAGGCTCAATCAAAACGGCGTCAATATTGTTAAGCGGTTTAGTTTTACTGCTAATGAATATGTTATCGGCGTTGATTATTTGATTGAAAATAGCGGCTACGATACCTGGGAAGCCACTTTCTACGGTCAAATTAAGCGTGATTCTCATGAGCCTCTGGTTGAATCTAGTGGCGGTGTCAGTCCTTATTTAGGTGCGGCCTTAAGAGAGTCTGAGAAAAACTTCGCTAAACACGATTTTGATGATATCAGTGACGAATCCGTTAAGACTGAGATCAAAGGCGGTTGGGTATCTATGGTTCAGCACTACTTTATCAGTGCTTGGATTCCACCGACAAACGACAACAACAGTTTCAGCCTGCGTAAACTATCCGGTCAGGATGTCTATCTGCTGGGCTTTACCGGTGAAAAACTTATTGTCCCTGCGGGCAGTCGCGGTGAGTACAGTGCTCAGTTTTATGTGGGTCCCAAGGATCAGGAAAAGCTTGAGTCGCTTGCTGAATATCTCGACTTAACAGTTGATTACGGCTTTCTATGGATGCTAGCCAAGCCTATTTTTGCTGCCATGAAGTTTATTTATGAGCTCGTTGGCAACTGGGGTTGGGCGATTATCTTGCTGACCATCGGTATCAAAATACTGCTCTACCCACTGTCTGCGGCCAGCCTTCGCTCTATGGCTAAAATGCGTAGCTTGCAGCCAAAGATGGAGCGCTTAAAAGAGACTTATGGTGACGATCGCCAAAAAATGTCTCAGGAGCTGATGGGTTTATACAAGAAGGAGAAGGTTAACCCCGCTGGCGGTTGCTTCCCGATGCTATTACAGATGCCGGTATTCCTGTCTCTGTATTGGGTGCTTTTAGAGAGTGTCGAGATTAGGCACTCACCATGGATTTTCTGGATTGCCGATCTTTCCGCGAAAGACCCATACTTTATTTTGCCGATTGTTATGGGCGCGAGCATGTTGTTAATGCAAAAAATGCAGCCCATGCCGACTGATCCAACCCAGGCAATGGTCATGAAAATCATGCCTATTGCGTTTACTTTCTTCTTTATGATTTTCCCTTCAGGTCTGGTGCTCTACTGGACGGTAAACAACCTGCTGTCGATGCTTCAGCAGTGGTATGTGAACCGGCAGTTAGCGGCGTCTCAGAAGGCCCCAGGTAAGGCCTTAGGAAAAACTAAAAAGTAATTAAAAAGGCCCTTTAAGGGCCTTTTTTGTTTAGGTGCAAAGAGTGCAAAACGATCTCGATACTATTGTTGCTATTGCCACGCCGCCTGGTCGCGGCGGTGTTGGAATTGTGCGTGTGTCCGGTGCCAATATTGAGCAAATAATAGTCGATATTATCGGTAGACCTCTGCCCTCTCGCGAGGCGGTTTTCAGTAAGTTTAAAGGTGCTGAGAATGAGGTTCTCGATGAGGGAGTCGCCATTTATTTTCCCGCCCCAGCCTCTTTTACCGGTGAACATGTGCTTGAGTTACAGGGCCATGGCGGTCCAGTTATCCTTGATAGTCTGCTGCAGCGCTGTCTGCAGCTTGGTGCCCGCATGGCTAGACCGGGGGAGTTTAGTGAGCGCGCCTTTCTCAACGATAAGTTTGATCTCGCTCAGGCCGAGGCCATTGCCGATCTTATTGATGCCTCATCTGTGCAGGCTGCTCGCTGTGCCCTGCGATCCCTGCAGGGTGATTTTTCCCAGCTGATCAATGAGCTGGTCGATCAGATAATACAGATTCGGATCTATGTTGAAGCGGCCATTGATTTCCCTGAAGAGGAGATTGATTTCCTCGCCGATGAGCGTCTTTCCGCCAACCTTGAGCGGCTCTCTCTTGAGTTAACGGACACCTTGAACAAGGCTCAGCAGGGCTCTTTATTGCGTGATGGCATGACGGTGGTATTGGCGGGTAAACCCAATGCTGGAAAATCCAGTCTATTGAATGCCCTAGCGGGTCGCGACGCGGCAATTGTGACCTCGGTGGCCGGGACCACTCGGGATGTTTTGCGGGAAAAAATCACTCTTGATGGTATGCCCCTGCATATTGTCGATACGGCAGGTTTACGCGACAGTGATGATGAGGTTGAACGAGAGGGTATTCGCCGTGCTTGGCTGGAGATAGAGGGGGCCGATCAGATTTTGTTTTTAGTGGATGCCTGTGACAGTGACCACCCGGATTTACCGCGGATTTGGCCGGAGTATTTTGCTCGCTATGGCGATTCTCGACAATCTATCACGGTTGTTTTAAATAAAATCGATCAGACCGACCATCGTGCCGGTCGGGTTGAGAGTGAAACGGACACCTTCGCCATATCGGCCAAGCATAAGACTGGGCTTGATGATCTGGTGGGTTTTCTGCAGGCCAGTATGGGATTTCAGGGTCAGGAAGAAGGGCTTTTTTCAGCCCGCAGGCGCCACCTGGATGCCTTGGGAAAAGCGCTGCAATTGGTCGACACTGGCCGCCGGCAGTTAAGTGCTAGTGGTGCAGGGGAATTGTTAGCTGAAGATCTCAGGCAGGCGCAAAATCAACTCTCTGAAATTACCGGACAATTCACTTCTGACGACTTGTTGGGGCATATATTTTCTTCGTTCTGTATTGGAAAGTGACTAACTTTCTTCGTTAAGTCACGAACCAATAAAGCCGTCTCTGTCGACCTTACATAATCTCTGTCTAGAGTGCTTTAAACACTGGTTTTGAACTGGATATCCACAGGTTATGCACAGATAGTGGTTAAATAATAGCCAATAATTTATTGGGTCCCTGTTAATAAAAAAAATATTGATATTAAGTAAGCCGTTGATAGTAAAGGATAAAAATAAATTGCCTTAAAATATCTGTTTTTCATCGGTGTGGATAAAAGGATTTTAAGCGGATAGAATCACCTCAGCGAAAAGTGTTTGTCTTTTCGATGAAATAAAACGAATAAAAACTAAAAAGAAACAGTATAACTTGGCAGGTGGTTTTGCTTTTTATCGACGGCTTTTTATCAATGGCTTTTTATAGTTTGCTTGGTGAAGCGATAGTCGATGAAAGTTTGCCTTTGGGGTTATCTTGCGTTGGGAAGAAAAATAGGTGGAATTAAGTAACTCTTTTGAGCATGGTTCTGTAGATAGTAGCCCTGTAAATAGTAGCTCTGTAAATAGTAGCTCTGTAGGTCTTGGTGGCGGTCAATCTATGGATTTTAATGCTCTCCAGACAGTCTGGACAGACTGTACAAAGCAGCTCTCTGACGAGCTGCCACCTCAGCAGTTTAATACCTGGATCAGGCCTCTTAAAATACAGTTTTTTGCTGGTGATTCTGGTCTCGCTGAAGGCTCTCATCTCGCTGAAGGCTCTGCTCTTGCTGAAGGCTCTCTTCTAAGCGACGGTACATCAGCGCTTCAGCGTATCCAGCTGGTTGCCCCAAACCGCTTTATTGAGGATTGGGTGCAGAACAAATTTCTGGCTCGTATTGAAGCATTATTTTCTCAGTTTGGTGCCGATCAGTGCAGTGTCGCGGTTGTCTCTGAGTCCGAGAAGGTGCCGGTATTTAAGCAGTCCAGCGTTGCTGTTATTAGCCGTCAGGTGGACGCTGCCAATAACTCGCCTCAGGTTACACCGCAAGTTTCCCCAGCGCCGTTTCAGTCAATGGAACCCTCTGGGTTGGTCATACCAACGCCACAGGTTCAGGTTGTGTCACGTATTGCCGCGCCGGCCATTATTACCTCAGCTGCAGAGCACAGTTTAAAAAGCAATCTCAATAGCGCCTTTACCTTTGATAGCTTTGTCGAAGGCAAGTCTAATCAGCTCGCTCTGGCAGCCGCTCAACAGGTTGCGGAAAACCCAGGTGGCTCCTACAACCCGCTGTTTATATACGGTGGCGTTGGTCTGGGTAAAACCCACTTGATGCACGCTGTTGGCAATGCCTTGCGTGAACGCAAACCCGACGCCAAAATTGTCTACCTTCACTCTGAGCGTTTTGTGGCGGATATGGTAAAGGCCCTACAGCTCAAGGCGATCGATGAGTTTAAGCAGTTTTATCGCTCGGTAGATGCGCTGTTAATTGATGATATTCAGTTCTTTTCCGGCAAGGATCGCAGTCAGGAAGAGTTTTTCCATACCTACAACGCTTTGTTAGAGCGCGGCCAGCAGATGATTTTAACCTCTGACCGCTATCCAAAAGAGATTGATGGTGTGGAGGAACGTTTAAAGTCCCGCTTTGGTTGGGGTTTGACGGTTGCTGTGGAACCGCCAGAGCTTGAAACCCGTGTTGCCATATTGATCAATAAGGCTGAGCAGGTGGGTATGGATCTGTCGAGAGACGCGGCATTCTTTATCGCGCAGCGTATACGTTCTAATGTTCGCGAACTGGAGGGTGCCCTGAAGAGGGTTATGGCTCATTCGCAATTTAGTGGGCGGGTTATCGATATCGATTTAATTCGTGAATCCTTGAAAGATTTGTTGGCGCTGCAGGACAAGCTCGTTACCATAGACAATATTCAGAGAGTGGTCGCGGACTACTTTAAGTTAAAAATGTCAGACCTGCTTTCTAAGCGACGCAGTAGGTCTGTTGCTCGTCCCAGGCAGATTGCCATGGCGTTAGCCAAAGAGCTGACCAACTATAGTCTTCCGGAAATAGGGGAGTCATTCGGGGGTCGAGATCACACCACCGTGCTTCATGCTTGCCGCAAGGTAAAAGAGCTGGAGGGCAGTGATCGCGAAGTTGAGCGTGATTTAAAGCATCTTTATAGGACGCTTTCTAGCTAGGGCGCTTTCAAGTTGGAGCGCTTTCCAATTAGAGCGAATGTTAGACGCGCAAGACATAAAATAAATAAACAGTAGTGTTACACGATGTAATTAACCCTGTCGGAGATACGAATTTATCATGAAATTTAGCCTTTCCCGTGAAGCCTTACTCAAGCCCTTGCAGTTGGTTGTTGGTGTGGTTGAAAGACGCCAAACATTACCCATTCTCTCCAATGTGTTGCTCAGTCTGGAGGGTTCGCGCCTTTCGGTAACTGGTACCGATCTCGAAGTTGAGATTATTGGTTATACCGAGGTCACCTCGGCCGAGGAGGCGGGTGAGGTAACGGTTTCGGCGCGCAAGCTTTTGGATATCTGCCGGTCGCTACCCGATGGTGCCAAGGTCGATTTTTCCAGTAGTGACGGTAAGGCCAGCGTTAAAAGCGGCCGCAGTCGCTTTACCTTGGCAACCTTGCCGGCCAACGAATTCCCCTCGGTCGACAATGGTGAGAACAATATTGAGTTTGATGTTGAAACTGAGACATTAAAGCACCTGATCGAGTCAACCTCCTTTGCGATGGCTCAGCAGGATGTCCGTTACTATCTGAATGGCATGTTGTGGGAAGTCAGCGCCAATAAGCTCCGCGCAGTTGCTACAGATGGCCATAGAATGGCGCTCTGCGATGCAATCTGTGAGATTGAGGTCGCCGAACTTACTAAGGCCATCTTGCCGCGCAAGGGCGTTATGGAGCTGTCTCGATTAGTCAGTGACGATGGCGCTGTGCGTGTCGCTATGGGCTCAAATCATATTCGCGTCAATGGCGCTGATTATTGTTTCACCTCGAAACTGGTTGATGGTGCTTATCCTGATTATGATCGCGTTCTGCCTAAGGGCGGTGACAAGCAGGTGGTTGGTGATCGCGCCGAGCTTAAGCAAGCGTTTGGCCGTACAGCGATTCTCTCCAATGAAAAATACCGTGGCGTGCGCATTATGTTGTCCAATGGCGCGATTAAAATGGTCGCCAACAACCCTGAGCAGGAAGAGGCTGAGGAAATTGTCGGTGTTGATTACGCGGGCGATGAGTTGGAGATTGGCTTTAATGTTAGCTATCTACTGGATGTGCTCAATGTTCTTAAGGGAGAGGGTGTTCGTTTAACGCTTTCTGACTCAAGCAGCAGCGCATTGGTAGAAGATGCCGCTGATGGCTCGGCGGTCTATGTTGTTATGCCGATGCGGCTGTAGCGGCTATAATGCCGCTTACTAGCTGCTTCTGCCGCTAAACCTAGCCCTTAGCCTCATGTACTTATCTCAATTGGATATTTTTCAGGTTCGAAATCTGAAAAATATCCGTACTCAATGCCATCCCCAGGCCAATATTATTTTTGGTGCCAATGGTAGCGGGAAAACAAGTTTTCTAGAGTCCATCTATCTTCTCGGCCGCGGCCGTTCTTTTCGCCATCGCGACCTGCGCGTGGTTGTTAACAACGATGCCCACGAGCTGGTTGTCTCTGCCCGTCTCCTGCGTGAGCAGACCTCTACCGCCCATCAGTTGGGTATTAAGCGAACGTCGAAGGGGTTGTTTGAGGCTCGCCTCGATGGGAAGTCGCTGCAGTCCGCAGCGCAGTTAGTCTCCGAGCTTCCACTGCAGTTAATTGATGCCCACAGCTTTATGCTTTTGGAGGGAGGGCCGCTCCAGCGCAGGCAGTTTATAGACTGGGGTGTGTTCCACGTGGAACATGATTACACCAATCTCTGGCGACGTTTTCAAAAAACGCTAAAACAGCGCAATCAACTCCTTCGCCATGGTAGAATGGACGAAGATTTATTGCGCACTTGGACGGCGGAGTTAATTCCCCTCTGTGAGCAAATAACCCGCTTTAGACGACAGTATTTGTCGGCGCTTTCGGGGCAGTTAAGTCAGGCGGTAAGTGCATTTGAGGGCTTGGGGCAGGTTTCCCTTGAATACTACTGCGGCTGGGATGAGGAGCGCTCTCTGGCCGATGTTTACACCGCTGATCATAGTCGTGATATAGGCACAAAGACCACAAGTCACGGCGCGCACCGAGCGGATATAAGAATTAAAGTCGATGGTCAGACTGCCGCTGATCATCTCTCGAGAGGGCAGATAAAGCTGTTGGTGTACGCGCTTAAGTTGGCGCAGGCCAGTCACTATCGAGAACATACGGGGGAATCTTGCCTTTTCCTTTTGGATGATTTGCCTGCTGAGCTTGACTATAAGCATCGAAGGCAGGTTGTTTCGTATTTGAATGATCTCGGCTGCCAGTACTTTATTACTGGGGTCGATAAAAAAGATTTTGAGGGTTTGGTGCAGGCGATTCCGCATCAAATGTTCCACATGGAACATGGCGTTGCTTTAGTTGATTAAATAACAGGGTATAGAAAGTTTATGACTGACGAACAGAATTATGACTCTTCAAGTATTAAGGTACTAAAAGGCCTGGATGCGGTTCGCAAGCGGCCTGGTATGTATATTGGCGATACTGACGATGGCACTGGCCTCCACCATATGGTGTTTGAGGTGGTGGATAATTCCATTGATGAGGCTCTAGCGGGACACTGCTCGGAGATCAAGATTGTTATTCATCCAGACGAATCTATTACTGTTTCAGATAATGGCCGTGGCATCCCCACTGAGATGCACGATGAAGGTGTGTCTGCAGCTGAAGTTATTATGACGGTATTGCATGCCGGCGGTAAGTTTGATGATAACTCCTACAAGGTTTCAGGCGGTCTACACGGCGTAGGTGTTTCGGTGGTAAATGCGCTTTCAGCTAAGTTACGTTTAACTATTCGCAGGGCTGGCAAGGTACATGAGCAGGAATATTCCCACGGCGTCCCTCAGGGACCGCTGAAAGTTGTTGGTGATACTGAAGAATCAGGCACTGCGGTGCATTTTGTTCCCTCGGTCGATACCTTTTCCAATATTAAATTCCATTTTGACATTCTGGCAAAAAGACTCCGTGAACTGTCCTTCTTGAATTCAGGCGTGCGAATTGTCTTGCATGATGAGCGCTCCGGTAAGGAAGATGTCTATGCCTATGAAGGTGGCTTGAGCGCCTTTGTTGAATATCTCAACCAGAACAAAACTACCGTTAACAAGATTATGCATTTCAATACTATGCGTGAAGACGGCACCAGCGTTGAAGTCGCATTGCAATGGAATGATGGTTTCCAAGAGAGTATTCATTGTTATACCAATAATATTCCCCAGCGCGATGGTGGTACACACCTGGCGGGCTTCCGTTCGGCGCTAACGCGTGGCCTAAACACCTATATAGAAAAAGAGGGTCTCAATGGCAAGACGAAGGTCGGCACCACGGGTGATGATGCGCGTGAGGGCTTAACCGCGATTGTTTCGGTTAAAGTGCCAGACCCTAAGTTTTCCTCACAGACTAAAGATAAATTGGTTAGTTCTGAGGTGAAAACCGCCGTTGAACAGGAAATGGGCGAAAAATTCAGCGATTTCCTGCTTGAGTTTCCCCAGGATGCCAGAGCTGTTGTCAATAAGATGATTGATGCTGCCAGAGCCCGCGAAGCGGCGCGTAAGGCACGAGAAATGACCAGACGTAAGGGTGCCCTTGATATTGCTGGATTGCCCGGCAAGCTAGCGGATTGTCAGGAGAAAGATCCAGCCCTTTCAGAATTATATCTGGTGGAGGGTGATTCTGCGGGCGGTTCAGCCAAGCAGGGTCGTGATCGCAGAACTCAGGCGATACTCCCACTCAAAGGTAAGATTCTCAATGTTGAGAAGGCGCGTTTCGATAAGATGCTGTCCAGTGTTGAGGTTGGCACGTTGATTACCGCACTGGGTTGCGGTATCGGCACCGAAGAGTTTAATCCAGAGAAACTCCGGTACCACACCATCGTCATCATGACCGATGCGGACGTTGATGGATCTCATATTCGCACACTGTTGCTAACGTTTTTCTTTAGACAGATGCGCGAGCTAGTTGAAGCCGGGCATATCTTTATTGCTCAGCCTCCGCTCTATAAGGTGAGTCGTGGCAAGAGTGAGCAGTATGTCAAAGACGATGATGCGCTGTTGGGTTACCTGACATCCAAAGCGCTTGAAAATGCTAGCCTGCATGTAAATCCCACAGCCCCGGGGATTCAGGGAACAGCTTTGGAAGCATTGGTCAGTCAGTATCGCCATGTTATGGGCTTGATTGAGCGTATGTCGTTGGTTTATCCCCAAGAGGTGCTTGAAGCATTGGTTTATAGTCCGCGCTTTTCTGATGAACTTCTTGAAAATTGCAGCGATCTTGCCCTTTGGTGTGACGAACTCCAGAAAAACCTTGAAAACGTGATGGTCGGAACTCACCGTTACGAAGTGCACGTGGATGAGGATAAAGAGCGCCATATTTTCCTGCCTAAAGTCGAGATAACAGCCCACGGCATCCCTAACTATCATCTGTTTGGCCGAGATTTCTTTGCTTCTAATGAATATAAGGCAATTGCAGCCCTTGGCGAAACCTTACAGGGACTGATTGAAGAGGGCGCGTCGGTTAAGCGCGGCGAGCGTCAGCAGCCAGTGGAGAGCTTCAATCAGGCGTTAGATTGGTTGATGGCAGAGTCACGTCGCGGGCTTAATACCCAGCGTTACAAGGGATTGGGTGAGATGAATCCAGAACAGCTATGGGAAACCACCATGGATCCGGATTCTCGACGTATGTTGCAGGTTACTATTGAAGATGCAATTGCGGCAGACCAGATGTTCACCACACTTATGGGTGATCAGGTTGAGCCTCGCAGAGACTTTATTGAGACCAATGCGCTTTCAGTGGTTAATCTAGATGTTTGATCTGGGCTTAATATAGTTTTTTAAGACCCCCAGATATCTTCATCCGTAGACCGCCGGCCTTTATTTTGCCGGCGGTTTTCTTTATCTGGCTCAAATCGGGTTTCGGTGCGTCGGTCACTATTTTTTCTGCGCACTGTTCTGCGCGTATCTATTGGTAAGCTAGGCTTTTCCGGGGTTGTTTTCTTTACATCCATAGCCAATCTACACTCCTTTTTTATTCTCTGAGTATAGTTTAAAAAGACTGGGGGTAATGAAGAGTGCCTAACAGAAAATTGCTGAAAACCCTATATCAAAGAAGCTTAAAGGGCGTTGGCAATCCACTTTTGGGCCAATGCGGTCAATTCGCGAGGGTTGTGGCTGTCAGTGGCTATCGTCGGGCCAATAACAATATTAATGGTGCCGGGATTTTTTAACCAGCTTCCTGCAGGCCAGTACTGGCCTGCGTTATGGCGTACCGGAAGAATAGGCACAGCGGCGGCTTTAGCCAGTGCCGCGCCGCTAGTCATAAAGGTTGCAACCTCTTGACTGCGCACTCGGGTTCCTTCGGGAAAGATAATTACTTTGATGCCTTTGGATAGGCGCTGTTTTCCCTGCTTGAGGACCTGACGAATGGCGCCTGCAGGTTTTGAACGCTTAATGGCAATAGCGCGCATAGCGTATAGGCCCCAGCCAAAAAACGGAATCCATAGAAGTTCACGCTTGAGAATAACACTGGCGGGAACAAACAGATGTTGTAGAAAGAAGGTTTCCCAGGTGCTCTGGTGGTTGCTTAGCACAACACAGGCATCAGCCGGAATATTTTCCAAGCCGCTAACCTTCACCTTCACCCCACAGGTGATATTAAGCCAGCCCATTATCAACTTGTTGCCAAAGGTCAGGCACCGCTGGCGATAGCGAAAGGGGAAAAACCCCACCAGACAGACAGAAAGACTCATCAGCAGCACGAGTAGTACTAAGCCAATATAAAAGAAGACTGCCCTTATGGCCTGACCGATTATTGCCATTAGCGGTTTGTGCTCACTTGGTGACGACAAGTTGCGATATATCCGCAACATTTAAAAACAGACTGCGCAGGCTGTGCAGTAGCGCCAATCGATTATCGCGGATGGCCGAATCTTCAACCATAACCATAACGTCATCAAAGAACTGATCAACGGGATCGCGCAATAAAGCCAGCTTTTTTAGCACCCCAGCATAGTCGCGCTGCTCTAACAGCGGCGCGATGGTGCCGCTGAGTTCGGTGATAGTGTTGACCAATTGCTGTTCTGCCGCATCGACTAACAGGCCGCTATCAATGGCCGAGGGAATAGTTTCTGCAGCCTGTTTAGCGAGAATATTAAAGACGCGTTTGTTGGCTGCAGCCAACGCAACCGCTTCCGGAAGGCTGGAGAACTGGGCCACCGCTTTAACTCTAGCATCGATATCTAGAGGGTTGGTAAGCCCTAGTGCAGCGACTGAAGCAAAGACTTCAGTATCGATACCCTCATCTCTATACCAAGCTTTAAAGCGGTCAAGAACGTAAGTAAGGACTTGCAAACATAGCTCGTCAGCATTCTCAGTGATATTTAACTGCTGGGCCGCTGCGGTTATCGCCAGCTTGAGGTCTAGGTCTATGTTGCGCTCAATAATAATACGCAGGATGCCAAGACTGGCACGACGCAAGGCGAAAGGATCCCGTGATCCTGAGGGTTGCTGACCAATACTGAAGATGCCCACCAATGTGTCCAAGCGATCGGCCAGTGCCAGTGTGGCACCGGTTTCAGTGGCGGGAATAGCATCACCGGCAAAGCGGGGTAGATACTGTTCCATAAGTGCTTCTGCAACCGCAGGGTGTTCACCGTCATTGAGCGCATAGTAGCTACCCATAACCCCCTGAAGATCATCGAATTCGCCGACCATCTCGCTGACCAAATCGGATTTACACAGCTCACCCGCACGAGCGGCATGTTCCGCTGAGGCGCCTGTGTAGTCGGCCAGTATTTTTGCCAGGCCGCTAATGCGCTGGGTTTTATCGTAAATGCTGCCAAGTTTGGATTGGAAGACAACGGACTTAAGGGTTTCGCGGCGAGCCTGCAACGTGGATTTGAGGTCGGTTTTATAGAAAAACGCCGCATCGGCAAGCCGTGGACGAATAACACGCTCGTTACCACTGATCACCTGCTGCGGATCAAGGCTGGCAATATTGGCAACAGTGATAAACAGGGGTTTTAGCTGGTTGTCACTGTCGACAACATGGAAATATTTTTGGTGTTGCGCCATAGAAGAAATCAGCGCTTCCGGTGGAACTTTAAGGAAATGTTCCTCGAAACGACCTATTAATGGCACAGGCCACTCATTGAGTGACGACACTTCATTAAGGAGATCTTCGTCGATAACGGCAGTGCCATCGGCACTTTTAGCGGCGGCAATAACACCCTCGCGAATAAGTTCGCGGCGCTCTTCAAAATCGACAATAACAAAGGCTTTATAAAGTCTGTCCCTATAGTGGGCAGGGGCTTCAATAATGATATCGCCCTCACTATGAAAGCGATGACCGCGGCTAATATTGCTGCTTTCAATGCCGAGAATAGGGGTATGGATAGTCTTATTGTCAAACAGTACTACCGCCCATTGCACCGGCCGTACAAACTCCTGACGGCTTTTCCCCCAGCGCATTGGCTTGGGAATAGGCAGTCCGGCAAGTGACTGATTGATAATATCGCCGAGTAGGGACTCAGTTGGATTGCCCCCGGCGGTAAGACGAACGCAGAGCTTATCTTGCTGACCATCGTTTTCGACTAGCCCTGATAATTCGCTAAGGGCAACGGAATTCTTTTTCGCAAAAGCCTCAGCCGCTCGAGTTGGCTTGCCCTCGCTATCAAAGGCAACCTTAGCGGGCGGCCCCCAATTAACCACATCTTGATCCGGTGTTTGAGTCTCAAGATCTTTGATTAGCAGCGCCAGGCGTCGCGGTGCACCATAGATGGTCACTTCGCCGAACTGAAGCTGTTCTGCGCTCAAGCGGCTGGTAATACCTTCAGCAAAGCTATCGCAGAGTTGACGCAATACTTTGGGTGGAAGTTCTTCGGTTCCAATTTCGACTAGAAAATCTGCACTCATTTTGATCCTCCAGCAGTTTTAGCGGACTGTTTTGACTTGTCTTTTTTTGCTGCCTTCTCTTGCTTGGCCGCGGCCACAAGCTTTTCTTTCTCGACCCGCTGTATAACTTCATCGGCAAGTTCTTTGTCTGCCATAGGAAAGCCCAACTCTAATCGAGAGTCAAAATAGCCCTGAGCAACAGCGCGAGCCATAGTTCGGACCCTCAAAATATAGCGCTGACGTTCAGTGACTGAAATTGCGTGGCGGGCATCGAGCAGGTTAAATGCATGAGATGCTTTCATCACCATCTCGTAGGCCGGCAGTGGCAAACCACTTTCTGTTAGTTTCAGGCAATCTTTTTCGCACTGATCAAAAGTCGCAAAGAGCGAATCCACATCAGCATGTTCAAAATTGAATGTCGACATCTCGACTTCATTCTGGTGAAAGACATCGCCGTAGGTGACGTCGCCCTGGGGGCCGTGAGCCCAGACTAAATCGTAAATGCTATCAACACCCTGCAGGTACATGGCGATGCGCTCGAGACCATAGGCGATTTCACCGGTAACCGGATAACATTCGAGTCCTCCGGCTTGCTGGAAATAGGTGAACTGAGTAATTTCCATACCATTGAGCCACACTTCCCAGCCAATGCCCCAGGCGCCGAGCGTAGGAGATTCCCAGTTATCTTCTACAAAGCGAACATCGTGAATAGCGGTATCTATACCCAAAGAGCGCAGAGAACCAAGATAGAGTTCCTGAAAATCACTGGGGGAGGGTTTCATCACCACCTGGAATTGGTAATAGTGCTGCAGGCGGTTGGGGTTTTCCCCGTAGCGGCCATCAGTTGGACGGCGACAACCCTGAACATAGGCACTGTTCCAGTTTTCGGGACCAATTGCTCGCAAGAAAGTGGATGGATGGAAAGTGGCTGCGCCGACTTCCATATCCAGTGGCTGTAACACCACGCAACCCTGAGAAGCCCAGTATTGTTGTAGTCTTATTATTAGATCCTGAAAAGTATCAGGGGGCGTGCCGACATTGCTCACAGTGGATTCCTACGAGTAATTAATTAACAAAAGTATGAGAATGCGCAATTATAAGGCGGCGGCTTAATAAAGAAAGGGAAAAAGATGAGGAATCAACTGGCTAAACGACTAATTAAAATCATCCGGCTATAATCATATCTGGATATAATGCAATGTACCGATTAATCTAGTAAAAGATAGAGCAGGATAAACCCCCTTTAATCAGCAGAGGAAAGTATTAGATGGTTCACGTAAGGCATGGTGAGAAAGTTCGCAAAGCAGTATTTCCGGTGGCAGGCATGGGCACAAGATTTTTGCCGGCAACCAAAGCCAATCCGAAAGAGATGCTACCAGTCGTCGATAAACCATTAATCCAGTACGCGGTTGAAGAGGCAGTTGAAGCGGGAATTACCGAGATGATTTTTATCACCGGCCGCAACAAGCGCAGTATTGCCGATCATTTTGATAAAGCCTACGAGCTTGAGCATCAACTTGAGATAAACAATAAAAAAGCGCTGCTGGATATTGCACAAAATATTGTCCCGAAGGGTGTTAGCTGTACTTATATCAGACAGAACGAAGCGCTGGGCCTTGGGCACGCGGTATCGACGGCTGCCCACCTGATTGGCGATGAGCCTTTTGCGGTCATTCTTGCAGATGATTTGATCCACGGTGAAAAAGGTGCGGTACGCCAGATGGTCGAGCTTTATGAGTATTATAAAAGCTCAGTGATTGCGATTCAGAAAGTACCAGGGCCGGATATTTCTGCCTACGGTGTGATTAGCGGTAAACTTCAGTCCGACCGTGTCTATTTACTCGATAAAATCGTTGAGAAGCCCGCTTTTGAAGATGCACCCTCAGACTTAGGGGTTACCGGTAGATATATTTTCACGCCACAGATTTTCCAGCATCTCGATAAATTAACACCGGGGGCCGGTGGCGAATTTCAGCTCACCGATGCGATTCAGACATTACTGGCTGAAGAGCAGGTCTTGGCCTATGAGTACCACGGCACCCGCTATGACTGCGGTAGCAAGATGGGATTGCTCAAAGCAAATATTGAGCTGGGTCTGTTGCATCATCAAATAGGTGATGAGCTACATAATTACCTGAGCAATGAGTTGCCAAAAAAACTTAACAAATAAGCTTATAAAAGTAAGCTTAAATAATAAGTGCACACTCACAACCAGCCTTTCTGCAAAGGTAACGGACGACATTGAAAAATAAAGCGCTATTATCTCTGTTGCGACTTTTTGGCTGGTTTCCACTGTCAGTGGGGCGCCTCCTTGGGCGCGCCATAGGCCATGGGATCTATAGGCTAGATCTGGGGCCGGCGGTGGTTGCGCGAACTAATTTACGCCTCTGTTATCCGCATCTGTCAACGCAGCAATTAGAACACCTGTGCAAAAAACGGATGTTGCACTTGGGTCAGGCGTTTTTTGAAACACCGCGAGTTTGGACTAAGTCCAGTGCATGGCTCGACAATAAGATAGTTGCAGTGGAGGGGATGGCGCTTTTTCAGGCGGCTATGGACGATAAGCGTGGCACCATTCTTATTGTTCCCCATCAGGGCAACTGGGAAGTGGTCGGGTTGTGGGTCGCTCCGCGCAGTAAGATGACATCTCTGTACGAGCCCCCCAAAATCCCTGAAGTGGGAAGCTGGATTAAAGCCTCTCGAGAGCAGTCTGGCGCAACATTGGTACCCACTGATGGACGCGGTGTTGCGGCGTTAATCAAAGCCTTAAAGCGAGGCGAGACCACAGCCATTCTTCCCGACCAGCAGCCCGGGGAAAGCGGTGGCATCTTCGCCCCCTTTATGGGTATGCAGACGCGCACCATGACCCTGCTGACCAATTTAATTAATCGCTCTGCTTGCCAGGCATTATATTGCTCGGCAATTCGCGAACCCGGAGGCTGGAGGCTACATTTTTTGCCTGCTGATGACCGGCTGTACAGTGAAGATAAGCTGGTTGCGGTGAGTGCACTTAATGCAGGCGTGGAGAAAATGGTTGAGCTGGCCCCTGAACAGTATCAGTGGGAATACAAACGCTTTCGAGCCCAGCCGGATGGCAGCAACGCTTATGCCGAAGAGTCATAGGAACATTACCATATGGTTAAAGGGCATTTTTCAGATCAGCTAGTCTGGCGGCAACCACTGCTTGGTGAAGTGAACAGGGCGCCACCAGAGTTACGTCACTGGTTGCTCGATAGCGGCTCGTTAACCCGACGTCTGCAGCAGGCCAGCGATGGACAGCTGAGTGTTCAAATACTCAACCAGTCGGTGCAATTGCCGGTATTTTCAGAGCGCCGTGCACTTGGCCTGGCGCCTCGACGACTGGCGCTGATTCGCGAAGTGCTCTTGTTGGGTCGCAACGTACCCTGGGTCTATGCTCGCACTGTTATACCCATGGAAACCTTGACGGGTCGCCTGCGCAAGTTGCGTCGTCTCGACAGCAGACCTCTAGGTGCGCTGTTATTTAGCGATCCAACCATGTCTCGCGAGCCGCTGGAGTGGGCCTGTATTACCCATAACAGCAGACCGCTGACACCCCAACTGCCAATCTATGACCAGCCTATCTGGGGTCGTCGTTCAGTCTTCAGGTTATCCGCTAAGCCGCTTTTGGTCTGTGAAATGTTTTTACCCAGCTTTCAACCCACAGAGCATTTGGTAAGGTGAGAGGTTAACAAAATGAATAATTCGTTATCAACTAATCCCTGGTTGCGCCTGATGCGTCTCGACCGACCTGTAGGCACCTATCTTCTGTTGTGGCCAACACTGTGGGCACTTTGGTTTGCCAGCGATGGCCATCCGCAGCTCAGTAATTTGCTTATCTTTACCCTGGGTGTTGTGGTGATGCGAGCAGCGGGCTGTGTGATTAATGATTATGCTGACCGTCAAGTGGATGGTGCCGTAGAGCGAACTAAAAATAGACCTCTTCCTTCAGGCGAGATAAGTGCTAAAGAGGCTTTGCAGTTGTTTTTTGGCCTGATGGCTATAGCCCTTGGATTGGTATTGCTAACCAATCAGCTGACTATTACATTGGCCTTTGGTGGAGCAGCAGTGGCTGCGCTCTACCCATTTTTAAAGCGTTTCACCCATCTTCCCCAGCTGGGCCTAGGCATCGCTTGGGCCTGGTCGACACCAATGGCATTTGCCGCTGAGACCGGGGGTTTGCCGATTGAACTGTGGGTGGTTTTTACGGCGATACTGTTCTGGACCATGGCCTTTGACACCTATTACGCCATGGTGGATCGCGACGATGATTTACAGATAGGCATCAAGTCCACAGCGATACTGTTTGGCAAATATGATCTGTTGATTATTGCGTTGTTGCAGGTTGCAGTACTGGCGTTGTTACTTTGGGCAGGGCTGTTGTTTGGGCGCGGAGCGATCTATTTTGTCGGCTTAGCGGTGGCAGCGGCTTATTTTATTAACCAACACATCATCAGCCGCAGTCGCGACCGAGAAGCCTGTTTTACAGCATTCCTGAACAACCATCGAGTCGGCATGGTGATCTTTATTGGTCTTGCCACAGACTATTTGATTTATTGATCAGCGCTTAGTCGCGAACAAAAACCCATTTATCCACTTCACTGAGCGCGGCATTGTAGCAATAGCCGTCAGAATCAAAACTCTTTATCTGCTCAACCTCGGTAATACGGTTTCTAATAATGTAGCTGCTCATTAGGCCACGGGCTTTCTTTGCATAGAAGCTAATAATTTTATAGCTGTCGTTCTTTTTATCCATAAATACCGGGGTAATAATTCGCGCGGAGATGTCTTTTTTGCGCACCGATTTAAAGTATTCATTGGAGGCCAGATTCACGAGAATAGAAGAATCTATTTTGTTTAATTCATCGGTAATAGTATCGCCCCAAAACTGATACAAATCGGCGCCGCGAGAGTTGGCGAACTTGGTGCCCATTTCCAGACGATAGGCCTGCATGAGATCAAGCGGACGCAACAGGCCATATAAACCGGAGAGAATACGTAAATGATCCTGAGCCCAGCGCAAGTCGTCATCACTCATACTGTCGGCATCCAGCCCCTGATAGACATCGCCTTTAAAGGCCAGTACTGCCGGCCGCGCATTAACTTTGGTAAAGGGTGTTTGCCACTCTTGAAAACGCTCGAAGTTTAACGCCCCCAGTTTGTCGCTGAGACTCATGAGAGAGGAGACAGCTTGAGGCGCCAGAGCTTTTAACCCTTGCGCCAGCTCTTTTGAGTGCTCCAGCAGTGCCGGTTGAGTCGTTAAAGGCGATTCAACTGAACTTGCGTAGTCGAGTTTTTTGGCAGGGGAAATAACAATCAGCATAAGCAAATTACGTCATTTAGTGGAAATAGTATGAATTTAGTGCTGTTATTATATCAACATACGGTGACTGCGCGACAAGCAGTTCATGGCAAAATATAGTGGCCAGTAGGAATGGTGCCCAGCATGAAAAATATGCAACAGGACAAATGGAGACATGGAATGAAAAAATGGTGGTTAGCGCTTTTGCTACCGGCGATTATGGCCGGCTGTTCGGTCAACCCGGTAACCGGCAAAAATGAATTATCAATAGTCTCGCCCAAGCAGGAAATTGCCATCGGCGAAAAAAACTACAGCCCCTCCCGTCAATCTCAGGGCGGCGATTACTACTTGGATCAGTCGCTGCAGACCTATGTAGCCGGTGTTGGACAGCGTCTTGCCGCCGTTAGCGATCGTCCGGATTTGCCCTATGAATTTGTGGTGCTAAATAATGATGTGCCCAACGCATGGGCACTGCCCGGTGGGAAAATTGCCATCAATCGCGGACTACTGGTCTTGCTGGAAGATGAGGCGCAGTTGGCCGCGGTACTTGGCCATGAAATTGTCCATGCGGCGGCCCGTCACGGCGCATCGCAGATGACCCGCGGCACCTTGGCAAATATTGGACTGGTCACCTTGGGAGTGGCCACCCAGGGTAGCGAGGGCGCACAGCTATACGGCATGGCATCGCAGATTGGTGCCGCAGCCTGGATGGCAAAATATGGCCGTGATGATGAGTTGGAGTCCGATCATTACGGCATGAACTATATGGCTAAAGCCGGTTACGAAGTGCAGGGGGCGGTTGAGCTACAGGAAAAATTTGTTGAGCTGAGCAAGTCCCGCAAGGCAGGGTTTCTGGATAATCTATTTGCCAGTCATCCGCCATCAGCGCAGAGGGTTTCAGAGAATCAGGCCAGGGCACCAAGCTTTGCTGCCGGCAAACGATATCGCGCGCGATACCAAGCGGCTATTGCGCAGCTAAAGAAAGATGCTCCCGCGTATCAGGCCGAAACCGCGGCTAAAAAAGCACTGTCGGAAAAGCAGGGACGAGCAGCCATTCAACATTTGGATAAAGCGGTGGCGCACCAGCCCGACGAAGGTCATTTTTGGGAGTTGCGAGGCCATGCATGGAAGCTGCTGAAAGAGTCTGCCAATGCAGAAAAAGCCTATACCACCGCAATCAAGAAAAACGATAACTTTTTCAGCCCCTATCTGGCTCGCGGAGTACTGCTCTATGATCGCGGTCAACGGGCTAAGGCGAAGAGTGATTTACGCCGCAGCTATGAACTATTACCTACGCCAACAGCGGGTTATTATCTGGGCGAACTGTCTTTGCAAGGCAAGCAATACACTCAGGCAAACAGTTATTTTAAGTTAGCCGCTCAGGATGGTGGGGCGCTGGGGAAGCGGTCGCGGCAGAAGTTACGGGATCTGAAATTACAGATGCAGCCGCAGACATTTTTAACCCTCAGCTCCTCGGTTAGCCGGAGGGGATACCTGTTAGTGAGGGTTGCCAATCCAAGCCCGCGGGCAATGGGTCAAATTGTTGTCGAAGTTTCCGCTGGTGGCGCACGCAAAACCATTCGTCTGCCCACCGTACTTAAACCCAATTCGGCGGTCACCATCAATACTGGAATAGCCTATGCAGCAGAGGCCCAGGGTAACTATCGGGTTACCGCTATTAAGGCAGTGCTTGTCGACTAATGGTTAATTTAGATGCGGTTTCTGATCAGGCGCGCTCGAGAGTTCGCGCCTGGTTTTGCACGTCAGTCACCGCCTGAAAAAGGCCGCCCTCGGTAATAGATCCCTCTAGCTCACCGGTTTCAGCATTCACCACCGGTAGACTTTCGCCGACAAATTGACGGACTTTAAGCATGGCGTCTTCGAGGCTGTTGTGGCTGTATAGAATGGTCGGTCGAGTATCCATAAAACTTTCAATACTGCTGTCGGCAGCTTCTAGCGCCGCATAAAGAGAGATTTTTCCCAACAGAATACCCTCATCATCAACTATATAAGCTTCAGTCTGGTTGCGATCTTTCATCTGCTCGCCGAGATTTTGGCCCGTAGATTGCGCAGCTGCGCGAACATGATTTTGGTCGCTAAAGGAACCTATACTCATTTGCCGAAGGGCGATGGCTTCACGGCCTTTAAGGAGGTCAATGCCCCGGTCGAGGAGTTGGCGATCAAAAAATGAATGACCAAATAAACGGTTGGTAATCAGACTGCAGAGCATCACTGAGACCATTACCGCGACGGCATAGGGATAGGATTGGGTCAGTTCCAGCACAATAATCACCGCGGTAATCGGTGCGCCAATAACCGCCGAGGTGACGGCCGCCATACCAGCAACACTAATAATACTGGCGATATTGGCAAAGCCAAAGACTGTCAGCAACTGACCGGCCAGAGCGCCGGTTGCCACACCGATAAATAATGAGGGTGAAACAACCCCGCCAAACAACCCAAAACCGATACACAGGGCCGTCATAAGCAACTTGGCAATTAACACTGCGATGAGCAGGGACAGCGTAAACTCCCCGGCGATCATATTATTGATGCTGGAAAATCCCAGCCCAAGAATCTGTGGAATCCAAACCCCGACCAATCCGCAAATAGTCGCCGCAATAAACGGCAATAAAAGAGGTAAGGATTTTACCCTTAAGCTCAGGGTGGAGGCACTCTTGGCAGAGTAGCGCAGAGCCCACATAAAGCAGACCGCGACCAATGAAAATAGCGGTGCCAAAATAACTAAAACTGGAACAATTTCAGCCAGTGGCGGAACCACAGCGCTGATTTCAAAGGTGATAGAGTGAGGGAACCACTGGTGGCTGAGTGCGCTGGCGGAGATTGATGCCACAGTGATCGGCGCAATTGTGCGCACAGAGAAATGTCGAAGAATCGCCTCATGGGCAAAAATTATCCCAGCAATAGGTGCATTAAATCCAGCGGAGATTGCCGCGGCAACACCGCACCCCAGATAGACTTCGTGAGATAACCGGCTGGAGACAAAACGCTTTACCCAGATTCCCATGGTGGCGCCAAAATGAACCAGTGGACCGTATTGGCCGACCGAACCGCCTCCGCTGGCGGTGGCAAACGCGGCCAGAGTCGAGGCCAGACCGGTTTTTATATCCAGAGGCTCATTGATCTGATGAGCGGCATAGATCGAATCTGCGGGACCAGTCCAGCGGGAAATACCAAAGCCGACTTTTAGGGCGACAACAATCGCAGCCGCTATCCACAGAAAAATCACGCTGGAAAACGACAGCGGTTGATCGCCAATCGTAAGATAGAATAGGGTGCTCGCTTCACGCTGCTGTTCAAACCAGTACACACCGATTACAAACAGATTGGAGACTATGGCGAGCGTCGCGCCAATGAGCCCGCCAATGAGAATAATCAGCACGATCTCAAGTGAAGCATCACGTAGTTTATGCATTAAATAATCGCCTGGGAAATGGGGTGACAGGAATGTTTGTCGCACACAGCTTAGCCAGTGCGGTTAATCTCGTCAAAGATTGTTGCAGTTGACCACTCTCTATCGGCAGGGGAGTTAGCCCGCTATACTTGCCGCTGTTTTTTTATCGCGTTATGTATACGAGCTATCAGCACAAGTTATCAATAAGGGGTTTTAGAGAGTCTGGTGAAAATCTTTCAGCATTTAATTAGCGGCATCGATAGTTTTACCGATCTTACCGGTAGAGCGGTCTCCTGGTTAACGCTATTAATGGTCGTGCTCACGGTGGTTATTGTTGTGCTGCGCTACTATTTTGAAAGTGGCTCCATCGCCCTTCAGGAATCCATTACCTATTTGCATGGCGTCGTGTTTATGCTCGGTATCGCCTTTACCTTGCAGCGTGGAGGCCATGTGCGCGTGGATATTTTTTATCGCGGATTTACTGCGCAGAAAAAAGCGCTGGTCGATTTTATCGGCGGCATCCTATTTTTATTACCCGTCTGTCTGCTGATTTTTACATTTTCTTGGGACTACGTCATGGCCAGTTGGGCAATCGGTGAGACCTCGGAAGAGCGCAGCGGTATTGCTGGCATTTATTTATTAAAGACACTGCTGCTATTAATGCCAGCGACACTAATCTTGCAGGGTATTGCCGAAACCCTGAGAAATTTACTGGTACTGATCAACAAGTCGGATGTTGCGGTAGCCGATCATATTGAGCCGATGCTGTGATGGCTGAATTTATCCCGCTATTGATGTTTCTGGTTGTCTGTCTGGTGTTGATGTCGGGCTACCCGGTGGCGCTATCCCTGTCTGGCACCGCGCTAATTTTTGCCGTTGTCGGTTATGCCACCGGCCATTTTGATATGGCCTTTTTGCAGGCATTGCCCAACCGGCTGTTTGGCACGGTTAAAAATACGACGCTCATTGCGGTGCCGTTATTTGTCTTTATGGGGGTGATGCTGGAAAAGTCGCGCCTGTCTGAAGACCTGCTCGACAGTATGGCCGACCTGTTTCGTGGCTTTCGCAGCGGGCTGGGCATCTCGGTGGTGCTGGTCGGTGCGCTGCTGGCGGCGAGCACCGGTATTGTTGGCGCCACAGTGGTGACTATGGGCTTGATGTCACTGCCGATTATGTTAAAGCGGGGCTACTCCTCCTCTCAGGCAACCGGCATTATTTGCGCCACAGGAACCCTGGGACAGATTATCCCGCCGTCAATTGCGCTGGTTCTACTCGGCGACATTCTCTCTAGCGCCTACCAGCAGGCGCAGTTAAATATGGGCATATTTACGCCTAAGGTAGTTTCCATCGGCGACCTGTTTGTCGGGGCAATTATTCCGGGATTAATTCTGGTCATACTCTACACAATCTATGTGATTGTGTTTGCCAAGCCACAGATGCAGGCGCCGTCAGAGGCGGATGAATCTCTGGGGAAAAATCGATTATCCCGGGCAATGCGCAACTTACTGCCGCCGATATTTTTAATCGCGGCTGTGCTGGGGTCCATTTTGACCGGTGCGGCAACCCCGACTGAAGCCGCAGGTGTCGGTGCTTTTGGTGCGACCCTTCTGGCTATGCTCAAGGGGCAGCTGTCGATAGTTCGCCTGCGCGAAGTTGCTCAGAACACCACCGAAGTGACTGCAATGGTGTTTTTAATCCTCATCGGTGCAGCGATATTTTCGCTGGTTTTCCGTGGTTTTGGCGGTGAAGAGTTGGTCGAGCAGTTTTTCTCCCAGCTGCCGGGCGGCGTAGTTGCCGCAACTATTTTGGTGATGGTGGTGATATTTCTACTCGGCTTTGTACTCGACTTTATTGAGATTACATTTGTGGTGGTGCCGATTGTTGGGCCGGTACTACTCGCCATGGGCTTGGATCCGGTATGGCTGGGTATTATGATCGCGATAAACCTTCAGACCTCTTTTTTAACTCCGCCATTTGGTTTTGCACTATTCTATCTGCGCGGTGTTGCGCCAGCCTCGGTTGAGACCGCGGATATGTACCGCGGCGTCGTCCCATTTATTGTTATTCAGCTAATATTAATGCTTATGCTATCGGTATGGCCGGCGCTGGCAACCTGGCTACCCGCGGCTATCTACAACTGATATTTATTGACACAGGGATTCGTGCATTATGGAAAACCAATCACCAGTACCGGCCGGAAAGTTAATTTCTCAAACTATTGCCATGCCCCGCGAAACCAACGCCAATGGCGATATCTTTGGTGGTTGGCTGCTGGGCCAAATGGATTTAGCGGGTGCGATTATGGCGGGTAGGATTGCCAAGGGCCGCGTTGCGACGGTGGCTATCAGCAGTATGTCATTTCTCAATCCAGTACCCGTGGGCGCGGGGGTGGGCGGTTATGCACATGTACTTTCTATAGGCACCAGCTCAATGCGTATTTTAATTCAAGCCTGGATCGAAGCTGATCATCAGGCGGGCTCTTGCAAGGTCACTGAAGGTGAGTTTGTCTTTGTGGCAATTGATGACCAGGGCAACAAGCGCCGAGTCCCTGCGTCCTGAGCTGTGTAGTACCTTAAAACTTGAGGGCGGAAAACACCTGCTTGCGTAAGTCCTCGCGCTCATTAACTGTATGGTGACCAACGCCATTGACAAGATTGAGGCTCATATTGGGAAATTTTTCCTCGAGCAGCGTTATGTTGTAGCGCCAATCCAAGGTTCCATCTTCATCGCCCTGAATGACATTGATTGGGAAGTGGCTGCCAGAGTGACGCTCAATTTCCTTAACCCATTGCGCCATGGCGCCTATCCAGGCTTTAGGTAATCTCTGAGGCTGGAAGGGATCCTGATGTTTAAGGAAATGTAAAAATTCCAGGTCATGAGAGTTTTTTCTAAATACTCGCTTTAGGGTCTTCCTAAACGGGCTGGTTAGCTTAAAAGCCCAGCGATTAAATTTCCAAAGATGTGGCTGTACAAGCGGCGCCAGTAGGTTGAGGCTGGCAAAGGGATAGTCGCCAGCAGCGTTATGTTCAAGCAGCTGTTTAAGCAGGATAGCACCGCCAGTACTCTGTCCGATGCCATGCAGCGGACCGGTGCAGAACTCTGACGCGGCAGCGATAACCTGATTGAGTTGCCCGACATATTGGCTGTAGCTATTGATATAGCCCGGCTCGCCACTTGATAGTCCATGGCCAATAAGATCAAAGCAGACTACGGCAAACTGGCGACCCAGAAGCTCTTTGATCAGATTTCTATACAGCCCGGTATGGTCGAGATAACCGTGAACGATAATGACCGTTCCCCGGGCAGCGACGGGCTGCCAGGCCATAATATGAGTTTGTTGGTTATTGTCGAATAAATGTCCGGCATAGAGTTTCAAACTATCGTTTGGAGGCGGCAGACGATAAAAAGTCAGGTAGTCATACAAGGCATTGTTAGCGCTTAAATCAGCGACAGCACGAGCATTAAACGGCGGCAGATTTTGTCTGAGGCTCTCGAGGTTTTGTGGCACACAATCTGACTGGGCATAACGCATAGCTTTATCCGAAAATTGTGTTAGAGTTCCGTAAAAATGCTTATGTAATTTGTAACCGTGTCACTCACATCTTGTCAGAATGAGTATGAATTACAATAATAAAGATTTTGTCGAAAATTTAATTACCCTGCACAGCACGACGCTAGTTCGGTTTCTGGCGCGTCGCATGAACAGCCGTGAAGATGCCGAAGATATCGCCCAGGCAGCTTTTATACGTCTATATACTCTCGACGATCCCAGTAAATTATCCAATGCTAAAGCCTTTCTTTTTCAAGTCGCGGCCAATATGTCGATTGATCAGCTGCGCAGAAAAGTTTTACACCAAAATTATTTAGAGCGAGAGGGCGCAAAGGCCCCCAATGATGGCTCTACGCCAGTCAGTCCAATGGTTGAAAATATTCCCCTTGAGCGTGAAATGGAAGCGAAGCAGACATTGACCTGTATTTACGAATCGCTGGCGGGGTTGCCGCAAAACCCAAGACAGGCATTTATTCTCAATCGCGCAAAAGGGCTTACCTACGGAGAGATCGCCACACAGATGGGGGTCTCCGTCAGCTCTGTGGAAAAATATATTCTTGAAGCGCTTAAGCATTTGCGCCGCGTCCTCGACGAGCAAGATCAGTAACGACAAAGTAACAATTTGCTCTTAGACAAAGTCGCTTAGCCTAAAATACGCCCCAATAGGGTGCGTGTAATGTCTTTTCGCGCCACTGTAGGGCGCTAAAAGGTCGAATCAATATCCTCTTTTTTACCCTAACCCTTACGCTGTCTTGCCTTGCGGGCCCCAACGACAGGCGTCTTGCCACTAATAGTGGCTGGCATGAATATTGTATAAAGTAACAAGTACTTTTTTGTTAGCAAGATGGTCTGGGGTATTTGCGCTTCTGCTCGTCTAACCTGTGATTAATATTATTAAATAGCCACATACGCTCACTATTAAGCGTGTGGTTTGAATTTAAGTTTAAGTTATATGAGTAAAGACCAGTGACTGCAGTGCGAATTAATCAAAATATCCTCGACCAAGCCTATGCTTGGGTTGTCGCGTTGCGTGGGGAAAACGTAAGTGAGAAAAATCTTGAGGATTTTTCAGTCTGGCTTACCAGCGCAGACGCGCATCAGTCAGCCTGGGATCAAGCGCTGGAGCTTTGGGAGACCATGGGCGCAGTATCCCATCTACCCTTAGATGAGCTGTTAGCGGATGATCCTGTTGAGCCTCCGGTAGGCTTTAGCCTAATAGAAAAGCTGCAAAATCTTTGGAAGCCGATGGCGCTGGCTTTTTCTCTCGCTGCGGTAGGTTTTATTGCGGTATTTAATTTTCAGCCCCAAGGTGAAATTTACGCGGTGGGCACCGGCCAGTATCTGGCAGTTACCCTTGCCGACGGCAGTGTTGTTGAGCTCAATACGAATAGTGAAATCTCTGTCTCTCTGTCCGAGGACTTCCGTGAGATTGAATTGATTAAAGGCGAAGTATTCTTCACGGTTGCCAAGGATAAGGACAGACCTTTTGTAGTCGATGTGGCAGGTGCGACCGTCAGGGCAGTGGGCACAGCCTTTAATATTTATCGGCTCACTGATCAGCGCGCGATAGTGTCTGTAAGCGAAGGCATTGTGCGTGTTGAAGAGGCGGGCGGAACCTCTGTGACGACTGCTCAGTCACAGTTATTAACCGTTGATGAAGCCTTGCAAATTGATGCGGTTAGCGGCCTGTCTGAGGCGAATATCAAGAATGCCCAAACGACTGCTTGGCGACAGGGGCAACTGTTATTTGAGAACACCTCGATTGGCGATGCGGTAGCAATGCTCAATCGCTACCTGCACAAAAAGGTCATCGTTGCCGATGATGTGTCAAAAAGTACCAAGATATCAGGCACATTTTCATCCCGTCAAAAGAAAGAAACCCTCGCCGCAGTTGCTCAAGCCTTAGGCTTGGAGCTGACTCCTCGCGGCAATAAATGGCTGTTGTCTCAACCTAAGCCATAAGGTTTAATGATCCAATAGTTCTGGTTTGGGTCTCTGCCGTATGGCATTTTTTGAGGTTTTCAATAATTTGTGTCGGCGCCGGTTGGCTTTTGGCCGGCAGCGATTGTTGGTGATGACCGGCCTTCTCTGGATATTTCTAGGTTCGACAACCCAGGCAATCGTCACCGACGTCTACACTGTTCAAATCCCCCAGAGCAACCTGCACAGCGCACTCATCGCTCTAGGTCAGCAAACCCAGTCTTCCATTATTTTTCCCTCTTCAATGCGCAATGATCAAGACGTCCCAGAGGTGGTTGGCAGCTTTAGTGTCTTGCAGATATTGGAAATATTGATTGAAAACCGCGATATCGAATACCGAATTGTAGGGCCCCATACTCTGGTGGTTTTGCCGCTGTGTAAGGTGGGCTGGGACTGTGCGGCTATGCATGAGGATCTGCAGCGCAGTAAAAACCAATATCCGATGATTGAAGAATTAATTGTCCGTGGCAAGCCGCTCACGGGATCCAGATTTAAGCAGATTGACGGCAATTCATTTACTCCGACAGATATTATTACCGCCACCGAAATCCGCTTATCCGGTGCCCAGACGTTGTCACAGTTGATGAGGTCTATCCCGGAAGTGGCGGGAAATTCTGCCAGTACTGCGGTCAGCAATGGAGGCAATGGATCTGCTAGCGTGACCCTGCGTGGATTGCCTGATACCAATACGCTGGTATTGATCAATGGGTTGCGCAGTGCGCCCAATGCTATTGATGGCGGGTCAGTGGATCTAAATAGTATTCCTTTGGCGGCAGTGGATCGAATTGAAATTCTTAAAGACAGTGGTTCATCAATCTACGGGTCGGATGCTATTGCTGGCGTTGTTAATGTTATTTTGCGCAAAAGCTTTGATGGGGTTCTGCTCAATACCTACGCTGGGATATCCGATGCCGGAGACAATCAGACCAATCGTTACGATATTTTGGCCAGCGGAAAAATTGCTGGAATAAGATTGCTAGCGATGGCCTCTCACTTCGAACAGAGCGGCCTATTTAGTCGTGATAGAGCAATATCTAACTCGGCGGACGGAAGAGCATGGGGTGGTGCTGATCAACGCTCAAGTGCCACACCCAATGCACGTATTCTGGTCGGCGAGAATATTGTTACTCTTGAAGAGGGTAAGTTATTTGGACGTTCGCCCTCAGATTTCCGCAACGTGAGCGACGAAGACCTTTTTGACTATCAGGCCTATACATCGTCGCTGGTGCCGGCAGAGCGAGATTCTTTCTTTATCTCTGGCAGTTTAACTGGGCTAGATACCCTGGAGAGTACCTTTGAACTTGGTTATGTAAAAAATACGGCCCATAGTACTTTTGCACCAGCGCCGATTTTTATCGCATTTGAAGAGATGCCGATCAGTATTTCTGCCGCAAACCAATACAACCCCTTTGCCGAGGATATTATTGATGCGCGTATCAGACTGTTAGGATTGGGGCCCCGTGTGCAGACGAATAGATCCGAAACATTTCGCGCCAACAGCAAATTAATGGGAACCCTGGGCGATGGCGAATGGCAGGTCAGTCTTAATTGGAGTGAAAATAAAGCCATGGAGCAGTGGCACAATCTGGTCGACGCAGAGAGGCTTGCTCTGGGCCTTGGCAGCAGTATGGACTGTGCCAGCAGTGAAGGCTGTGTGCCGATAAACTTTTTTGGCTCACCAGATGCAATCACAGATGAGCAAAACAACTATATCCGTGCCCATGCCGTAAACCGAGGCCATTCGACACTGACCTCAATTAATATAGATATGTCTCAGATTGCCAAGGTTTCATCTGTAGAAAATATTGAGTTTGCCGCGGGCCTGGAAATGCGTCGAGAAACCTTTGCCACAAAAGCCGACTCGCGGGTAGAGAATAATCAGTTGATTGGCGGAGAGTTTGGCAGCAGCCGTGGAGACAGAAGTAGTTCGGAATTCTATGTTGAATCGCTGGTGCCAATTATTCCAAGTGAAAATTCAATTGCTGAAACTGTTTTAGAGACAAATATTTCTCTGCGAGTCACGCAATACAGCGATTTTGGTTCAGAGGCTAACCCCAAGCTAGCGATACGCTATCGACCCAACAACGACTTGATGTTGCGGGGCAGCATTTCTCAGGGATTTCGCGCGCCCTCACTGTTTGAGTTAAATCAGAGTGACAGTACCAGCCAGGCGTTTTTAGTGGACCCCTGTTCGATCCCTGAAAATGTTGGTGTGCTATTGGGCTGCAATGTGCAGGCCGATCCTCTGCGCGTTCAGTATTTAACTGTCACCGGCGGCAATTCTGAATTGAAACCTGAGACCTCAAAAAACCTTTCTCTAGGCTTTGTTTATACGCCGCCGGGACTGCGCAATTTCAGCTTCTCTGTGGATGCCTATCGGATCGAAGTTGATAATATTATTGGCGCTAGTGGCCAGTTCTTTCTCAATCAGAATGCCGCTGACTTGAGCTTTAGCAGTCGCATTATTCGTGATAAAAATGGCGAAGTGATTAAAATTTTAGCGAACAATGAAAACCTCGGAACACGCAAAATTGTGGGTTTCGATGCCGATGTTTCATGGCGAGTTTTTATCGCCAAGTGGGGAAGCTTGGGGGTAGATCTCAGCGGCTCACATATTCATTCCTATCGATTGCAAAACGCAACGGCCACAGAGGCGCAAGAGTTGGCGGGGACATTTGCGGATAAGGCTGCGGAAGGTTCTGGCGCCCTGCCGAATTGGAAGACCCGGCTCAATCTGTTCTGGCAATTTGGCCGCTGGGAAGTGGCGCTGTCATCATTTCGAGTCAGCAGTTTGACCGAGACCATTACGGGTCTAGATAGGCAGCGCGAGTCGGGTGCCTGGTCGCGAGAAGATGCTCAGATGAGTTACCACTTCAACTCGGGTGAGTCGCTAGTCACGCTTGGGGTCGACAATCTACTCAATGAAGCACCGCCTTTTCTGGCTTCTGCATTCAACGATAATTTTGATTCAAGAACCTATGAATCGACGGGCAGATTCTTTTACGCCAGATTCAGCCACCACCTCTAAGCTAAGGGCGAAAAAAACCCCGCAGCTTTCGTTGCGAGGCTTTTTGGAATGTTGCTTTAGAGCTTTTATATGCAGGCATCTAAACAGATTAAATAATAAGTCTACTCATCCGTTGATAGCGAGACATCATAGACACCGGCTTCTCGAGCCTGATCTGAGATCAATACAAATAACTCTGTTTTAGATTTCGGATGCGCGCTGACGATAACCTTAGCTTCAGGCTTTTCAGCATGCATACGTTCAACGTTTGCACGAACAGCGCGAACATCAATGCGGCGGCCTTCAAGAGTCAGCTCATTGCTTTCAGATACACGGAAAACAATATTGGTGTTTTCAGTATCTGGTGGTGGCTCTTCTGAGGTGGGTGGGCGGTTAACGTCAAGCCCTGATTCGTTTACAAATGAAGCAGTAACAATGAAAAAAATCAGCATAATAAATACAACATCCAGCATTGGAGTCATATCAATATTTGATTCTTCTTCTTCCTTTCGTCTTTTTCCTAGCGCCATCGATGGTGCACCTTCAAATCTACTGGATATATATTAAGACGCGCATTCTACTAGTTTTTCTTGGAAATGCCAGCGCATCTATACCTGTGCAGCAAAGGCAGTTAGTCTATCTATATACTGCTACGCCAGTGTGACAGAAAATGACTGAATTAGGAAAACATCATTGAGAAATTATGCCTGAATTACCTGAAGTAGAGACAACCCTAAGAGGGATTGAGCCCCATATAGCCGGAACTGAAGTAGAGCAACTCAGAGTCTTCAATGGGTCATTGCGGTGGCCGGTTACCGAGGGTCTATCCGAGATTGTTAAAGGCCAGCGACTGCTCTCCCTAACCCGGCGGGCCAAGTATCTTTTGCTGCACCTTGAGCGGGGCTCGATGATGATCCATTTGGGTATGAGCGGCAGCCTGCGTCTTGTGGATAAAAACACCGAGCGCCGCAAGCACGATCATATTGAAATGCATATGAGCAATGGGAAATGTCTTCGCTATCATGATCCACGACGTTTTGGCTGCTGGTTGTGGTCTGACAATGGACACCCTCAGCTCGACCATCTGGGCCCCGAGCCGCTGACGGACGACTTTAGCGGCAAGCGGCTGTTTGAACTGTCCCGCAAGCGCAAAGTAGCGGTTAAGCCGTTTATTATGGACAACAAGATCGTGGTCGGTGTGGGTAATATCTATGCTTCAGAAGCGCTATTTCGCAGTGGTATAAGGCCTGACCGCGAGGCGGGCAGAATCTCGCTGCAGCGCTATGAGTTGCTGGCGGGGCATATTAAGGATGTTTTGCGTTTGGCTATAGAGCAGGGCGGCACTACGTTGCGCGACTTTGTTAATGGCAATGGTGAGCCGGGCTATTTCCAGCAAACATTGATGGTTTATGGGCGAGGGGGTCAACCCTGCGGTCAATGTGATAAACCCCTCAGTGAAATACGTCTTGGCCAGCGCAGCTCAGTGTTTTGCTGCCACTGTCAGCGCTAGACAAAAAAACTGCAAATAAAGTTTAAATAGACCTATCAGGCAGGCTATTTAAACTTTTTGCCTAGGGCTTCGACAACATTGGCGGGGACAAATTTTGAGACATCGCCGTCGAGGGATGAAATCTCCCGTACCAGAGATGAAGATATATAAGAGAAGCGTTCCGCCGGCGTTAGGAAAACACTTTCAAGCTCTGGCGACAGGGCGCGATTCATATTGGCCAACTGAAATTCATACTCAAAGTCGGATACAGCGCGCAAGCCGCGCATAATGGCATCGGCCTTGCAGTCTTTAACAAAATTGACCAGCAAATAGTCAAAGCCGAGGACTTCGATATTAGGCACATGATCTAGCGCATCTGAAGCTAGTTTAATGCGCTCGTCGACATCAAATAATGGCCCTTTGCGCTTGCTCGAAGCGATGCCGACAATCACTTTGTCGAATAATCTAGAGGCCCTTTCGATTAAATCAATATGCCCGTTTGTAATCGGATCAAAAGTGCCGGGGTAAACTATAGTCTTCATGCGCAGGTACCGCCCTATTAGAGATCGCGCATATTACTTAAATTAAGCCGTTGGCTCAATGCGCGAGAATAATATGTAGTTTACGCCACTGGTAACCTTATTGCGCGAAACCTGCCAGTTGGCCGGTGGTGCAAAGTTATTTTGCTGCGCAGGCAGTTCGCAATAGATAGACCCGCCGCCAGCAACCCAGCCATTTTCCTCAAGCAGAGAGCAGACTTCATTGATTAAATTTAAATCAAAGGGAGGGTCAACAAAAACTATATCAAAGGGCTTGTCGGGGCTTTTCTGAAGGTGTTTGAGACTGTTGTTATGGGCAATAGTCAGCTCTGATGCACCCAGTAGCGACTTGGTTTCGGTTAAACAGTTAATCGCCTGGGGGTGTTGCTCAAGTGCCAGACAGTAAGATGCCCCTCGGGACAGAGCCTCGAAACAAAGTGCGCCAGATCCGCTAAACAGATCTAGGCAACGGGAGCCCGGAATATCCGCCGCCAGCCAATTGAACAGCGTCTCGCGAATTCGGTCGCCGGTCGGTCGCAAGCCATCAATGTTGGGGAATCGTATCTGACGACTGCGCCATTTGCCGGCAATAATGCGGATTTGCTGTTTGCCCGCCAATGGGGGACTCCTTTTTGAGGGTGTTTAATCACTTTTTAAGTACTTTAAAAGCACTTTTGAAAAGTCTAGGTGGTAGGATACACCAGAATATAACCACATTTAGAAATGAACATTAATGGACTCAAATTCAATCGACAATCTACCCTCCGAAAAGAAAAAACGCAGCTTTCTGGACCGTTTTAGGCGCGATAAGTCTTTGCAGCCAGAAGTTCAGGAGGACGTTCGTTCAGAGCTTCAGCCTCATCAAGAGCCTCAGCTTAAGCAAGAGCCTCAGTCCCAACAAGAGCCTCAGCCTCATCAGGAGCTTCAGCTTAAGCAAGCGCCGCAGTCAGACGCTAAGCCCGCTGAGTCCAGCAGCCTGCGAGCCAAAATGCAGCGCGCACTGTCGCGCACTAGCCGCGGTCTAGGTGATTTATTTCTCGGCGCCAAAACCATTGATGCCGATATCTTCGAGGAGCTTGAGACCTTATTGTTGATGGCCGATGTGGGTATCGAAGCGACCACGCAGATTATTGCCGAGCTCACCGAGTGTTCAAGCCGCTCCGCGCTAAAAGATGGCGCAGCACTGCAGGCGGCACTGCACAAGATATTGGTAGAAAGGCTCGCGTGCTGCGAGCAGTCGATGGCGCTATCTACTGCAAGTGGGCCATTTGTTATGTTGGTGGTTGGCGTCAATGGTGTCGGCAAGACCACCACCATTGGCAAGCTGGCTCGGCGATTCCAGCAGCAGGGTAAATCAGTGATTCTGGCAGCGGGTGATACCTTTAGAGCTGCCGCTGTCGAACAGTTGCAGGTCTGGGGTGAGCGCAACCAGGTGCCGGTAGTTGCTCAGCATACCGGCGCAGATAGCGCCTCGGTTATTTTTGATGCAATTGAGTCAGGCCGTGCCAAAGATGTTGATGTGATTCTTGCCGATACAGCGGGCCGTCTGCACAACAAAAGTAATTTGATGGAAGAGCTAAAAAAGGTGCGCAGAGTTGCCAGCAAGCTAGATGCAAGCGCACCTCATGAGGTACTGTTGGTGTTAGATGCAGGCACCGGGCAGAATGCAGTGGCGCAGATGGCAGAATTTCACGCGACTGCTGGAGTAACGGGCATAGCGCTGACTAAATTGGATGGCACCGCAAAGGGCGGGGTAATTTTTGCACTGGCCGAGAAGTTTTCTGTGCCAATACGCTTTGTGGGTGTGGGTGAGGGGCAGGATGACCTGCAGCCCTTTGTCGCAGAGGATTTTGTTTCAGCGCTTTTAAGCCCGGCCGCGCAAGGCTGTTAAGCCCAGCCGCACAGGGCAGTTAAGCCTGACCGCATAGGGCGCGAAATAGGACAATTAAGAACTTATGATACGTTTTGATAATCTCAGCAAACGTTACACCGGTGGTTTCGAAGCGCTGCGCAATGTCAGTTTCGAAATGGACAGCGGTGAAATGGCTTTTCTTACCGGGCACTCTGGTGCGGGGAAGAGCACGTTGCTGAAACTGTTAATGCTTATCGAGCGCCCAACGGCCGGCAATCTGTTGATTAATGGCAAAAACATCAATCGCTTATCGAAAGCCAGAATTCCCTTTTATCGACGCCAGCTTGGCGTGGTTTTTCAAAACCATCAGTTGCTCTTTGATCGCTCTTTATTTGAAAATGTCGCTCTGCCACTACAGGTGTCAGGCTATTCTCCCGGCGAGATTGGCCGCAGAGTTCGTGCAGCACTGGATAGCGTCGGCCTGCTCGATAGAGAAAAGCAGAATCCCCTCGAGCTGTCAGGCGGGGAACAGCAGCGGGTTGGCATAGCCCGAGCCGTAGTGCACAAGCCCAAAATTCTTTTGGCCGATGAGCCAACCGGTAATTTGGATCCTCAGCTGTCCGCTGAAATTATGGCGCTGTTTAAGCGGTTCCAGGATGTTGGGGTGACCGTCTTGGTCGCTACCCATGATATAGATCTGATCAATAGAATGGATATGCGCATCATGCGTCTTAATCAGGGCGAGTTGGAGCTGGATGGGGTGGTGCATCATGGCATCGACTAATAAATCTCGTGACCCGCAGCAGGCTCATCGTGGTGCCCGCGGCAGTTCGGTCAGCCGTATGGATAAGTGGCGCGGTTATAAATATCACCACCGGACAACTCTGCAGAACAGTTTTACAAAGATGGTGCGGGAACCCCTGCAAACATTTTTAACCGTTGTGGTTATCGCTATCGCGTTAACTTTGCCGACAGCGCTGTATATCAGTGTGGAAAATATCCGCCAGCTAAGTGGCGGTGTTGAATCTTCCGCGCAAATCACTGTGTTTGTAAAAAAGGGCGCAAGATCTAGCGCCATTGAAAAACTGGGTGAGCAGTTGGGCAGCCTGCCGGGGGTCGCCTCAGTTAGCTATATTTCCGCGCAAGCGGCACTGGAAGAATTTAATGCGCTGTCTGGTTTTGGCTCGGCGCTACAATATTTGGACGAGAATCCGCTTCCTGAAGCATTTTTGGTTCAACCGCTGTTATTGAATGATTCTGCCAAGATGGTCGACAATATCCGCCAGATAGCCCTGGTTGACGATGTGCAGCTGGATATGGAGTGGCTGCTCAGACTTGATGCGATGTTGGACATGGGTAGAAAGTTAGTGCTAGCACTTGGCGCAGCCCTTGGTCTTGGGGTTATTCTTGTGGTTGGAAATACCATTCGGTTGGCAATTCAAAGTCGCCGCGATGAAATTATTATCGTTAAATTGGTGGGTGGCACTGATGCTTATGTGCGCCGACCATTTTTGTATACCGGACTGCTATTTGGCTTTTTTGGTGCTTTTATTGCCGCGTTGATGCTGATTGGTTTGGGCCTCTGGCTAGAACCCTCGGTCAATAAATTAGCAAGCCTCTACCAGAGCCAGTTTCGATTGGCCGGCCTTGGCGTCTCTGGGTTTATGGCACTGCTTGGGATTGGCGCCACTGTGGGCTTGGCTGGCGCCTGGGTTTCCGTTGGGCAGCATATGCGAAACATCAAGCCGCGTTAATTGGGCTATGCTTTTTAGTAGGCAGATAAGTTAGGTAAGCCTTGTGCGCCGAAGCGGTTATTCATATTTACATCTGCTTGAAGTGCGCTGAAATAGGCCTTTAAAGGGAATTTTTAGGGGCTAGGAACCAGCGGCCAATTAATGCTAGAATTGTCGACCGACTACTTAAAGAGCGTTTTATGAACAAAGCCCTTCAAACTATGGAGTGGATGGCACCCGGCGGCAACCTGAATGCATATATTCAGGGCACTGCGACCGTGCCCATGCTAACCATCGATGAAGAGCGCGCCCTAGGTGAATCTCTCTACTACGATGAAAACCTCGACGCAGCTCGTCGCATGGTTATGGCGCACCTTCGGTTTGTGGTGCATATTGCCCGCTCATACAATGGTTACGGGCTGCCTTTAGCCGATCTTATCCAAGAGGGTAATGTTGGTCTAATGAAGGCGGTTCGACGTTTTAATCCTGAAAAAGGCGTCCGTCTAGTGTCTTTTGCGGTGCACTGGATCAAAGCTGAAATTCATGAATTTATTCTGCGCAACTGGCGAATTGTTAAAATTGCCACGACCAAAGCGCAGCGCAAGCTATTCTTTAATCTGCGCAGTGCGAAAAAACAGCTTCAGTGGCTGACGGCTGACGAAGCAGAATCCGTCGCAGAAGATCTCGGCGTCCAGGTCAAAGATGTGATGGAAATGGAGATGCGCCTTACCGCGCGTGATTCAGCCTTTGATGCACCGACTGACGATGACGACGACAACAGCTCCTATGCCCCGGTCTATTTCCTTGAAGACAAGAGTGCCGATCCGGCAGAGCTTGCAGAAAATGCAGACTGGGAAGGTGACAACAACGCTCGCTTAGCCGATGCGGTAAAGAATCTCGACGATCGCAGCCGAGATATTATTTACCGTCGCTGGTTGAATGACCAGAAGGCGACATTGCACGAATTGGCAGCAGAATATGGTGTTTCAGCTGAGCGTATCCGCCAGCTTGAAAAGAATGCGATGAAAAAAGTACGCGGACAAATGGAAGCCTAGGCAAAATTGGGAAGAGATCAAAAGCCGCTCAGTGCGGCTTTTTTATTGCTATGAATAAACTACTCTGGATTAAAATAACCGCCGTCAGTGGAACGCTGGCTGTAGGCTTGGGTGCGTTTGCCGCCCATGGCTTGAAACCTCATCTGTCCCTAGCGCTAATGCAGACTTACCAGACAGCCGTTCAGTACCACTTTATTCATACTCTGGCACTACTCGCGATTATCAACTTGCCGCTCAGTGAGCGCCTGTTGCAGTGGGTCGCGCGAAGCTTTCTGTTCGGTATAATCCTGTTCTCCGGCTCGCTTTACGCCATTGCCCTGACCGACATTGGCGCTATCGGAATATTGACCCCGATAGGAGGCAGTGCATTTATATGCGGCTGGCTACTATTGATCACTGCAAAAAGTTTAAAAACTCATGGAAATTAAACCCGAATACCGTAAGAAATCGATCCGCAGCTTTGTCGTTCGCGCCGGACGAATGACTGAAGGTCAGCGCAATGCCTTTGATACCAGCTGGCCATACTATGGCTTGCAGTTAGATGACGGCCCGATAGATGCCGCGAAGATTTTTGGTCGTGTCGCACCGCTGGTGGTCGAGATTGGTTTTGGTATGGGCGACTCATTACTGGAGATGGTCAGCGCCGAGCCAGACAAGGATTTTATTGGTATAGAAGTGCATACGCCGGGGGTTGGCAGACTGATTAACAGTGCCAGACTTGAGGAATTGCCAAATCTGCGAGTCTATCTCGCCGATGCCAATGATGTTTTAAAAGAATGTATTCAGGCTGATAGCGTACACAGACTACAGCTGTATTTTCCCGACCCCTGGCATAAAAAGAAGCATAATAAGCGACGTATAGTGCAGCCGGAATTTATTCAGTTGATTCGCGAGAAGCTGATGCCCGAAGCGGTTCTTCATATGGCAACCGACTGGGAGCACTATGCAGAGCAGATGCTCGAGGTCCTTGAGCAGGCTCCGGGGTTTAAAAATTGTATCGGCAAACAACAGTATTCAGAGCGTCCGGAATATCGTCCCCTAACCAAATTTGAAAAGCGCGGAGAACGATTGGGTCACGGTGTTTGGGATTTGCTGTACGCTAAAATAGAGTAGTCGAAACCCGCTTTAAAATGGCTTAAACTGAGCCAGTTAATTTAACCACAGTCGCGGCTTAGGTCGCTCCATCGTTAAGGAAAAATAGAATGAAGATTGTAAAGTTAGTCCCTATCGCCATGCTTGTTTCGCTAGCTGCTTGTGACCAATTCACCAACTCAGAAGTCGAGACGGTTGAGGAAGTTGCTGAGCTAAGTACTCTAGAGCAGAAAGTAAGCTACCTAATGGGTATGCAGAGCGCCGCAAGCACTAGCGCTATTGATCTCGACCAAGCCGCTTATGACAGTGGTTTCTCCGATGGTCTGGCAGGCAATCCTCCCGCCATTAGCGAAGAAGTCATTGCCGAAACTGTTGCTGCTTTCCAGGCACAGATGGCCGCTAAACAAGAAGCGCAGCAAAAGCAGGACAGTGAAGCATCCGCATTGGCCTCCGAAGGCAATCTTAAAGAAGGCACCGAATTCCTCACCGCCAATGGCGCAAAAGACGGTGTCGTGACTACCGAAAGTGGATTGCAGTACAAAGTTATCACTGTAGGCAGCGGCACGGTTCCGACCGTTGAAAGCGTTGTTGAGGTTCACTATGCAGGTCGTCTGCTCGACGGCACCGAGTTCGATAGCTCGGTCAAGCGCGGCGTTCCAGCACAGTTTGGCGTAACCCAGGTAATTGCTGGCTGGACTGAAGCATTGCAGTTGATGCCAGAGGGTTCAAAATGGGAGCTGTATATTCCTGCTGATTTGGCTTATGGCCCCGGCGGAACTGGCCCGATAGGACCAAATTCGACGCTAATTTTTGAAGTAGAGCTGTTAAAAGCCAATATCAGCACTGAAGGCTAAGCTTATTAGAGATTAGTTAGAAAACGTAAAAAGCCCCGACTTGTCGGGGCTTTTTTGTTGCTACTGGTTTTTCTTTTAGTTGTGCTTTTAGTGTTGGTTAAGCAGAGGCCATAGACTTTTCAAGCTGATAAAGGTGCGCATTGTGCAGAACCTCAATCATCTTGTCTTCGCTCTCAAAACGCAATTCCAGCATTTCACCTACCGTTGAAAGATCAACAGACAGACTGTCGAGGTCATCAGTGGAGAGATATTTATCGTTGAAATCGAGAACAGCTTCAGTTGATGGTTGGATTTTATCCATCAGATCGGCACCTACTCTCAGGCCGTCTTTATCACTAAACGCCTGAGCCTCTTTAACAAGTTCTACATAGACTTCAAAATGCCCAACGGACACGTAATCTACCATCACTTCGCAAAAGTCTTTTAGTCTTTCTCCGTGGTTTTTATTAGCACTGTCGAAATCGTGAATTTCAATTAGATCACAGTACTTAACCAGCAGTTCGCGGCGTTCGTCTAACCAGCGGTCGACGATATCGCTGACACCGCCCCAATGTAACTTTAATGTTTGAAGATCTTTTAACATGCGTTCCTAGCCTCATCACTCCCTAATGGACAATCAGTTTACTTTGTTTTGTCACCAAGAAGAAACATTCAGGCAAAGAAAAAACTGACCAGCCAGACTAAAAAGAGATAATACCGGGCTTAAAACTAGGAGTAGCCGGTGTAAATTACTTACGCAGCAGCTGAAAAATAGCTACAGCCGCGAAGCCAATAAAGGCCACCAAAACCCATCCAGGCATGCTTAGCCCCAATAGTTGCCACTGAACCTCGGCACAGTTGCCATCGCCGCGAAGTAGCATTGAGATCGCCTCTGATACAGAGAAGGCATCAAACAGGTAGTCCGCTGGTGGCCCGCAGGCGGGAACCTTATCTTCAGGGAGACTTTGCAGCCAGAGCTGTTTAATTGAAAAGTAACCGCCAACAGCGGCAGTTGCAGCAACCAGAGACGAATAGATCTTTTGTCCTTTGGCGAGCGGGTTGTGTAAACCGGCTACAAGGAAGATCACCCCGATAGCAATAACAAATACCCGCTGAGTAATGCATAGATAGCAGGGTTCGAGACCTAAGTGGTTTTGGAAGTAGAAAATAGCGATAGCGATAAGCCCGGCACAGGCGGCGGCCATCAATAGATTGATTGTTCGATTATCAGGTAGATTCACGGGTTACTCCCACTCTTTTAGTCTAGGTTACCAGGCTGTCGCGATGGTAGTAGGCGGCAAGAAAATCATCGAAAGAGATGCTATCTGCCGCCTCAATTTGTAGTTGTTCTAATTGTGATTGTGCTGCCAGATGCTGATATTTTTCAATCACCTCTGGGGCAAGTTTTTGATTGCGAAAATATTCGCGGTGCTCAACAGCTTTGCGCATCGCCATACGATAATAGGTTTCGTTCTGTTCCTGCATCTCGTTCAGCAACATCGCCGCAGGGGTCAGGCTGTTATTCTGCAAGCGCTCGCCCATTCTAGCCAGCGTTGCACAATATTCATCGGTATTATTGGCCTTATCAAGCAGCGCCGCCACCGATTGCATTTCCGCAACCAGATCGAGCCCCCAGTCGACTAGCTTGCGCGGCTGGTCGCCATCGACAAGCTCAAGATCGGGATTGCGGCCATCAGCAACAGTGCGGCGTTGATTTTCGGTGATCTGCTGATATTCATTATTATTGGTTTTTGGGCTGTCTTTGAGCAGACAAAACAGCAAGAAGGTATCCAAAAAGTAAATCGTCTCGCGGTCTATGCCGCAGGCCGCCAGCGGATTTAAATCCACACAGCGCACCTCGATATATTCGACACCTTTGTCATGCAGCGCGTCGAGAGGCGTTTCGCCGGAAGCCGCCGTTCGCTTTGGCCGAATCGGACTGTAAAATTCATTTTCAATCTGCAGTAAATTGGTCGTCAACTGCTGATAATTGCCCTGACTATCCTTTAGCCCCAAGTGTTCATAGGGCTTGTAAGGCGTCTCAAGGGCGCCTTTAAGTGTTCTGGTGTACTGGGCAATATCGTTATAACAGACGATCAGTGAGCTCTGTGCGTCACTTTGATAGCCCAGATTGCCCATCCGCAATGAAGTGGCGAAGGGCTTGTGCAAGCTGTGGCTGTCATTGCCGACCGGCACTAAATCGTGCTCGCGATTGCGCACAAAGCTTTTGCAGACAGCGGGCGCGGCACCAAACAGATACAGCAGCAGCCAGAAATAGCGGCGGAAATTGCGAATTAAAGCGAAATAACCGTCGGTTTTATAGTCCTGCAGCGATTGCTGATTGCCTTCATCCGCCTGTAGCTCGCGCCACAGTGAATCCGGTACAGAGAAGTTGTAGTGGATGCCGGCTATGGTCTGCATCAAGCGACCATAGCGCTGTCCGAGGCCAAGACGGTAAACCGTTTTCATGCGGCCAGTATTGGATGTTCCATATTCACCCACGGGAATACTGCTATCTTCACCAAGCTGACAGGGCATGCTATTCACCCATAACAACTCATCGTCAATATTCTCGTAGGTATAGCGGTGAATCTCTTCGAGCTCACTGATCACCTGATCGATTGACGCTGAGGGAGCGGTGATAAATTCCAGCAGCGCTTCAGAGTAGTCAGTGGTAATCGATGGGTGAGTTAAAGCCGAGCCGAGAGCGCTGGGGTGAGGTGTCACAGCCAGCTGGCCGTTGGGTTCAACGCGCAGGCTTTCTTTTTCGATGCCACGAACAATATTGCTGAGCAGAGACTTATCTGCATCAGTCAGTAATGTGAGGCGGGATTCAAGAGACAATCCAGTGCTCCCGATCAGGCTGCGCTGGATTGAATGTTATTGGCAGGATCTGTGGAGCTGACAGCAGCAGACTCTAAAAGCATGATTGGACGTCCTTTTTTATCGGCTTCGCACTCGACAATTTGAGCGCGCAGATTGATATCTTTTGCATTCAGTTCAATAAGTTGATTAAGGGCAATATCACGGTGTTTAGTGTTAAAAATTTGACTCGCATTGGTGCCATCCATCCAGTCAAAGCCCTTGCCCAAAATGCTTTCGTCGTGACTTTTGATAATGTAGATTTTCATGCCAATCCCGTGACAGTTAGCCTTAATTGCGGCACAGTGTAACTTATATTTGTAACTGATAAAAAGGGAAAAACATGATTAAAACTGCACTTGTACCCATTGCTGAGGGTAGCGAAGAACTTGAAGCGGTGACAATTATTGATGTACTGCGCAGAGCCGGTGTAGAGGTTACTGTAGCCAGCGCCAATGAAGGCGAAACATTGCAAATTAGTGGTTCTAACGGCATCAAGATAGTCGCCGATAAAATGCTCAGCAGCTGTGCTGAAAATACCTACGACCTAATCGCAGTGCCTGGAGGATTGCCCGGCACAGAACATCTTGCCGAGCATACTCTGTTGGATAGTCTGCTGCGTAAGCAGGCCGAACAGGGCAAGCTGATTGGTGCAATCTGCGCTGCTCCAGCCCTAGTTTTAGCTAGCAAAGGATTACTGCTTGATAAGACCGCAACCTGCTATCCCAGCTTTCAGCAGGGTCTCGAAGCAAAGGAAGTCGATGGCGAAGCGCGAGTGGTTGTCGATGGCAATATCATCACCAGTCAAGGCCCGGGAACGGCACTGGATTTTGCCCTTGAGTTAGTCGAACAGCTCTGTGGTGTGGTCAAACGAGAAGAGGTCGGTGCGCCGATGGTGCTGACCACCTCTGCAACCGCTTACTATTAGGGTTTTTTAAGCCATCCTCGGTTTGGACGTCATAATCGGGGCTTTGTAAATACAAAGCCCGTAAATACAAGGCTCGCATATACAAAGCCCCGTACTTAATCAGCGACTGTATTCGTCGCGATCAGAGACCTCGTTGAAGACCTTCTCATCCAGCATGCCCTCACTTTTTGCGACCACCGACGTTACCGTGCCATCGCCAGTAATATTCACCACCGTGCGCATCATATCCAGCAGGCGATCAACACCGATAATAAGGCCGATACCCTCAACCGGCAGTCCCACCTGCTGCAGCACCATCGACAGCATAATCAGGCCAACACCGGGGACACCCGCCGTGCCAATCGACGCCAGAGTTGCTGTGGCAATCACCGCTAGATACTCGGTTAAACCCAGATCCAGACCATAGGCTTGGGCAATAAATACCGTCGCCACACCCTGCATAATCGCCGTGCCATCCATATTGATCGTGGCACCCAGAGGCACAGTAAACGAAGCCACAGAATTATCCACGCCAACCCGCTTTTCCATCACATTCATGGTGACCGGCATAGTGGCGTTACTTGATGAGGTACTGAAGGCAAACAGCATCGCCGGGCGTAAATTCTTCAATAGGGTTAATGGATTCAGGCGGGTAAACAGACTGAAAATACTGGTATAAACCACACCGGCATGGACAAGCAGCACCAGAGTGACGGTCATAAAGTAGAGCGCCAGATTGTAGATCGCCGCAAAGCCCTCTTCGGTAAACAGCTTAGCCAGCAGGCAGAAAACGCCAAAGGGAGCGAGGTGCATCAGAATCGTCACCATGCGCATAATCACATCGTTAAAATCCTGAAATACCGAAAGAATCCCCTGACCGGCTTTGCCCGCTTGAGTGATCGAGACACCGACCAAAATTGAAAAGACAATAATCTGTAACATATTGCCCTCCGACATCGCCTTGATCGGGTTGGTTGGGAAAATTCCAATCAACACATCCTTAAACGATGGTGGAATAGGTGCGCTAAATGAAGCCACCGCAGCAGTATCAATGCCAACACCGGGATTGATCAGGTTGGCAAACGTCAATGCCAGTGTAATAGCCACCGCGGTGGTCAATAAATACAGCGACAGGGTTTTAAACGCGATGCGCCCCATCTTGATGTTTTCACCCATCGCCGCCGAACCACAGACCAGCGAGACAAACACCAACGGCACCACTAACAGCTTTAGCGAGGCAATAAAGATTCGCCCCACCACATCAAAGATATACTCCACCAGCCAAGCAGTTAGGGGTCCAGATTCGCTGCCCGCGTTAATCGCATTGAGAATCAGGCCGACCACAACCCCGAGCACCATGCCGAGAATAATCTTTGATGACAGCTTCATAATGAAGTCCTTATTTTATTTTTATAATATTTAACGCGTGGTTAGCCGCGACGATGAGTTACCCAAGCCATAAAGCGCAGTTTAAATTCTGGAACACGCCAGGTCAGTATTATTAAGAATAGTAGATTGGCCGCCGAAATAGTTAAAAAGAACTGCGGAATACTCATCTGCACAATACTCAGGCAGAGAATACCAATTAACGCGCCAGAAACCATAAACAGCGCATTAAAAACATTGTTGGCGGCAATCACCCGGGCGCGCTTATTGCTCGCCGTGCGCGACTGCACCATGGCGTAAAGAGGGACTATGAAGATACCTCCAAACAACCCTATAGCGACCAGATCGACCAACACACGGATACCGCTGCCCATCAGCAAAAACTCTGTGGGTAATATCTCGGTCATACCCTGACTCGCCAATTGAAAGGCATTGGAGGAGAAGAAAATATCGCCGCTAAAAACCGTAAGACCAATCGCCCCTAGGGGAATAAGTCCCGGTTCCACCTGCTGGCCAGAGACTTTTGCGCAGAGAATAGAACCGATCGCTACGCCGATAATAAACGCCGCCAACAAAATTGAAATCAATGTTGGATGCCCCTGCAGCACCGTCATAGCGAAATTCGGCACCTGCGTTAAAAAGCTACCACCAAATAACCAGAACCAAGAAATGCCCATAATGCAGTAAAACACAGTCATATTTTCTCGGGCAAAGCCAAGATTGCGCCAGGCCTCTCGGATAGGGTTAAGGCTGATTTTAATTTCACCCTTTCCCTTATCAGCCGGCGCATCGGGAATTTTACAGCTGCCCCACCAGCCAATAATTGCCACCACAACCGCCAGCGATCCCACCCAGACAGTACCGAGAGGAAAAGTCACCAGCCAGCCGCCTAAAAGGGTGCCGAGCAAAATAGACACAAAGGTCCCCATACCCACCTGAGCATTGCCCGCCATCAGTTCCTCTGGGGCGAGATGTTGCGGAATAATTGAATATTTTATCGGCCCAAAAAACGACGACTGCACGCCTAGCAAAAAGAGAATAAACATCATCAGTGAAATATTAGTGATGTACAGGGCATAGCAACCGATCAGCATAATAATGATTTCAGCAAACTTAATTCGCCGAATAAGGTAGGCCTTGTCATATTTATCCGCCAGCTGGCCGGCGGTAGTGGAAAAAAGAAAGTAGGGAAGAATAAACAGGCCAGCGGCTAGATTAGTCAGGAAGTTAGTACTGCTAGCCGCCTCGGAAACGCCCAGACTAACAATAATAACCAGCAGCGCATTTTTAAATAAATTGTCATTAAGCGCACCCAAAAACTGGGTGGTGAAGAACGGCAAAAACCGCCGCTGGGTAAAGAGATGGAACTGCCCCGGTTGTTTATCCACAGCCATGCCCTCTAGGTTATTATTTATTGTCGGCCACTGTTGTCGACATCATATTACATTACTCATCGCGAGAAAGGTGTGCCAGCGAAGCGGCATTCTTCTCCCAATTTTGACCATCGAAAATATCCACCTCAATCGACTCAATATTGGTGCGCTCGATACAGCGTAAATTAACGCTGTAGCCATCGGGATTAGAGCGCGGAGTGTAGAAGGGTTTAATTCCGCAGACCTTGCAGAAGGTATGTTTCGCGCCACCGGTATTAAAGGTATAAGTACTGATGGCATCTTCACCACAGATCAGACGAAAGCGCGAAGCCGGAACAATCATCTGATCGCCGCCACTTTTGTAACAGATAGAACAGTTGCAGGCATGGGCGTGCAGGTGGCTAGGGGCATCGATTTCAAACTGAACTGCGCCGCAGTGACAGGCGCCTTTATGGATTTTAAATTCAGACATGGTGCAACTCCCGCTATTGAATAGCTGAGAGATGATTATATGGGTTGTTATAGAAAAGTGGGGGTTTTGTTGCTGGCCGGAAAGGCAGAGGGCTAGGGATTAATATCAGGGCTATCAAGACCAGCGCTGTCTAGATCAAAGCTAAGAACCGTTGTTTTGCGGCTGCCAGAAAGTCTGCACTCTAAATCAGTAAATGTACAGATTTCCACAAAGCCTGCTTTGCGCATCATGCCTGCCGATGGAGAATTTTCCTCATGGCGATGGAGTAGTACTTTGCTGGCACCAAAGCCGGGTGCTTTGGCGATAATTTCGCTGAGTAACTGACTGCCAACACCGCGGCCAGAATAGTTGCCATGGACAACGACTTCAGCGATATAAATCGCGGGTTCTGATGGAGTATATTGTTGAAAGCTTTCGGGGAGGGCAGAGGGGTAAAAGAAAATAGCTACTCCGACAATAGTTTCGCCTTCGCAGGCGATTACAGCTTCGCCGTGATTATCAGCGATAAGGACAAAGGTTTTATTGATGGCGTCTTCGGGTAGATAGTTCCAGGGGTTAGAGCCGTGCTTAAAAATAAAATCTTTAAGGAAATCAAATTCTTCTGTAAGGGCTTTTCTATAATTGAGCATGCAGGATCTTGAATCCTTATTTTTTAATAAGAAATTTAAGTCTATTAAAATATGCTAAGTGTTGTATACATAAAAATACATTTGCCATTATTGACGATTAACGAATCATTACGATACTCAGCTTGTTTATGATCCGAAGCTTTAACCTATAGTAGTTAAGGTTGGTTGATCCCAAGTTCCTTTTGCTTTTTCTTTGTTAACCCTAAAGAAACGATACGGTGAGACTCTGCAAGATAATATTTAAGCTCTTCAATCTCACTCTCAGGTATATCGTATTGCTGAATCCACTTCATGCCGCGGGATGCCAAGTAGGGTGCAGGTCTAAAACCTGGTTGGTCTCCTAAAACATCAAAGTTAAGGTCTGAAACTTTAAAAGTGAAGGCAGGTTTGTCAGCTTTTTCCCAGCCTGCAATAGCAAATACTTTCCCGCCGACTTTCCAAACATGGGATTTCCCCCATTGAACGATATAGGTTGTTGCCGACAAGGAGCGACAAAAATCATTGTATTCATCGTAATTCACGCTGATGTATCTCTAACCTCATGTCACCCATAATCAGTTTACTAAAAGAGCCAAACTGGGTTGTCTAATGACCCATAATTTTCAAGGCAATATAAGGGGCAACAATAAAAACTAATGTCGCTATTTTATACATGCTCAAAAAATCAAAATATTTAGAATTCAATGCCTGTTTATCCATATCAAATAGCTTGATATAAATTGAAGATATCGAGCTTTTCGTAAACGTAATAAATAAAGTCGCTAAAATAAGGTAAGCGATATTTATTACTGATGCCCAACCTAGTAGTTCTGTTAATTGTGAAAGTGTAAACATAAATCTATCCTCTTGGTATTGAGTGGCTTCTGGCAGCTGTTTCAATATCTGTTATTACGTAAACAGAGTTCTGCGTTTCAAAGATTCTTTAAGCTATAGATTTGGTACTCCAGAGTATCAAGTTTTATATGAGGAAAAATAGGATAGAGATGTCAAAAGGGCAAGGCAGGAAAGCACTGATATAGTGACTTTTTCTATCCTGTGTTAGGCGACGAATTGCGTGTATAAATTCGCGCCTGACTTTGATTGAAGAGGTTGAAGAGGTTTAATTTTACCGCTAGATGTTATGAGTCTTTCTTTCTATAACGCTTTTCCATGCCATCAAGAAAATTACGCAGCACCTGATCCAGACACGCGCGATAGTTTTTATGTTCAGGGCGTCGAAATAGGGCGCTCAACTCATGCTTACTGATAGTGAACTCATTGAGCTTAAGAATCTCAAGCACATCATCAGCCTGAAGATTTAGGGCAATCTTCAACTTCCGCAGCACACTGTTATTGCTCAAAAAAGTTTCCGGCTCAGGGATTCCGTCTTCTTTGGGGCCTCTATTCTTTATAATCAGGCCGTTGAGGAAACGCGAAAGATGGATATCTTCACAGAGGACAAAGTCAGGCTCGCCTTCGCGGGCCAACCAAGTCGCCAATTCAGGCCTGTTGCCTTCATAACCGCCAAGCTTGAATATCGACAGCATTAAAGGGTCGCTGAAATCAAAGGCATAACGCACACGGCGCAAGATATCGTTATTGTTGATAGCTAGTCTTCCTGTGCAGGTGGATTTTCATTCGGATTAATGGCTTTCGGGGTAATTTCTACATAAAAAGTCATAATGCCTTTTTCAACAAAAGCATCGATACTTTTTGTGAGAGACGACAGATTCACCCCAACAGAGGTCTCTTCAGATTCGCCAAATTTACAGTCGAAGCCCCAGTATTTAGCGCCAGAGGGCAGGCTGTTTTTACGTTCTTTTTTGAGAAACTTTTTGATGTCGTGCTTTACCGAGTCTACAACGCGGGGCACTTTGATTTTAGGGTGCTCTAACTTAAAGGTCTTTTTCATTGGATTCCTGCTGGAATTGGCTGCCACTGTTCGTGGGAGAGTTTCTAATGGCGGGCAGTGTAATGTTTATAGGAGGATTTCACCATCGCTTAACGAAAAGCATAATCGACCCTCAACTATTCAGGGCCGGTTGCTCTGCTCAGGAAAACTACTTAGTGGGAATACCCAACTCGTCCCAAAGCGCATCCACACGCTGCTTAACCGCCTCATCCATCACTATGGGTTCACCCCATTCGCGATCGGTTTCGCCGGGCATTTTGTTGGTGGCATCGAGACCCATTTTTGAACCTAAGCCAGAAACAGGTGAAGCAAAGTCCAAATAGTCGATAGGTGTATTGTCGATTAACACTGTGTCGCGGCTTGGGTCCATTCGGGTGGTAATCGCCCAGATGACATCTTCCCAGTTGCGTACATCGATATCGTCGTCGGTAACAATGACAAACTTGGTATACATAAACTGGCGCAAGAATGACCAGACACCCATCATCACGCGCTTGGCGTGGCCGGGGTACTGCTTCTTCATGCTGACGACGGCCATTCGGTAGGAACAACCTTCCGGTGGCAGATAGAAATCGATAATTTCTGGGAACTGCTTTTGCAGTATCGGTACAAACACTTCATTGAGTGCTACACCGAGTACAGCGGGTTCATCCGGTGGTCGTCCGGTATAGGTGCTGTGATAAATCGGGTCTTTACGGTGGGTGATGCGATCGATGGTCATTACCGGGAAGCTTTCAACTTCGTTGTAATAACCGGTGTGATCGCCAAACGGCCCTTCCTCAGCTTCTTCGCCGGGATGTAAAAATCCTTCAAGAATATATTCCGCGGTAGCCGGCACTTGCAGGTCATTGCCAATACATTGGGCGACCTGAGTCTTTTCACCACGTAAAAGGCCAGCAAAGGCGTACTCGGATAAGGTATCTGGCACTGGTGTCACGGCACCCAGCGTTGTGGCTGGATCGGCTCCCAGAGCAATAGCGACGGGATAGGGCTTGCCGGGGTACTTTTTCTGCCAGTCGCGATAATCCAATGCGCCGCCACGATGGGCTAGCCAGCGCATAATTAATTTATTTTTGGCGATCTTTTGCATACGGTAGATGCCAAGATTTTGGCGCTCTTTTTCCGGTCCGCGGGTAATTGCCAGCGCCCAAGTAACCAGTGGTGCGGCATCGCCGGGCCAGCAGGTTTGTATGGGCAGTTTATCCAGATCGACTTGGTCGCCTTCGAGGATTATTTCTTGGCAGGGGGCTTTTTTGATCTGTTTAACAGGCATATTTAACACCTGTTTAAAGTCGTGACGCTTTTCCCAGAGATCGCGAAGGCCTTTGGGCGGCTCCGGTTCTTTCAGGAAGGCGAGCAATGTGCCGACATCACGCAGGGCGGAGACATTTTCTTGACCCATACCCATAGCGACCCGGTCGGGGGTGCCGAACAGATTGCAGAGTACTGGGGTGTCAAAGCCTTTGGGGTTTTCAAATAGTAGCGCCGGACCTTTGGCGCGCAGGGTGCGATCGCTGATCTCGGTCATTTCAAGGTAGGGATCAACTTCCTGAGTGATGCGCACCAGCTCTCCCCGTTGTTCGAGGAAAGCTATAAAGTCGCGTAGATCAGAATATTTCATAAGCGTTGGTGTTTCATAAGCGTTGGTGTTTCATAGTGCGTTGGCCGTGGTCACTGCTTTGTTGTTTATAATACGCAGTAATCACGACATTGGGTGCACTATTTGCGCTTCATGGCACCAAAGAATTCAGCATTGTTCTTAAAGCCTTTCAGCTTCTCGATCATGAATTCAACAGCGCTAAGGTCTTCCATATCGTGGAGTATCTTGCGCAGAATCCATACGCGCTGCAGTTCCGCTTCGTCCATTAACAGGTCTTCACGACGGGTGCCGGAGCGACGGATATTGATAGCAGGGTAAATGCGCTTTTCTGCGATCTTGCGATCCAGCTGCAGTTCCATATTACCTGTGCCTTTAAATTCTTCGTAGATCACTTCGTCCATCTTCGAACCGGTATCAACCAGCGCGGTGGCGATAATGGTCAGACTGCCGCCGTGCTCGATATTTCGCGCAGCACCAAAGAAACGCTTGGGCTTCTCAAGAGCGTGAGCATCGACACCACCGGTGAGTACTTTACCGGATGAGGGGATTACGGTGTTGTAGGCACGAGCCAATCTGGTGATCGAATCGAGCAGAATAACCACATCTTTTTTGTGTTCTACCAGGCGCTTGGCTTTTTCGATAACCATCTCGGCAACTTGCACGTGGCGAGTTGGTGGTTCATCAAAGGTCGAGGCGATAACTTCGCCGCGAACCGTGCGCTGCATTTCGGTTACTTCTTCCGGACGCTCATCAATCAACAGAACAATAATATGGCACTCGGGATTATTGCGAATAATCGATTGCGCAATATTCTGCATCATAATGGTTTTACCGGCTTTAGGCGGCGCAACAATCAAGCCGCGCTGGCCTTTACCTATCGGTGAAACCAGGTCGATAATTCGTCCAGTGAGATCTTCAGTAGAGCCATTTCCCGATTCGAGACCGAGGCGCTGGTCTGGGAAGAGGGGTGTCAGGTTTTCAAAGAGAATTTTGTTGCGGGCATTTTCCGGGGCATCGTAGTTGATCTGGTCAACTTTGAGCATAGCAAAATAACGCTCACCATCTTTGGGAGGTCTTATTTTGCCGGAGATGCCATCGCCAGTGCGCAGATTAAAGCGTCTGATTTGGCTGGGTGATACATAAATATCGTCCGGGCCGGCTAAATAGGAGGCACCAGCCGAGCGCAAGAAACCAAAGCCATCAGGGAGTATTTCTAAAACCCCGTCACCATAAATATCTTCGCCGCTTTTCGCGTGCTTTTTCAGCAGTGCAAAGATAATGTCTTGTTTTCTAGAGCGAGCTAAATTTTCGAGTCCTGCAGACTCAGTCATTTCAAGGAGTTCGCCAATCGGTTTTTGTTTTAATTCTGATAGATTCATAGGAGGGGGTTTTTTAGGTTTGGAATAGGGGTTTGGCTTTATGCCAGTGTTTTAACGTTGTTCGTAAATTTGGGCTTGGGTGGCTCGTTAGTCGTCTAAAAACGCCTGTGTAAAACTAGAAATGTTGCGATAAAAGGGTTTGAAGATAGTGTTTGAGGGAGCCTACGTGGAATAAAAAAGCATTCGGATTTGGTGAAGTATAGCGTGCATTAACCAAAGAGCAAGAAAATTTTTGCGGCCCGAGGGCCGCAACTACTGCATTTACCTTAAGTTTTCCCCAAAATTTAAAAAGGCTTAAGGGAAATACTTATAAAAGGCTGTCGACAAATTCGACCAGCTGAGCTTTGGAAAGGGCGCCAACTTTAGTGGCTTCAACGCTACCGTTTTTAAATACCAGCAGGGTTGGTATACCGCGAACATTGAATTTTGCCGCTGTTTCCGGATTGCTATCGACATCGACTTTACAGATTTTGATACGGCCGGCGTATTCATCGGCAAGTTCATCCAGAAGTGGAGCAATCATTTTACAGGGACCGCACCAAGCTGCCCAAAAGTCTACCAGTGCAGGGACATCTGACTGTAGTACATCGCTTTCAAAGCTTGTGTCTGTGGTGTGAACGATAGCGTCGCTCATAAGCTGGTCTCCGTGTTGATTAGTTTTATTGTAAGAAGGTCTTTTGTGGACTCATGTTACCATTCACTGCACCTGAGTCTCAATGCAAAATAGATGATCTTTTCATCTTAATACTAACTACAAAAAAGACGCGAAGTTGGATCACTAAAAAGTGGAACCTTTGCCGTTATAGCGGTTCTGCATAGCAGCTCTATATAGGGCGCTCTTAATCGCCTGGTCTGCAATGGTGAATTTCTTAAGGGGAAAATACATTGAATAAAAAAATCGCACTGTTACTGGCAATTGGTTGTCTACTCTGGGCCTATGTTGCGCTGGATGGCCAGCGTTACCTGTCGGTAGACTTCTTTCGTGATTTTTACCAACAGCAGCCACTGCTGACGGCGGCCATCTATTTTGCGGTCTATGTGGTTGCCACGGCGCTGTCGATTCCCGGCGCGGCCCTGCTGACCATTATTGGTGGCATGGTATTTGGGCTGTGGACAGGAACATTGCTGGTGTCATTTGCCAGCTCAGTCGGCGCTACGTTGGCTTTTCTGGTGTCACGGTTTTTACTGCGCGACTGGGTTCAGGAAAAATTCTCTAGTCATCTTGGCACTATCAATGAAGGAGTCGCGAAACAGGGCGGATTTTATCTGTTTAGTCTGCGCCTTATTCCGCTCTTCCCGTTTTGGATGATTAATCTGGTGATGGGGTTAACGCCAATTAAAACCACCACTTTTTACTGGGTCAGTCAGCTGGGGATGCTTGCCGGGACTCTGGTGTATGTTAATGCCGGCGCCTCACTTAGCAATATCGAAGAGTTCTCCGCTAGTGGGATACTCTCTCCCGGGGTGATTTTCTCCTTTGTATTGCTGGCGATCTTTCCGTTTATTGCCCGCGGGTTTATGCGCAGCCTTGAGCAGCGCAAGCTCTATCGGGGCTATAAAAAGCCGAAGAAATTCGACACTAATCTGATTGTTATTGGCGCGGGCAGTGGCGGATTGGTCAGCGCCTATATTGCGGCGACCCTTAAGGCCAAGGTCACATTGATTGAAAAAGCGCAGATGGGTGGTGACTGTTTAAATACTGGCTGTGTGCCGAGCAAGGCATTAATCCGTGCCGCCAAATCGATGGCGGAGATTAAAAAGGCCGCTGAGCTAGGCATTAATGTGGCGGCCCCTGAAGTGGATTTTCCCAAGGTGATGGGTCGCGTTCAGGAGGTGATTAAAACCATTGAGCCCCATGATTCGGTAGAGCGCTATACCAATCTCGGTGTCGACTGTGTCTCTGGTAATGCCCGAGTTATCTCACCCTGGGTGGTTGAGGTTGATGGGCGCGAAATCAGTGCCGAAAAAATTATTATCGCAACGGGTGCAAGACCGATAGTGCCGCCGATTCCCGGGCTAGATAAGGTTGAGCCTCTCACCTCAGAAAACCTCTGGCAGCTGGATACATTGCCTAAACGCCTGCTGATTGTCGGCGGCGGCGCGATTGGCTGTGAACTGGCGCAGGCATTTCAGCGTCTGGGGGCGCAGGTGACACTGGTTGAGATGCAGTCGCAATTACTACCCAGAGATGATCAGCATGTGGCCAGTTTTATGGCTGACTGTTTACGTGCCGATGGGGTGCAGGTTTTGACTGGTTACGCCGCTAAACAGTTTTCTCGCCACGCAGATTACAGCTCGGTTTCGCTATCCTCTGAGGGTGCCGAGGACATTGAAATAGACTTTGATCGGGTTCTGGTTGCTATCGGTCGCGCGGCAAATACCCGCGGCTTTGGTCTGGAGGATTTAGGTATTCCACTCCAAGCCAATGGCACGATTGCCACCGATGAGTATCTGCGCACCTGTTATCCAAATATTCTTGCCTGCGGTGATGTGGTTGGTCCCTATCAGTTAACCCATGCGGCCAGTCATCAGGCTTGGTATGCCGTGGTTAATGGGTTGCTCGGCAGATTTAAAAAATTCCGCGTCGATTATCGGGTGATTCCACAGGTGATCTTTACCGATCCGCAAATAGCGCGAGTGGGTCTTAATGAGCGCGAGGCGGCGGCGCAAAATATTGCCGTGGAGGTGACCCAGTATGATCTTTCAGATTTGGATCGCGCTATTGCGGACAATGATGCCAAGGGTTTTGTGAAGGTGCTTAATGCGCCGGGCAGTGACCGTATTCTGGGCGCGACTATTGTTGGCCCTCAGGCGGGAGAACTGATCAGTGAGTTTGTTATCGCCATGAAAAATGGCATGGGCCTGAATAAGATGCTCAGTACTATTTATAGCTATCCAACCCTGAGCGAAGCCAATCGCTTTGTCGCGGGGGAGTGGAAGCGCAAGCATGTGCCAGAAAAGTTGCTGGGGATATTAAAGCGTTATTTGCACCGCAATCTGCACAAAAAAGACTAAGCTTTAAGCGGCTTTTGGCCGCTTACTTTTCACCGCTGTGGAATTCCGCCACAGCTTCATGGCCGATGACAGACTGCGGGTCGATATGGATAATAATTTCCGATCCGGGGAAGGCGCTGAGAATATTGTCCTCCACCTCATCAGAAATTTTATGGGCTGCCAGCAGACTTAGATCATCATCCAACTCTAAATGCAGTTGAATAAAGGTCATAGTGCCCGAGTGGCGCGAGCGCAGATCATGAAGCCCTCTGGCGCTTGGATGCTGCAGGACTAAGGCTTTGATTTTTTCGCGGTCCTCATCGGGCAGTTCGCGATCCATCAGATGATCGTAAGATGTAATAATGATCTCGCGGGCGCTGTAAAGAATGTAAATACCAATCGCCGCCGCAAACAAGCCGTCAAATCCATCCCAGCCAATTGAGGCCATCAGCAGTGCAACAATAACACTGCTATTAACCATCAAGTCAGTGCGATAGTGCAGGGCATCTGCGCGGATAGCGGTGGAGTTTGTTTTGCGAATCACATGCTGTTGAAAGCCCAGCAACAGCAGGGTTGCAACAATTGAGATAACCATCACTATTATGCCCAGCTCGATAGATTCAATCTGGGTCGGATTCATTATTCGCCGACCGGCTTCCACCAATAAAAATCCGGCAGAGCCAGCAATAAATAGCGATTGGCTAAGGCCGGCCAGAGCCTCTGCCTTGCCGTGACCAAAGCGGTGCTCTTTGTCAGCCGGCGTTAGAGCATGGCGTACAGCAACTAAATTGATAATCGACGCCAGGGCATCGAGCATTGAGTCAATCAGCGTAGCCAACAGGCTTACCGAGTCTGACGCGCCCCAGGCAATCAGCTTGGCGCCGATTAGAAAAATTGCTACGGAGGTCGATGCATAGGTAGCCAGACGTAATAGTCTCGCGGTTTCCTGTTGGCTGAGGTGGCCTGTGCTGGCAGCTGGGTTAGTCATGGCTCTAATTCGTCGGGGTTAGAAGCTATGGATTCTAACAAAATAATCGTAGCAGAGTTAGCCTACGAGAAACCCTGTAACAGGCTGTTTAGAAATTGGTAGCCCAGGGGTGTGGCACGAAACTGCTGGCTATCAACTTCCAGTAGCCCCTGAGATTGCAGCTTTTTCACCTGCTGTTCAATCGCTGAGTCGGGCAGGCCGGTTCGGGCGGTGAAGTAGTGGGTTGGAACACCTTCGCGAAGACGCAGACCATTCATCATAAACTCCATCGCCAGATCTTCATTGGGGATCGGTTTCTGCTGCGCCAGCGTTGCCAGCTCTCGGGACAGGTAGTTGTCTGGCTGGCGAGTTTTAGTGCTGCGAATAATCTGTTGCTGTTCTGGCAGGGTGATCTTGCCGTGAGCGCCGGCGCCGATGCCGAGATAGTCGCCAAACTGCCAGTAATTAATATTGTGCTGAGAGCGCTGGCCGGGCTGGGCAAAGGCCGAGACTTCATACTGTGCATAGCCATGGCTCTGCAATAAACCCATCCCCGCCAGTTGGATATCAGCAAGGATGTCATCTTCCGGCAGCTGAGGTGGGCGCGAATAAAATTCCGTATTGGGTTCGATAGTTAGCTGGTACCAGGAGATATGGTTGGCGCCCAGATCTATCGCCTGCTGGATATCGGCACTGGCCTCGGCGAGGCTCTGCCCGGACAGGCCATGCATTAAATCGATATTAAAGTTTTCAAAGCCCGCTGTTCGGGCAGTATCGATGGCTGAGAGCGCCTGATTGCCGCTGTGAATTCTGCCGAGTTTGGCAAGGTGGCCATCATTAAAGCTCTGAATCCCAATCGACAGTCGGTTAATTCCGGCGCTGCGAAAGCCGGAAAACTTTTCCTGCTCAAAGGTGCCGGGGTTGGCTTCAAGGGTAATTTCAATATCCTTCCTAAAGCCGATAATTCTTTCCGCAGCAGAGACAATTTCCCCAATGCCAGCGGCAGAGAAAAGGCTGGGAGTGCCGCCACCAAAAAATATTGAGCTCAGTTTGCGGCCCTGTGCCCATTGTTGGTCCTGCTGTAAATCGGCAATAAGTCGCTGAACATAGGCCTGTTCGGGAATTTCCGGGCCTGCGGTATGGGAATTAAAATCGCAGTAGGGACATTTGCGCACGCACCAAGGGATATGCACATAGAGTGACAGGGGCGGCAGCGACGTATCCAATGGCAGTGGGCGGTTTGTCATTGCCGGACTAGATGCTTTGGCGAAGCTGTTCTAGCAACTGCGCTGTCGCTTTACCGCGGTGACTAATACGGTTCTTGTGCACCTTGTCCATCTCGGCGGCGCGGCAATCGAAATCTGTCAGATAAAACAGCGGGTCGTAACCAAAGCCTTCGGTGCCACGAGGCTCAAAGGCGATATGGCCCTCCCAGCTGCCCTGACAGATAATCGGTGTCGGGTCTTTGGCGTGGCGCATATAGACAATAACGCACTGGTAGCGAGCACTGCGTTTTTCCAGCGGGCTGTCGCCGAGAGCTTCGAGAAGCTTTTGGTTATTGGTGGTATCTGTTGCTTGTTCGCCGGCATAGCGCGCTGAGTAAATGCCCGGTTGGCCGTCGAGAAAATCGACTTCAAGACCGGAATCATCGGCAATGGCCGGTTTTCCCGAGAGCAGCGCGGCGTTTCTGGCTTTGAGTATGGCGTTTTCAACAAAGCACAGACCGGTCTCTTCGACATCGGGAATGGACAGTGTTTGCTGGGGAATAATAACCACCCCCAAATCTGCCAGCATATCCTGTAATTCTTTTATCTTTCCGGCATTGCTGCTGGCTAATACAACGTCCAAAGTACAATCCTTAGCTTTTCTGCAAAGCTTTTTATTCGTGAAACATTTTATTCGTGAAACATTCTAGTCGTGATACATCTTTTTCTGAAATTTCAGTTGATAGGCGGGCACACCTGGATTGGTTTGCACTGAAATTTTAAAGGTTAAAAAATCTTCGTTTTCAAATTCGAAGGGTGCCAGATAATAGATGGTGTCCTGCTCGCGCACTTCAAAAAATTCTAGCTTCTGACCCATCTGGAAAATATTGTATACGTTGCCTGTAATGACGGCCGGTTCGCCGCTGCCGGCTTTTAAAACCACGGCGATATTAACTAGCCCTTTATCTTTACCGCGAACAATTTGGTTGGCGACGGCAATATCCGGATCGATAAATGTGCTGTTAAAAGCACTGAAGAAGATCTGGTGGTCGCCGTGCCGTTTGACGTTGTGCTGATCTGCCTGGGCAGTCAGGCTTAGTGCCAGTGAGAATAGGATAATTAAATATTTCATGGTCTGTTCCTCCTTAGTG
>Ga0209304_1000018_pt1 | contig 114764 bp, 112 predicted proteins | sample COGITO_mtgs_1004_4_FD_184789 | JGI IMG/M metagenome (GOLD analysis project Ga0209304, IMG submission 184789) | Pelagic marine microbial communities from North Sea - COGITO_mtgs_100423 (SPAdes) (version 2) | ecosystem: Environmental > Aquatic > Marine > Epipelagic ...
GCTAGCTTATCAAACCACCTACGCGCGCTTTACGCCCAGTAATTCCGATTAACGCTCGCACCCTCCGTATTACCGCGGCTGCTGGCACGGAGTTTGCCGGTGCTTCTTCTGTAGGTAACGTCAGGGTATGCAGCTATTAACTACATACTTTTCCTCCCTACTGAAAGTGCTTTACAACCCTAGAGCCTTCTTCACACACGCGGCATGGCTGCATCAGGCTTTCGCCCATTGTGCAATATTCCCCACTGCTGCCTCCCGTAGGAGTCTGGGCCGTGTCTCAGTCCCAGTGTGGCTGATCATCCTCTCAGACCAGCTACGGATCGTCGCCTTGGTAAGCCATTACCCTACCAACTAGCTAATCCGACTTGGGCTCATCTAATAGCGCAAGGCCCGAAGGTCCCCTGCTTTCTCCCGTAGGACGTACGCGGTATTAGCGTGCGTTTCCACACGTTATCCCCCACTACTAGGTAGATTCCCAAGCATTACTCACCCGTCCGCCGCTCTACTCACACCGAAGTGTTTTCGCGCTCGACTTGCATGTGTTAGGCCTGCCGCCAGCGTTCAATCTGAGCCATGATCAAACTCTTCAGTTTAATCTTTAACCTCACCGTTAGGAGAGGGAATGGTTACGCAAAACTTGCTTTACCATTCAAAATCTCAGTTTCATATTTTCGTGCTTGCCACACTAACAAGTTAGTATGACGAGTACTTACTATGATATTTAATAATCCAATATCAACTAGCAAGTGCCCACACTCATTGCTTGATTATATTTTTAAAGAACATTCGCTCCTCAGAGCGGGACGCGTATTCTATAGATCGCAGCCCCTTTGTCAACAGTGGAGAGTGAATTAAATAACTTATTTTCACTCTCTAATTTTGACGTTTATTTCGTGCCTCAACATTGCTGTTGGGAGCGCGCATTCTAGCGTCAAAAATACTCCTGTCAACTACTAAGTGAAATTAACTAAACTTGCTGTTTTCACCCGCTATTGCTGACCATTTCGTGTCAGCTCACCTTTGCAGGAGCGCGCATTCTACAGATAGGCGGTGCCCTGTCAACTACTAATTGGCGTTTATTTAAATAGAGGGTAAAAAGAGCGGAAATAAAGGCTTTTAGACCGGTATTGCAGAGCCCTTAACCGCGCTCGAAGATGTGGTATTTCTTTTTACCTAAACGAACCAGAAAGAAACGACCATATAAAGACTGCTCGGAGGCAAAAATAAATGCTGTATTCATATTATCTTGGGCACCTTTAGACTGCCCATTGACAAAAACAGAATCCCTAGCCAGGGCATCTTTTACTTCACGCCCGGCTTTCGCCATCCCAGATTCAGTTAATAACTGAGTGAGAGGGATATCCTGCAAGCCTTTATCGTCTATTAGTAGAGAAGAAGGTAACCCATCTTGTCGGAGCTGCTGGAAATCCTGTTCAGATAATGTATTAGGATCGCCACTAAAGAGCGCCTCGGTAATGCGGAGTGCTCCATTAAGGCCCTCTTCGCCATGGACTAGCTTAGTTGCCTCTCTTGCAAGAATAGCCTGAGCTTTGGGGCGGCCTTCCGCCGAGGCATCAGCTGCCTCTATAGCGGCGACCTCCTCAAGAGAGAGAAAGGTGAAGTAATGCAGAAATTTGTACACATCCGCATCGGCCACATTGAGCCAAAACTGATAAAAGCTATAAGGAGAGGTCTTGCTGGCATCGAGCCACACGGCTCCAGCCTCGGTTTTACCGAACTTAGTGCCGTCCGCCTTGGTAATAAGCGGAACAGTGAGCGCAAAACACTGTGATTTATTCTGCCTGCGACTGAGATCGATGCCGCTGATAATATTGCCCCACTGATCACTACCCCCCACCTGCAAGGTACAATCATGCCGCCGATTGAGCTCAGCGAAGTCCAAGCTCTGCAATAGAGAGTAGGAGAACTCAGTAAACGAGATACCTGACCCCTCTCTATCTATACGTTGCTTTACTGACTCTTTAGCAATCATATTATTAACAGAGAAGTGCTTACCCACATCACGAAGAAAATCTAGTGCGCTCATCTGCGCAGTCCAATCCAGATTATTGGCAACAAGGGCCGAATTGTCCCCGCAATCGAAATCGATAAACTGACTAACCTGCCCCTTAATCTTGTCCGCCCAACCCGCAATGACATCTGGCGTATTAAGCTTGCGCTCATCAGCCTTAAAGCTGGGATCGCCAATCATGCCAGTCGCACCTCCAACTAGCGCTATAGGTGTGTGGCCAGCCTCCTGGAAACGTTTTAACACTAATAGTGGCACTAGGTGACCCAGGTGCAAACTATCCGCCGTGGGGTCAAAGCCGCAATAGAGCGTGCGCGGCTGATCAAGATGCTCTGCTAACTCACTGTCACCAGAGATCTGGGCAATAAGCCCCCGCTGACGCAATTGTTCAATTAACTGACTGCCACTTTGATTCATATTTACTGTGTTCGCTGGATGGTTACAAGTTCGCCAACTCTACAGAATGGGACGCCAAATACAAGAATTTCTAATCTTCGCTTACCTATAATAAATGTGGTGCAATAGTCGGATCTCGAGGCTTGTTATTAAAAAGCATGAGGTTATCGTTGTAACTTATTAATTAAGCAGGCTAAAATTGCCTCAAGCTCAATTAGTTGGTGTTTTAGTACAATGAAATCAATGCAGAAATTAGGCCGTTTTTTGCTTTCAATGGCACGGGAGTTTCCTCGGAGACATCTTATGCTCGCTGCCGCCGCGACCGGCTGCCTGCTCGCACTACTTATGTACCCCGATAGCAATGCCGACAGCAAGCGTCAAACCAGCGAATCCATCCCCATCATTGTTGGCGATGCAATCCCCGAAGCCGCAATAACAACCCCGCAGGATTTCGACTTATTCTGGAAAGAACAGACTGTGGCAAGTGGCGACAGCCTGTCATTGATCTTTCAGCGCGCCAACCTTAGCGCCAAAGAGGTCTATCGAGTGTCTTCCGCGAAAGACGGCAAGGCACTGCGCAATCTGTATCCTGGGGAGAAATTTCGCTTTGGTATAGACAGTAAGGGCGAGCTCGTTGAGCTGCACTATATTAAGTCGGCTCTTGAAAGCCTAATCTTCACCCATGATAACGGCAGCTATAGCGCAGAACAGCGCCTACGCGAACCAGATGTATTAATGAGCTACAGAGAGGGCGTTATTGCCGACTCACTGTATTTGTCGGCTAAGAAAGCCAAGCTACCTGACAAACTTATTATGGAGCTGGCCAACATCTTTGGCTGGGACATCGACTTTGTGTTTGATATTCGCCCAGGGGATTCCTTTTCTCTGCTATTTGAAGACCGATATATAGAGGGTGAGAAACTTTCGCCGGGTAATATTATTGCAGCTTCATTTACCAACCGCGGTAAGACCTTCAATGCCGTGCGCTACAAGAACAGCAAAGGGTTTAGCAACTACTACACCCCAACTGGGCTGAGTATGCGTAAAACCTTTTTACGTACACCTCTGGATATTTTTCGTATTAGCTCGGGCTTCAATCTCAAGCGCAAGCATCCGATCCACAAAAAGATTAAGGCCCACCGCGGCGTTGACTATGCAGCCCCCAGAGGCACACCAGTCTACGCAGCCGGCGATGGCAAGGTAACAGCCACTGGCTACAGCAAAGCCAATGGTAACTACGTGTTTATTCAACACGGCCAGACCTATGTGACCAAATACTTACACCTCAATAATAAGAAGGTCCGCAAAGGGCAGGTCGTTCGACAACGACAGCTTATTGGTACGGTCGGTTCGACAGGCTATGCCACAGGGCCTCATCTACATTATGAATTTCTGGTTAATGGCGTTCACCGTAATCCGCGAACCGTTAAGCTACCTCAGGCCCGACCTATAGCCAAAGCTGAGAAACAGGCCTTCGCTAGAAGTACAGGTCCAGTGCTTGCCGAACTTTCGGAATATCAGGAAGCCACTCAGCTAGCTTCTGCACAGAGCGATAGCGCCAGTGCCAACTAGCTCAGCGCCGGCAAATGGGGCTAATATTTATATCGGGTTAATGTCGGGTACTAGTATTGATAGTGTTGACGCAGCAGCCGTTGAGTTTATTGATGGCAGGCTCCACCTTATTGGCAGTCATAGCCACCCCATCTCTGATCAACTGCGGCAAGATATTTTAAATCTCTGCCAACCCGGAATAGATAACGTACAGCTCTACGCTGAAACTGACCGTGCCCTCGGCGAGCTTTTTGCCGATGCAGCCCTAGCGGTAATGCACAAACTAGACCTAAGCTCCGAAAAAATACTAGCCATCGGGTCCCACGGACAAACCATTCGTCATGTTCCGCCCAGCGGCACAGATCACGGTTTCAGCCAGCAGATCGGCGACGCCAACATTATTGCCGCCCGCACCGGATGTCCGGTTGTCGCTGATTTCAGGCGCAAAGATATAGCCCTGGGTGGCCATGGCGCACCTCTGGTGCCAGCGTTTCATCGCCAACTTTTCTTCAATCCACTAAAGAATAGAGTCATCGCTAACATAGGCGGCATTGCCAATATTACCATCCTGAAAGCCAATGGCGATTGCAGTGGATTTGATACAGGACCCGGTAATATGTTGCTGGACGCCTGGTGCAAAAAGCATAACGGCAAGGCATATGATGACAATGGCCAATGGAGCGCCAGCGGAACGGCTAATAACGCCCTTTTGACGCAACTCAAATCTCATCCGTTTTTTGCTCTCCCCGCACCCAAAAGTACCGGGAGAGAAGACTTTAATCTGCTCTGGCTAGAGCAGCAGCTAGGTGGATTTAATCTACCTCCAGAGGATATTCAGGCGACATTAGTATTGTTTACAGCGCATACGCTTGCTGCTTGCATTAACAATATCGACAGCGCTATTGATGAGATTTTTGTCTGTGGTGGCGGCGCATTTAATGGCCAGCTTATGGCGCAACTAAAAAGTATCCTAGCGGATAGCGAGTTAAATTCTACGGCTCAATTAGAGCTAGACCCTAATTGGGTAGAGGCCTGCGCCTTTGCTTGGCTGGCGAAACAGCGAATGGAAAGTAAAACCGGCAATTTACCCGCAGTAACGGGTGCGCAGAGAGAAACAATTTTAGGTGGGGTTTATCTACCCTAAGAGCCGACAGTCATTAGAAGTAACTATATTCTTCATCTTCAATTAAACGCGTTAACTCATCAGGCCCAAACGGCACCGTACTGACAAATGGCAGCAAATTCTCGCCGTCCAAACCCGCTTTGATATAGCTGAATTGACAGACTTTTACATCGATTACTTTCAACGCCGTTAATTTGGCGGCGAGGTCGACGACTTTTTGATTTTTTTGATAGTTCTCTTTGAAAAAAATCGACACCGGTGGACCAAAGATAACGAAGGCTACCGGAGGATGACTAAGGTTGAGGCCTTCTTGTTGGTAGTAGGCCTCAGCTCGTTCTAGCGCACCAAGGAGTTGATCCGCCTGTTCAAAATCTACTCGAGCTACTAAGCCAGCTGCCTCAGTTTCTAAAACCTCGGCAGCTGTAGGCACGATCTCCAACTCTAGGGAGTAGGATAGCACTGAGAAGGATAGCGCTGAGAATGACAGCAGTAACAGGAAGAAAATCTTTTTCATGATCGAACGTCCTTTTTAAATCGAGAAAGAAGCGCCACAGCCGCAAGTCGTTGATGCATTGGGATTGGTGATTATAAATCTAGAGCCCATAAGACCCTCTTCATAGTCGACAGTAGATCCTGCGAGATATTGAAAGCTCAGAGAATCAATTAGCACGGTCACACCCTCTCGCGACACAGGCGTGTCGTCTTCGGCCATAAGGTCTTCAAAGGAAAATCCATATTGGAAACCCGAGCAGCCACCCCCGGTGACATAGACACGAAGTTTTAGCTCGTCGTTATCTTCCTCGGTTTTAAGGCTCTGTACTTTGGCAACCGCGCGATCAGTCACTTCCAGCGCGGTGGGTGTAAATGTTTGAATTCCTGACATATTATCTCCATGTCCTGCAACGAATTACGATTGCTTCTCAGCCTTCTTGGCCGATTCAGAAGAGTCTTCAGCACGACCCTCTTTAGGAAAAGCCGTTACATTGGTTTGCGGTTGCTCATGTACAAAGCTGCCCACCACCTCTGCGCCTTTCTCAATTTCAATCAAATTATAATGCACATTGCCTTCGACAACGGCTTGGGATGCCAGTTTAGCCTGTTTGCTCGCATAAATGTCACCAGTAACATGACCATTAATCAATACGGTCGCAACCCAGACATCACCCTTAACAGAGCCGCCCTTTAAAATTCTAATTCGAGCATCATCATCTTCGGACAGAATATTGCCCGTAATAGAGCCCTCTACTTCTAGGCTGCCTTTGAAATTCAAATCCCCTTCAAGTTCAGTCCCCTCGGCAATCAACGTGGTTGACCCCAATGAGAATGGACTGTGGCTATCACCACTTTTTATACCAAACATTTTTTACCCCTCAATTTTCCAATCAAATTTCTGATCAGATTGTGCCTCTTTCATCCAAGTGTATCTCAACGTAATTCTTACCTGCTCAGGCTCAAAGCCTTCAGGCAGCTGTATAATTCCCTGATTAATCGAGAAGTATTTAAACTCAAGTTTAATCGGTAAATTTTTGACCTGATCATCCAGCGCATCAACACTCAGACTAACCGCTTCACCATCCTGCATGCCAAGTATCCACATATCGGAGTAGACACTCAGGGTTTGCATTTTTACTGTTTTCTGGCGTGCGACCCAACGATACTTAAACCGTCCGTCATCCATTGCCACCAGATTCAAGTCACTCACAGACAACCCTTTAGGCTGGTTGTTGTCCTGCAATAGGTCTTGATAGAGCTTCAACTCTTCGCCACGCCGATAGATCTGGCGCTGCAATACAATCATTTCTTGCCGGGTATTCTCCAGCGCAACAGCATCTACTTCCGCACTAAGCTTGATAAGGCCCAGATTGCGATTACTCTCTAATACCTGCGATTCAAGGTCTACTGTTCTGGTTTCCAGCTGCACTTTCTCGATCATTTCCCTATCGAAGACTTTGCTGCCCCAGTACCGCCCTAAAAACAGCGCCGCAATAATAATAACCAGAATTGCTCCCAGCACCCAGTACGCCTGTCCTGGCCTGTAGGTAATAACAATCGGCTTGCGCTCTTCCATCAGGGCATTAATCCTGGCAGTTGCAGACCGGCCATCTCGGGCAGATCAAACATAAGATTCATGCACTGTATGGCCTGGCCTGAAGCGCCCTTGGTGAGGTTATCCTCAACCACTAGCACCACGACTTTTTTACCACCGCCTGGGCGATGCACCGCAATGCGACAAAAATTGGAACCGCGCACAGTGCGGGTTTCAGGATGACTGCCCGCGGGCAATACATCAACAAAGGGCTCATCGGCATAACGCTGTTCAAACAACGCCTGCACATCAACCTCTGTATCTATTAAGTTGGTATAGATAGTGGAATGAATTCCTCTATTTATCGGGAGCAAATGAGGCACAAACGTGAGGCTTACCGCGGTTCCCGCAATATCTGTCAGGCCCTGTTCAATCTCTGGTAAATGCCTGTGGCCCGATGCCCCATAGGCCTTAAAGCTGTCACTTACCTCTGACAGTAAATTGGCCACACTGGCCTGCCTGCCTGCGCCACTGACCCCAGAGGCTGAATTGGCAATCAGGTCATTCACATCAATACAGCCCGCTTCCAACAATGGCATCAAACCAAGCTGGACGCTGGTTGGGTAGCAACCTGGGCAAGCCACTAAATCGGCTGCTGCAATTGCCTCGCGATTGAACTCGGGGAGGCCATACACCGCCTTGGCCACTAATTCTGGCGCGGCATGACTCTGGCCATACCACTGCTCCCAAAGCGCAATATCTCTAATTCGAAAATCGGCGGATAGATCAATTACTTTAGCGCCTGAAGCAAGAATCGCCGGAACCGTACTCTGGGCGACACCATGAGGCGTCGCAAAAAACACCACATCGCACTGGCCAAGCTGATCCATATCGGGCTCAGAAAAAGGTAGGTCGACGATGCCTCTAAGGTTGGGGTACAGCTGTGAAACGGGAATGCCCTTTTCGCTGCGAGAGGTAATAGTCACCAGATCAGCATTGGGATGCCCAGCCAACAGTCGCAGAAGTTCTGCCCCTGTGTAGCCTGTTCCGCCTACTATGCCAATTTTAATCACCTGTGCCTCCCTTTTGAATATCCAGATACGTTTAAGGCGCTTATAATACCCGAAACTATTACAGCCAGATACGCTATCCACAACAGTATCGGTACTTCCAAGGGTTAAACGAGGCATTAAATGTATAAATGGGTTCTAGCCTTTCATGTTATTTCAGTCATCTGCTGGTTTGCGGCGTTATTCTATCTGCCAAGACTATTTGTCTACCACGCCATGTCTGAAGATCACATCAGTATCGAGCGATTTAAAGTGATGCAGCGCAAACTGTATCGCGGCATTGCCAACCCCTCAATGATTGCCACAGTCGTGCTTGGTGTATGGCTGGTCTCTATGGCGCCAGAAGCTTATCTGCCGCAGACATGGTTTCAGATTAAAGCAGCATTAGTAGTAGCATTGATTGGCTATCACTATCTGTGTCTTGGCCATATGAAGAAACTCGCCAACGACACCAGCGACAAATCCCATGTTTACTTTCGACTATTCAATGAGGTGCCAGTGGTATTCCTGGTGGCAATTGTCATATTGGTTATTGTTCAGCCCTTTTAATCCGGCCACAAACAGCCCCCGTATCTTTGGTCCAATAGAGCATTAGCTTTATCGACCAGCAACACTTAATCAGGACATTTTAATGACAGATTCAAACCTTCGCTCTCAAGAACTTTTTAAGGCCGCGCAGAAACATATTCCCGGAGGCGTTAACTCCCCCGTCCGTGCCTTTGGCGCAGTGGGCGGCACGCCGCTATTTTTTGACCGTGCCAGCGGGCCCTATATGTTTGATGCGGATGGCAAACGTTACATCGACTACGTGCTTTCATGGGGGCCAATGCTGCTTGGTCATGGCCACAAAGATGTATTAGACGCTATTCGCACTCAGCTAGAAAAAGCCATGACCTTTGGTACGCCCACAGAGCTCGAGATTCAGCTGGCTGACAAGATTTGCTCTATTGTCCCTGGCATGGAGATGATCCGCATGGTCAACTCCGGCACCGAAGCGACCATGAGCGCAATCCGTCTTGCCCGTGGCTATACCGGACGAGATAAAATCATCAAGTTTGAAGGCTGCTACCACGGCCATTCTGACTCACTGTTGGTTAAAGCAGGATCTGGCGCCCTAACACTTGGCGTGCCCAGCTCGCCTGGTGTCCCTAAATGTCTGGCGGACCATACAGTAACGCTTTCATACAACGACATCGATCAGGTGAAACAGGCCTTTGCTGAAATTGGCGATCAGGTCGCCTGTGTCATTGTTGAGCCAGTGGTTGGCAACATGAACTGCGTACCACCGATTCCAGGATTTTTAGAAGCCCTGCGGGAATGCTGTACAGCCAGCGGTGCGCTATTAATTATCGATGAGGTTATGACTGGCTTTCGCATCAGCCAGCAGGGTGCCATTGGTTACTACGGCATTGATGCCGACCTTATTTGTTTGGGCAAAGTTATTGGCGGTGGTATGCCGGTGGGTGCCTTTGGTGGCAAGCGGGAAATTATGGAGCATATTGCACCACTTGGGCCTGTCTATCAGGCGGGCACATTGTCGGGTAATCCCGTCGCCATGGCCTCAGGCCTGGCCACCCTCAACTTAATTTCACAGCCGGGCTTCCTCGAACCGGTCTCTGCGCGCACCACCAGGTTGGTTGAAGGACTCTGTGAACGTGCCGCTGCCGCTGGCATACCATTAACCAGCAATCACGTGGGCACCATGTGGGGAATCTTTTTTAGTGAAGAAGAAAAAATCATTAACTACTCACAGGTAATGAAGTGCGACACCGAACGCTTTGGTAAATTTTTCCATGGCATGTTGAAAGAGGGTGTGTATTTGGCACCGGCTTCTTTTGAAGCTGGGTTTATGTCCGCAGCTCATAGCGACCAAGATATTCAGGATACGCTGGATGCTGCAGAGCGGGTTTTTGCAATACTATAATCCTGAGCAGTTGAGGCTGAGCTATTAAGCCAGCCTCATAAATTGTAGAATCACCCACTGGCAGACACTTTAAATCGGAATACCTATGAGCTTTTCAACAAGTCGGGCGCCCTACCCCTATACCCGCATGCGCCGCAACCGCGCCACCCCTTTTTCTCGTCGCCTAACGAGAGAAAATGCGCTGTCTGTCAACGACCTTATCCTGCCGCTATTTGTGATCGAAGGAACAGGACAGTCCGAAGCTGTGGCATCAATGCCCGGCGTTAATCGTCTGTCCATCGATCTACTAGTCGAAGAGGCCATTGAAATAGCCGCCCTCGGTATTCCCGCCATTGCACTTTTCCCTGTGGTCCCCGAGGAGAAGAAATCCTTACTGGCAGAAGAAGCCTACAACCCTGAAGGATTGGCCCAGCGCGCTATCAGGGCAATCAAAAAAGCAGTTCCAGAGCTGGGAATCATTATTGACGTCGCCCTGGACCCATTCACCAGCCATGGCCAAGACGGTATTGTTGATGGAGCCACAGGCTACGTATTAAACGATATTACGGTCGAAGTATTGGCAAAGCAGGCGCTTTCTCAGGCTGAAGCCGGTGCCGATATTGTTGCACCCTCGGATATGATGGATGGTCGCATTGCTCTCATCCGCGAAGAGCTAGAGGAAAATGATTTCGTCAATACTCAGATCATGGCCTACTCCGCCAAATATGCCTCTAGCTACTACGGCCCGTTCCGTGACGCCGTTGGCTCCGCCAGTAACATTAAGGGCGGCGACAAAAAAACCTATCAGATGGATCCTGGTAATTCCGATGAGGCTCTCCATGAATGCGCGCTGGATTTAGACGAAGGCGCAGACATGATTATGGTGAAGCCAGGCATGCCCTATTTAGATATTGTGCGTCGCGTTAAAGATGAGCTTAAGGCACCGACATTTGTGTACCAGGTGAGTGGTGAATACGCCATGCACTGTGCCGCATTTGATAATGGCTGGCTCAGTCGCGAGGCGGTTATTTTAGAATCACTGTTGGCATTTAAGCGCGCAGGCGCCGATGGCATATTGACCTATTTTGCCAAAGAAGCGGCTGTAATCTTAGCCACGGGTGGCGAGTAATGTTGCGCCTCGATAAATACATTAGCAATGCCACAGACCTGTCACGCACAGACGCCAAACGCATGATTAAAAATGGCGTTGTCTGTATTGATAACGAAGTCGCCAGCAACCCCGCACAAAAAATTAGCGACGACCAAGATGTCACTATAGAAGGCTCAACCATCAGCAAGGCCAGCAAACGCTACTTTATGCTGCATAAGCCAGCCGGCGTTGTGTCCGTAACCAAAGACAACCACAACCCCACAGCGATTAGCCTGATGTACGAACACCGCAGCGAGGAACTGCAAATTGCAGGCCGCTTAGATATCGATACCACGGGGTTACTATTGATTACTGATGACGGCCAGTGGAATCATCGACTGACATCACCCCGTGCTGACTGCGCCAAAATTTATCAGGTGGAACTGGCTGAAGCCATTAACTCTGAGTATCCACAGCTACTCGCCGACGGCGTTATGCTAGAGGGTGAAAAACATCGCTGCATGCCCGCGACCATGGAAATAGTCGACGACCACAACATCAACCTGACCATTGCCGAAGGCAAATATCATCAGGTGAAACGCATGTTCGCAGCCCTGGGCAACCATGTGGTGAGCCTGCATAGATTTAAGGTTGGCGGTATTGTTCTAGATCCAGAACTGCAACCCGGAGAATATCGCCCTCTCACTGCTTTAGAAGTTGCCTCTATTTTATGAGCCAAATTCTGACTGATAGAAGCGTTGCTCTGCTGTTACAGCAGCTGCAAAATATAAGTGGCAACTGCCTAATTGTGGCCGACGAAAACTGGGCTAACGTAAATTGGGAAATGGCGCGGAGTTCCGACAGGCGCACTGTTCATATTTTTAGTAACCGCTATGACATTAACCAAAGTGCAGCCGCTGCCGAGCTAAACAGCACCTTTAATGATTTTGATTTTTCAGCATTAGAACCTCACAGTTTTGATACCGTGCTATTTCGTGTATCCAAAGAACGCGCCAGCAGCCATCACATTATCAATCAAGCGGCTAAACTCCTTAAGCCAAATGGCCAGCTATTATTGACCGGCGAAAAAAATGACGGCCTTAAAACTTATGTAAAGCAGGCCTGTAAACTCTTTAGCGACAAAACCACCGCCGACAAACATGGCTCTCACTATTCAGCTGGGGTGGAGCTACATCAAACAGAGCAGCCCGAACTTGATAGTAAAAATTATTCACAGACCCGCCCGATTAAAGGTCTATCTTTAGAGAGCAAACCCGGTATTTTTGGCTGGGAAAAAATTGATCGTGGCAGTGCCTTTTTGACCGAGCACCTGCCGCAGTTTTTAGCGCGACACAAAACCACGCCGGAAACATTACTGGATCTGGGTTGTGGATATGGCTACCTATCAGTTGAAGCCAGCCATCATGGTTTCAAACAGATAACAGCGACAGACAACAATGCTGCGGCACTGGCGGCAACCGCTTTCAATCTCCAGGCACTAGATATAGACACTCAGGTAATTGCCGGAGATGCCGGGGACCAGATCGATCAGCGTTTCGATACGGTGCTATGCAACCCTCCCTTTCATCAGGGCTTTGCCATTGATGGGGATATGAGCGTTAAATTTCTCAGTGCGACCAAGCGTTTAGTGGCAAGTACTGGGCAGGCCCTTTTTGTGGTGAACACTTTTATTCCGCTTGAACAAAAAGCTAAGGCTTATTTCAGGTATATTGAAGTGCTAGCCAACAACGGTTCTTTTAAATTGGTTGCGCTCAGTCAACACGAGCCAAAACGAGGATAAATGAAAAGCCCTAAACGACTGCAGCCCCTACTAGACGACGGTGTGATTGATGAAATCATCGGTCAGTTGATGAGCGGTAAAGAAGCGACCGTCTACACCGTTCGCTGTGGTTCAGAGGTACGCTGCGCGAAAGTCTATAAAGAAGCCGCTAAACGTAGCTTTAAAAAAGCAGTGCAGTATCAAGAGGGACGTAAGGTTCGCAACACCCGCCGAGCCCGCGCCATGGATAAGGGTTCCAAATATGGCCGCAAGCAGCAGGAAGAAACCTGGCAAAATGCCGAAGTCGACGCACTGTATTTGTTAGCGAATGCTGGTGTACGAGTCCCCAAACCCTACGGCTGTTTTGACGGGGTTTTACTCATGGAGCTGGTTAGCGATGAAGCGGGCAATGTTGCGCCGCGTCTTGGCGACGTTTCCATGGATGAAGAGCAGGCCCTAGAAGATCATGCCATTGTTATGCAATATGTTGTGATGATGCTTTGCGCAGGTATTGTTCACGGCGATCTCTCTGAATTTAATGTACTGGTCGATGACTATGGCCCAGTGATTATCGACCTACCTCAGGCGGTAGATGCCTCGGCCAACAATAATGCCGAAGTGATGCTCGCCCGTGACATTGCTAATATGACCACCTACTACGGTCAATTTGCACCCCAGCTACTAGGTAGCAATTACGCCAAAGAAATTTGGGCCCTGTATGAAGATGGCGCACTTAAACCAGACACCGTGCTCAGTGGTTACTTCGCAGAACCCGAAGATGAATCCGATGTCGATAGTGTGTTGGACGAAATTAAGGCCGTACTGAAAGAAGAAGAAAAACGCTTGGAGCGGCTACAGGAAAATGCAGAAGAAGAATAAAATCTACCGAACGCTTACTATGGCTATACCGACGCGCTTACAGGCCCATGGCTTTTTTAATAATGGTGTTTTTAACCGCCGGTAACCCATTCAACTTCGACATTCCCATATTCCGCACCAAACGCAATCCCAGCTGATCAGCCCCGAACAAACGTTTAAAGCCCTCCATCGCTGCCATGGTAGCCAGATTATCTGGCTTGCGACGGCGCTGATAACGGGACAATGTGCTTAGGGCACCAATATCATTGCCGCGGCTAACCGCCCGTTCAATTTCATCTGCCAGAGCAACAACATCTGCAAAACCAAGATTGGCTCCCTGCCCTGCCAGGGGATGAATGGAATGTGCCGCATCACCTAATAGGGCGACACGATGAACCACATAGTCGGCCGCATGACGCTGACGCAATGGAATAGCAAAACGCTTTTCAACGGACAGCACCTTACCCAAACAATGTTCGCTCGCAGTCGAAAGCTCGGTACAAAATTGCGAGTCGTCGAGGGCCATTAATCGTTCAGCAACCTCAGTTTCCTGAGACCAAACGATAGAGCAACGATGGAGATCACCCTCATTATTAAGAGGCAACAAAGCGAGGGGGCCGCTGGGCATAAAGCGCTGCCAAGCACTCTGTTGGTTTGGCAGCTCGGTTTGAATCGTACTGACAATGGCTCGATGACCGTAGTCCCACTCTTTGGTGGCGAAATCAAAATGCTGGCGAACACTCGAATTACCACCGTCAGCGGCAATAAGAAGTCTAGCTTGCAGGTAACGTCCGTCGTCCAATTCAATACCAAGCTCATCGTCTGTCTGCTGATAATCAATTATTTTTGCTGGACATATAAAATCAATATTATTGAGTGCGGCAACCTCCGCTAACAATGACTCCACCATCAATGAGTTTTCGATAATATGGCCGAGATTTGGTTGATCTATCTCTGCAGCGTTAAATTGAATTCTGCCAGTGCCCTCTGCATCCCAAACCTCCATAGCTTGGAAAGGACTTACGCGCGTTTCGGCAATGGCAGACCAAACACCGCAGCGATCAAGTAGCTGTCGCGACTTTTCGGTAACAGCCGCAACTCGCGGATCAAAGTGACTGGCATCAAATGGACTGGCGGGGTTCGCTTCAATCAAAGCAATGCTAAGCGGGCCAGTTTTGTAATTCTGACTTGATCGCGCCAACAGGCATGCAGCTGCCGCACCAATCATACCGGCACCGACGATAACAATATCGTACTGACTGTTACTTGTGGAATGCATAGACATAGATTAGCCCGCCATCAGCTGTTCAATTTGATCGCGCGCCTTGGGCACCCCTGAGGTCAAATCTTCGCAACCGGTTTTAGTAACAAGAATATCGTCTTCAATACGCACAGCAATACCACGCCACTTAGGGGCAACATTTTGATTGTCGGGGGAAATATAAATTCCCGGCTCCACGGTCAAGACCATGCCCGGCTCATAGACGCGCCACTTATTATCAATTTTATAATCACCCACATCATGCACATCCATGCCCAACCAATGACCGGCGCTGTGCATATAGAAATCTCGGTAGGCGCCCTGCACAATTAATGCATCAACATCGCCCTGTAGAATTTTCAAATCTACCAGACCCCGGGTGATCACCCGAATGGTCGCATCGTTGGCAAGATGGTATTCAAGGCCAGGGGCAATCTGCTCGATAGCCGCTGCCTGTGCCGCCAATACAATGTCATAAATAGCGGCTTGCGGCTTGGTGAATTTGCCATTAACGGGAAAGGTTCGAGTAATATCCGAGGCGTAATTTTCATATTCGCAACCCGCATCGATCAATACCAGATCCCCGGATTTAAGCTTATCGCGATTTTCAATGTAGTGAAGAATACAGCCGTTTTTACCGCCGCCCACAATGCTAGTATAAGCAGGCGCCGACGCACCACTAACCATAAACTCATGTTCGATCTCAGCCTGAAGCTGATACTCATATAGCCCAGGCTTACTCAGTTTCATGGCACGACAATGGGCCTGGGCTGCAATCTCGCCAGCTCTGCGCATCAATTTAATTTCACCGGCAGTTTTGATCAAGCGCATTTCATTAACCAGATGATCAAGATCAACAAACTCGCTTGGAGGCATGGCATCACCACCACGAAGGCTACGGACATTATTGACCCAATCCATAAGATGCTTGTCAAAGTCTGCGTCTTTGCCAATGGCGTAATAAACACGATCTTTACCTTCCAGCATGCCCGGCAAAATATCGTCTATATCATCAATAGGAAATGCATCATCTGCAGCATAATTATTCACAGCTCCCTCAGGCCCTTCACGGTAGCCATCCCAGGTTTCTCTAAGTAGATCTTTGTCCCGACAAAATAAGACAAACTCACCCTGCTCTCGGCCAGGAATAATCACCATCGCAGATTCCGGCTCGGGAAATCCACAGAGATAGCTGAGGCTGGTATTTTGTTTGTAGGGGTAATGGGTGTCTTTGGAGCGTATTTTTTCAGGTGCGGCCGCGATCACGGCGATGCTATTTGATGGCATCATAGCCATCAACTCTCTGCGTCTAGCTGCGTACTCTTTTTTAGAAATCATAATTTAGTGGATAGTTGGCTCGGCCTCGGCATCCAGCTCCGGATGCAAGTCTGCAAACACCAACTGCACGGCAATACGAATGTATTCAATGAGTTCTGCGTAATCCCGTTCGCCGTCTTCATCTGTTTCAAAATCCACTGAAATCTGGCCAATGGCAGAGATATCTTCCAGGGCCTCTTTGCCGTCTACGGAGACGTCGAACTCATCCCCCATACCTTCACCAACCCCAGAAATATAGTTGCTGCACCATTCGCCAACGGCTACTAGGCGCTCTGTTAGAGGTAATTCATCATCGGGCAGTACGGGCTGAAAAAGAAAGCTAATATCTTCTAGATCATTAAGCGAGTTTTGATAAAACGTTTCGAAGGAACCTTCCGCCGCTTCAGCCTGCTCCTGGGATAGGGCCAGCCAGCTTGTTGATGCGTCGACCAGCTGCTTTAAATCCACAGCACCACAACTTAATCGCCCACAGAGGAACCCATGAAAACCCGACGGGCTGGCATTAATTTTATGGGAAAAAAATAGCTCTTCTAGCTGTTCAAATGTCACTGTGTCACCTCATTCTGTCATACCGCATCCTAACACCCTTAATATGTCGCTGCACTCTCATTAAGTGCTCAATAAGGTCTAATTAAAGTCCCGCTAAGGGGCGCAATGAGCACATCTTATAATTGACCAAACTCTAGACAATGCCTATAGTTATGCGAAGTAGACTTCACCCTTCTGGCACAATAGCACTGATGACTGATTCCGAACTGTTTGAACAAAAACTCGACCGCCTGATTGATCTCTGTCAGCTGCTGAGGCGCGAAAACCAGGCACTGCGAGAGCGGGAAGCCGGTTTGGTGGGCGAGCGCGGTGAGCTATTGGAAAAAAATGAAATGGCCAGACAGAAGATCGAAACGATGATCAACCGTCTACGCAACCTGAGTGCAGAGCAATAATGGCAGCAATTTCCCTAAAAATCCGCATTCTTGATAAAGAGTACCAGGTTAACTGTAAGCCCGATGAGCGGGAGGCATTAGAGCGTTCAGCGGAGCTTTTAAATGACAAGATGGAAGAAATTCGTCAGGGCTCACATATTATTGGTCTCGAGCGCATAGCGGTGATGGCCGCACTCAATCTGAGTCATGATTTGATTCGCATTGAAAACAGTGCCAAACAGGATGCAGAGGCGTCCGATGTCCTACAATCCATGGGTTCAAAACTGGATTCTGTCCTCGCTGACCTCAGTGGCTAATTCTGACGCCGTATTCCCACTAATTTCTAGTGCAAGTCTCTGTTTATTTACTCTGCATTTGGTTTTTGCCCTGCTATAATAGCTTCTCCTGGGGTGTTAGCCAGCCAAGAAGTCCCTGAGCCGATAATTTATACCCGGCCTCTCTCCGCCAACATTGTTGTGCAATTCCGTGCGTCGGAAAGCCTGATTTGTTGCGAGGGTCGCCACCTTGAACTTCTCGGTTCAAGGCCACATTGGCAGCGGCACTCTGGGGTTTATAATTCAATTTGGTTCAAATCCATGAATAGCGGTGATACTCGACAGCAACTGCGCGCTAAAAGGCGGTCTCTCTCGACTGTTGAACAGCACAGTGCCAGTCAGCATCTGGTGTCGAGCCTGCGTAGAGAAACCTTTTTCATGCGCGCTAAGCGTGCTGCACTCTATCTAGCCAATGACGGCGAAATTGATCCCGGCGAGCTTTTAGAGACCGCGCTCAAATCAGGAAAGCAGTGCTTTCTGCCTGTGTTACATCCCATGAAGAAGAACAGCCTGTGTTTTATCGAATACAGCCCCAAGACTCAGCTCGTAGCCAATAAATTTGGCATTCTGGAGCCGGTGTTTAACACTGCACAGATAGCACCAGCCTGGAGTCTGGATATTATTTTTATGCCCCTGGTAGGATTTGACCGACAGGGCAATCGCATGGGCATGGGTGGCGGTTACTATGACCGTACTCTGGCCTTTATGAATGTGCAAAAGAAACTCAAACCCAAGCTTGTTGGTCTTGCTCACAGCTGCCAGGAAGTTGACCTTATATGCCAGCAGAGCTGGGATATTCCCTTACATTTAATAGCGACTGACCGCGAGATAATATGCGCAAAACCAAAATAATCTGTACCATTGGCCCCGCCACCGAATCTATAGAGATGCTTGAGAAACTGGCCAATGCCGGCATGAATGTAGCTCGATTGAATATGTCCCATGGTGACCATGAATCCCATGCGAAAATCATTCAGGCCATTCAAAGCCTGAATAAAAAGCTCGACCACCCTATTGCTATTTTATTGGATACTCAGGGACCTGAGATTCGCACCGGTGACATGGCCAACGACCTACACCTCACCGAAGGGGATACTATTTCTATCGTGGCCCGCGGGGCCGAAGATGTTGAGTCCTCCTCTATACATGTTAACTATGATGACTTAATCAATGACGTAGATGTCGGAGATATGATCACCGTAGACAATGGATTGATCAATCTCGAGGTGCTCAGCAAGCAGGAACGCGTTATGCAGGTTAAGGTCATCGATGGCGGACTGCTAAAAAGCAAACGCCACGTCAACCTTCCGGGCATTCGAGTAAATCTTCCTGCGATTACCGACAAAGACCGCCGCGATATTGAGTTTGGCATGCACCAGGGTGTGGATTTTATTGCCCTGTCATTTGTGCGCCAAGCTGCAGATGTTCATGAACTGAGAGAATTGCTTGGCAACAAGGCAGACAAAATTAAGATCGTGGCCAAGCTTGAAGATCAGGAAGCCATCACCAATATGGTAGAAATTATCGCTGCTGCGGATGGCATTATGGTTGCCCGTGGTGACCTAGGTGTAGAAATTCCTCTAGAAGTATTGCCTCGTGTGCAGCGCCGCATTATTCGCACCTGCGCAGAGATGGGTAAGCGGGTTATTGTTGCTACCCATATGCTTGAGTCGATGATCGAGAACCCGATACCAACCCGCGCCGAAGTGACTGATGTTGCCAATGCGGTCTATGAAGAAGCTGACGCCATTATGCTGTCGGGTGAAACAACGGTAGGCAAATATCCGGTCAAATGTGTTGAGATTCTCGACCGAATTTCTCGTTCAACTGAGAGTAGTCGTGGTCTGCGCTTTACAGACAATCTAGAGCTAGACGGCGATAAGCAGCAGATTGCCATGGCGGCAGTTAATCTGGCCGAGTCTATTTCAGCCAAAGCGATTATCGTACCGACGCGCCGTGGGCGTATGGCTAATCGGGTGACCAACTGCCACCCTCAGGAGTCGATTATCTGTGCCTTTACCAATGACAGCGTCACGCGCCGTCAGCTGGTAATGAACCGCAATGTACTGAGTTATCAAATTGAGTTTAGTGAAGACTCTGAGAAAACGCTGGCTACAGCCGCTGCCATTATGATTCAGCGCAATGAGTTTTCACCCGACGATCGCGTGGTCGTAATTTCAGATGCCCTTGCGGGCTCTGGTTTTGAAGCCATTCAAATCCGTCAGATTTCCGACCTACTCTAAGCGTCGGAACTGGGAGCGTCGAAGCTGGGTTATTCGCTGCCGAGAAAAAACCGATAAGCCTCATTGTCGGTTTCATTTTCATAGCGGTAGCCCAGCTCATCTAAGAATTTCTTTAATGCTCGCTGATCTTTCTTCGACGCCTGAAATCCTACCAATACTCTGCCAAAGGCCGAGCCATGGTTGCGGTAATGGAACATCGAAATATTAAAACGCCCCCCCAGATGAACCAGAAAATTCAACATGGCACCTGGACGTTCCGGAAACTCAAAACGATAGACCTGCTCTTCACCCACCTGAGGTGATCGGCCGCCAACCATATGGCGAATATGTAGCTTGGCCATCTCGTTGTCTGTCATATCCGACACGGTATAACCCTTAGCGATAAGATCAGCGACAAGTTGATGGCGATCTTCATCCGAGGTCACTTTCATGCCAGCAAAAACTTGGGCATGATTTGCATCATTATAGCGATAATTGAATTCGGAGATATTGCGCTTGCCCAGTAACTTACAGAAAGTCTGGAAGCTTCCAGGCTTCTCATCAAGAGTGACCGCTAAAACAGCCTCGCGCTTTTCACCCACTTCGGTGCGCTCAGAAATATAGCGCAGACGATCAAAATCGATATTGGCACCGCACTGAATAGACAGTAACGTCTGCCCTTCTATGCCATGTTTCTCGACATATTTTTTTAAACCAGCCACACCCATAGCCCCTGAAGGCTCGCAGATTGCACGAGTATCGTTATAGACATCTTTAAGGGCAGCACATATTTCGTCAGTGCTGACGGTGATAACCTCATCCACCAAATCTTTGAGTATGCGGAAGGTCTCTTTACCTACCTGTGCCACGGCGGTACCGTCAGCGAAAATACCCACTTCTTTTAGGCGCACACGACGGCCTGCTTTCATGGCCGCATCAAGACAGGCCGCATCATCAGATTCCACCGCAATAATCTTTACCCCGGGGCGCACATATTTCACATAGGCAGCCACACCAGCACAGAGGCCACCACCACCTACGGCAATGAAGATTGCATCCAAATCACCGGGATGCTGACGCAGAATTTCCATGCCCACAGTACCCTGACCCGCAATAATATCTGGGTCATCAAAGGGGTGAATGTAAGTCAGGCCCTGTTCTTCAACCAGCTTATTGGCATGAGCCGCAGCAGTGTCATAGCTATCACCCACCAAAACTACCTTGGCGCCTCGAGCGCGCACGGCATCCACTTTAATCAGCGGGGTGGTCTTGGGCATAACAATCGTAGCCTTAACCCCCATCTTTTTAGCCGCCATGGCCAGGCCCTGAGCATGATTGCCCGCCGAAGCAGCAATCACACCAGCAGCTAGCTGCTCTTTTGAGAGCTGACGTAATTTGTTATAGGCACCACGAAGTTTGAATGAAAATACTGGCTGTAAATCTTCACGCTTCAGTAAAATCTCGTTATTCAATCGCTGGGAAAGTAATGGGGCAGCATCAATCGGCGTCTCTATGGCGAGATCATAGATACGTGCATCGAGAATTTTTTTAACGTACTTTTGTGGCATGGGTCTTCCAGCGTTATTCAGGTGTGCGGTAATGGTAATTTGATCTAGACGTTTACGCCAGTCTATTAATCCAATTAATGGTCGAACTAGGCACCTTAGCCACTGTGTTTTATGCGCAAGATCACCGTATAATCACCGCCATAATTTTCATATCTAACCTGTTGAGGCTACCCATGGACCAAAACCAACTTAAGCAAGCAGTGGCTCAGGCAGCCGTGGATTACAGCTTAACTAGAATTGAAGATGACAGCATTATTGGTATTGGTACGGGTTCGACGGCCAACTGCTTTATTGATCTTATCGCAAAGCACAAACATAAATTTCAAGGCACCGTGGCTAGCTCTGAGGGCTCCGCTGAAAGACTCCGCGGCCATGGCATTCAGGTGTTCGAATTAAACGCGGTGTCAGAGGTGACTATTTATATTGATGGTGCCGACGAAGCCAACGCCCGTCTTGAGTTAATCAAAGGCGGCGGCGCAGCACTTACCCGCGAAAAAATTGTTACTGCAGTAGCTAACGAATTTGTCTGTATAGCCGATGAAAGCAAGTGGGTAGACTATTTGGGTATGTTCCCATTGCCAGTTGAGGTGATACCGATGGCTCGCAGCTATGTGGCCCGTGAGCTGGTGAAACTTGGTGGCGATCCGGTATGGCGCGACGGCGTTATAACCGATAATGGTAATCTTATTCTGGATGTTCATGGTCTCTACCCCATGGGATCTGCCTGCGCTCTTGAAGAGCAGATTAATCAAATTACCGGCGTGGTCACCAACGGTCTCTTCGCCATTAAATCAGCAGATATATTATTTTTAGCCACTCAACAGGGTATTGTTACCCACACCGCTAAGGCATAAAAATGAAAAAATACCATATCTTTGGTTTGGGCAATGCCCTCGTCGACACTGAAATTCAAGTCTCGGATCAAGACCTAGCGCGCCTAGAAATAGAGAAAGGCCTAATGACATTGGTGGATCAGGATCGTCAAAATTTTCTCATTGAGAACTTGCAAGATCATCTGACATTATCCAATCGCGCCTGCGGCGGCTCTGGGGCTAACACAGTAATTTCCCTGACCCAGTTTGGTGGCAAGGGCTATATGGCTTGCAAAGTTGCAGACGATGAAAATGGGCATTTTTACTTACAGGATCTGATCGATAATGGCGTTGATCATAGTTCTAATAACAAGGGCGGGAATGATGATCTAGATGTAGGCATTACGGGCAAGTGCCTAGTGATGGTGACGCCAGATGCCGAGCGCACCATGAACTCCTTCTTAGGGATTGGAGAAACGCTGAGCCCCGATGATATCGATACCGCAGCCATCGCCGATTCTGAATATGTTTACATAGAAGGTTATTTGGTCACCAGTGATACTGGCCGAGCAGCAGCCATTAAGGCCCGCGAAGCAGCCCAGGCCGCGGGTACAAAAGTAGCCATGAGCCTGTCTGATCCAGGTATTGTTGAATATTTTAAAATCGGCCTTGAAGAAATGGTTGGCGATGGTATTGATCTGCTGTTCTGTAACAAACAGGAAGCTCTCAGCTGGTGTGGTACAGACAGTCTTGATGAAGCGATTGAGCGCCTGCAGATAACAACCAAACAGTTTGCTATTACCCTTGGTGGTGAAGGGGCTGTCATATTTGATGGTTTCAGCGTGCACCGTGCAGAAGCTCAGCCAATTACGGCAGTAGATACCAATGGTGCTGGTGATATGTTTGCCGGAGCCTACCTTTACGGTATCACCCATGGCCAGTCCTGCTTGGAAGCCGCTACCTTTGCCAATCGAGCCGCTAGCGCAGTGGTAGGCAAGTATGGTCCGCGTTTACACAGTGCTGAATACAATGGTCTCAAACTGCTTTAGAGCTTAGTTAGAGCAGTAACAAATTGTCTAGGGGTTCTGGACGCTTTATCAAGAATCCCTGGATATAATCAACGCCAATTTTCTTTAACAACTCCAGCTGCTTTTTATTCTCCACCCCCTCGGCAACGGTAGTAACACCCATAATATGCCCTAGGTGATTGATGGTACTCACCACGGAGTAGTCCACCTCACTGTTGTCCATGGTCTGAATAAAGCTTGAATCAATCTTCAAGCAGTCGATAGGCAGTTCTTTTAAGTAGGCAAAAGACGACAGTCCACTGCCGAAGTCATCTAGCGCAAAAGACACCCCCACGGATCTCAACGTGGCGATGAGTCTTTTGGCTTCCGGCAGATGTTTAACAGCGGCGGTTTCAGTTATCTCAAACTGAATATGCTTTGGGGATATACCGCTATCGCTAAAACCAGCCAAAATGTAGTCAATAGCATTTTCATCACCGACAGTACTGCCCGATAAATTAACCGATAATGTCGGCAATGGAAGACCCTGGCTTTTTAATTTAAGTAAGAATTTGAGTGCGTTTTTAAACACCCATTTATCCAAATCATCAATCAGCGAGAAATGTTCAGCCACGGGAATAAATTCCGAGGGAGGCAATATAGTGCCATCGCTGTCGCGCATACGTACCAGAATTTCATAATACTTTGGCAGCGCGATGCCTCGGTTGAGTGCCGTAATAGGCTGGGCAAAAAGCGTAAAGCGATCTTCGTCTAGGGCCGAAACAATTTTTGGCATACTTCTAGCGAGAGTCCGACGCTTGGCGACCTCTTCGTTAAATGATTGGAAATGAATTTTATTGCGGCCCTTATCGCGAGCAGCCGCACAGGAGGAACCCGCAGATATCATGAGATCGATATCTGATAGAGCTTCATTGTCAATCATGATGCCACCAATACTGGCACCGACCTTGAGTACCTCACCTTCCCAGGGAATACTAAATTCTTTGATCACATCTAGTATCTGCTCTGCTAGGGCCATGGCCTTATCGTAGTTAACACAGTGCAGCAGCAAGGCAAATTCGTCATTGCCGATACGAGCCACAAAGTCACTGGGGCCTGTTACCTCCAAGAGTAAACGGGCGAACTGCTTGAGTAATTCGTCACCGGCCATATGGCCACTGGTGTCGTTGATCACCGAAAAGTTATACAGGTCGATATAGAGCAGCGCATGAATTGCACCGTCCCGCTTGGCGCTCTCAATGGCTCGCTGTATTTTTTCGGCGAGAGAATTTCTGTTGGGCAATCCCGTTAGGCTGTCATGCTTGGACTGCCATTTGAGGCGACTGGATACTCGCCGCGCTTCACTTAATGGACGAAAGATCACCAGACATTTTTTAACCCGACCCAATGCGTCCCTCAAGGGGAAGGCTGACACGGCAACAGGCGTAGGTTCGCTACCCCGCACTTTTAGCAACAGTGACTGTGTCACCTCAACATTGGTGGCCTTGTTAAGGGCATCATGAATAGGCGTAACGCTAATGCCGGTATCTTCATTGGCTAGCGGCATAATCGCTTGAATTTGCGCGGCCTTAGAGGTATCAAGCTCAAAGCCCAGCAACTGTTCGGCGATTGGGTTCATCTCCGTCACAAAGCCTTCGCTATCCACCATTAACACTGCGTCGGCAACACTGGAAAACGTTAGATCAAAAAGATTACCGCGGTTGGCTAGCTCCTCGGCTTCTCTGCTAGCATCGGTGCGATCGCGACAGAGTAAGATAAATTCATCGCCCTCGTCAGCGCAGTTAAACAACTGGATATCTAGGGCCTTAGTGTCGCCCTCTGACGTGGCTGCGAGGATATAGCCCTGGTTATGCCGGGCGCATAATATCTGTATGGCCTCTGAAATATTCATGCCATCGAGACCATCCAGCCCGGGCAATAAAACACGGGCGGAGCTGCCCTTCAATAAGTCTTCACTGTAACCAAATAGCGCCTGAGCAGACTTGCTAATCCCAGAGATAAAACCGTAACAGTCGGTAACGATCAGTACCGCATCATCTGCGAGAGACAGGCTACGCCCCTGACTAGTATCCTCGACGCCCCGTGGTTCCGAATTAGCCGTTACCGGCGTCTGTAATTTAAGCTGGATAAGCCCGTAGGTCGTGCCGTCTTCTGTGTAGGCGCGCATGGAAATACCAAACAGCACCGAGTAGACCTCAACAGTGTGACTAAAGGCACTGGCAAATTGATCGAGTAATTCGTTGTCGGTGGGTCGCGAGCAGCGTCTGGCGCTCATGAGCGTTACGACTTCATGGAGTTCTGTGGCAAACAGGCTGCCGAGCAATGGAGGGAATAACGAGTAGAAGCGCTTGCCCTGAGACTGCCCCGGAGACAGACCACAGAAACTGGCAGCTTTGCGATCAATCATCACAATTTTAAAATTGTGATCGACCACCATTACGCCACCCTTGAGGCGAGCAGCAATCAGAGCGCGACTCAATTCGCTATCTGACTGACTATTAATATTTAACTCCGCCCCCGAACCAATTCCATCTGCGTCCAAGACATCCGTCATTGCATCTAACCTTGGGAGAGTAACTCCCGCAAATCAATAATTGCCGCATTGGCGCGACTTATATAAGAGGCCATCACCAGAGAGTGGTTGGCCAACATTCCAAAACCTTCGCCGTTAACAATCATCGGCGTACTAACCGACTGCTGCGTCATCTCTAACTCACGAATAATTTGCTGTACGCTGGTAATGGCGTTTTTCTTGGCCAGTACATCTGCAAAATCTACCTCAATGGCTTTTAAGAAATGTAGCAGCGCCCAAGAGGTACCTCGGGCTTCATAAAAAACATTATCAATTTTCAGCCAATTTGTTTTTATCATTAGCTCGTTGGGTGACTGAGTCGACTGTCTAGCGCCGCTGGCGCCGGCTAAATCGGTGTTTATTCGTCGCTGACCCACACTGGCTGACAGCCGCTGGGAAAGACTGCCCAACCTAGTTTCAACGGTTCCTAACCAGTAGCGAAGATTATCGGCACGGGCATAGAACTGGGCATCAAAGGCTTTATCGTCACTGAGGCGAAGCAAATAATTATTCAGATACTGTCGTCCGTCAGCGTATTCACTCTCAGGCCAGGGGACTGCCCAGCTAGTATGATCAACATTAAAACGTGACTCGGCCAATGCCAGATCGGGATCTTCAGTTGACTGGGACTGGGAGCGACTAAAGGATTCACGCATGGCTTTACTAAGGTCGCGAATCTGGACAATGACACCAAACTCCCAGCTCGGAATGTTGTCTAGCCAAATTCCTGGAGGGGTTACATCATTGCTTAGATAGCCGCCGCGTTTATTTAGTAGCAGGTCGATAACGTTAATGAGGGTGGCTGTCGTCGCCGTTCCGATCACAGGCTCAGTGCCATTTGCAGATTGATCCACCGGCTGCACATCAAACTGAGTTGGCTCTTCAGTCCAGTACCAGCCCAGTATGACCAAGAGCACAAAGACAATCAGCGCACCCAGCAGGCTATAACGTAAACCCTTTGGCGCGCGCTCACCTATATAGTCGTCAGACAAGGTCTCACTCATATTTCTATAGGAGTTATTCCAGCGAGATTTTATGCGGTTCAACCAACTCATTAGTGATGCATCCCCTCCATCTTCTTAGGCTTAGCCAGTAGGCTGCGTACTTTTGCGTCAAAGCTTATTGATCCACATTGATCCGTGATTAGCTGCATCTGCGTAACCTCTCCTGCGGCCAGCTCAGTATCAATATTGAATAACATAATGTGCAGACCCCCTGGCTCAAAGACGACGGTTTCACCGGCAGGAACAACCACGGTAGCTACGGGTCTCATTTTCATCATGCCCTGTGTATGCTGGTGCTCATGAAATTCGAGTCGATTAGAGAGAGTAGACATAGCCCCAGTCAGCTCACAGCTTTGATCGCTATTGTTGGCAATAGTGAGAAAGCCAGCCGTTGTGGTTCGCCCGGGGGGCATGGTTCTAATGTAAGCATTGGTCACCTGCACATCGGCTGTTGGAGCAGCGGCTTGGGCAAGTGCAGGAGTGGCAAACAATAGAACAAGAATTAATAATTTTTTCATAAGATACCTCTTAGAAACTATAGCACGGGCTTGGCATTGGGGCCGACTAAGGGTGGAATTTTTAGCGTCAGCTATTGCCCTGAAATGTTACAGTACCGAGCATATACGGTGGCAAACACCATTTTCGATTACAGCAGGATGTTCAACCATTATGAAAAAAAGCCTTCACATCGCACTACTGGCCATATTATGCATTATGGGATCCCAGGGGTGGGCACAGAATTTTACTGCTGACAGCCAGCCCTCTCTATCCAGCCCCGAACTCAGCAGCTCTTCTATATTAGATTCCTCTGCCGTCAGCTTTGTACCAGTGGAGCAGGCCTATCAGGTTGCCGTGGCAGTAGAAGAAGATCAAATTATTTTCAACTGGTCCATTCGTGAAGGCTACTACCTGTATCGTGGTCGCTTTAACTTTAATGCGGTAGATGCCAGCAGTCAGCTGCGCAGCCCAGTGTTTGAGACAGGTAAGGTTAAGTGGGACGATTATTTTGAAGCTGATGTAGAAGTTTATTATCAGCAGACCACTGTTGCCGTGCCCTTCCAGTCCACCGCTGAACAGATTGAAATTCAGATTGAATCTCAAGGCTGTGCCGATGCGGGGCTCTGTTACCCACCCTATAAGCAGTGGATAACCATTGACCTTGACAGTGGCACTGTTGAAATTAGCACCAGCCCTAGCGCATCGGCCCAGAGTCAGCAGCCTGCCTCAATAGAAGGTACAAAAAAATTCTCTCTCGGCCTAATCCTGCTGTTTGCTCTGGCCGGGGGCATGATTCTTAACCTAATGCCCTGTGTTTTTCCGGTTCTGTCGATTAAAGCGCTGAGCTTTACCATGACTCATCAAACCGATAAAAGTAAGCAGGCCCATGGCCTCGCCTACACTGCCGGTGTGGTCTCAAGCTTTGTAGCTATCGCAGTGGTTATGTTGGCCCTGCGCGCGGCCGGCGAAGCTATTGGCTGGGGCTTCCAGCTGCAGTCGCCACTGTTTGTTATTTTTCTGATCTACCTATTCTTTGTTATGGGACTGGCATTTGCTGGCTACCTCGAGATCGGCAGTGGCCTAATGTCGATGGGCCAGTCATCCGGCAGTGAAGAGGGTTTAGGCTCATCCTTTATGACCGGCGTATTGGCCACCACCGTTGCCAGCCCCTGCACCGCTCCCTTTATGGGCCCTGCTCTAGGTTTTGCCATCTCGCAGCCGCCCTATGTGGCGCTACTAGTATTTGCCTGCTTGGGCCTGGGTATGGCCTTGCCTTTTATTCTACTGACCTGGATTCCTGGCCTCAGCCAAAAGCTGCCGCGCCCGGGACAGTGGATGGATACCTTTAAGCAGTTCCTCGCCTTTCCTCTGTTCATTACTGCGGTATGGCTACTCTGGGTCGCCGGCCGCCAAACCAATATAGATGTCGCCGCCACCGTGGTTAGTGGCATGGTATTAATTGCCATGGCTATCTGGCTATGGAAACTCAATAAGGCCCCTGGGGTAAGCCGCAGCAAAGTGCTTGCCGCAGTCTGTCTAATGGGCTCACTGGTATTCCCAGTTCTTTCGGTTTCTGAATCTCGCGAAGTCCCTCTATGGCAAACCTATTCCCCACAGCTACTTAGCGAGCTGCGCGAAGAGGGTAAGCCGGTCTTTATCAATCTTACTGCTGACTGGTGCATTACCTGCTTAGTTAATGAGAAGGTTGCCCTGGGTTCAGATGATTTTTATAAGGCTATGGCAGACAATAACATCAGCTACTTAAAGGGTGACTGGACCAACAATGATCCGGCCATCACTAAACTGTTGAATCAGTATCAGCGCAGCGGCGTTCCTCTCTATTTACTGTATCCCACTGGGCAGGGCAAACCTGAAATACTGCCGCAGATTTTGTTAGCGCCCATGGTTCTTGAGGCCATAAGCCGCACAAAATAGTCACTTATCCGATTTTTGAGGATTTTAGGCGAAATTAGACTGACTTTTACGGGAGTTAGCCTATCTTCGCTATTCTGGCGCCAAATTGGTGCGAAAATGCCTCTAAATGAGTACATCTTCGCTTTTATAACCTATGCTTTTCTTGCAACGCCGTACAACGTGCGCAAAAATAGCTTTAAATTCGGCCAAGTTCGCCGAAAAACGCCATTTTTGGGCAATTCCTAGACAGCTCTTCTGATTTAGTGCAGACTGCCAGCTGATGCATTAACTCGTTGAGACAGCCCATGGCGACCATTCTGCTACTGCACGGCCCTAATCTTAATCTTCTCGGCACTCGTGAACCGGCGCTTTATGGCGCTCAGACATTAGAGCAAATTAACCAGCAACTCACTGATTTGACGATTTCTGCGGGCCATCATTTACTCGCCCTGCAAAGTAATGCCGAGTACGAGCTGATTCAGCGTATTCACGATGCCAGGCAGGAAGGGGTGAATTTCATTATTTTCAATCCCGGTGCCTTTACTCATACCAGTGTGGCGCTGCGCGATGCATTGCTAGGTGTTGAGATTCCCTTTATTGAGGTGCATCTGTCTAACGTGCATGCTCGCGAAGAATTTCGTCACCACTCCTATTTTTCAGATATTGCTGAAGGCGTTATTTGCGGCTTTGGCCCTAAAAGCTACGAACTTGCCCTGCACGCTGTGCTGGACAAGCTTGACCACTAAAGAACTATTGAGAGACTAAAATGGACATTCGTAAAGTTAAGAAGCTAATTGAGCTGCTTGAAGAATCCAATATTAATGAGCTTGAAATTACTGAAGGGGAAGAGTCTGTGCGTATCAGCCGCGGCATGCCCATCGCGGCTTATGCGCAACCGGCGCCAGCGCCCCTAGCGGCGGCACCTGTTGCTGCAGCGCCATTAGCAGCCCCAGTTGCCGTGGCGGCAGCACCTGCCCCAGAAGCCTTAGCTGGTCATGTGGTGCGCTCACCCATGGTAGGCAGCTTTTATGGCTCACCTGCCCCAGGCTCGCCAGCCTTTGTTACGGTTGGCCAAAAGGTAGCTCAGGGTGACGTTCTCTGCATTATCGAAGCCATGAAAATGATGAACCAGATTGAAGCTGACAAGGCCGGCACCATCGGTGCTATTTTGGTTGAAGACGGCGAGCCCGTTGAGTTTGACCAGCCTATGTTCACCATTATCTAGGAGCTAAATCATGCTCGACAAAGTGCTTATCGCCAATCGCGGCGAAATTGCCTTACGAATACTTCGCGCCTGCAAAGAGCTCGATATCAAGACGGTTGCCGTGCATTCGAAAATTGATGCCGACCTGAAACATGTAAAGCTTGCCGATGAGGCTGTCTGTATTGGCCCCAACCCATCACCGCAAAGCTATCTCAATGTTCCTGCCATTATTAGCGCCATGGAAATTACCGGCGCCCAGGCTGTGCATCCAGGTTACGGATTCTTAGCTGAGAATGCTGACTTTGCCGAACAGGTAGAGAACAGCGGCTTCGTCTTTATTGGTCCCACAGCAGATGTAATCCGTGTGATGGGTGACAAGGTTGCCGCTATTAGAGCGATGAAAGCTGCTGGCGTACCCACAGTACCCGGCTCAGACGGTCCGCTATCTACAGATCCCGCAGAGCTTAAAGCCACGGCATTAAGAATTGGTTATCCGGTTATTGTCAAGGCAGCTTCCGGCGGCGGTGGTCGCGGTATGCGTGTTGTTGAAAGCGAACAAACATTAATTAATTCGGTCGCTATTACTAAAGCCGAAGCCGCTGCTGCCTTTGGCGACGGCACTGTGTACATGGAAAAATTCCTGCAGAATCCTCGCCATGTGGAAGTGCAGATTTTATCTGATGGCCAGGGCAATGCGATTCATCTGGGTGACCGCGACTGCTCATTACAGCGCCGCCACCAGAAAGTGATTGAAGAAGCCCCTGCACCTGGCATTCCAGAAGATGCACGTCAGGCTGTATTTGAAAGCTGTGTTAATGCCTGCATTCAAATTGACTATCGCGGCGCTGGTACCTTTGAGTTTCTCTATGAAGACGGCCACTATTACTTTATTGAGATGAACACCCGTGTTCAGGTAGAGCATCCAGTGTCGGAAATGATTACCGGTGTCGATATTGTTAAGGAACAGCTATTAATTGCCAGCGGCCGCGAACTGAGCTTCACTCAGGAACAGATTATCTTCCGCGGTCATTCTTTTGAATGCCGAATCAATGCCGAAGATCCCGTGACCTTTATGCCTCAGCCCGGCACCATTAATGCATACCATGCTCCTGGCGGTAACGGCGTGCGCGTAGATTCGCATATCTATAATGGCTACCGAGTTCCACCTAACTACGATTCGCTGATCGGCAAGATTATTACCTATGGTCGCGACAGAGAGTCCGCGCTATCTAGAATGCGCAATGCTCTCGACGAGATGGTGATTGATGGCATTAAGACCAACATTGATCTGCATGCCAGGCTGGTTAGAGATGAAGCATTCAAAAAAGGTGGCGTAAATATTCATTATCTTGAGAAAAAGCTCGGGCTATAAGCTTGTAAGGTTGAGCCCTTTGAGTTGAATGCGCTGGATTAAGGGCCCTGCCAGCGAATAGCCCTTAATCCAAAGTACTTAATCCAATAGCCCTTAACCAATAGCCCCATAAATCTAAAGCCCCGAAAGGCTGAGTGCTCCTATGCAATGGCTCCAATTACTGATTGACGTTCCCCGTGAGCGCAGCGAAATCCTTGAGGATGCCATTATTGAATGCGGCGCCGTATCTGTCACCTTAGAAGACGCGGCAGATCAGCCCATTTTTGCACCTGGCGTGGGTGAGCGCCCTCTCTGGGATAACTGCACGATTAAAGCATTGTTTCCGGCCACAACCGACACCGATCAAATAATTCTCCAGCTCTCTAATGCCATTCAACCTGCAGTAACAGCTCGCTGGGAATTACTCGAAGACAAAGACTGGACTCAGGAATGGAAAAAATATTTTCAACCACTTAAGTGCGGTGATCGCCTGTGGATTTGCCCGAGTTGGATTGAGGCGCCAGAACCTGATGCCATTAACCTGAGCCTCGACCCCGGCATGGCGTTTGGCACAGGCAGCCATCCTACAACCCATCTCTGCTTACGCTGGCTCGACAAGCAGGACCTCGTCGGTAAAACCATTATTGATTATGGCTGCGGCTCTGGAATCTTAGGTATTGCCGCCCTGTTACTGGGTGCCGAAAAAGTGATTGCCGTCGACATTGATCCTCAGGCGCTGCTAGCCAGTCGCGATAATGCCCAGCGCAACAATATTGCCGATGACAAGTTAGTTACCTATCTGCCGGATGAGGTCCCCACTGAGTTGCGGGCGGACGTGATGCTCGCAAATATTTTGGCCTCGCCACTCATACAGTTAGCGCCGACTATAAGCGACCTAACCGCTCAGGGCGGAATACTTTGTTTGTCTGGCCTTTTAGAAAGTCAGATTGATTATGTCTGTGCGCCCTATCTCCAGTATTTTGATTTCTCAGCCCCAGCGATCGAGTCTGATTGGACGCAACTTAGCGCCCAGAAAGTTCGTTAATGCTGCTGAGTACTAGCTAGCACCAACTAGCACTAAGCAGGCATTAATCCTGCTAAACTCAATAAGAATGAGTCAATAGCGTAATCAGATGCCCGACATTATCACCAGCTGCCCAGACTGTAATATTGCCTTTCGCGCACTGCCTAGCCAGCTTTCTGCTGCGGGTGGACTGGTGCGCTGCGGCACCTGCCTGTTAGTGTTTAAAGCACAGGATCATCTTCAACAACCTGAAGAAGACCTGAATAATATTGACTATATGCCCTATGTGTTGGATGGGTTTAGCGATCTTCCGGAAGATGCCGAATATGAGATAGAGGGGGAGCTGAGCCGAGATTTGGATCAGCAGATAGGGGATGAGCTCGAGTCATTGACCACCGACGATGTGCCGGCCCAATTCACGGATCAATCTCCCAGCATGTTGTTCGATGATGAATTGAACGCCAATAAATGTCAGAAAAAAAGCACCTCAAAACTGCTCTCCCTATTTGGCTCTGCAGTAATACTGGCTGTAGGCTCGGTATTATTGGCCGCCCAGGCAGTACATTTTAATAGTGCCGACCTCAGCCTCAATCCAGAATACCGTCGCCTAGTGCAAAAATTCTGTGCCTACACGGACTGCCCTATTAGCGAATATCGAGATCTTAGTAAAATTGAGATTTCCCAGTTCCTCGCTCAGGATCATCCGCAACATTACGGCGCCCTGAGTATCAACCTACTGATTAATAACAAAGCTGGCTATGAGCAGCGCTTTCCCAGCCTAGTTATCCGCTTTAACGATCTCAATGATGCCCCCGTGGCACAGCGAACATTTACTCCCAGAGACTATCTTCAGGGTCGTCTGGCCAACGCCATCATCATGCCCCGCAACCGGCAGATTCATATCAATCTAGAGCTTATGGATCCCGGCGACAATGCCACCAGCTATACCATTGAGCTTACTGACTAGTCTAGGCGCAAAAAACTACGGTTTTTTTGATTGATCACTTTTTAATCAGTTGGCCAGAGGTTATTATGGCCTCCCTCTTTTCGTAGCCCAGTATTCGAGACTCTTTTGTTTAATATCGGCCCCTATCAGATAGAACATAAAACCATTCTAGCCCCCATGGCTGGCGTGACCGACCTGCCATTTCGGCGGCTTTGCCGTGAAATGGGTGCCGGACTGGTGGTCTCCGAAATGGTCGCTGCTGATCCCAGTACCTGGGGCACCAGAAAATCTCGCTTACGTATTCAGTTTGGCGATGAGCCAGCACCGCGGTCTGTGCAGATTGCGGGCTATGATCCACAGATGATGGCTGACGCTGCACAGTTCAATGTGGCCCAGGGCGCCCAAATTATTGATATCAATATGGGCTGCCCCGCTAAAAAAGTTTGTAAGCGGGCCGCCGGATCAGCGCTGTTACAAAACCCAGAATTGGTCAGTGACATATTGCAGGCTGTTGTCGCCGCAGTCGATGTACCCGTTACCTTAAAGATCCGCACTGGTTGGGATCGACAAAATCGCAATGCCGTAACCATCGCTAAAATTGCCGAAGAAGCGGGCATTGCCGCACTGGCCGTTCATGGTCGCACTCGCGCCTGTCGCTTTGTCGGCGAAGTAGAGTACGACACCATTGCCCAGGTGGTTGAGGCCGTCTCCATACCGGTGTTAGCCAACGGTGATATCAGTACTCCGGAAAAAGCGGTGTCTGTACTCGAACACACTGGTGCTGCTGCTGTAATGATTGGCCGTGCGGCTCAGGGTAATCCCTGGATTTTCCAGCAGATAAATCACTATTTGGAGCAGGGACAATTTTTAGCCGCACCCAGCAGTGCAGAGGCGGGTTTGGTAATGCGTCGTCATCTACAGGCACTGCATGAATTTTATGGTGAAGTGGGCGGCGTGCGTATTTCAAGAAAACATATTGGCTGGTATATAAATCCTCTTACCGGCGGCAAAAACTTTTCCCAACAATTTAATAAACTCGACAGTACGATTGAGCAGCGCGCATTATTGCAGCAGTTTTTTGAAAGTGCTCAGGAACTGGCCGCATGACTAGCATCGAGAAACTGTCTGATGACAGGACTGAAGAGGTTGCCGAGCACACCCCAGCAGCGCCAGTAATGAACAGCGTTATGCAGTCTCAACAATCTTTGCGTTACAGTGTGGCCGAAGCCATGCAGCGTTACTTCGAAGATCTCGACGGCCAAGATGCCACCGATCTCTATGAGCTAGTCATGAATGAAGTAGAACCACCACTACTTGCTGCGGTGATGAATTACACCCGCCAGAACCAAAGTAGAACTGCTGAGATGCTTGGGCTTAACCGTGGCACTCTGCGAAAAAAATTAAAACAATACAACCTTCTGTAATCACTTTTTCCACTCGAGGAATTCATGAGCGACCTAAGAAAAGTCTCCCGCGCACTTATCAGCGTTTCTGATAAAACTGGCATTGTCGAATTTGCCCAAGCCCTTACCAATCAGGGTGTTGAACTACTCTCTACGGGAGGCACCTTTCGCCTTCTGAGTGAACACAATATTCCAGTGACAGAGGTCTCTGATTACACAGGTTTTCCAGAGATGATGGACGGCCGCGTCAAGACATTACACCCAAAGGTTCATGGTGGAATTCTAGGTCGTCGCGGTAAAGATGACGGCGTAATGGCTGAGCATGGCATTAAGCCTATCGACATGGTCGTGGTTAATTTATACCCCTTCGCAGCAACAGTAGCCGACCCAAACTGTGACCTGCCAACAGCGATTGAAAATATTGATATCGGCGGACCAACCATGGTTCGCTCCGCCGCCAAAAACCACAAAGATGTTGCCATTGTGGTTAATGCCGGAGACTATAAAACTGTTCTGGAAGAGATGCAGGCCAACGACGGGCAGCTGGATTACAGCACTCGATATCATCTGATGGTCAAGGCGTTTGAGCACACCGCTGGTTACGACGGCATGATCGCCAATCACTTTGGTGCTAGAAACACCGACAATGTAAAACGTGATTTTTCTGATACGTTTAATGTGCAATATTTTAAAACTCAGGAAATGCGTTACGGTGAAAACCCTCACCAGAAAGCTGCCTTTTATACCGAAGCTAATCCAACGGAAGCCAGTGTGGCGACCGCGGTTCAGCTGCAGGGAAAAGAGCTGTCGTTTAATAACATTGCCGACACCGATGCTGCATTAGAATGTGTCAAACAATTTGATCAACCGGCCTGCGTTATTGTTAAACACGCTAACCCCTGTGGTGTATCGGTTGCGGTGGATATCAGCACAGCCTATGACCTAGCCTTTGCCACTGATCCAGAATCGGCCTTCGGCGGCATTATCGCCTTTAACCGTGAACTGGATGCAGTCACCGCAGCTAAAATTTGTGAGAAGCAATTTGTAGAAGTCATTATTGCCCCTTCAGTAGCTACCGATGCAGTAGCCGTTATTGCCGCTAAAAAGAATGTGCGTTTACTGGAATGTGGTACCTGGGGCAATGAGCGACCACAGGATTTTGACTACAAGCGTGTGAATGGTGGCCTGCTAATTCAGGACCGCGACAATGGCATGATTACAAAGCAAGATCTAAAGGTCGTGACGGCGCGAGTGCCCACTGAACTTGAAATGGGCGATATGTTGTTTGCCTGGAAGGTTGCCAAGATGGTGAAATCCAACGCTATTATCTATGCCAAAAATAATCAGACCGTGGGTGTGGGCGCAGGCCAGATGAGCCGCATTAATTCCGCCCGTATCGCGGGCATTAAAGCGGAGCACGCAGGGTTGGAGGTTGTGGGTGCAGTGATGGCCTCAGATGCTTTCTTCCCATTCCGCGATGGTATCGACAATGCTGGCTCGGCTGGAATCAGCTGTATTATTCAGCCCGGTGGATCCATGCGTGATGAAGAAGTTATTGCAGCTGCCAACGAACATGGCATGGCGATGGTATTTACTGGCATGCGTCACTTTAGACATTGATGTTTAAAGGTTGGTAGTAAATAGCACAATTAAACAAGCCCGCTCATCATGCGGGCTTATTATTCTCTAAACATTAGCTCTCAGATAGATTTTCAAACTCTGCTCTTTTAGTTTCAAACCATTCCATCATGGCGTCAGGATTTTGCATACGTTGCTGCATCTCGTTCATCGCTTTTAGATGAGCTTCATCATTGCTCTTAAACATTTCCATGCCATGCTGTTTGCTCATTTCTGCAATTTCTTCAAATGAGTCTGCGTGAAATTCCTTATCGCAGGCACCGCCCAGCTGCTTACAATTCATAGTTTTCATTATGATATCCCTGTCAGAAAATTTAATTCGAATCCTAAATAATTAAATGGTGAGAGCTTTAGTCATTCAATAATAAGTATAGAAGGAATGGATGAATTTACAACAATCATGGGGGATGGGCTAAGAGATACGCCACAGGCCATAGCCAACCTATTAATTGGTTGGCCATAGTATCTGCGCTCGTTCTAATTTTTTGTCAGCGCAAAAGCCGCTAAGGCTCTTTCTCGCGACTCTTTAATATCCATCACCGGCTCTGGATAATTTCCACCAATTTCTACGTTAGAAGCAGCGAGAATTTCAGCGGGGGCCAACCAGGGTGCATGAATATATTTGGCAGGCATGTCTGCCAACTCAGGAACATATCGACGGATGTATTCTCCCTGCTTATCGAACTTCTCACTCTGGGTGATGGGATTAAAGATGCGGAAGAAGGGTGCGGCATCGGCACCACAACCTGCGATCCACTGCCAGCCTGCGCTATTACTCGCGAGGTCTGCATCCACGAGGCAGTCCCAAAACCACCGTTCCCCCTCATGCCAATGGATTAATAAATTCTTCACTAGGAATGAGCCAACCACCATGCGCACGCGATTGTGCATATAGCCGGTGCTATAGAGCTCGCGCATGCCCGCATCAACTAAAGGATACCCCGTTTTACCCTGCTGCCAAGCCTTGAGATCCCTCTCTGTATTACTCGCCCAGGGGAATACATCAAAGCGCGGCTGTAAATTTTTGCTGGGCAATTGAGGGAAGTGATAGAGCAGATAGTAAGAAAACTCACGCCAGCCCAGCTCACTTAAAAAGGTATCTAGACTGTCTTCATTATTGATAATAGCGGCCGCATCTGCCGCTCGGTGCCAGGCTGTATTAGAGGAAATTTGCCCAAAATGTAGGTAGGGCGACAGTCGTGACACATTGGCTTTGTCTGGGAAATTACGGCCTTCGCGGTAGTCTTCAAGTTCGGCCATAACAAAGTCATCGAGGCGATCCTGAGCTGCAGTTTCACTGATATCCCAGCGGGCTTGCATCTGGGCATCCCATGTTATAGTCGGCAATAAACCTAGCTCGCTCAAAGAAAGTGAGTCTTTACTTACGTCGAGAGCTCTTATTTTACTGGGTGCTGCAAGAGGCTTTCTTGGCGCCACCTTAGACAAACAGCCTCTGCGATAATAAGGCGTGAATACCTTATAAGGTGTTTGGTCTTTTTTAAGTACCTGCCATGGCTCCCATAGGAGCGAACCATTAAAACTTTCCACCTCGATATCTGCGCCCTTTAGAGCCGCCTTGATGTCTCCATCTCGGGCGATTCTCCAGGGTTCGTAACAGCGATTCCACACTACCGTCTGTGCCGAGGTTTCCTCGACCAGCTTGGTCAAGATAGCCTGAGGTTCACCCTGAAAAATATTGAGCTTACCGTTTAACGTTTTGTTGAGCGACTCTAGTGCATGGTGCAGCCACCATCTGCTGGCACCCCCCATCGCCCAGTCACCGGCATTTTTATCATCGAGAATGTATACCGGAATAATGTCGCCTTTTGCACAGGCAGCACTTAGGGCGGGATTATCGGCTAGTCGCAAATCTTGGCGGAACCAGACAATTGCAGGGCTTTTAGAGACTGAGATGGGTAGATCCTTATTATTTATTTAAGCTGGACGAGGGTACGGCTTATTATTTGATTTAGATTTGCCAGCAAGAAGGTTAGCATTTTACAGGCCCAGTAGACTAGCGCCTGCTGGTTGCTTTTTTTACTGCGCAAAATCGTTACTCTGCTACAATTCCCCCCTAAATTTTTCAGGTGGAAAATAAGCAATGAATGTACTGGTTATTGGTTCGGGGGGTCGCGAACATGCACTGGCTTGGAAGGCAGCACAGAGCGATGATGTAGGTACAGTCTATGTGGCACCTGGCAATGCGGGCACCGCCATCGAACCCAACCTTGAGAACCTTGCAATTGCCGTTAGCGATTTTGCCGCCCTAGCTGATTTTGCGCAGGCCAATGAAGTAGGTCTAACTATTGTCGGCCCAGAGCAGCCTCTAGTGAATGGGGTTGTGGATTATTTTCAGGCCCTCGATCTACCCATATTTGGTCCCTCGAAAAATGCAGCTCAGCTAGAGGGCTCAAAAGCATTTACCAAAGATTTCTTGGAACGCCAGCAGATACCAACGGCCAACTATGGCAACTTTACAGATCTAGACGAGGCTTTGGCTTATTTGCGGGAAGTGGGCGCGCCTATTGTGATTAAGGCCGATGGCCTAGCTGCGGGCAAAGGTGTGATTGTCGCCATGACCTTAGCTGAAGCTGAAGAAGCCGTGCGCGATATGCTTGCGGGCAATGCCTTTGGTGAAGCCGGCCACCGCGTGGTGATCGAAGAATTTCTTGATGGTGAAGAAGCCAGCTTTATTGTCATGGTTGATGGAAAAAATGTACTGCCCATGGCCACCAGTCAAGACCACAAACGCGCGGGTAATGGCGACACTGGTCCTAACACCGGCGGCATGGGTGCTTACTCGCCAGCGCCTGTGGTTGATGACAAAATATATAAGCGCATTATGGAAGAGGTTATTTACCCTACGGTTAATGGCATGGCCGCAGAGGGCAATGATTACAGCGGTTTTCTCTATGCAGGCCTAATGATCATGGCCGATGGTACACCCAAGGTAATAGAATTTAACTGCCGCTTTGGTGACCCTGAAACTCAACCAATTTTACTGCGCCTGCAATCGGATTTAGTGAGTCATTGCCTTGCCGCACTGACGGGTGACCTAGACAAGCAGGTAGCCCATTGGGATCCAAGGCCAGCAGTGGGTATAGTTCTGGCGGCCGGCGGCTATCCCGGTGCCTATAAAGGTGGCGATGTGATTACTGGCCTCCGCTCTGCTTCAGCTGATGCGCAGGATCAGAAAGTATTTCATGCAGGTACGGCCCAGCAAGAGGGTAATGTTGTAACCAGCGGTGGTCGCGTACTCTGCGCCACGGCAATGGGTCGTTCTGTGGCAGACGCTCAGAAAAAGGCTTATGCCCTCGCCAGCGAGATTCACTGGAATGATCTGTATCTTAGAAATGATATTGCTTGGCGTGCTATTGAACGTGAACAGGCCGACTAGCTTCTATTAATTGCTGAACGACAGCTGCTAGATATATCTAATAATAAGCTAGGGCGCTAGTAGAGAGCGCTAATGTTGAGTACGAATAATGAATGATCAGGCGTTCTTCAGTGTCGATATCCCTTTTGAATCGTTTGGTCGGACTCACAGCCTGACCCTATTGGTCTTCGCGCTCTTGCTAGGGGTTCTAATAGTCGCCAGTAAAAGGCTGTCGAATAGACAGAATCTTCTGCTCGGTAGGCTTCTCTCAGTATTTATGTCCGTATCAGTTATGGTTTGGGCTGGATTACACATTTTTTTTGAGCGCTTTAATACAGCCATCGATCTTCCTCTCTCCATCTGCAATCTTTTTGCCCTGTTAGCACCCCTGCTATTTTGGAACCCTAGTCACAGGCGTTTGGAAATCATTTACTTCATGGTGATGTGCGGTACCTTGCAGGCCATTGTCACGCCAGATCTGTATGTTGGCTTTCCCGGCTATGGATTTTTCAAATACTGGATTGTGCATATTGGCTTGGTATTGATGGTCATACACCACCTACTATCATTTAAGCTGTACCCTCGCCCCAAAGCGATGATTGCGGCCTTTGTTTGGTTAAATATCTATCTGCTGAGTCTAGTGCCAATAAACTTCTGGCTTGATGCAAACTATTTTTACCTGATGGAAAAACCTGTGAACCCATCAATCCTTGACTATTTTGGACCCTGGCCCTGGTACATTTTGGTGACAGAAGGCCTGGCATTCGTCTTTTTTGCGATTGCATACGTACCTATAGGCATTGCTAGGAAATACTTTATAAATCCGGCTACAATTCATACTGCCCAAACAACTGAATAAGTGCATTTAAAGATTATGTCTAATCGTCGATTATCAGCCGTAGACCAACTGCTAACCCAGCTAGATCAGGGGTTACGTACCGCCTTTGGCAGTGCTCCTATGCCTCAGCGTGCCTCACCTGCCGTTGCGATAGAAGATGTTGAATTGTCGGATCAGGAACGCAAACATGCCATTGGATTGATGCGTGTCAATCATGCGGGCGAAGTCTGCGCCCAGGCGCTTTATCAGGGACAGGCACTAACGGCTAAGTTGCCCGAAGTTGGCGCTCAGATGGAACATGCTGCTGAGGAAGAGATTGACCATCTGGCCTGGTGCGAAGAGCGTATTACTGAACTTGGAGGTACCACCAGCCACCTCAATCCAATCTGGTACGCCATGTCTTTTGGCATTGGCGCCGGTGCTGGATTAATCAGCGATAAGTTAAGCTTGGGGTTTGTTGCCGCCACTGAAGATCAGGTCTGTGCACACCTTAAAACCCATCTTGATCAGCTGCCTGCTCATGATCGCAAGAGCCGCGCTATTGTTGAGGAAATGCTGGTCGATGAAGAACGTCATGCCCAGAGTGCTCTAGATGCGGGTGGTCATCGTTTTCCAAAGCCGGTCAAACAGCTCATGACACTTGTTTCTGCGGCTATGACTGGCAGTAGCTACCGAATCTGAGTCTAAAGCCTGGCGCTGTCAGCTGCTAAGTCTTTATCCCAAGCCTGCATCAACCCAACAATCTTATCCGCAAGCCAGCGATGAATCGGTGAGCCCGAGGTTCTTTTGTGCTGCAACAACACCAGTGAAATTGTCCCTTCGTGGGGTAGTTCTGCCGGATAGCGCTTGCGCACAATACGGTCCATTCCACGCTCCATGGTCAACCCATACTTGGCCGCTACCATCAGACAGTCCGTATCACAGACCGTTTCCATGGCTGTTAGAAGCTGGTTGGTCACTAGCGCTTTTTTACGCTTGCGACCAAGATCACGTAGTACTTTATCAAAGCGAGCATCGGTTCTAGCGCTTACCCGCTTGGAAATAAGCAGGTAGTACTGCACAAAGGGAAACTCAAGAATTTCATCTAGGGTAACCCGCGACTTTTTGGCCAGCGGGTGGCCTTCTCGCATCCAGATTGATGGGGTAAAAATTGCTAGATTACGGGCACTAATGTCTTCAGTAATACCCTTCTCGATGTCGATCGCAAAATCCAAAACACCGTCTGCAAGCTCCCGCTCAACAGAATCGGTTTCACTGGAGATGGATAAAATGACTCCTGGGGCGTACTGAGTAACAACCTTGGTTAGCTCTGATACCAGTGAAATAGCCACAAACTCCGGGACTGCAATGGTAATTTCTCCCACATAGGCAGCGGGATCAAACTCCCCTTCACTGACCATCTCTAGAATGTTTTCCAGCAACCTCGGCAGGCGCATCTGTAAATCCCTGGCCTTAGGGGTAGGAACCAACTCATTACCTGTTCGAGTAAATAGTGGGTCATCCAATTGATGTCGCAACCGTTGTAGTACTCGACTCATGGCAGGCTGAGTAATAAATAGTCGATGGGCGGCCCGGGTTACGCTCTTTTCTTCGAGCAACGCCTGAAGAGAAACCAGTAAATTGAGATCGAGACGGGAAAGTTTTTGAAGATTCATTATTGAAACCCTAGGTCATTACCAAAACGCATATAGTTGATGCAAACAATGCATTTGGATTATGGCATGGAAGCGCCTATATTTACACCCATAGAGCAAGGGCTCTTAAATTTAACCAAGGAGATACACCATGACACTCGTATATATATTGATCGGCTTTACTGGTCTAGCGGGTGCTGCAATTGCGAAAGATGATTTCGTCAAGTTGGAAGCACCTAAAATGGAAGCTTCTGATAAGTAAGGCCACCAGTCACAGCATACCGTGACCCAGCTAAATTTACAGATGTACCAAATTCGTAACAAGTTAGTCGTAAATTGTTAGTACCCCGTATTACCCCTCTTAATCCTTGCTATAGGATTCTTTTATAGGGACCCACATAGGGTCCCTTTTTTTTGCCTGACTTTTATAACTTTCTCAATCAGCTTCTTCGATAAAGATCTATACGGTATACCATAAACGCATACCGATGATGCTTAAAATGCATTTGAATTATGGACCTGAGGTTTCTATTATACTCCCCAGTTAAGCAGTCCAAGATTACGAAAAGCGTCCAACCAGCGGCTTTTCAATGTTCTACCTCATTACCCCTTCTTTGCGATTCATCCAAAGATTTTTTAGGAGCCTTTATTAGGCTCCTTTTTTTTGCCTGCTACTTTCTCATCTAAGCCGTTACTCTCTGACCTAAGAAGCCTGGTGGATAACATAACTATGGCTTATCTCAACCCCGCCGGCTTCCAGCATAATTGAGGCTGAGCAGTACTTTTCTGCCGAGAGTTCAACGGCTCTTTTAACCTGACTCTCTTTTAGGTCGGTTCCAGTGACGATAAAATGCAGGTGAATCTTGCTAAACACCGCGGGAACGGCATCCACACGCTCTGCTTCTAACTCAGTCATACAGTCAGTTACCTGTTGACGACCTTTCTCCAGCATCGTCATCACATCAAATGACGCGCAGCCCCCTAAACCCATTAATACCATCTCCATAGGCCGAACACCCATGTTTCTGCCACCCTGATCTAGCGCGCCATCCATCACGACTGAATGCCCACTTCCGGACTCTGCCAGAAACATAACGCCATCTACCCATTTGATTGTCGCTTTCATAATTTACCTCATTTTTAAGGGAGCAGAGGTTAGCATAGACTCCATGCAATATTTGCGCGCCAACAGTGTTTTTTTACTACAATAAATCACATGGGTCGCGAAATAACTGTTGTCTGTAGTGGTAAATAGCAGCGGCTTAGGAAACCACACTAAGGAGAAACACATTGGCGCCTGCACCTCTTACCCCACACATAGACAATGTAGAAGAATTTTTATCCCATTGTCACCGTCGTCGATATCCCGCTAAAAGCACCATTATCTATGCGGGAGATCAGGGTGATACGCTGTATTACATCATTAAAGGATCTGTCACGGTCGTTATCGAAGACGATAGCGACGGCAAAGAGATGATTCTCGCCTACCTAAATCCAGGGGATTTCGTCGGAGAAATGGGTCTTTTCGATCAGGAACACCGAAGTGCCTGGATTCGCACCAAAACAGAATGCGAAGTGGGTGAAATCAGCTACGCCAAGTTTGTCGAGTTAGGTCATCAACACCCAGAATTCTTATTCGCGATCAGTAAACAAATAGCCCAGCGGCTGCGAGACACCACCCGCAAGGTGAGTGACTTGGCATTTCTGGATGTCACCGGCCGTGTTGCGCGCACCCTGTTAGATTTATGCAAAGAACCCGATGCCATGACCCATCCAGATGGCATGCAAATTAAGATCACCCGTCAGGAAATAGGCCGAATTGTTGGCTGCTCTCGAGAGATGGTCGGTCGCGTGCTTAAAGATCTGGAAGAACGTGAGCTGGTTTCTGTAACCGGTAAAACCATGGTGGTGTTTGGAACTCGCTAAGGTGCCTCATACCAATGCTCGAACTTAAATCACACTGCGAACGCTGCGACGCCTTATTGGCCCCTGATTCCAATAAGGCGGTGATCTGCTCATTCGAATGTACTTTCTGCGTTCGCTGTAACCATGACGATCTTAAGGGTATTTGCCCAAACTGTAATGGAGACTTACAACAGCGGCCAGCTAGGCTAAACAATCAATGAAAAACCCTGCGTAGATTGTCATGACAAAGATTGTATTCAAGAAAGAAGAGAAAGAGCGGATCGTTCAAAAAATGCAGCAGTATTTTAATAATGAGCTTAACCAAACTTTGGGTCAATTTGATGCTGAGTTTCTACTCGACTTCTTTTCGGACGACGTGGGCAGCTTTTATTACAATCGAGGACTATTGGATGCCCAGGCTGTTTTGCATGAGAAAGCCGAACATATCGCCGACGCTATTTATGCTTTGGAAAAACCAATCCCATTTAGTCGATAGGCTACTCTGATTAATTCATTAAACGGGTTATTCACTAAACATCTGGCTGAGTTTCTCGCCCGGCTCGTCATGGCGCATAAACGCCTCTCCCACTAAAAATGCATGAACGTTGTGCTCTCGCATAGCGGCAACATCTTCTCGCCCATGAATTCCGCTTTCGGTGATAACAATTTTATGAGCGGGGATTTTATTCAGCAGCTTATAAGTATTTTCTAGCGACACTTCAAATGTGTGTAGATTGCGGTTATTAATGCCGACCATTGGATTATCAAACATTAGCGCTATATCTAATTCAGCTTCGTCATGTACTTCAATCAGCACATCCATTCCCAGCGACAGAGCAACTTCATGCAGCTGGATAAGTTGCTCTTTGTTTAGGGCAGAGACAATAAGTAAAATACAATCTGCACCCATAGCTCGGGCTTCATAGATTTGGTATTCATCGACAATAAAATCTTTCCTAATGACGGGTAAGCTACTGGCATTGCGCGCCAACTTTAAATATTCATCGGCGCCCTGAAAGAAGTCGACGTCGGTTAATACTGACAGGCAGGCTGCACCACCCTGTTCATAACTTATAGCAATGGCCGCTGGATCGAAGTTTTCTCGAATCACACCTTTGCTCGGTGACGCTTTTTTAATTTCTGCGATAACCGCAGATTCGCCCCGCGCAATTTTATCTGACATAGCCTTGGCAAAACCACGAGGCGCAGACGCGGAAGCCGCTTTTTCTATTAGCTGGGGGATTGATACCAGTGCGCTACGCTCGGCAATTTCTTCCTGCTTACGGGCAAGAATATTTTTTAGTATTGTCGGGGTATCTGAACTCATCTTGACTCTCTTCTATTTTTCTTAGGCGTCTTGCTGAACCTGGGTAAAGGTTGTTAAATCAGTAATTTTGGCGCGGGCTAAACCGGCGGCTATAGCGTCCTGCGCCATGGCCACGCCCTCTTTTATATCATTGGCACAGCCAGCCACGTAGAGTGCGGCTCCAGCATTGAGCGCAATTAGGTCAGCGGCTTTACTGGCATTGGCCCCTGCACGTTTTCCTAGGGCATCAATAATTAGCGCCAGTGATTGTTTGGCATTTTCCACTGCTAATCCGTCGAGACTCTGGCGCTCTGCTAAAAAATCTTCCGGCTTAATAGTATATTCGGTGACAGCATTATCTTTAAATTCGGCGACATGGGTCTCTGCCGCTATGCTAATTTCGTCAAGCCCATCAGCGGAGTGGACGACCATAATATGCTCGGCGCCCAGTCTGCCAAGCACTTCAGCCATAGGTTTACACAGTGCCTGATCATAGACGCCGATAAGCTGCCTCGTGACGCCAGCAGGGTTTGTCATAGGTCCTAGGATATTAAAGATTGTCCGTAGGCCTAACTCTCGTCTTGGGCCGATGGCATGCTTCATGGCGCTGTGGTGAGCTGGCGCAAACATGAAGCCCACGCCTAGTTCTTCTACACAGAGCGCCACCTGATGTGGTGTTAAATTTAAATTCACTCCAGCGGCTTCTAATAAATCAGCTGCACCACTGTTGCTGCTAACGGAACGATTGCCGTGTTTAGCCACCTGACCACCGGCTGCGGCGACAACAAAGGTGGCTGCAGTGGAGACATTAAACAAATTGGATTCGTCACCGCCTGTGCCAACAATGTCTACAAGGCCTTCACCGGAAACTTTGACTCCGGTTACCAGTTCGCGCATGACTTCTACTGCACCGGTGATTTCGTCGATGTTTTCACCTTTCATCCGCAGTGCAATTAGGAAACCGCCTATTTGCGCTTCGCTGGCATTGCCGGTCATTATTTGACGCATCACGTCACGCATTTCTGAGCGACTTAGATGTTTACCATTTACCACTGTTTCTAATGCTTGCTTAATATCCACCGACTGTTCCTTTTTAGCACTCGCTATTTAAGTACCTGCTATTTTCCTTGGAGAAAATTATCTAACAGATCGTGACCATGCTGAGTGAGTATTGACTCGGGGTGGAATTGAACACCCTCTATTGCTAACTCTTTATGTCGAATGCCCATAATTTCGTCGAGGCTGCCGTCTTCATTTTCAGTCCAGGCCGTGATGTCCAAACAGTCTGGAAGCGTTGCCTGCTCAATGACTAAGGAGTGATAGCGAGTGGCTTCAAACGGATTACTCAGATCTTTAAAAACACCCGTATTGTTATGGTGCATCATCGAGGTTTTGCCATGCATCACCTGTTTGGCGCGCACGATTTTTCCGCCGAAGGCTTGGCCGATACTCTGGTGACCAAGACAGATACCAAGAATGGGAATTCTACCCTTAAAGGTTTTTATAACATCGACTGACACCCCAGCTTCATTGGGTGTACAGGGGCCTGGGGAAATTACAATTTTTTCTGGGGCCATTTTTTCTATATCGGCAATAGTAATTTCATCGTTACGACAAACGTTTACATCGGCTTTTAACTCGGCCAGATACTGGACAATATTGTAGGTAAATGAGTCGTAGTTATCGATCATTAGTATCATTTTGACACTCCGCATACCATTGCCGCTGCACGCATTAAGGCACGGGCTTTATTGTTGGTTTCTTTCCACTCTAACTCGGGTACCGAATCGGCGACCACACCTGCACCAGCCTGTACGTGGAGCATGCCGTCTTTGATCACTGCGGTGCGAATAGCAATGGCTGTATCCATGGTTCCATTCCAGCCAATGTAACCAACCGCCCCGCCATAGATACCGCGTTTTACAGGCTCTAATTCATCGATGATTTCCATGGCGCGAATTTTTGGTGCGCCACTCAATGTACCAGCGGGTAATGTCGCCTTAAGAACTTCTAGGGCTCCCATGCCATCAACGACTTCACCCACCACGTTGGATGTTATGTGCATCACATGAGAGTAACGTTCTACTCGCATTTTTTCGGTCAATTTAACGGTGCCGGTTTTACTGATACGGCCAACATCGTTGCGCCCTAAATCGATGAGCATTAGATGCTCGGCAATTTCTTTTGGATCGGCGAGCATCTCATCTTCCATCGCCTGATCTTCTTCTGGGGTTTCTCCGCGCTTGCGGGTTCCGGCTATAGGTCGCACCGTGACTAAGCCATCTTCTAAACGTGCCAGCACTTCTGGTGACGAGCCTACGATATGAAAGTCGGCGAGATCTAGGAAGTACATATAGGGCGATGGATTAAGGCGGCGCAATGCGCGGTAGAGATTAATTGGTGAGGCATCAAAGGGGGCTGACAGTCGCTGGGAGGGCACTACCTGCATTACATCGCCAGCGATCACATATTCTTTAATTTTATTCACTGCCGCTTTGAAGTCCTGTTCGCCAAAGCTAGACACAAAGTCTTGCTCTGAAATGCCGTCGGCCTGCATGTTCATGGGCGGCAGTTCTGGTGTTGGCTGGGCGAGCTTATGCTCTAACTCATCGAGTCTGGCTTCGGCTTTTTCTAATGCGCCCACTTCTTTGGCGTCCACATGGACCACTAACATAATGGTGCCAGACAAATTATCGAAAACGGCCACTTCATCGGAGGCCATCAATAATATATCGGGAGTACCCAGTACATCGGCCGGCGCACTGTCCGCTAATCGTGACTCTACAAAACGCACGGTGTCGTATCCAAAGTAGCCTACAAGACCGCCGGTAAATCTTGGCAGATCAGGGATATCGGGCATGCTGAATAATTTTCGAAAGCGGTCAACTTCCCCCAATGGGTCGCTGGTAGTGCGATTGACCATGGGTTTGCCCTCACGAACTATTTCCAGGCGGTTGCCAAAGACTTTTAATACGGTGGAGGTCTGCAGACCAATCAGCGAGTAACGACCCCACTTTTCTCCGCCCTGAACTGATTCGAACAGGTAGGAATTGGGTCCGTAAGCTAGCTTTAGATAGACGCTGAGGGGGGTTTCAAGATCGGCCAGTACTTCACGTGTAACGGGAATGCGGTTAAAGCTCTGGCTTGCCAATGTGGCAAATTTTTCCGGGGTCATAGCAGTTTCCTTGTTCGATAACAGTTTGATTTATGCAGGCGTTCGCAACGCCCAAGTAGCACTAGTTGCGCCATCGCCACCACTGGCAGCTAAAATCAAACTGTATAGAACTGTTACTGTTCACAACCCATCTCCTGTTGACGGTCGCTATTATAATCAATAACGCTCAGACAAGGAACCGCGAGACTTTTATGTTTTCTAGCCTGCGTTTGCCAATTCTGTGCGTAACTTACCGATAACCTCAGCATAGTCTGGCTGACTAAAAATTGCTGAGCCTGCAACAAAGGTATCTGCTCCGGCGGCGGCTATCTCTCCGATATTATTAACCCCAACACCGCCATCAACTTCCAGACGTATATCATAACCGCTGGCATCGATCAGTTTGCGTGCTTCGCGGAGTTTGTCGAGCGTTGCGGGGATAAACTTCTGACCGCCAAATCCTGGGTTAACTGACATCAGCAGCAGCATATCCATTTTATCCATTACCCAGCGCGTCGTTTCCAAGCTAGTGCCCGGATTTAAAACTAGACCGGCTTTACAGCCCAGTTCGCGCACTAACTGTAGCGAGCGGTCTATATGACCTGAGGCCTCTGGATGAAAAGTAATATAAGTCGCGCCGGCATCGGCAAACATACGAATCAGATCGTCGACTGGCTGCACCATCAGATGCACATCGATAGGAGCGGTAACGCCATGATCCCGAAGGGCTTTACAGACCATGGGCCCGATAGTTAGATTGGGAACGTAATGATTATCCATAACATCGAAATGCACGATATCGGCACCCGCTTCGAGCACGTTATCTACCTCTTCTCCCAGTCGGGCGAAGTTAGCAGCAAGTATAGAGGGGGCAATCAGAAAATCAGTCATAAAACACCATGGATTAGTTCAGGCGCAATGATGCGCGACTTCCATTGTGGGTGCAAATTATTTGCCCTTTTTATAGCATCAAAAAAGGGTACATAAAAAAGGCCACTAACTGGAAGCTAGTGGCCTTTTAATTTACGGCTGTGTGTGTTGGGCCTATTCATCCGCCTCTTTGTGCATATGTTTGCTATGCCTTTCTTTGCGTTGGGCTTTAGCCTCTTCCATTGTTACTGCGCCGTCGCCATCAGCATCCATTTTATTAAATTTCTGGCGCCTTTTGTCGGCCATTTTCTGTATTGCCGCTTCATGTTCCTCTAGGGAAATACTGCCGTTCTTATCGAGATCGGCGTGCTTGAACATGCCGCCTTTGTCATGACCTCCGCCATGATGGCCCGCTAGACTCCAAACTGACACTAGGGCCAACGCTGTAAATATAATCCAATGTCTCATAATCTATTGCTCCTGTTTCTGTGTCAGCTTAAAAACGTCGCGGGCTCGCTTTCGTTGACCTGGGTTAGTAGGAGTAATCTTTAAAGGTATCCCGCAGATCCTTCTTGCTAATTTTGCCTGTGGCTGTATGAGGTATCTCTTCAACAAACACGCAGTCACCTGGAATCCACCACTTGGCAATCTTGCCTTCCAGGGAGGCCAAGATGGCATCTTTATTTGGGGTGGCTCCCTCAACAGGAATAACAATTAGCAGTGGGCGCTCGGTCCACTTGGGGTCTGAAACACCAATCACCGCAGCTTCCTGAACATCAGGGTGGCCCATGGCAGCATTTTCCACGTCAATGGAGCTAATCCACTCACCCCCAGACTTAATCACGTCTTTCACGCGATCGGTGATGGTGACATAACCATACTCATCAATAGACGCCATGTCGCCCGTATCAAACCAGCCATCGGCATCTAGGGCTGGTTTCTCATCTAGACGGTAGTAGCCGCTGATAACCCAGGGGCCCTTAACCAGCAGTAAACCTGAGGCTAGCCCGTCCCAGGGGAGTTCGTTATGATTTTCATCGACGATTCTCATCTCTACGCCATACACCATACGACCAGCACGAACACGGTAACCGTCCTGCTCTTCCTGAGTACTGCCTTTCATCCAATCCATGGGTCGATTGTAAGAACCCAGTGGACTCATCTCGGTCATACCCCAGCCCATATGAACCATAACGCCATGTCTTTCCATTTCTTGGATTAGGGACAGTGGGCAGGCAGAACCGCCACAGACAACCGACTTGAGGGTTTCTATTGTTTTACCTGTGGCATTGAGGTAGCCAACAAGTGCCAACCAAACCGTGGGCACACCCAGAGAATAGTTAACGTTTTCTTCATTAATAAGCTTGGTCAGTGTCTCACCGTCAGCCATTTTTGGCCCGGGGAATACTAGCTTGGCGCCAGTCATGGGGGCATTGTAAGCAGTCCCCCAGGCATTGACGTGAAACATAGGCACGATAGGCATAACCACGTCGTTTGATGACAGGTTCATCAAATCAGGCATGGAACCAACAATGGAGTGCAATACGGTGCTGCGGTGACTGTAGAGCACACCTTTAGGGTTGCCGGTAGTGCCGGAGGTATAACACATTGAACTGGCGGTATTTTCCTCAAGATCGGGCCAGTTAAAACTGTCCGACTGATCGCCAATAAATGTTTCATAGCAATGGGTGTTGGCCAGGCTAGTCTCTGGCATATGGGCTTCGTCGGTCATAATGACGTAGCCGCGCACTGTGGGCAGCCTGTCTTTTAGCGACTCAAGAAGGGGCACAAACATGGGGTCAGTGAAGACCCACTGATCTTCCGCATGATTGATAATAAAGTCTATTTGTTCGGGAAATAGGCGTGGGTTAACCGTGTGGCAAACTTGGCCTGAGCATGAAATGGCGTAGTAGAGCTCAAAGTGGCGATAGTCATTCCAAGCCAGTGTCGCTATTCGGTCGCCCGGCTCGAAACCCACGCCCTGCAGCGCATTTGCGAGCTTGCGAACACGTTGGAATGCATCTTTATAGGTGTATTTATGGTGTGGATTATCACCTGTGACTGAGACAATCTCGCTCTTGCCATTAATTCGATCTGCATGCTTCATTATTGACGTAATAGTGAGCTGCGAATCCATCATCAAACCGTTCATACCTACCCCTTTTATTTCTTATTAAATTTATGGGGTAAGACTACCACCTGCCACAGACTGTTCAACACTTAAATCTGCGGACAGGCAGTCATAGGTTCTAGCCTGAGATGTCAGTAGTAGAGCGGGATCTCTTTTAGATAGGTCTCGATTTGACTGAAGTCTGGCAACAGTAGCTTCTCGCTGTCTACCTGCAAATCAATTTTAATACAGTTGCCATTCTCAGTAGCGCTCTGAGTTGTCATTTCACAGTCTGCCTCGACACGCAATGTGTGGGGGAATCCTCTGGTCATGATGGCGTAGTAATGATGGCTGTGGCCCTCACCAAAGCTATTGAGCACTAATATTCTGGTGCTGGCCCCAAAGTCAGAGGCTGCGCCACCGCTCTGTAATGCACCGAAGTCAATTAGTGGGATATTGAGATGTCGCCATGGAATCCATCCAGCAACCCAGGGTGGCAGCTGATCTCCCTGTTCTGGGGCCTGATTAAGAATAATTTCGGCGACGGCGGGCATTGGAACAAGCAATTGCGACTGGCCAATATTTACCGCCAGGCAATCGATTGTTTCAATCGACTCTTGTTGATCAAGAAAGAATAAACTCATTGGCTACATGCCTCCATTTGTTCCATTTCCATGCACATTTTCTGTGCTAGCTGGCCTGCAGTACCCACGAAATCAGCACTCTTACGCTGTATTACTGCTTCGGGCATTGTAGGCGCGGTGCAGTCAGTGGGGTCTTGCACCCAGACTTTGCCACCGCGGTCCTTAATTGTTTGACAACCTTTTGCGCCATCGTCTCCCATACCGGTGAAAATAATTGCACCGCAATCACGCTTGTATACAAGAGCCAATCGCGCTGCCACCTGATCAATAGAGGGTGCATAATGGCCCTGCCATCTCGAGTTAAAGCACAGCATCCAACCCTGCTTACTCAACCTTGTTTCAAACTCTGGGGAAATCACAGTCACGGTCCCCGGTTTAATAAACTGTCCTGTTACAGCCTGATGGGTCGGCCATCCTGTCTGTTTTTCGATCATGCGCAACAATGTATCTATTTGCTGTTCTGCAATATGTTGCACATAAACAAATGCAATGTCCCTGCTGACTGGCACCTTGGAAAGAAATTCTTTTACCGCCTGCAGGCCCCCTGTAGAGGCTCCCAGCAGCCAAACCATTTTCCCTTGGCCCATGGTTGTTTAAACACTCCTGCTGGCTAACAGCTCGTCAATGGTGCCCAGCAACTCATCTTCCTGATAGGGTTTACCCATGTAACGATCAACGCCAAGCTCCATGGCGCGCTGTCGATGTTTGTCTCCTGTTCTTGAGGTGATCATCAGGACCGGTATATTTTTTAAGGTCTCACTGGCACGCATTCTGGTGGCTACTTCAAAACCATCCATACGCGGCATTTCGATATCTAACAACAGAACGGCTGGAATTTCGTCCTGCATGGCCTTTAGGGCTTCAATGCCATCTTTTGCCGTGGCAACTCTGTAGCCCTGCCGCTTAAGAATTCGGCTGGTGACTTTTCGCACCGTGACAGAATCGTCTACAACCAGCACATAGGTAGCTTCATCTGCGGCGCGGTCTACCTTGGCAGTCTCCTGTGTCAGTGCCTTTTCTGCAGCTGTCTCAGCATCCTGGGATATCAGTGATCCTTCACTAATGGCTACTCGGGCAAGTTCATTGAGATCAATAATAACCACGACACGGCCATCACTGAGAATAGTGGCTCCACCCAAACCCGGCACTGTTGAGAATTGCGCACCAAGATTTTTTACGACGATTTCCTGAGTGCCAACAATTTCATCGACCTGAGCGGCGAAGTATCGATTGTCAGAATGAAACAGTACGATCGGCACAGCCTCTGTCAGTGACGCCATTGGAGTAACAATATCTATATTTGTTTCCGCGCTTAATAGCGCCCCCAGGTGCTGCAGAGCATAATCCCTGCCGGCATAATTAATGATGCCGCCTCCGGCAACCACGGCTGCCAACTTTTCTGGCGAGATAAAATGTACGCCATCGATAGAATTGAGAGACAGCGCATAATGGTCACCAGTAACATTGATCATCAGGGCGCGGTTTACCGACAAGGTGAACGGTAATGTCACTGTGAACTGGGTGCCGCGACCGGGGGATGACTCAATGTCTACGGATCCACCCAGTTGGCGAACCTCACTGCTCACCACATCTAGGCCTACACCACGGCCTGAGATTTCAGATACTGCATCAGAGGTTGAAAACCCAGGATGAAAAATATACTTGGCAACCTCGTGATCTGATAGCGGGGCATCCTTTTGCATCAATTCTTTTTCGATAGCAAGATCGCGGATGCGTGACATATCCAAACCTGCACCGTCGTCGGCAAGATGGATCACTATGTCACCACCTTGGCGATAGGTTGTCACCGCAATAGTGCCAGTCGCTGACTTATGGGCTTTCTTACGTTGGGCCTTAGTTTCGATACCGTGGTCCACTGCGTTGCGAATAAGATGTTCAAGTGGCGCTACAATACGGTCGAGTACTGTGCGGTCCATTTCACCATGGATGTTCTCCATTTTTAACTGAACTTCTTTGCCCAATTCCTGACTTACCTGACGAACAATACGGCGCAGTCGCGGTACGATTCGCGAGAACGGCACCATCCTTGTTTGCATCAGACCTTCTTGCAAATCTGTGTTTATACGGGACTGATGTACTAACAGAGATTCGGTGCCCACTAACTTGTCTACTAGGGTTTCTTTGAGGTCATATAGATCGGAGGCAGACTCTACGAGGGAGCCCGAAAGTTGCTGCAAGTGGGAATAGCGGTCCATCTCTAGGGGATCAAAATTGGCTGACTCACCGGAGGCCTCTATCTGCTCACGACGATAATCAATTTGCGCTTCGGTCTCTGTTCCCAAACGACGCACCTGTTCTTGAAGTCGCAAAATAGTGGCGTCCATTTCATCAAGGGAGTGATTGAAGTCACTCACCTGCTCTTCCACTCGACCGCGGAAAATTATATTTTCCCCCGATAGATTAACTAAGGTGTCTAGGGTTTCAGCGCCAATTCGAACAACTTCTTTAATTTCCCCCTGAGTACCGAAGGGCCTATCGGAGGGTGGCGCATGACGGGACAAGTTTTCTAAATCGGCAGAAAAATCTCTTTTCTCAATCAATACCGGCGGCTGGGCTGAGGGCCCGTTAATGCTGGTTTTAGGGTCTGATAATTCGGGCTCTAGTTCAGCCTGTAGCTCGTTATCCTGCTCTATGTTAAGGGCTGCCTCAATGTCTAGGGGCAGCTCTGCATTAGCTTCAATATCGGCCATGGGCTGCGGCTGGTGAATGAATGCTTCTAGGTCAACAATCCGCTGCTGCAGATCGGTCGCTGTATCACCGGCAGCGATTCTGCGAGCGATGTCATAGCTTCGACTAAGCCATTCCTGACTGGTGGCAAGGCGATTAAAAAAGGCGTCGTTATATTCATTGGTTCCATCGATGGTGGATTCAAAATCATGGGTGTACTGTCCTAGGGCATTAAATCCAGCCATCCGCGCGCCCCCTTTTAAGGTGTGCAGATCACGCTTAAGTTGATCACCAAATTCTACCTGCTTGGGGCTGTTCTGCCATGCATGTAATGTCTCTTCGAGGTTACTGATTATATCTTCAGCCTCTTCAACAAAGATGCCCACGATCTCCTGGTCGAGATCGTCTTCCATCCAGGATTTTAAGGCTGATGATTGCTCTTCATTTGTGGAGAATTCTTCTTCTGAGGGCTCTTTTTCAGCTGAGGGCTCCTGTTCTGCTGAGGGCTCTTCTTGCGCTAAGGGCTCTTGGAGAACCGAAGGTTCATCGGCAGGTAACGGGGCCTCTTCAACAGCCTGTTCAGGAAGTTGGCTAATCAGGTTTTGGAGCTGTTGGATATGCTCTTCGGAGAGAGGCGATAAATCCTGATCCGCGGCAAACATATCGAACAAGTTAAGCAAAATTTCATGACTGTATTCAAGAAGCTCAAGTGCATCCTTGCTCGCATTGTTACTCTCAATTTGCAGCCGTCGGTAAACCTCAGCCAGCAGCCCGGCTAGTTTTGCAATGGCGGGCAGGTCAACTGCCGTAATCTCAATTTCTTCAAGCTCGTCGATAAACTGCTGGTAAACAGCTTCCGCTGAACCTGTATCACTGCGCAACTGCAGCAGCAGTTCCCCATAATCCTGAATGGCTCTTAAGCCATAGGCCATAAGTTTTTTAACCGCCACGAAGCTAGGTCCATTGTCGCGACCCTCTTCGGCGCGCAATATGGCGCCAACAAATTTTTCTCGTAATTCTGCTAGTCGGGCAAAAAATAACTCTAGACCTTGAACTTCCGTACCTTGGTTATCACTGTCATCTTCTGTAACCATTTCCTCGAGCAGGCTACGAACAAAGGTAACGCCGTCGTTGATAAGGTACATGATGTCTTCGTCGACACTAATCTGATGGTTGTGTAGCTCTTTTATAAATTCATCAAGGGGCGAGATTAGCTGGCTAAGAGCATTAAAATCTGCCATCTCTGCCGTGCCCTTTAAGGTATGTAATGCTCGCTGTAGATCTGAGGTTGGTGGCTGGTGCATCGGTGCCAGCGCCCGGGTCTGAATCAGATAATGGTCGATAGTCCTGAGATGGCCTTTGGCTTCGTTGACAAAAATATCTAACAGAATTTTTTCTTCAGACTCTTTGTGAAGTAGCTCTTCGCTCAGCGGTTCTGTAGACGGCTGTGAAGCCAGCTCCTCATATAAGTCACTAGCGTCATCCACCTGTAACGGTTCAGCCTGCAATTCATCTGAGGATATGTCGCTCGATACAGACTGCGGGTGATCTTCGCGTTCTTCGAATATCCGTCCATCCACCTGCTGCTGTACATCTGTCTCTTGGGCTTCAGTAATCTCGGTGTTCGGGAGTCCACTAATTGGCTCGCCCTTGGCAAGCTGTTCTGCAGCATCAATGATTTGCTGACTAATATGCGGATTAGGCTGAGGCTGCTTAGCAGTAAATGCTTCGACTAAGATTGGCATCCTTTCAATGGTGCATTCGACTAGCCCTCGAGCACTGCTGCCACCAGAAATGCGTCCGTCAAGAATGCGATTGAGCATGTTCTCAACTGACCAGCCAAGGTCTCCGATGTCTGTAGCGCCGACCATTCGACCACTACCTTTTAAAGTATGAAAACAGCGTCGGATAATGGTTAAGGCTTCCGTAGATTCCGGGTGCTTTTGCCACTCAGGTAGTTTTGCACTTAGGGTCTCTAAAACCTCTGCGGCTTCTTCAATAAATATTTCGACTATTTCCGCATCGAACTCTTCGTCTTCTTCAGTCTTGGCCAGAGACTCCGCTAGCTCATTCGTTGGCTCCGCATCTACCCTAGGCTCAGAGCTATTTATAAGCCCAGGGCTGTCTATTGGCTCAAGACTGTCTATTGGCTCATGGCTACCCAACAGAGATAGATCTTCCTTTGCCTCATCAGCAATGAATCCCTCAAGTAGGGAGTCGATACTTTCTTCGGCGGCTTTTAGAATACCGTCTTGGTCTACATCTTCTATAGAGCCGGTCTGTTCCAGATAATATTCCACAATGGTGATGGCATCGGCAAAGGTGTCTAACGCGTGCCATTCAATCTGTGGTTGCTCACTAATTAATGCTTTTTGCACGTAGATATGGCAGCCTTGAATCACGGCAGCAGCACGGTCTAACTGAATCATTTTAAGTGCGCCAGATAGCTCTTCAAACATTTTTGGCGCAGGGCGCAATAATTCTAGATCCCACTGTGAATTGATAAATTCAACAACGGCTTCCTTAATTCTCTCGATGCCAGTGCGCGCTTCTGATAATAAAATCGCACTGGCATTATCAAACTCATAATTATTTTCAGCGCAATCTACATCAATAACATCTGAAAACTTTTCTGGGCTTGCTGCCCAGGCATTGAGCGTCACTTCAACTTCTGTCAGCTTCTGCACTGCCACTATAATCTGTTCGTCATCAATGCCAAGGCTACCACCAAAAGTGTCGTCAAGATTTTGTCTAATTTGTTTTATGGCATCGCGCAGTTTACCCTGCCCCACTAGCGCCAGAGAATCTGCCATGTTGGTAAGAATAGGTAACGTTTTACACACATCCTCTGAGGACATGCCTCCCTCTATTGAAAAGCGTTCAAGCGCCGATCGCACATTAGCCAACTCGCCCTGAATAGCACTAACAAGTGAGCGCACAACTAGAGGGTCGTAGCGAGGTGTTAAGCGATTGGATTCGGGGTCTACAACCCCAGCAGGCAAAGCGTCGGCAAGCGCATACTTTGCCCATTGCTCTTGCTGCTTTTTATTTTCCGGTTTAACCGTCATCAGATAATAAAGAAGATTTTTTATCAACCCCAGATCTACGTCTGAAATCGCCACACTTTCAACGTCTGAAATGGTTACTTTTAGTTGCGTATCCAAAACCCGAAATAGTTTTTTAAGTGCCATGGTAAAGTCTATTTGGCGACTCGAAACTAGAGCTAATACTTCTTGGGAAATTTCCCACAGCTCCTCTCGCCAAGTGTCCACGCAAATTTCTTGCATGCGCTGGAAAACTTTCTTTAGATTCAGATAATGCTTTGGAAGATCATCTTCTTTGATTATTTTAATGAGTGATATTTGATAGATTTGGCGCAGGCGTTTGATTAAATCTATTAGCGCTTTAGGGTTTGCATTAACACGCAATTGACGGTCTTTTTTATTTTCTATGGTACTGAGATCTGGAGTAAATAATATACCCTCTGAAAGTAAGCTTCTTCCCTGGGCGGCACGCAGATCATTGAGCAATAGAATCAGTGCTTCTGGGCGGTCTTCTCGAGTGGCAAGCACCTGGCGAAGATAAATGGGTAAGCGGATAATTGCCTGAACAAGAATCTCGCAGGCCTCATGGATATTGGATACTTTTCTGTCAATAATCGACTGAGTGAGCGCTTCCATTTCTTCTGCAAGCAGCATCGAACCCTGGCATTCCAAAATTTTGAATGGGCCGCTTATTTGATGCAGGTGACTGAGACAAAATCTAATTTTTGTTTCGTCGTCAGTATCCTGAGTAAAAGCTTCTAGCTCACTAAATGCTGAGGTTAGGCTTCTTTCAATTTCATCGATTAACCATTCAAGTCCCTTAAAAGCCTGAGTCTGGCTATTCTGAGAATCTTGCATCTGAATGTCACTCATCCAGCATCTCCTTGTAGCCCATACCTGCTCTTGACGTAAGCTTGCACCGTTCGCGGTGCAACTCGAGCTAGTCCTGGCGGAATCCAATTTCCAAGTTCGCCCATTCCTAAGATTAGACGACCATCAGTTTCAAGATGTTCTATAAGCTGATTAACAATTTCGCGACGCTTCCACCGACGAAAATAGATCAACATATTCTGACAATAAATTAGGTGCATTTTGCGTCTCACCATGGGCGACTGGTCAGTTAGCACGTTGCTATTAACAAAGCAGACACGCCGGCGCACACTGTCTTTAACCCGCCATAAGCCCTTACCCACCTGGTCAAAATAGGCCTCCTGAAATGACCCATTTATATGGGTCATTTTGCTCTGTCGATACACCCCGCGACGGGCCTGAGTAATGCAATCTCGACTGATGTCAGTACCGATAATGCCGTAGCGAGGCACCACGCCTGCCGCGTCCATCGCCTGCTCTATGAGCATAGCGAGGGAATAGGCCTCTTCACCGGTAGAGCAACCTAAACTCCAGACCCAAAGCGGCTCAGTCAACTCACCCTCACTGACTTTTTCGGCCACCCAGTCGGTAACAAAATCCATTGAGGGTTGATGGCGGAAAAAGCTGGTCTCTTTAATCAGCAGGCTATCAATGATACCGCTCCATTCCTGAGCGCCCTTAGCATCGTCTAGAGAGTCTTCAAAGTACTGGTTGATATCTCCACACTGGAGCTCCTTCATACGACGGTCGAGCAGCATGGAAAGCGCTTTTTCACGGTCTGGTGTTATCTTTACCCCAGTCCTCTGCTCGATGGCCTCTTTCCAGAGGCCCACTGAGTTTTTCTCAGTCTCTGAGATAGCGGCGTTCCTTGGCACAGTGACCACTGTTTATGTCCCCAATATTATGTCGCGACAGGCTATTGTTTCTTGTCGTTGTCGGATAACAACGCCTCAATTTCTGCTTCAAATTGTTCAAGGTGAAAGGGATTTTCATCCTCGTCGAATTCACTTTCGCCAAGCCGTTTTTTGTCTGATTTTGGGTCGGTTTTGTCAACGCCATTAACGTTGAAGTCAGCTGCTTCGCTATCGAATTCATGGCCCTCTTCGATCTCATGATCCTCTTCATCGACGAGGCTAAATTCTGCGATTTTCTCTGGGGTAGCGTCTATTCCACTGGCGCCATTTTGTTCATCATTGTCATGGCTGCTCTCGTCATAACTGTCCTCATCCGTCTCATCATAGCTTTCCTGATAGGCTTCTATTCCTTCGCTCTCTTCAGGAATAATAGGTTGATTGGTATCTGGAAGGATGAAGCCACTCACTGACTCACGCATTTCGATGGCCATTTCGGCCAGATCGCCAATAGAGGTAGCCGTGTCATTAGTGCCAGATAAAGTCTGAGACGTAATTTCCTGAATAATATTCATGGTGTTGGAAATATGCGAGGACGTGGTTGCCTGATGTTTGGCCGCTTCGGAAATATCCTGAATCAATTCTGCAAGGTTAGTAGATACCGTTTCAATTTCTTCCAGTGCCGTACCGGCGCTGTTAGCTAGCTCTGCACCCTTTACAACTTCTGCGGTGGTTTGCTCCATCGAAGCAACCGCTTCGTGGGTATCCGTTTGGATCGTTTTAACGAGGCCAGCAATCTGTTTGGTTGCTGTTGCGGAGCGTTCTGCCAGTCGCTGTACCTCATCTGCTACTACGGCGAAACCTCGACCAGCTTCCCCAGCCATCGCAGCCTGAATGGCGGCGTTAAGTGCCAAAATATTTGTTTGATCGGCGATCTCATTAATCAGGGATACGATATCGCCAATCTCCTGAGAACTTTCACCCAGGCGCTTAATTCGCTTGGAGGTGTCTTGGATCTGTTCACGAATGGTGTCCATACCCTCAATGGTATTACGTACAACCTGAGCACCATTTTTGGCGATAGATACTGAGCGTTCTGCTACCGCTGAAGATTCTGCAGAGTTGGAGGAGACCTGATCAATGGTAATGGCCATTTCATTAATGGCCGCCGACACACCAGCAATCTCTTGAGCCTGATGTTCAGCACTGTCCGCCAACTGCAATGATACCGACCGAGTGGCGGCGGTTGAACTCGCCACTTTCTCGGAGCTACTAGCCACGTTCTGTACCAAACTACGAAGTTCAGCGATGGCGAAGTTTATCGAGTCTGCAATGGTACCGGTAAAGTCCTCGGTTACTGTGGCCTCAACGGTCAAATCACCATCAGCCAAATCAGAGATGTCATCTAGCAGCTGCAAGATTGCCTGCTGGTTTTTATCTTTAACTTTCTCTGCTTCAATTAGATTACGTCTTGTTGAGGTATAGATAATTAAGCCCAATAAAACTAACGAGGCCAAAAATCCCGCAACAGCCATTAGGGTGGTCTGGTTATTAAAGGGGCGTTTTCCTGAGGCATTTAACGTACTGACAATATTGTCCAACTGATCAAGGCTGGTTAATAGCGCGGGCACATATCCTACTAGCGCGTTGGCGGAGTTTTGTGCAACAGAGAGCTCATCGGCAGATTCATAGATCCGCTCTATCTCACTGGAGACTACATCAAAAGACTGTTTAATTTCATTAATACTGGCGATGGCGGCTTTATCGGTGACCTTGGATATACCGAGAATAAAGTTGCCATTTTCCATTGCATCAAGTGTGTCACGGAAAACGTTGGAGTCACTTTTGAACTGATCGGCGGCTACATTGGCATCTTCACTACCAGCAATCATTTTGTCGATATTACGACCAATTCGTTCAATCAGCCACAGCTGCTCCTGAGCAATAGTTATTTGACCTGAGGGTGCTGAACGAGCAATCAGGGCGTCAACGACCTGTTCTGAATTATCCTGAAGTAGCGGTAACTTTGCATTGAGCTCACTAGCCACCATGGAGACAAAAAGAACAGTCTCTCGGTTATCGCCCAATGATTGTAAATTTTCCCTAACCTGATCCCAGCTGTTTGAAACAGACTGAATCTGAGCTCTGGAGACCTCACCCTGTCGCACCAAGCTGTTCTTGAGGTTCTGCCAGACGCCATTCATCTGGGCATTCAGGCTACTCAAACCATCAAAAGATTCTTCACGCCCTGCGGTAGCATCTCTTGCTAGCTGACTAATACGCAGCGCCTTGATGCGCAGATTCGCAATACCTTGAATATTATTCTGATCGTCCCTAGCCTTATTGCTTACTTCCAGACCGCTGTAGCCAGCCATTACCATGCAAGCCAAACCCAGCAAAACGATTAGGTTTCGAAACCATGTCTGCTTACCCTTTCCCTTATTATTCATGTCATCCTCCAAGTTGATGCTTTGTTACTGCGAATCCATGCCTAAACAGACACATTCATAAACTGATCATTTTCAATTAATTTTTTCGGACGAAATAGCTCAAAACCCTCATTTTCGTCGGCGAACTTTCCATCAATAAACTCAGCTAGCGGACTTTCGCTAGCCATCGGCTGGTATGAGTCGACGGGCAAGGCTTTCATGCCATACACCTGATCGACGATAATGCCCACATAGGCCCCATGGATTTCAAACACCAAGACCCTTTGTTCCCGGGGGATACCAGTTAATTTTCCGCCGAGAAAGTCGGCAAAATCTATGACGGGAAGCAGGCGACCACGAACGTTGGCAACACCACGAACCCAAGACCTAACTCGGGGCAAGCTGGTGCACTCAGGAACCTCCAGTACCTCGCTAATCTCGTCGAGTGGAATAACATAACTAGCACCGAGCAGTGAAAACCCGATTAGCTTCTGGGTCTCTAAGATTTTTTTCTGGGCTGGTAACCCATATACCGATTTTCCAAATCGTTTCACTACGTCACTTATCGCGGTGAAGACATCCTGTCCATCAGACATAAACTTGACCTTTATCCAAGAACATCAGCAATGGCAGATACCAGCTGTTTTTCGTCAATAGGTTTGACTAAATAGGCCCGAGCGCCCTGACGTTCGCCCCAAACCTGGTCGGCTTGCTGGTTTTTGGCGGTGACGATAATCACTGGGATATGCTTGGTTTCACTGCCTTTGCTCAGCTGTCTGGTGGCCTGAAAGCCGTTTAGACCTGGCATCACGATATCCATTAGCACCACATCCGGCTGCTCTGTCTTGGCTAGATTTACACCCTGCTCACCGGTCTCAGCAGATAACACCGAATGGTCATTTCTCTCCAGAATATTGGTTAGCTTGTAAGTTTCTGTGGGAGAGTCATCTACTATTAATATCTTTGCCATTTACTCCAACCTCTTGTCAGATTCGCTTTATGCCAGACCAAAAATACGCGGTCTAGACTCCATAGTTACAACCAGTAAACAGTTATAACGGGTAACGGTTAAATATACTTTTCCAATGCATTGAGCAGTTCTGCGCGACCAAAGGGTTTGGTCAGATAATCATCGGCACCAACAATGCGCCCCTTGGCTTTATCAAATAGGCCATCTTTACTCGACAGCATAATCACCGGGGTGGCTTTGAAATCGTCGTTGTTTTTGATTAACGCACAGGTTTGATAGCCATCGAGACGCGGCATCATGATGTCAACGAAAATGACATCGGGTTTTAGGTCGACAATTTTGGCGAGGGAGTCGAATCCATCCGAGGCGGTCGACACGTCACAACCCGCTTTTGAAAGCAGTGTTTCTGCCGTGCGCCTAATAGTATTACTATCGTCAATAACGAGCACTTTGAGGCCCTGAACATCCATTTTTTAATCACCCTTAAAACCACTTAACGTCTTAAGTACTGCCAACATCACTTAAGTTATGGAATTTTATACACAGTTGTAATATATAATCTACAACGCTCGCTTTTTAATAAATTTTTTGTCGGCTGGCTCACAGATTCCTATCCAGTTTCGCGTCCTATTAGTTATAGTGCATAAATAACCACAAGGCAGTCATTTATGAGTAAAACTCTCGGGGTCGTAATGGACCCAATTCAATCGATCAAATATAACAAAGACACCACGTTGGCGCTGTTACTTGCCGCCCAACGTCAGGGGTTCAAACTCTACTATATGGAACAGCAACATCTGTTTATGGAAAATGGTAATCCACGGGCTGAAGTGCGCCCGCTCAAGGTGTTTGAAAACCCGTTTAAATGGTTCGAATTAGAGGAGAGCAGCTCTATCCCACTGGAGGAGCTAGATGTTGTGCTGATGCGCAAAGACCCTCCATTTGATAGCGAGTTTATCTATTCCACCTACATACTAGAAGCCGCAGAAAAACGTGGCACCCTCGTCGTCAACAAGCCTCAGAGTCTTCGTGACTGCAATGAGAAAGTGTTTGCCACGGAATTCCCTCAGTGCACGCCACCACTGATTATCAGCCGTGATCAGAAGCGTCTTAAGGGTTTTTTGGAGGAACAGGGAGATGCGGTATTTAAACCTTTGGACGGTATGGGCGGCGCCTCGATATTTCGGGTCACTCAGGGAGACCAGAATCTCAATGTGATTCTCGAGACCCTAACAAACAATGGTCAGCGCACGATTATGGGCCAGAAATACCTGCCAGAAATCCTAGAGGGCGATAAGCGCATTTTGGTGGTTGATGGGGAAGTGGTGCCCTTCTGTCTGGCGCGCATCCCTGCCAGTGGAGAATTTCGCGGCAACCTAGCGGCAGGTGGTCATGGCCGTGTGCAGCCGCTCAGTGATCGCGATCGCTGGATTGCAGAGCAGATTGCACCGACATTAATTAAGCGCGGGCTGATGTTTGTCGGTTTAGATGTTATTGGTGACTACCTTACAGAGATCAATGTCACAAGCCCCACCTGTGCTCGTGAGATCGATGATGCCGAGGGCACTGCAATTGGCGACAAATTGATCGATGCTATTCAAGATCGCTTAAATAGCTAGCTTAAAGGCTTGTTATGGACAGCTTTATTGATAGCCCATGGAATCAAACCGATGAAAGGCTGAAAGGAACGTTCTCCTTAGCCCTAATACTGCACCTAGTGCTGCTGTTAGGGCTAAGCTTTACCCTGTCTTCGCCCTCTAGGCCTATGACGTCTATGGAGGTCACATTGGCTCAGTACGCCAATAAAGAAGCACCAGACCGGGCAGATTTTCTCGCCCAGGCTAATCAGCGAGGCAGTGGCGATGACCGAGATGTCATTGCCGAGGTCACCAGCAATACGTTGTCAGATTTTCAGAGCGATCAACAGTCACTCAACCCCCAGCAGCGACAGGATGCAAGTCAACAAACCAACAACCCCATATTGACCGCGAGAGATCCAGGGTATGTGCCTCAGGCGGCCAATGAGCGGCAACCCAATGAAGCGATGGTGCCGGCGCAGCAATCCGTTCAAGAAATAGCCGCGCAACATTCGATAGGGGCCATCCGCGCCAAACTCGACGAACTCAATCAGACCTATAGCAACATGCCCAAGGTGGCCCGACTAACATCGGTGTCGACCAAAACGGCCCAGGAAGCGGCCTACATGAATTATTTTGAAGAGCGCATTGAACGGGTAGGCAATATTAATTACCCCCGGGAGGCGAGAGCTCAGCGCCTGGTCGGCAGTGTGCAGCTGATTGTTGTTATCCTCCCCGACGGGTCGGTTGAGCGGGTGCAAATTTCGACGAGCTCGGGCTCCAAAATTCTCGATCAGGCAGCAGTGCGCTCTGTGAAACTGGCATCACCCTTTAGCGCCTTTCCCATAGAGCTGCGCGATCGGGATGAAGTACATGTTATTCGTACCTGGCAATATCAGGCTGACAACCTGCTTACCACCAAGTAATCAGTCTTGATGACTTGAGTTTAGGCCCCTAAACCCTCATATTGTTTACCATGACAAAAGTTACCAAAAAAACTATTTCCAGCCTTAAAGACTACTTCTTACTGGCCATGCCGGGCCTAAATGACCCTAATTTTTCTCAGTCTGTGGTGTATATCTGCGAGCACAATGCCGACGGCGCCATGGGGCTTATTATTAATCAGCAGCTGGATATTCCGGTTAAGGCGATTTTTGATCAGCTCAATCTTAACTGTCTCGATGACTGCGGCAGCTCATTAATATTTGACGGCGGCCCTGTGCAACGAGATCGCGGTTTTATCCTCCACCCCAGTGTCGAGCAGCAGTGGGAATCTACTGTGGCCATTGGTGAAGATATTAGCCTGACTGCCTCAAAGGATATTCTGACGGATATAGCCATGGGCAAAGGCCCTGAAAATGCTCTGATTACTCTGGGCTATTCCAGCTGGGAAGCTGGTCAGCTCGAACAGGAGCTCGCAGAAAATACCTGGCTGACCATTCCCGCTGCTTCTGAGATTATCTTTCATACTGATTGCGACAAACGTGCCGGTGCTGCCGCCTCTACCATTGGACTCGATCTGGCCATGCTGTCCCACGATGTTGGCCATGCCTGAAGCCGGCCCGAAAACCTTGCTGGCCTTTGATTTTGGTCTTAAACAGATTGGTGTCGCCTATGGTCAGACATTGACGAACTCCGCATCTGGGCTGACGATAATCAAGGCTTCAGACGGGGTGCCTAACTGGACTGATATGGAAGTGATTCTAAATGAGTGGAAACCCGACCTAGCATTGGTGGGGCTACCCTTACATATGGACGGCAGTGAAAGCGAGCTTAGCGGCCGGGCACGGAAGTTTGCCCGTAGGCTCCATGGTCGTTTTGCAGTTAATGTACTTATGATTGACGAACGCCTCACCAGCCGTGAAGCAAAGTCCATGCTGCGGGAACAGCAAGAGGTAACATCACGAGCTAGAGGGGCAAAAGGCAAAACCCATGACCTCACCAAAATAGATCACATTGCTGCCTCTTTGATTCTGCAAAGCTGGCTCGAAAATCCTGAGCTCGGTAGCATCCCTTAATCGGAAGCGTCCCTTAAATAACAGCCATTACCATCGCAACTTATCTGAAGGATCATCCTCAATCGACAAGTTATCTGCTGCACTCCCCAACTCATTAATGTGATTATCTGACTGCATCTTGATCATTAGCCGCAGGTCATTTTTCGAATCGGCATGGGCAATGGCATTTTCGTAGCTAATCTCGCCATCGGCATACAGTGCATACAGCGCCTGATCAAAGGTCTGCATGCCATGCTCTGTTGAGCTGGTCATAATCTCTTTAATTTTATGCACACTGCCTTTGCGAATAGTGTCTGCCACTAGAGGCGTATTGAGCATGATTTCGATAGCCGCTCTGCGGCTCTTGCCATCGCGAGTTGGTACTAGCTGCTGAGCGACAATACCGCGTAAATTCAGGGACAGGTCCATCCACAGCTGGCTGTGGCGGTCGGCTTCAAAAAAGTGATTGATGCGATCCAGCGCCTGATTGGCATTGTTAGCATGCAATGTAGCAAGCACCAGATGACCAGTTTCAGCGAAGGTAATGGCATGCTGCATGGTCTCGCGGGTACGAATCTCGCCAATCAAAATAACATCCGGTGCCTGGCGTAAGGTGTTTTTTAGGGCCACATCGAATGACTCTGTATCCACCCCCACTTCCCGCTGGGTAATAATGCAACCCTGATGTTCATGAACAAATTCGATGGGGTCTTCAATAGAAACTATATGACCGCGGCTGCTCTTGTTACGGTGGCCAATCAGCGCCGCCAGTGATGTGGACTTACCTGTGCCCGTGGCGCCAACAAAGATCACAATGCCACGTTTATTCATCACCAACTCTTTGAGAATCGGCGGCAGTAAAAGCGCTTCGGGGGTGGGTATCTCGGTTTCAATGCGCCGCAGCACGATGCCAATTTCGCCGCGCTGATAAAAAGCGCTGGCTCTAAAGCGCCCAGACTCCTCACTGATAACGGCGTAGTTAAGTTCTTTGCTGGCTTTAAACTCAACCCGCTGTTCTGCCGACATGGTGCTTATCACCAGCTCTTCGCAGCGCTCCTGGGTTAGTTTCTCTTTACTAATCGGTACCACAGAGCCATTAACTTTTATGCAGGGAGGCAAGCCAACCGTTAGAAATAGATCAGAGGCCTTTTTTTCGGCCATATACTTGACCAGCTTTTCAAATGTTTGATCAACCATGATCTGTCCTCGGGATAAAACGATTTAAAGCCATTAGAAACTATCCGGTATCTTGGCTTTTTCTTTGGCAATCTCATTACTAATCACCCGCTGCTCGACCAAATTGTGCAGACACTGATCTAGGGTTTGCATACCTAGGGCCCCACCGGTTTGAATAGCGGAATACATCTGCGCCACCTTGTCTTCGCGAATCAGGTTGCGAATAGCTGGGGTGCCAATCATGATTTCATGAGCAGCCACACGGCCTCCACCGACTTTTTTTAACAATGTCTGAGAAATTACTGCCTGCAATGACTCTGAAAGCATGGAGCGAATCATGGGCTTCTCGCTACCGGAAAAAACGTCCACCACCCGATCGATAGTCTTGGCCGCCGAGGTGGTATGCAAGGTGCCAAACACTAAGTGGCCGGTTTCTGCGGCGGTAAGTGCCAGACGAATGGTCTCTAGATCCCGTAGCTCTCCCACCAGTATTACATCTGGATCTTCACGGAGGGCTGAACGCAGCGCCTGATCAAACCCCATGGTGTCGCGGTGGACTTCACGCTGGTTAATCAGGCATTTCTTGCTCTGGTGAACAAATTCAATGGGGTCTTCGATGGTTAAAATGTGGTCATAGCGGCTTTCATTAACATAGTCGATCATGGCGGCCAGGGTGGTGGACTTTCCTGAGCCCGTGGGCCCTGTGACCAGCACCAATCCTCGAGGCAGCAGCGATACCTTTCTAAAGATATCCCCCATCCCCAGCTGCTCCAAGGTTAAGACTTTTGAAGGAATGGTTCTAAAAACGGCGGCCGCACCACGATTTTGATTAAACACATTGACTCGGAATCGAGCAACCCCAGGAACGTCAAAAGAAAAATCTGTTTCCAGATACTCCTCGTAGTCCCTTCTTTGCTTGTCATTCATTATTTCGTAGATCAAACTGTGCACTTGGCGGTGCTCCATAGGCGGCAGGTTAATCCGGCGGACATCGCCATCAATTCTTATTATGGGGGGAAGACCAGCGGAAATATGAAGATCCGAGGCCCCCTCTTTTGCACTAAACGCTAATAATTCGGTGATATCCATTTTGTGTCTCGCTCATCCCTTGAAGCCATTGTTGACGATTTAAAACTATGCCAACTATTAAAAATAACATTAGCTCTATACAGAGACGTCTGCAACATGCGGCTAGTGATGCAGGTCGCACTCCGGATGAGGTGCTGTTACTGGCGGTTAGCAAGACGAGAACCAGCGCACAGATAAATGAGGCCCTAGAGGTCGGTATCAGAAGCTTTGGTGAGAATTATCTTCAGGAAGCAGTAGAGAAAATCGGTGCATTATCCGCCGCCAATCTCGACTGGCATTTTATTGGCCCACTGCAATCCAATAAAACCCGCACGGCTGCCGAAAATTTTGCTTGGGTGCACTCAGTTGACCGACTTAAAATTGCTCAGCGTCTAAGTGCCCAACGACCAGAACATCTGGCGCCACTCAATCTCTGCCTGCAAATTAATATTGATAATGAACCCAGTAAATCTGGCTTTAGCCCACAGCAGGCTCTGGAGGCGGCGGTAGAGATTGCTGATCTGCCTAACATTGTTCTGCGCGGTTTAATGGCTATCCCCAGAGCTCGCGCTGAACGTGCAGAACAACGTATCCCCTTTGCCCATCTGCGAACACTAAAAGATCAGATGAATGAGCTGCTAGACAATTCTCGGAAATTGGATACTCTTTCCATGGGGATGTCTGGCGATATGGAAGCGGCGATTTTGGAAGGCGCTACTATTGTTCGGGTGGGCACAGATATTTTTGGTTCCAGAGAAAAACAATCGACTTAAGGCTAATAAAGGAAAGGTAATGAGTTCAATCCTATTTATCGGCGGCGGCAATATGGCCTCCTGCATCATTGGCGGTATGATCGCTAACGGTTTTAATGCCGACAATATTATGGTCAGTGAGCCTGGCGAGGAGTCGCGCCAGCGCCTTGAAAAAACCTATGGCATCAAGACCATGGCGGACAATCAGGCCGCAGCGCGTCAGGCAGATTTGATTGTACTGGCCGTGAAGCCACAGATTATGCGTGCCGTAGCCACCGACTTAGCACTGACCCTAGATCATAGGCCCGCTATGGTCTCTATTGCCGCAGGTATTCCACTCAGTGCCTTAGAAAACTGGCTTGGCAACAGTGCCGCTATTGTGAGAGCAATGCCAAACACGCCGGCGATGGTACTTTCGGGTGCCACTGGCCTTTTTGCCAATCCTCAGGTGAAGGCTGAGCAGAAAGCGATCGTAGAAAAGATATTTTCCGCTATTGGCTATGCCTGCTGGGTAGACACTGAAACACAGATTGACGCTGTTATTGCCGTCTCTGGGAGCGGCCCGGCGTATTTCTTTCGCATTATGGAAATTATGCAGAAAGTTGGCCAAGAGCTTGGTTTGCCGGAGCAAATCGCTCGGGATCTAAGCCTCAAAACCGTGCTGGGGGCAGCCCGTATGGCCACAGAGTCGGGCACTAGCGCGACCCAGCTTAGGGAGCAGGTAACCTCTCCAGGCGGAACCACTCAGGCTGCACTGCAGAGTTTTGAACAACAAAATCTGGAAGACGTTTTTCGCAAGGCAATGAATAGCGCATTAGAGCGAGCAGAAGTAATGTCTGCAGACTTTGGCTCTGCGACTAAATAACCTCGGCTCTGCCACTAATAATAAGCATTAAGGAATTAGCAGTATGGACAACACATTTGTTTTTATTCTTCGAACCGTTTTGGATATCTATGCCTCGGTGCTATTGGTACGCTTTTTATTGCAGATGGTGCAGGCGGACTTTTTCAATCCAATCTCTCAAACCCTGTTTAAGCTGACTTCACCGGTAGTAGAACCTCTGCATAAAATATTCCCGACCATCGGCAGATTCAATAGCGCCGCATTGGTGGCCGCGATACTGGTCAAATGGGCGTTCTATTTAATTGTGTTGAGTGTTAGCGGCATGTTCGGTGCGCAGATGTTTACCTATCTGGCCGTTGCCGCTTTTGAATTACTCGGCACATTGATCGAAATATACTTCTGGGGAATTTTTATTCTGGTTATCTCTAGCTGGATTGGCACAGCTGCTCATCCAACGGTAAGACTGGTCAATCAAATTGTTGATCCCTACATGAATCTCTTTCGACGGTTTATTCCGCCCCTAGGAATGATTGATATTTCGCCGATGGTGGCTATCTTTGGCTTGATGATTATTCGCGCCAATATTATGCCGAAACTGGGCAGCTTTATTCAGCCCCTGCTCTGATCTGCAAGTAGATATTCGAGTGGGTGTTCGAATTGGTGACCGAATAGATAGCCGAGTGAAAAGTACGACAGGATAGAACAGCAAACATCAGCACCAATCTGCATGACAGAAAATCATGCAGATTGGACCGATTCAAAATCTACTTAGGGTGCCGGGTCTGGATACTGATTATGAATGGCTCTAATCTCAGACATCACCTCATCCGAGAGGGTTAAATCACCCGCATCAATATTTTCTTTAAGCTGTTCCATAGTGGTTGCCCCAATCAGGCAGCTAGTCACAAAAGGCTGCTGACAGACAAAGGCCAACGACATCTGCGTCAGACTGTACCCGTGTTTTTCAGCAATAGCTTGATAGGCTTCAGTGGCGGCTGTTGCCTGGGGATTGTCGTAGCGAGAAAATCGCGTAAACAGCTCCATTCTAGAGCCTGCCGGCATTTTTCCGCCAATATATTTACCACTTAAAATACCAAAGGCCAACGGCGAATAGGCTAACAGACCAGCGTCTTCACGAATCGCCATTTCTGCTAGACCGGTTTCAAACTGTCGACTCAGCAGGTTGTAGACATTCTGGATACTGACCACCTTGGCCATGTCCCGCTCTCTGGCAAGGCGTAGATATTCCATAACACCCCAGGGCGTTTCATTAGAAACCCCCACATGTTTTACCAGACCCTCGGCAACTAGCTCCGACAGGGCATCCAATGTTTCTTCGATGGCAATACCATCACCCTTTGGGTTATGGCGATAACCGCGCTGACCGAAATAGTTGGTGGCGCGCTCAGGCCAATGCACCTGATAGAGATCCACATAGTCAGTCTGTAATCTTTCTAGAGAACCTTCGATAGCGCGACGAATATGATCGCGACTTAGCCTGGGACCGCCGCGCAGGTGCTTCCAATCTGCAGCCTTATCGGCACGACCGGTAACCTTGGTCGCCAAGATAATATCTGAACGCTTACCCGTGCGGTTAAACCATTCGCCAATACAGGATTCCGTAGAGCCCTGAGTTTCAGCGCTGGGAGGCACTGGATACATTTCTGCAACATCAAAAAAATTAACCCCTCTGGAGACGGCGTAATCCATCTGCTCACAGGCTTCTTCTACATTATTTTGCTGGCCCCAGGTCATAGTGCCCAGGCCGATGAGTGATACATCTAAATTGGTGTGTCCCAATTTTTTATACTGCATAAGTTACCCCCTTCAAATAACTGGATGCAGTCTACCCCAGAAAAAAGCCGCTGCAATTAAAAAACTCACAGCCATCGATAATCCAAGACGTTATACTGTCTCACATGACATCAATACCCTTAGAACCCTTAGCGGTGCCGACGGATTCCATTGGACTAGTTAGCCCACAAACCGTCCTTATTGAAAAGCCACTCACATTGGCCTGCGGCACAGTGCTGCCCAGCCACCAGCTGGTCTTTGAAACCTATGGCACGCTCAATAGCGACCGAAGTAATGCCATTTTGATCTGCCATGCTCTCAGCGGTGATCACCATGCGGCGGGGTTTCATGAAGGCGATAGCAAACCGGGCTGGTGGAACCATTATATTGGTCCCGGCAAAGCCATGGACAGCGACCGATTTTTTATTGTCAGCGTCAATAATATTGGCAGCTGCTTTGGCAGTACCGGGCCGACCTCGATCAACCCTGAATCCGGTGAAGCCTGGGGTGCAGACTTTCCCTCCTTGCGCGCGCGGGACTGGGTTGAATCGCAAAAGCTTCTTATGGACCACCTCGACATAGACTGCTGGGCTGCCGTTATTGGCGGCAGCCTCGGTGGTATGCAGGCGATGCGCTGGTCTCTGGAATATCCGGACAAGTTATTGAACGCAGTAGTAATTGCCTCATCCATGAAGTTGAGCGCACAGAATATAGCCTTCAATGAAATTGCTCGCCGAGCCATTAAATCGGATCCGGATTTTTGCGATGGAAATTATCTGCAAGAGGGCAAAGCTCCTCTCCATGGGCTCGCATTGGCGCGCATGATTGGTCACGTCACCTATTTATCCGATGAGGTGTTGGGCAAGAAATTTGGCCGGGAACTGGCTAGCGGTGATTTTATTGATGGCACAGCAGATCCCGTCGAGTTCGAGGTTGAGAGCTACCTCAATTATCAGGGGGATAAATTCTCCAACGCCTTCGACGCTAACTCGTACATTCTAATTACCAAGATGCTCGACTATTTTGATCTGGCGCGCGAGTACAACAACAGTGCTGCTGAAGCTTTTGCCCATGCTCAGTGTAAGTTTTTACTGATTTCTTTTAGTAGCGATTGGCGATTCTCCCCTCAGCGCTCCCAGGAAATCACTGACGCTCTAATAAGAGCCGGCAAGGATGTTTCCTACGCTGCCATTGATTCCAACCAGGGTCATGACTCATTTTTACTCCCCAACAGTCGCTACCAAGCGGCCCTCGGCGGCTACCTGAATCGTGTTGCCAATCAGCTGGAGTTGAGTCAATGAATCAGAACTTTAACTTTATCAGCGACTGGATCAAACCGGATTCAAGGCTACTGGACTTGGGCTGCGGCGACGGATCACTATTGGCAGATCTAACCAAAAATCACAGCATTCGAGGCTATGGTCTCGAAATCGACAGTCAATCAATCGAAGACTGTATTGCCCGGGGGGTCAATGTTATTGAACAGGACCTCAACAATAGTCTCGATAACTTTGCCGACCAAAGCTTTGACACGGTAATCATGACTCAGGCATTGCAAGCTATGCGCCATCCCCATCTGGTGCTGGATGAGATGCTTAGAATCGGCAATCAATGCATTATTACCTTCCCCAACTTCGGCAGCTGGCGCACCCGAGCCTATTTGGCGTTTCGCGGGCGTATGCCGGTGACCAAGCAGCTGGCGTACGAATGGTACGACACACCCAATATTCACTTCTTTACCTACAGTGATTTCGAAGCCCTGTGCAGCGAGCGCAATATTAATGTGCTGCATCGCAAATTTATTGCCGAACAATTTCCAGATAATCTACTCAAAAGCCTATGGCCGAATTTATTCACTGAGACTGCGGTGTATCATTTAAGTCGGTAACTCAGTCCATCGCCTTCATTAATGGCCCTAATAAATGGCCCCATTAAATAGCCAAAAGGAACTAGCCTATGAAACGCTTAATTCTAACAATCTGCCTGCTGACAGCGCCTCTGTTAAGTCAGGCATTCGAACAGACAATGTATAAGCAGTATGGTGAGCACAAAATCTTCTACAGCGCCTTTGGTGCTTCTTTTATTGAGCCCGACATAGCTGTCGCCAATAATATTGTGCGCGGTGAAGGCAAGGGGCTGGTCAATATAGCCATGGTTAAGGAGCTGGGAGTTGGCGTAGAGGGAACTGTCACCGGTACCGTCTCTAACATCCTACAGCAGAGCCAAACCTTGGAGTTTATTGCTGTGCGGGAGCAGAATACGGTTTACTATCTGGCGCCCTTTGAATTCGACAACGAAGATTTTCTGACTTTCAAAATCAATGTGAAGCCGCAGGTTGATAGCCTAAACTACGGCTACGATTTTAAATTCCAGAAAAAAATGTATCACGACTAGCATTACCACAGGAACATTACCTTGAGCAGCAGTCCAAAAGATTTGGTATTGGCTAGCGCCAATGCAGGCAAAATAAAAGAACTGCAGGAACTGTTAGGCGGTCTGGGGATTAAAATAATCCCCCAGACTGACCTCAGTATTCCAGACATCGAAGAGACCGGTCTCAGCTTCGTGGAAAATGCCATTCTCAAGGCGCGCAATGCCGCTAAACTGTCCAATTTGCCCGCAGTAGCCGACGATTCCGGACTGGAAGTGGATTATCTAAAAGGCGCGCCAGGCATCTATTCTGCACGCTTTGCCGGTGAAGGCGCCACTGACGACACCAACAAAGACAAACTCCTCGAGCTCATGACCGATGTGCCAGCAGACCAGCGTAGCGCTCGCTATCAGACCGTCATTGTCTATATGCGTCACGGCGATGACCCTACCCCGATCATCTGCCAGGGCACCTGGGAAGGTACCATTGCCACAGAATCTCGTGGTGACCAGGGCTTTGGTTATGACCCCATCTTTCATGTTACCGAGACTGACTGCCATGCGGCCGAGCTCGACAAGCTGATTAAAAACCGGATTAGCCATCGCGGTAAGGCGATTGCTAACTTGTTACTGCAATTGCAAACCTGCTAATCAGTGTTGCAGCTACCGCCACTGTCTCTCTATGTTCACATTCCCTGGTGTGTGCGCAAATGTCCTTATTGCGACTTTAATTCCCATCAGGCCGCAGAAGAAATTCCCGAGCGCGCCTATGTCGCTGCGCTAATTGCCGATATTAAAGCCGACCTGCATTGGGTGCAGGGCAGAAAGCTTCATACAATTTTCTTTGGCGGCGGCACTCCCAGTCTTTTTTCGGCGGCCGGAATTAGTGAGATTATCAACGCCGCCGAACAGCTTATTGGCTTTGAACCCAACATTGAGATTACCCTTGAAGCCAATCCGGGCACTGTTGAAGAACAGCGTTTCCATGACTTTTATCAGGCCGGCGTTAATCGCCTATCGATTGGCGTGCAGAGTTTCGCCGACCGCCATCTTGAGCGACTTGGCCGCATACATAGTGGCGCCCAGGCCCTAAGTGCAATCGACACTGCCCGCTCTGTGGGTTTTGATAACTTTAATATTGACCTGATGCACGGCCTGCCAGACCAAGGCCAAATTGAAGCAGAGGCTGATATACAGATGGCAATGGATCAGGGTGCCCAGCATATTTCCTGGTACCAGCTTACGATTGAACCCAATACAGAGTTCTATTCTCGCCCGCCCCTATTACCCAACGATGATCGACTGGCCGATATCCAGCATGCTGGCATGTGTCTCTTGCAGGAAAATGGCTTCGCCCAGTATGAAGTTTCGGCCTTTGCCCTGGCTCACAAAGAATCTCTACACAACCTTAATTACTGGCAGTTTGGTGACTATCTAGGTATTGGCGCCGGCGCCCATGGCAAGATCACGTTGGTCAGCGACCAATCGGTAATTCGCACGACTAAAACTCGTCAGCCAGATAACTATCTGGCGCGAGTGGGCAGTGCGCTGGCCCAGAATAACGCCATTGCCAATGACGAAATGGCGCTAGAATTTATGATGAATGGTCTGCGCTTAAAGCAGGGTGTGCCAGCTGAATATCTATCGCCCAGAACTGGATTAGCGCCATCAAGCATCGAAAAGCAATTACGGAGCCTGCAGTCACAGGGCTTATTGGTAATGGACAGTGCCCATTACCGCACCACCCCCCTAGGCTATCAGTTTTTAAATACTGTCCTGCAAAGCTTCTCGTAGATGGCCGGTATTTGCTAGAATCACGCCCTAACAAAAATATCAGACCAGCTCCTATGACCGAAACAGGCATACGCCAAACATCCCTCGAGGAAACAGCCCGACTGCTGCGCCTCGCGACCTATGCCTCAATCTCTGTGGCGGTCACACTGATTGTCGCCAAGCTTATTGCCTGGGGGCTCTCTGACTCCGTTAGCCTGCTGGCCACGTTGATTGACTCGGTGCTGGACGCCCTGGCTTCTCTGATTAACCTGATTGCAGTGCGTCATGCCCTAACCCCAGCCGACAAGGAACATAGATTCGGTCACGGCAAGGCAGAGGCATTGGCCGGCTTAAGTCAGGCTATGTTTATCGCTGGTTCCGCCGGATTTTTACTCCTCGAAGCAAGTCGCCGCCTAATCTCGCCCATTGCCATAGAATCCAGCGGTATCGGTATGGCGGTAATGCTATTTTCTATCGCTGCTACTTTAATGCTGCTGGGCATTCAGGGCCATGTAATCCGCAAAACCAACAGTACGGCAATCAAAGCAGACTCCCTTCACTACCGCACTGACCTGTTAGTGAACGCCAGCGTTATTCTTGCACTCTGGTTATCCGTGCAAGGCTGGGCTGGGTTTGATGCGCTATTTGCCGTGGCGATTGCCCTCTACATTCTTTACAGCGCGCGAGAAATTATTATTGTTTCCTATGACCATCTGATGGATCGGGAATTGCCGGATGAACAGCGGGATAAAATAAAACAGCTGGTCCGCGAACATCCAAGTGCCCGTGGCCTCCATGATTTACGCTCCAGACACTCAGGCACCATGACGTTTATCCAGCTGCACCTAGAGTTGGATGACGATCTATCGCTATTGGAAGCTCACAGAATCTCGGATGAGGTGGAGTTTAGTTTGCTCGAAGCCTTCCCAGGATCAGAGATTATTATCCATATTGACCCCCAGTCTGTGGTTGGCCATGAGCCAGTGCCAGACTTTCTTAAGGCTGCAGGGGACTAGCTAGCCGCCGCGCACCCACTGGAAGTATTTGCCCACCCAGTTCAACAGCTTTTGCGGGACATGCTTGCGCTTCCACTCTCCTGCTACATATTTATTCGCTTCGCTCAGAGTCGGATAACTATGAATGGTCGCCAGTATCTTATTTAGACCAAAATTATGTTTCATCGCGGTAACAAACTCCGTTAACAGCTCGCCCGCCTGAGGACCCAAAATAGTCGCCCCCAGTATCTTGTCACTGCCCGGCGCAGTAAGTACCTTCACCATGCCTTGGGCATCGCCATCAGCGATAGCCCGATCTAAATCAGCGAGATCATAAATCGTGACTTCTACGGCTATGCCCTGCTCCTTGGCCTCCCGTTCATTGAGGCCCACTCTCGCCAGCTGCGGATCAGTATAAATGGCCTGGGGAATCACACGGTAGTCCACGGCAAACTTTTTCCAGCCGCCAAACAGCGCATTCACCGCCGCAAACCAGGCCTGATGGCCGGCTGCATGGGTTAGCTGGTAAGGGCCTGCAACATCCCCACAGGCAAAAATAGTCGGGCAGCTGGTGCGCAGATACCTGTCCGTGGTCACAGTGCCATTGCTGTTAAGTTGGATGCCCAGCGCCTCAAGACCAAAATCACTGGTGTTGGCTTTGCGGCCAACCGCGACTAAGACTCGATCAAATTCAACGGTAATCTGGCTGGCCTCAGACCTGGACAGGATTGCTCTTCGCTGCCCATTTTGGGCATTAAAGGAAGTCACAGAATAGCCCGTTAGAATCCGCACACCCTCCTCTGCTAACTGCTGGGTTAGCTGCGCCACAATATCTGTATCTTCTCGGGGCAATAACTGGGGCATGGCATCTACCAAGGTGACCTGAGAACCTAGCCGCTGAAAGGCCTGGGCCAGTTCGCAACCAATGGCGCCACCACCCATCACTAGTAGTCGTTCTGGCAATTCACGCAATTCCCAGAGATTTTCTGAGGTGAGGGCCTCTACCTGCTCAATACCAGAAATTCGAGGCACAATTGGGCTGGCGCCCGTGGCCAAAATAATTCGTTTTGCACTATGAATACGGCCGTCTATCTCCACTTCCCAGGGAGACAGAATACGGGCATTACCCTCGACGCAATCCACACCCAGACCCGTAAAACGCGCAACAGAATCATGGGGCGCAATCTCGCCAATCACATCCTGTACTCGACCCATTACCTTGGCAAAGTCCACAACAGGCACGCCCGCCTCTATACCAAAGCGACTGGCTCTTTCGATATCCTTCACCGACTTGGCGGCACGAATTAAGGCCTTGCTGGGCACACAGCCTGTGTTGAGACAGTCACCGCCCATGGCGACTTTTTCAACTAACATCACCTTGGCCCTTACCGTTGCTGCGATGTAAGCGCTAACTAACCCTGCGCTACCCGCCCCGATGACCAGCAAATTAGTATCAAACTTTTTGGGTCGTTTAAAACCCGCCAGAGCCTTGCGCCGCTGCAGGGCAGCCAACAGGCTTCGTGCTATAAAGGGAAATATTGCCAACAGTACAAATGACAGCAGCAAGCTGGGAGTCAATATGCCAGCCGTGGAGAATTCCTCTACCGCACCTAGGGTTGCCCCAGCATTAACAAAGACCAATGTGCCGGCCAACATACCCAGCTGGCTCACCCAATAATAGGTACTGACTCTAATTGGCATTAGCCCCATCACCAGATTAATTATCCAGAACGGAAATAGTGGAATAAGCCGCAGGCTAAATAGATAGAAGGCTCCGTCTTTTTCTACACCAGTATTGATAGCTTTAAGGTAGACCCCAAATTTATGCTGTACCCAGTCCCGCAACACAAATCGTGAGATCAAAAAAGCGGCTGTAGCACCCAGGGTGCTGGCAAACGACACCAACAGAACACCCATCCAAAGGCCAAAGATCATGCCGCCAATAATAGTCAGCAGAGCAGCGCCCGGCAGGGACAGACTGGTTGCCAGTACATAGACGACAAAGTAGATCAGTGCGGATAACAGCGGTTGCTGTTGATAATATTGCTGAAAGAACCCTAATGAGAGGTATTGCTGGCCATCAAAGGCAAAAAAGGCTCCTACAAACAGCCCTAAGAGAACAACCAGTGCAACTTTGGTAATCGACATATCTTCCCCAGCGTAAATGTGTATGCAGTTGGACCTACAGCAAGGTCATAGTTTAAATCTTTTATACCAATTGAGCATATCCATTGTTGCGCTCCCAACCTGGATGCTATTATGCTGAAAAATTAGAAACACATACTAAAACCCGATCTACTGGAGATATCCCTAAAATGAGCGACAACATTGTTCACGTCACTGACGCAAGCTTTGAAACCGATGTATTGCAATCTGACACCCCTGCACTGGTAGATTTTTGGGCAGAATGGTGTGGTCCTTGCAAAATGATCGCCCCAATCCTCAATGAAGTTGCCGATGAGTACGCTGGCAAAATCAAAATCTGTAAAGTTGACGTCGATAGCAACCCAGAAACTGCGGCTAAGTTCAATGTTCGCGGCATTCCAACCCTTCTAGTATTTAAGAACGGTACGGTAGAAGCGACCAAAGTTGGCGCTCTATCTAAGGCCCAGTTAGTCGAATTTGTTGAAGGCCTGGTGTAAATACTTTTGCGGCTCTGCTCATAGGGCCGCAAAACTTTATCTTGCGCTTTGCGAATCCACCGCTATACTTCAAGTATTACTTCTTAATTTACGCCTCTTCTGACGCTCCACAACTACTCCATTTGCGCCACAACCGGCTTTAAAAAACCCAATCTTTTTATAAATGGCATTTAGCCATATCCTCCTAAACCTATAGCAAACCGAAAAACCCTTCCTATGAATCTATCCGAACTAAAGCAAAAACCAATCGCTGAATTAATTGAAATGACCACTGCAATGGGTCTCGAAAATTTAGCGCGCTCACGTAAACAAGACATTATCTTTGCCCTACTCAAGAAACACGCAAAAGGCGGCGAAGACATTTATGGTGATGGAGTTCTAGAAATACTCCCGGATGGATTTGGTTTTTTACGCTCCGCTGGTGCCTCTTACCTAGCAGGGCCCGACGATATTTATGTATCACCCAGCCAGATTAGACGCTTTAACCTGCGCACTGGCGATGGCATTGCCGGAAAGATCAGACCCCCTAAAGATGGTGAGCGTTATTTCGCCATGCTCAAGGTTGACGAGATCAATCTCGATGCCCCAGAAAATGCTCGCAATAAAATTCTTTTTGAAAACCTTACCCCATTATTTCCCGATCAGCGTTTATCGCTGGAATCAGCCAATGGTTCTACCGAAGATATTACCGGCCGAATCATTGACCTGGTTGCGCCTATAGGTAAAGGCCAGCGCGGTTTGATTGTTGCACCGCCGAAAGCCGGTAAAACAATTATGATGCAGAATATCGCTCAGTCGATTATTCGTAATAATCCAGAATGTATTATTATCGTGTTACTGATCGACGAACGTCCTGAAGAAGTGACAGAAATGCAACGCACTGTGCGCGGCGAAGTGATTGCCTCAACTTTTGATGAGCCGCCAACACGTCATGTGCAGGTTGCTGAAATGGTGATCGAAAGAGCCAAGCGGCTGGTAGAACACAAAAAAGACGTGGTTATTCTTCTGGATTCTATTACTCGTTTAGCCCGTGCCTACAACACGGTTATTCCCTCTTCCGGTAAGGTACTTACGGGTGGTGTTGACGCCCATGCATTAGAAAAGCCAAAACGTTTCTTTGGTGCGGCACGTAATATTGAACATGGTGGAAGCCTAAGTATTATCGCCACCGCTCTGGTTGAGACCGGCTCTAAAATGGATGAGGTTATCTATGAAGAGTTTAAGGGCACCGGTAATATGGAATTGATTCTGGATCGCAAGATTGCAGAAAAGCGTGTTTACCCAGCGATTAATATTCGTCGTTCCGGCACTCGTCGTGAAGACTTGCTGATGGATGAGTCAGAACTTCAGCGGGTTTGGATTTTACGTAAACTATTACACGACATGGAAGACCTAGCAGCGGCAGAGTTTATGGTTGAGAAGTTAAAAGGCTTCAAGAGTAATACCGAATTCTTTGGTGCCATGCGACGTAAATAATTTTCCAACGATGATTCGTTATCGACGCGCGCAAGTAGACGAGCTGGAGAGTTTAAAATCTTTTCTGTTTGAACATGGCACCAATCCATGGAATAACTTGCCCATAGACGGTGTTGATAACGAATTTTCTCTGGTTGCCCAGGGACAGGCCAGTGCGCTGGTCGCTACAGATAACAATCAGCACGTGGGATTCGTTATCTTCTACCACCCTGAAATACTCCCCAGTCAGTATCACCAGTTCAGCGATTCAAATACCACCATTTATATCGCCGAAGCCGCTGTACATAAAAACTATGGCGGTCAGGGTATAGGATCGAAATTACTCTTATTAGTCATTGAATCTGCACCAGACTTTGAGGCCTCAATGTTGATTATCGACCGTCATGAGCAGAATGCTGCGTCTGCTGGTATGATGAGGAAGGCAGGCTTCACTGAACTGCGCACCTTTATTGATGAGCCGCGCCGACATTATGGCAGCAAGAAAACCACGGTACTGGGAATAACAGTCACCAAGCAACGTTAATCAAGCCTTACCCAACAGACGCTAACATTTAAGTTGATAAAAAAACCGGATTTAACCGATGACAGAACTTAAGATTCACCACGGCGCTTGCCATTGCGGCGCAGTCACTTTCGAAATTGATGCCCCCTCAGACCTCCATGCTCACGCCTGCAATTGTTCGGTCTGCTATGTCAGTGGTGGTGACCAAATGATTGTGCCCGCCTCGAAGTTTCGCCTGCTATCGGGTAAAGATGATATTACTACCTATCAGTTTAATACCGGCGTGGCTCAGCATACTTTTTGCCAGCACTGTGGCATCAAAGCTTTCTATACCCCCCGTTCTAATCCCGATGGCATCAGTGTCAATTTGCGCTGTCTTGATCGAACATATATAAACTCCATACAGGTTGATGATTTTGATGGTCAAAACTGGGAAGTCAACGCAGCCAGTCTGAGTCATCTTTCTAAATAAGATCGCAGCAAAAATAATAATAAAATAGGGCTTGGTTATGGAACAGCAACAGCAAAGTCAGTTCCACCTTTTCACCCAGCGACGCTTCTTACCTTTTTTCGTCACTCAATTTCTGGGTGCACTGAATGATAATCTTTTTAAAAACGCCCTTCTAGTTATTGTGGTTAGTAGTGCCATAGCCGGCTCAGATAGCAGCACTAATTTTACAACCAATCTTGCTGCTGGGCTTTTTATTCTGCCATTTTTTCTATTCTCGACAACAGCAGGACTGCTCGCTGATAAATACGATAAGGCATTATTAATCCGGCGCATCAAATTTGCTGAAATCATAATTATGCTGGCAGGATGCTTTGCACTCTGGACTCAGAATATTGCTATTATGCTGGTCATTTTGTTTTTCCTTGGGGTGCAGTCTTCCTTTTTTGGCCCCATCAAATATTCAATTATTCCCCAGCATTTAAGTACTGATGAACTACTTGGCGGTAATGCTCAGGTGGGAATGGGGACCTTTGTTTCGATTTTAATGGGCACGCTGATTGGCGGATGGGTAGTCACCTTTGAGCAAGGACCTATATTGGTAGGCGCCATGACGGTTGTAGTGGCCATTATTGGTTGGCTATGCAGTCGCCAGATTCCCGAAGCGGCAGCAGAAAACAGCAACATTGTGATTGGGCTAAACCCGATTCGTCAGGCGCGGGAGAATTTTGCATTAGCTAGAAAAGATAGCACAGTATTTTATTGTATCCTGGCCAATTCTTGGTTTTGGCTTTATGGCGGTAGCTTTTTAACGCAGGTGCCAAACTTTGGGGTGACCGTGCTCAATGGTCACCCCACATTGATTTCAATTCTGTTGGCGGCCTTTATTGTTGGCGTCGCTATTGGCTCTCTATTGTGTAATAAGCTCTCTGGAGGCAAGGTGGAACCCGGGCTTATTCCTCTTGGGGCAATAGGTCTAACGGTCTTTGCCGTTGATTTATTTTTCTCATCCAATGCATTTCAGTTTGCGAATCAAGGTGCTGTTGGCATATTGCCCAGTGAATTCTTTAGTCTATCTGGCGGCATTCGGGTTGGCTTGGATCTTATGTTTATCGGCCTCTGTGGCGGGCTGTTTATTGTGCCGCTCTACTCCATAATTCAGCAGCGTTCGGCGAGTAATGTTCGAGCGCGGGTTCTGTCGGTGAACAATATCTGTAATGCCTTTTATATGGTGGTAGGTAGTTTGATTGGCATACTATTTTTAAGTATTTTGGGCTGGTCTATTCCCGAGTTCTTTTTGGCTATTGCTCTACTCAATGTCCTCTTTACTGGCTTTATCTTTTATCGAGTTCCTGAGTTTTTACAGCGCTTCAAAGTCTGGATCGCTCGCTCAGCCTAGTGCAGCCTATCGCGACATCGCATCTATTGGCATAATTGGTGCGTATATTGTCAACCGCGGTTGTTCAACAGCGTTGAATACCCACTTAAATCTAATTATAAGGTTCCGAAAAGGTCCGATCGCCAATGTCTCTTGTTCGCCATAAAGCCAAGGTGACCCTACTCGTAGTCATAGTAGGTGCTACTCTAATCACAGCCCTCGCGCTGCTAAAACCCAAAACTCAGCGTACCGCCACAGCTGCGGCGCCACTGTTAAAAGTTGATGTGATGGTCGCTGCTCCTGCCTCATTCAAGATGAACATAAATTCTCAGGGTACGGTGGCACCCAAGCGGGAGATAGATCTGGTCTCACAGGTCTCAGGGAAGATTGTCGGGGTGGCAGATATCTATGCCAATGGCGGTTTTTTTCAGTCAGATCAGAAACTGGTACAGATTGAACCGGCTGACTATGAGTTTGCCGTTATTCGCGCCAAGGCTCAGGTAGCCAGAGTAGAAGAGCAGGTCGCTCTGGAAAAGGGTCGTTCACGGCAGGCCAAACGAGAGTGGCGAGATCTGGGTGATAGTACAGCCAATAAATTATTTCTCCGCCAGCCCCAGCTACACGCCGCCGAAGCGACGCTTGAGTCTGCTCGTGCAGACCAACAGAAAGCCCAGTTAGACCTGGCCCGCACAGCTATCAGTGCGCCTTTTCAGGGGCGTATTCGTCAGACTTTTGTCGATCTTGGTCAATATGTTACGCCAGGGGCGCGTATTGCCAAGGTCTACAGCACAGATGTTATAGAAGTGCGCCTACCGCTTTCTGATCGCGAGGCAATTCTAGTGGACCTGCCCGTGAGCTATGAAGACAGCCAGACTCAGAGCTTTCCTGAGGTTCGCTTGCGCAGCCGTGTTGGTGATCTCACCCATGAATGGCAGGGTAGAATTGTACGTACAGATGCCAGTATTGATGTGCAAAGCCGAATGACCTTTGCCGTGGCTGAGGTTAAAAACCCCTTTAGGGCAGATCCCACCGATGGTCGACCGCCCCTGAGTATTGGCCTATTTGTGGAAGCCGACATCGATGGGAAGGTCATTGAAAATGCCCTTAGATTGCCCAAGGATTCGGTCTATCGAGGCAGAGAGATTTTAGTCCTTAACGATCAGGATCAGGTGTATTTTCAACCGGTATCTATTGTGCGCTCGGACTCAATGTCGGTGGTTGCTGTGGGGATTCCCGCAGGTACAAAAATTGTAACGACTAGAATCTCATTACCCATTAATGGCATGAAGGTAGAGCCTCAGCTTGAGGGGGAGCCTCGGCTAGACAGAGAGCTTCAGCTAGGGCAAGAGCCTCAGCTAAAACAAGAGCCTCAGCGAAACCAAGAGCCCCTGCAAACGCAACAGTCTGCCGGTGACGCCTCTTGAATAGCTTGATCACCTGGTTTGTACGCAACCCGATCGCGGCCAATTTGATGATGGTTCTGATACTGGCCGGTGGCGCTATGGGCGCATCAAGTATTGGTAAGGAAGTATTTCCTGCAATACCAGTCAATTTTATCGATATCAATATGCCCTACCCCGGCGCTGGTCCCAGGGAAGTCGAAGAGCAGATAGTGATTCGTATTGAAGAGGCTATCTACAATATTGAGGGCATTAAACATATCACCTCCGAGGCGCGCCAGAGCAGAGGTAAGGTTACAGTTGAAGTGGCCACCGGTCACGATATGAACAAGATGCTCAACGATATTAAAAGTCGCGTTGATTCCATTGTCACTTTTCCGGCAGATGCCGAGCGCCCCATCGTCATGGAACAGATACTGCGCGCGGAAGTCATCCGTGTCGCGCTGTTTGGCGACGCAGACGAAGCCGTACTCAAAGAGTACGGCGAGCGGGTTAGAGATGATTTAGCCGCGCTGCCTGAGGTGGACTATGCAGACCTCAACGGCGTGCGCGACGCACAGATTGACATTGAGCTCTCGGAAGCAGCCATGCGCCGCTATGGGATCTCGTTTAACGATGTGGTCAATGGTATTCGTCGCTCATCGCTCAACCTTCCCGCAGGCACCATTCGCTCAACCAGCGGTGATATTCAAATTCAAACCCGCGGCCAAGCCTATTTTGAAGAAGACTTTAAAGAGATCTCGATTAGCAGTCGCAGTGATGGCACTGAAATCAAAATTGCAGATGTAGCCACGGTCAGAGATACCTTTGAAGAGCGTAATGCGCTGGTACGCTTTAATGGCCAGCCGGCGGTTTTTCTCGGCATTAGTGTCGGCAATCAACCGGATGTAATGGCCACCACCGACGCCGTTAAACGCTATATTGCCGAAGAGATTAACTACCTACCCGCCGAGCTAGGTATTTCTACCTGGGCAGATTTTTCTACCATGTTTTCCAGCCGACTAGAGCTGCTTTCAAGCAATGCGCTGGGCGGTTTGATACTGGTCTTTGTGGTACTTATGTTGTTTCTTAGCCCGCAGCTGGCCTTTTGGGTAGCTCTGGGAATCGCCATTGCCTATATGGGTGCACTGTGGATTCTGCCCAGCATGGGGCTCACCCTCAATATGTTATCCATGTTTTCGTTTCTGCTTATTCTGGGGATAATTGTTGACGATGCCATTGTGGTGGGTGAAAGTATCTATCGCCATCAGCAGGAGGGCTACGACCCTGAAGCAGCGGCGCAGCTGGGAGCTCAGGCGGTGGGCAAGCCGGTAATTCTCGCCGTTGTCAGTACCATGATTGTATTTTTGCCGATGCTGTTTTTACCCGGTATCTGGCCAAAAATGCTCTGGGCTATTCCGGCGGTAACCATTGTTGCCCTGAGTTTTTCCCTGATTGAGTCACTGTTAATCCTGCCGTCTCATCTGGCGCAAATGAAACCAGAGCAGGCACCTAAATCAAAATGGGGGCTTAAGTTTTACCACCTGCGGCAGTGGTTCGCCAAAGGTATGATGGCCTTTGCTAAAAACAGCTATAAACCCATGCTGATTAAAGCACTGGAATGGCGCTACCTGACGCTAGTCGGGTTTACCCTGGCCTTTGCTCTGTCGATCACCTTGGTGGATTCTGGTTATATCAAGCAGCGGTTTATGCCCACTGTCGGCTCAGACATCATCCAGATGAAGATTAATATGCCGGATGGCTATTCCAAGGCTCGGAAACTGGACATTATCAAGCGTGCGGAACTGGCGGTAACTAAACTGCCGGATGATCCTTTGATTGCCGCACAGGTAGCTAGCAAAGACCTGACCCGAAATCAGCTGTCCTTTATGTGGGGGGATCACCTGCGGTTAATCCTGGAGATAAGCCCGGAGCACAGTGGCAAGGTAGATCCGGCATTGGTTGCCGAGCGCTGGCAATACCATGTGGGCAAACTGCCCGAAGCCAAGAGCTTTGAAACCGAAGCATCCCTATCCCGAACGAGCTCTGGTCGATTTTCTGTACTGCTGTCGTCGTCAAATATAGAACAGCTTCAGGGCGCCACTGCCTATGTTAAGGCGCAGCTTAGTCAGGTGCCTGGCACCACCAATATCCGTGACAATATTCATTCGGGGCGTTCTGATATCGACATTAGTCTGCTCGCCAATGCCGACAACTTGGGTATTGGTTTGTCCGATGTAGCCCGGCAGGTTCGACAGGGTTTTTATGGTGCTGAGGCTCAGCGCATACCCAGAGGCCGAGATGATGTGCGCGTAATGGTGCGCTACCCCAAAGGGGATCGAGCCCAGGTAGATACCTTGGAAGATCTCCGTGTGCGCACCCCCAGTGGTACCGAGATACCCTTTTATTCTGTCGCCCGAGCGGAGTATGTACCCGGCTATAGTCGCATCAACCGCCGGGACCGTGAGCGCAGCGTCAAGGTGACGGCTCAGCCTGTCATGGGCACTATTACTATCAGTGAAATTGCTGAGATTATTTACGGCGATGTGGCCGCCGAGGTGGCGTTAAAGTATCCCGAGGTCAGTTTCGATAAAGACGCTGAACTTGCAGATCAGGAAGATTTTTACAGCTCATCTATCAAGCTCTTCACCCTGGCACTCGCGGTGATCTATATGCTTATGGCGATTGAGTTTAAATCCTACCTCAAGCCATTGGGGGTTTTGTCGGCGGTACCCTTTGGCATCATGGGGGCGATATTTGGCCACCTGCTAATGGGGCTAGATTTTAGTGTGCTATCACTACTGGGAGTGTTGGCAGCATCTGGAGTGGTGGTGAATGACAACCTGGTGTTAATCGATCGAATCACGCAACTGAGGGAAGAGGGGCTGGATGTCAAAGAGGCATTAATTCGTGGCGGTCATGAGCGCTTCAGGCCAATTATTCTCACCTCGATCACCACCTTTATTGGACTGGTGCCCATTTTGTTGGAGACCAGCATGCAGGCAAAATTCTTGATTCCAATGGTCTCGTCACTGGCCTTTGGCGTGCTGTTCGCCACCACAGTGACATTGGTTTTTGTGCCCTGCCTCTATTTGGCCGGCGCCAACCTTAAAGCCAGATTAACGAAAAGTTCTGAGCGCAAAACTGCCCTTAATGTAAACTAAGGGCAGATCTTCAAAAACTAGTAATAGGCAGCCGCTGAGGTCATAAGCACCAAAGGCGAGCTGACCTCCTCTCGCTTGACGACGCCGCACAGCTGCTCGACTAGCTCCAATGCAAAATCAATGGCCGTACCTGGGCCCTGACTGGTAATGCAATTTCCATCCACCACCACGCGAGATTCACTGTCCACTTCTTTAGCTTCCGAAACAGGCAAGAACCTAGGATGGCCCGTCGCTGTTCTGTTCTCTAATAAGCCTTTGCTGCCCAGGATCAGCAAGGGTGCTGCACATATTGCCCCGTATAGCCTTCCCGCTGCTGCCTGCTTGCGCAGGAGTTTATCGAGTACATCACTGGCCGCGAGGTGTTCTGCGCCGGGCAGTCCACCGGGCACTGCAATTAAATCAAAGTCGGTTTTTACGCAGTCTTCAATCGCGCAGTCAGCCACAATATTAATGCCATGAGAGCCCGTAATTTGACAGTGGTCGGCGTCGCTCACACTGGCGACAGTGACCTCGATGTCTGCTCTGCGCAGAACATCAATCATGGTAACTACTTCGATTTCTTCGCTGCCATTAGCAATCGGAATTAGTACTGTTTTACTCATATGATTTCCCTTTTTATAAGTCACAGGTATGGGTTACACTGTGCCGGAAATCAAAGTGGCTGTCACGGGATTGGCATGAAAATTTATATTTTAAAGACACAGAATAATCTAGTTCTGACCAAAAAATTTGACTGGACCTCCGAGCCACATCGAGACTCCGTCTTCCACAGCCCCTATAGAGATATAGCGCTAAATCAACTCATTGAAGTTAACGCCAAAGACATTGATCTTCGGGTTTCAATTGTTGAATGTGACGCAGACTCTAAGGGCCGCCCCATATTAATTGCGCCGGAAAAAGTGGCTGCAAATTCCGACCAGTCCAACGCGGCCTGATTGGAAAATTACCTTGTCACTAACGACTAAACTGGCTCTTTTGAGCGGCCCCGATAAAGTAGCATTGCTGACCGGCATTACTCGGGGAATTGAAAAAGAAAGCCTGCGAGTCCAACCCAGCGGCAAGCTGGCGATAACGCCCCACCCAAAATCTCTAGGTTCGGCCCTAACACATCCGTCGATCACCACAGACTACTCTGAGGCCCTGCTCGAATTTATCACCGCGCCCTCCTCCTCAATTGATGAGGTGCTCAATGAGCTGAACGAGATTCATCGCTATACCTATCAACATATTGACGATGAGTTGCTGTGGGTCAGCAGCATGCCCTGCCAGCTTGGGGACGACAGCAGCATTCCAATCGCCGAATATGGCAGCTCCAACATTGGCACCATGAAAGGCGTTTATCGCGTGGGCCTAGGAAATCGTTATGGTCGACTGATGCAAACCATTGCCGGCATTCATTACAATTTTTCAGTGCCGGATGATCTCTGGCGCGAACTGCAAAAAGCCAGCGATAGCACAGATAGCCTGAAGGATTTTAAAACTGCAGGTTACTTTGCCCTAATTCGAAACTTCCGCCGCTATTCATGGCTGCTGCTCTATTTGCTCGGATCTGCCCCCGCCGTGTGTAAAAGTTTTGTTCGTGGTAGAGAACATCAGCTAGTACCGGTTGGTGACGACAGCCACAGCCTACACACGCCCTACGCCACATCGCTGCGCATGGGTGACCTTGGCTACCAAAGCGACGCTCAGAGCTCTCTCGTAGTCTGCTACAACAGCATTGATCAATACATTAAGACGCTGCACGACGCCTTACAACAGCCCTATCCAGCCTATGACGACATCGGTTTAAAAGATGACGCGGGCAACTATAAGCAACTCAATACCCACCTGCTGCAAATTGAAAATGAGTTTTACAGTGCCATCAGGCCAAAGCGCACCGCAGCCTCAGGTGAAACGCCCTTACATGCGTTAGAGCAGGGCGGCGTAGAATATATTGAGGTCCGCTGCGTTGATTTAAATCCGCTGGTGGCCGCTGGTATTGATGAAGAAACCATCTGCTTTTTAGATACATTCCTGATGTTCTGTCTGTTGCAAGACAGCCCAGAAACGGACAATAAGGAATATGCTCGGATTCCAGACAATAATTCCCGCACGGTTTACAGGGGCCGGGATCCCAAGTTGAGCTTACTGAGTAGCGATGGGGAAGTTCTGCTGCGTGACTGGGGCCATGAGCTGCTGTCCGAGGTTCAGCCCATAGCGGCTATACTCGACGAAGCCAACCAGACGCAAACGTACACCGCGGCCTTTAACGTTATGCTGGCGCGTATGGAAGACGATAGTTCGACACCAGCAGCAACCCTGCTCCGCGAGATGACAGAGAATAATGAAAGTTACTATTCAATGGCAATGCGCAAAGCCAGTGAGCAGCGTGATTATTTTCTCGCACGGCCACCGACCGATGAAACCCTCGCCAAGTATCAGCAGCTAGCTGAGCAATCTATGCAGGGGCAGGCCGAGATCGAAGCCAGTGACCAGGTTTCCTTCGATGAGTTTCTCGCCAACTACTAATGAACTACCTTGCTCATATTGCGCTGGCTGGCGCTAGCCCGGAACACAGGGTTGGTGGCTTACTGGGAGACTTTGTGCGCGGCCCTCTGTCAGGGCAACTGCCTATTGCCATCGAAACCGGCATAACAGCCCACCGCAAGTTAGACGCCTTTGTAGATCAGCAGCCTGAGATACAGCTGTTTTTGCGGCGTTTCGAAAAGCCCATGCGCCGCTATGCCGGCATCGTTGCAGATGTGGTCTATGACCATCTTTTGGCGCGGGAATGGACGCAGTATTATAAGCAGCCACTGGAAGAGTTTTGCCTGGAGTTTTATGGCCAGCTGGCTGTTTACGGGGATACCCTGCCACCTCGAGCGCAGTATTTTCTCGAACACGCCCCAAAAATCGGCTGGTTAGAGAGTTATAGCAATGCCGATAATTTACCGCTTATTTTACAGCGTATAGGCCAACGCTTTCGTCAGCCGGTGGCCCTGCAAGACGCCCTGCCCATTGTGGCTCAGCATCAGGAAGCCATAAATAGCGAGTTTCATCAGCTCTACCCGCGACTGCAAACATTTGTGCACAGCGCATTGCAGGAAATTGAATTAAACTAAACTCCCAGGCAACCAGCATCAGGAGCTGCATGTGATTTTACCGAACTATCGAACAACCAACCTACTTGTCGCCACCGGCTGTGCTGGGCTTATTGCCATTGCCGTGTTTTATTTTCAGAATCATCTCGGCTTAGAACCCTGCTACCTCTGTATTACCCAGAGAGTCTTTGTTATTGCAGTTGGGGTAATCTGCGGCATTGCCGCCCTGCACAATCCTCAGTCAAAAAATGGACAGCGATCCTACGCGGGGCTGATCCTGATTACAGCTATGGCCGGGGGTTTCTTCTCCGTTAAACAGCTTTGGTTACAGAGTCTGCCCGAAGACAAGGTTCCCGCCTGCGGACCCCCAGTGGATTATCTCTTTGAGGCTTTCTCCGCGTCGGACGCGATTAGTATGCTGCTGCGTGGGGATGGCAACTGTGCCCAGGTACAGTGGCAACTACTGGGCCTAAGTATGCCTGGTTGGGTACTGGTGTCCTTTATAGTGCTGGCTGGCATAGGAATACTGCAATTCTTTCGCAAGGCCTAAAGTTTGTTGCCGCACTGCTGGTACTGGTGACCTTCCAATGGCTCGGTGAACTCGCAGTATGGCTAACGGGCTGGGCGATTCCTGGCCCCCTTATGGGCATGCTGATACTGCTTCTAGCATTAACCTTTGTCGACCGGCCAATGGAATTTCTCGATCAGACTAGTGGGCTGCTGATTCAAAATCTTTCCCTGATGTTTATTCCTATATCCGTTGGTGCCTTTTTTCTCAGCACAGACATTTATCAGCAATTTCCAGCGATTCTGACACTTATCCTGCTCAGTACCAGTGGCGTAATTCTATTTATGGCGCTTTTGATTAAGGGACTGGAAAAGCATGATTAAGGGACTAGAAAACCATGATTAAGCGAATAGAGAAGCATGATTGAGCTAATTCAGCAGCAATGGCTGCAGGTAACTGGCAGCTCATGGCTGTTGGGGCTGTCGCTTGTTGGTTTCGCGATCGGTCTAACCCTGTATCGGCGCAGTGGCAGCCGTGCTTTTCTGCATCCGCTTTTGGTTAGCACCCCCATTATTGCCGGACTGCTATACCTGAGCAATCTGGGCTTCGATCAGTATTATCAGGGCAATGGCCTACTCTCTTGGCTATTAGGGCCTACTACCGTGGCCCTTGCGGTCCCCCTATCTAAGCAAATGCGCCAGCTTCCCGCACTGCTGCGCACTGTTTCGCTCACTGTACTTACAGGTGGCTTTATAGCTGCCGCACTGGCACTAGGTCTGGCAGTGCTATTCAACACTAGCGAGGTGGTTTTACTCTCGATTGCGGCAAAATCTGTGACCACACCGATCGCTATGGGTATCACCGATCAGCTGGGCGGTTTACTCACGCTGATTACCCTAGTAGTTCTACTCACTGGGATTGTCGGTATTCTAGTCGCTGAGACTATTTTTAAGCGTACGGGAATTGTGGATGAGCGCTGGCAGGGCCTCATTCTGGGGATATCTGCCCATGCTATTGGCACCGCCAGAGCCTTTGATAAAAGCCCTCGCTGTGGCGCCTTTTCAACTCTGGGCATGGGTCTAAATGGAATATGGACCTCTTTATTTTTACCCTCACTGGTAGGATTATTTCTTAATTGAATAGCTGTGAATAGCTTTCCTCTGGGTTAAAAAGATGTAAACTTAGAGGCCAAGGGAGTGACGAGTAGAGGTAGTTATGTTGGAAGATGTCAAAACATTACAGCAGCACTGGGGTGGCGTGAGTGAAATCATTGACCGCTGGTTAGAAGAACGCCGTGACATGCTGGTTAAGTACTGTGAACTCAGTGAAATAAAAATTTTTGATGGTAGCAATGATAGTCATGGCTCCAAACTCCAGCGTTTCTGTGAAGTCATGGTCGACTATGTATCAGTGGGCCATTTCGAAGTATTTGAGCAGTTGGCCGGTGAAGGTAAGGCCTTTAGCGACAAAGACGGCTTACTTCAGGGCGCAGAGCTTATGGACAAAATTCAGCCCTCTACCGAGGAGCTTTTAGATTTTAACGACAAGTATCTAGCCACCGATGATCTAGAAACACTGAGTATCGATCTATCAGCAATTGGCGAGACTCTCGCCCAGCGATTTGAATCGGAAGATAAGATGATTGAGGTGCTACACAACGCACATTTGGCGCAGCTTATGCCCGCTAAAGAGACAGATTCAGCGTAAAGGATAGTACATCTCGATTGACACAAAAAAGCCCCGATTAATCGGGGCTTTTTTGTGTCAATCGAGACAGCCTAGTTAGGCCGAGACTTAACGCAGCGACTGGCTTTCATCAGCACCGACATTGGCCTGCAGTAACTCAACTTCAAAAATCAGCGTTGAGTTCGGACCAATAGGACCTGTACCGCCGGGGCCATAAGCTAGCGCCGCTGGAATATACAGCTCCCACTTAGAACCTTCTGGCATTAGCTGCAACGCCTCAGTCCAACCTGCAATAACCTGAGTGACACCAAACTGAGCGGGCACGCCGCGCTTAACTGAGCTATCAAATTCAGTGCCGTCTAACAGGCGACCTGCATAATGAACTTCAACCGTACTAGAGGTATTAGGTTTTACGCCAGTTCCAGCGGTCAGTACTCTGTATTGCAGACCAGATTCTGTCGTAGTCACGCCCTCTTTAGCGCCATTGGCAGCTAAAAATTCAGTTCCGGCGATGGCATTGCCCTCAGCCTTAAGCTCCGTGGACTGCTGCTCTACTTTTTGCATTTCTTCGCGCTTGGCCATCATGTCGGTTTCAAAGGCTTTTATCGTCTCGGCAATGTCCTCTTCGCTCAAAACCGGCTCAGTGCCTGCGATACCCGCAGTAAAACCCTGCTGGAATGCTGCGGTATCAATCTCGATACCCACAGACTGAATATTTTTGCCGTTATCCATACCCAGCAGATAGCTTATTTTTTGCGTCTGGGTTTCCAGGGCCGCGTCCTCTTGCTTAAGCTGATCACAGGCGCCTAAAGCCAGTAGCGCGGTCAGTGGCAGAACTTTGAATGCTTTCATTGGTATTCCTTTGTGTAGTTAAGTGCTTCTTTAAAATAATGTTTAGTATGGGTAATTTTAGGCTCTTTATAGGTGCCTATTGTCGACTACTACGTACTAGTACCTTTTAGACAGAGGGTTAGTCTAATTTTTTATAAATCAAATCCCAGACCCCATGACCCAGACGTTCGCCACGTTTTTCAAATTTCGTCATAGGACGATAATCCGGCCGTGAAGAATACTGCCCGATACCGGCAATATTTTCAAATCCCTCAGCGGCATCTAGGGTTTCGAGCATTTGCTCGGCATAGTGCTCCCAGTCAGTAGCCATGTGTAATACGCCGCCGGGACGTAATTTTTCCCTGACTAGCTGTACAAACTGTGGCTGCACAATACGGCGTTTATTGTGCTTTTTCTTGTGCCAGGGATCCGGGAAGTAAAGCTGCAGACGATCAATACTCTGGGACGCAAAACATTCCTCTAGCACATCATTGGCATCCGCCAGATATATGCGCAGATTGGATATCCCCTCAGCCTTGGCCGTATTCATAAGGGTGCCAACACCAGGGGGATGAACCTCGATACCAATAAAATCTGTCTCGGGTTCCGCGGCGGCCATCTGTAACAATGAGTCGCCCATGCCAAAACCGATTTCCAGTACCTTGGGCCCAGTGCGGCCAAATACCGCATCGGTATCAATGGCACCATCCGCCAACTTCAATCCGTAGGCTGGCCAGCTCGTGTCGAAGGCATTGCGCTGGCCATCAGTCATGCGTCCTGCACGGACCACATAGCTGCGAATTGATTTTTTGCGGTATTCCGGTCTTATATCCATGATTTAGTCTTGTGGTTTTACCGAGAAAAAGAGAAGTCCCCAGCCAATGATAAAGGCGGTGCCCCCCAGTGGCGTGATGATGCCCAGGGCGCTAATACCGGTAACTACCAGCGCGTAGAGAGATCCAGAAAATAAAATAATACCCAGCAAAAAGCTCCGCGCCACCCATTCCTGTCTACGGCTGTGCAACAGCTGTTCGGGGAGACAGATAATGCCAAGAAGGGCAAGGCTGTGAAGAAATTGATAAAGCACAGCGGTGCGAAAGGTATCCATATACCTAGGCGATAGGATGCCATCCAGACCGTGGGCGGCAAAGGCACCCAAGGCGACAGACAGCGCGCCGCTGAGGGCGATAATTTTGATCCAAACTGTTTTATTCATAGCAATAAAAAAGCCGCGTTTGACGACGCGGCTTATTGGGTTCAGTTAGTTAATTAGGCTTCCATTAATACGCGAACTTTTTTCATGGCGTTTTTTTCTAACTGGCGAATACGCTCAGCAGAAACACCATATTCATCAGCTAGCTGATGCAAGGTGGCTTTTTTATCTTCTAACCAACGGCGCTGCAGAATATCCTGGCTGCGCTCGTCGAGGCTTTTAACCGCCTCGGCCAGGCGATAGTTATTATCGCCTTCGTAATCGTCTTTTTCGACCTGCTCTGCTGGGTCTGCATTTTTATCATTGAGAAAGAACACCGGTGCGTACTGCGCGCTGTCTTCATCTTCATCTGCCGGGGCATCGAAAGCGGCATCTCGGGCATAGAGACGCATTTCCATTTCCTTGACGTCTTTGAGCTCAACGCCCAAATCATCGGCAACCGCGTTGGCTTCATCGGCGGTCAACCACTGTAATTCTTTTTTCGCACTGCGCAGATTGAAGAATAATTTCCGTTGCGCTTTGGTCGTCGCAACTTTGACTATGCGCCAGTTGCGAAGAATAAATTCATGTATTTCAGCTTTGATCCAATGGACTGCAAAAGAGACTACACGTACGCCCTTCTCAGGATTAAAGCGTCTTACCGCCTTCATCAGGCCAACATTGCCCTCTTGAATCAGGTCAGCCAGTGGCAGGCCATAACCGCTGTAAGAACGAGCAATATGAACAACAAAACGCAGATGAGACATTACCAGACGACGTGCTGCATCGAGATCTTCTTCGTAATACAGGGCTTCACCTAAGGATCTCTCTTCTTCAATAGATAAAATCGGCACCGTGGCTGTGCCCTGAATATAAGCATTCAGGTTAGCGCCTGGTGTCATCCAATCCATAGCTTGAAGGGCTTTGTTCATGATTTACTCTTTAATTCTCGGTCGACAATTCTAGCATTAAACAAATACTGGTTACTAGAGTACCTAGGGGCTCTGTTAGTTCCCTAGGCTGGGTATTTTTAGGTCCCAAAGCACAGCAATCCTATCTGGGTTCGATATCTCGCAGGTGCCTGCTGACTGCAATCCAAGCACCCCCCAAGCCAAACACGCCGCCGATTAGCATCAGCGATAAGAACCCTGTAATACCTAAACCCTGCAATCTGTATTGACTCTGATAGAGACTGGCGAGGTTTTCAACCGAACTACTGATCCACATCAAGCAGCTAAATAGCATTATTGAGGCTATCAGGGCGCCAAATAGGCCCAGTAGTAGGCCGGTATAGAGAAAAGGTCTGCGCACATAGGCGTTGGTGCCACCCACCAACTTGACCACAATAATCTCATTGCGACGGCTCTCAATCGCCAGGCGAATCGTATTACCTATTACCAACAACACACCGATCCCCAGCGTAATACCTAAGGCTAATACGATTTTATGGCCCATCTCGATCAGTGAATACAGACGCTGCAGCCAAGCCATATCAATCTGCACGTCGTCTACCACAGGGAGAGCGGTAATAGCGGTAATTATTTGTTGCGCCTGGACGAGATCAACCTCCCCTTCCATCATCGGCTGCACTAAAAAGACCGCCGGTAGCGGATTATCTTCGAGATAACGCAGCGCAGAGCCAAAACCAGATAGCGCTTTAAATTCTAACAGTGCCTGCTGTGCCGAAATATATTCAACGGAGGTAACACCAGTCATCCCGTTGAGCTTTTTCTCAAGGCTTTCTATCGCCTCAGGTTTAGCCCCTTTGTTAACAAACACAGTAATCTGCGCCGAGGAATCAAAGTTACTGCCTAGCTGCTGGACATTGTCCACGGTGACGTAGAGTGACGCGGGTAAGGCCAGTGCAATGGCAATCACCATAACGGTGAGCACGGTCTGCATGGGCTCATGGAGCATTTTTACGAGGCTCGCACTCAATGTTTCCCGGTGGTGAGCCTTATAGCCACGCCAGCGATGAGCAAAACTGAGCTTCTGCCCAATAGCACCGCGACTATTATCAGTAGCCGCCATAACCGCCTCCATCATCCGTTAGCTCACCATCTTCGAGGCGCATAATGCGCAGCTGCATACGGTTGATCAAACTTATGTCGTGGGTGGCGATCAGGACGGTGACGCCTACACTCTGAAAGCGGCGAAACAGCGCCATGATCTCTGTGGACAGCTGGGGGTCTAGGTTACCTGTAGGCTCATCCGCCAGCAGAATGCGCGGTTTGTGCACCACGGCTCTGGCAATGCCCACCCGCTGCTGCTCTCCACCCGAGAGCGCCATGGGTTTTTGCTGTTCTTTATCAAGCAGACCTACGCCGTCCAATGCTGCTCGGACACGACGGCCAATTTCCTTAGCCGGATAGCCGGACACTTGGAGTGGCAAAGCTACATTGTCAAAAACCGTGCGATCTAACAGCAGCTGGTGATTCTGGAAAACCACCCCCACCTGACGGCGATACATAGGAATCTGAGAGTTTGACAGGCGATTGAGATTTTTACCATTGATCAGCAGGTTTCCCGAGGTCGGGCGCTCCATCAACATTAATAATTTGAGCAAGGTACTTTTGCCGGCACCTGAATGGCCGGTGAGAAACGCCATCTCTCCCGCTTCCATTTTAAAGCTGACATTGCGCAGCGCTTCAAAGCCTCCGGGGTAACGCTTACTGAGATTATCAAAACAAATCACGCGTTTTTAGCCTCTTTTTTACTGGCAAGATTACTCAGCATGGTCAGTCATTCCTGAACTCAGTAACGCGTCGACAAAGTCGCTTGCCACAAATGGCTGCAAATCGTCCACAGCCTCTCCCACACCTATATACCGAATCGGCACTGAAAACTTATCAGCCAGCGCAAAAATAACACCGCCCTTAGCAGTACCATCTAATTTGGTCAGGGCAATACCAGTAACTCCAACCACCTGATTAAACTCCGCCATCTGCGCCACGGCATTCTGGCCAGTACCCGCATCCAACACCAGCAGCACCTCATGGGGAGCGCTTTCATCGAGCTTGCCAGCCACACGTTTTACTTTTTTAAGCTCTTCCATCAGGTTGCTTTTGTTATGCAGTCGCCCGGCGGTGTCGGCAATAATCACATCAACGCCTCTGGATTTAGCCGCCTGAATACCATCAAAGATAACCGAGGCACTGTCAGCACCGGTGTGCTGAGCAATCACCGGCACCTGATTGCGCTCACCCCAAACTTGCAACTGTTCAACCGCGGCGGCTCTAAAGGTATCACCGGCAGCTAGCATCACAGATTTACCCTGCTGTTGCAGGCGACTGGCTAGCTTACCAATGGTGGTCGTTTTTCCCACGCCATTTACCCCAATCACTAAAATCACATAGGGCGCTGTCACAGTTTCCAGCGACATGGGCTGTTCACAGGGTTGCAGCCTGGCGAGCAATATCTCATGGAGGGCCGATTGCAATGCGGTGCTGTCTTTAAGTTCTTTGCGGTTTAGACGCTCGGTGAGCTGGGCCAGTATCTTGCTGGTTGCCTCGATACCAACATCGGCCATGAGTAGCAGAGTCTCAAGTTCTTCTAACAGGCCTTCATCGATGGTCTTGCCACCCAGAAACAGACTGCCAATTCCTTCGCCAGTGCGCGACAGGGCATTGCGCATGCGCTGAGTAAAGCTAGGTTTTTGTGATTCCTTGCCTGTTACTGCCGGTGCGGGGACATCAGAAATAGGTGCATCGATAGACGGTGCGTCAAAGGCAGGTACATCAAGGGCAGGTTCGGGGCTGCGTCGAAACCTATCCAGAAAAGATTTTTTCTTGGCTTCGGCTTGTGGGCGATCAGTTGGCTGAGAATCCATTGAGGCTCATAGTCTACGGTTTTTAAAATCTAGTGTATCCTACCATTTACACTGAAAAAAGTGCTTAAAAGTCACCCTCGAGGAGCATCTATTTGCCCAAGAAAAAAACACCTAGCCAGCCAGCCCACCGGCTGAGAATTATTGCTGGCAAGTGGCGCAGTCGTGTTATCGTCTTTCAGCCCGCTGAAGGCTTACGTCCCACCGGAGATCGTATTCGCGAGACAGCATTTAACTGGCTTACGGCACAGATTGATGGCGCTCGCTGCATTGACGTCTTTGCAGGATCCGGCGCCCTCGCCTTTGAGGCTCTCTCTCGGGGAGCGGCCCAGTGCACTGCACTAGAACAGCAGGGTGGCGCCATTAGGCAACTACGGGAAACTGCTGCCAGCCTCCAAGCTGAAAACCTCGACATCATTCAGGCTGATAGTCTTAATTACTTGCAGCAGAGCCCTCCTTCAGAGCCCTATAACCTGGCCTTTGTCGACCCGCCTTTTGCTGCCGGAATGCTAAACAAAGCCTGTGCATTGTTGAACAACAGTGGCTGGCTGGCCCCTGATGCCTTGATCTATTGCGAAATGGCATCCGCGGACAACAGCTTTATCCCTCCTGACAACTGGCAGATGCTCCGAGATAAGGTTAGCGGTGAGGTTCGCTACTGTCTCTATTCTCGCATTGAGCCCAAGGCATAATTTAAGTACTATGCGCCCAACTTCACCTGCCTACGGACCCTGAGAATGAAGACTATTGTCTACCCCGGCACCTTTGATCCTATTACTAACGGTCATATCGACCTCGTCGAGCGCGCCTCTAAGCTGTTCGGGAAAATCATTATCGGCATCGCCAGTAGCCCACGTAAAGGCCCACTGTTTACGGTTGATGAACGTATCCAGCTAGCCACAGACGCATTGGCCCATGTGCCTAATATTGAAATTATTGGCTTTGATTACCTGCTAGTTAACTTTGTTAAAGACTGTAAGGGCGATGCCATTATGCGTGGCCTGCGTGCAGTATCTGACTTTGAGTATGAATTTCAGCTGGCCAACATGAACCGCGCACTGGCCCCGGATGTTGAGAGTATTTTCCTCACGCCAGCCGAGCGATTCTCTTATATCTCATCTTCACTGGTCAGGGAGATATCTTACCTGAATGGCGATGTGTCTAACTTTGTCCCCGCGAACGTGGTCGCAGCCTTGACCGAGAAATTTAAGAAAGATTAAGGAGTGGTTAGAGCCCTTAACTTAGAGCCCTGAGCCCTTAACTTAGAGCCCTGAATTTTTTAGGGTGCATAACCTTAACGCTGACAGCTCGGGCAAAAAACCGAGCTGCGCTGGCCCAGTTTAATCTCCTTTAATATGCCCTCACATTGATTGCACAGCAAACCCCCTCTGCCGTAAACATCTAATCTTTGCTGAAAGTATCCCGGCTCACCATTGCCATTCACAAAATCCCGCAGTGTCGTCCCGCCCTGCTCTATCGCAGCTGCTAGTACCTCTTTAATATGCCCAGTAAGCACCTGATAGCGCTTGCTAGACACCTGTCCTGCCGCTCGATCTGGCCGAATGCCACTGCGAAACAAGGCTTCTGACGCATAAATATTGCCCACGCCCACCACCACATGGTTATCCATAATAAAGGGCTTAATGGCTATTTTACGGTTCCGTGATAGACCAAAAAGACGCTCGACACCAAAGTCCTCCGACAGTGGTTCCGGCCCCAATCGGGCAAGCTGACTGTGATCGCCCCCAGACCAAAGCCAGCAGCCGAAGCGCCGCGGGTCGTGATATCTCAATGTGGAGCCATTACTCAGCTGCATTTCAATATGATCATGTTTACGCCATTCCAGCGCCCGATCAGTCAACCGCAAACTGCCACTCATGCCAAGGTGTACTAACATCGAACCATGCTCAAGCTGAATAATCAGGTATTTGGCGCGCCGGGTCACCGCAACTACCATCTGACCCTGAACAATGTCTGCCATATCGGGGGTCACAGGCCAACGTAAAGAGCCCTGACGCACAGTCACCCGATCAATAATTTGGTTCGCGATCCAGGGCTCAATGCCTCGCAAGGTGGTCTCTACTTCAGGTAATTCGGGCATAAAGGCTCAATTGTTGCGGTTTTGTTTGTTCAATAGCCGCCATTTCTGGCACACTGTTTGCAGGGCTGGCAGGGTAATATATCGCACAGCGACACTAGGAGGTAGGTCTACTAGTATTTTGTAAAAAAATCAGTAGAATGCCTGCTCCATTGATTGACTTGTTTTGAGTAAAGGTACGGCTGAACATGGCGCTAGGTAAAAGACGTAAAGAAGAAGATGAATCGGCAATTGATATGACACCCATGCTGGATGTTGTATTTATCATGCTTATTTTCTTTATTGTAACTGCTTCATTCGTTAACGAGTCAGGCATCAGCGTTAGTCGTCCACCGACGTCAGACCAGCCACCGCCAGATTCCGAGAACACTAACATTGTGTTCCGTATCTCGGAGAGTAATGAATTAACGCTTGAGGGCAGACGCATCGATATTCGTGCCGTCCGCGCAAACGTTGAGAGAATGCATGCTGAGAAGCCAGAAGCTAAAGTTGTTATTAGCTCGCATCCAAAAGCCAAAACTGAGATGTTTGTGAAGATCTCTGACCAGGCTCGCGAAGCTGGTGTGTACGATATTTCTCTCTCGACCGACGAGTAATAGCCATTCGGGCATCAAGTCACTGCTAGTTTGATGCCCAAAATCCTAATTGTATTCCCCTCATTCCAATCGCTTAAAGCCGATGGCTCAGTCGTGCATAGAGAAATCTTCCGCTTAAATCCTGACCTCTCACATCAAAATTATCATTCAATGCAGACCCTAAAAACGGTGGCTGTTCGTCGAGTAAATTTTCAATTCCCAGAGTCATTAGCGACTCTCCAGAATTAAAATGATAACTCAGCTGCACATCTTCTCGGGACCAGGCGCCAGCTTCTCGGGAACGGTTCTGTGAAACAATTTGTTCAGTCACACTGGATACATGAGAAGACGACAAGCCAAATTCCCAGCGTCCAAACTGCCAAAACAAGTTAAGATTTGATTTCCACTGAGGAATGGAACCACTACCCTCGAAGGCTGCATCTCTAAAGGTGCCCGCCAGATCTACCTCGGCACTGTCGACCTCAAGTTGGAATCGGTAGGAATCGATATAGGCCCCGCCTAAATTCACCCCAAGGGTTCCCCACTTTGCAATAAACAGACGCCATGAAATATCCACATCAAGGCCACGAATTTTACGGGAGCCAAGATTTTCATTACTGGCTACTACAGCGATTAACTCACCGTCGGCTCCGCGCATTACCCGGTTCGAAAAAAATTCAAATTCTGCATTTTGCTCCAGAAAAAATTGGCCACTAGCGCCAATGACATCATCCACTTGGATGCTGTAAAAATCTAATCCCAAGGTGAAATCTTCCAGACCAGCGGGGGTGAACATAAAACCTATAGAAACGTTTTTTGATTTTTCGGGGCGCAGGTTTTTGTTACCGCCGGTCATGCGAATAAACTGATTGCGCAGTGGATCGGTAACTGCCTGACAACCCGGTAAATCATCGATGCTGGTCGCCGCCGAGCAGGGATCAATGAAAAACCCCTGGGCCTGACTGTCGGCCTGATGTAACTCAGTCAGGGATGGCGAACGAAAACCGGTTGACAGACTGGCGCGGAACATAAGGTCTTGCACTGGGCGATAACGCAGGGCCAATTTAGGATTGGCTCGCACACCAAAACTATTTGAGTGGGTCATGCGAAAAGATAGATTGGCCTCGAGACGGTACATACCCGGCGCCCCTTTAGCCAAAGGTAACAGCGACTCGAGATACAGATCAGTACTGTCGCGACGGCCACGGCTACTGGCAAAGTCACCGCCGATCAACTGATTGTTGGCCAGTCTTGGATCAGTCATCGTATGTAATGTCTCATGCCGAAATTCTAAACCGGAGGCAAATTCAACCTCGCCCGCCGGCAAAATATCCACTAGCTGAGAGAAATCCAGATTGACCGATATCAGCTCAGACTCGCCGCGATTGCTTGCACCCGCTTTAATAAAATCTAGCTGGTCTTCGCCCATAGATGCCGCCGGAGCAAAAAAGTTGAGTGGAACGCAGTCATCAATGCAGCTAGCCTCTGGGCCTAAACCCCGCGCAATATTCTGTAGATCTGCCAGATTCTGCCAATGTTCTTGAGCATCAGTGCGACTCCAATTAACACTCAGCTGCCATTCCCCATCACGAAGGTTACCCATCAGTCGTCCATTGGCGCGCACAGTTTGTGCATCATTGGCCTGTAAGCGCGGACCAAGACCCAGTAAGCGAATGCGCACATCCGCGATATCTTGCCCAAAGGGGTTGAAGGGATTATTGGCGGAAAGATTAATCGGGCTATCGTTAAAAGCGGTAAAAACCGAGGCCGGCGCAAAGGTAATCAAGGTGCTGCTATCAACATAGGTAAGATCAAAAGCGCCATCTAGTGCCCCCAGGTTTTTAAGCTCACCGGCGATATAAATGGAATTTCGCTCAGCAGGAATCAGCGATGAACTGAACTGCTGGGCATCAAATAAATCCTCATTGCTCGCCTCACGAAAATCTGCCGGGGAAGTTCCCGCTAGGTTATCTGTGGCCAGTACCAAAACATTACCATTAACGTTAATGCGGGCATTGGGCGTAGCACTGGAGCGCCTATCAATGCCATCTCGAGAACGGCCGTCGGCCGATGCCGAGAGTTCTCGATCGCGACTTAAAACCCCGCCCTGCTTATAATGAGAGGCGGCGACCATTAACCCAAGCTGATCAAAATTAAAACCACCCACAAAATCATAGCGACGAGTTTTATTATCACCTTCGCTGGCAACACCATAAAACCCATTGATTAGCGCGCCGTCAAAACGTTTTTTCATAATCACATTAACGACACCGGCGATGGCATCTGAACCGTACAGAGAAGAGCCACTGTCTTTAAGAATTTCTATCCGGTTAACCGCCGCCAATGGAATTGTATTTAGATCTACAGAACTTCCATTAATGGCATTGTTTGCAGTGCGCTGGCCATTAATTAATACCAGCGTATTGCTGGCGGGCAATCCACGCAGGGTGACACTCGCGGTGCCATTACCTCCATTACTCAGTGCGGTACTGGCAGAATTACCGGAGACTTCTGGCAACCGTCGCATCAGTTCCGACATGGTTTGGGCGCCAGTCAATCGAATTTCAGCGGCGGTGATAATCTCAACCGGGGTAAAAGCATTGGCATCCAGCTGTTTAAACCGCGAACCGGTCACTGGCCTACCGCGAATAAAGAGCTCTTCGATCATCGGGTACTGCTTGGCTGATAATCCAAGCTGATTGGGCATGGCACTGCAGTCTCTGGCAGCATGACAGCGAGGCAGTACTACCAAAGTATCTGGCCCCACTACGCGGTACTCCAGATCCCTTTCGGCAATTAATTGCTGTAGCGCTTGAAGCACAGTGAAGTCCCCCTGGACCTGAGGACTATTCAGATCATCGGCGATGGTAGTGGGAAAAACAACTGAGGCCTGGGTCTGCTGACCCAGTTTAATGAAAGCCTGATGCAAGCTACCCGCGGGTAAATCTATGGGGTAGACGTCGGTGACTATGGCTCGCGCCTGAGCAAACCATAAAGAAAGCACACATAAAAATACGATATCTAGCCGTCGCCAGAATGGACGACTAGTCTTGGGGGTTTTCGCCGGACAGATTCCTGAGTCCTTTGTCGCATCCTTTCCTAAAGCCATAGACGCTTGGCTCTACGCCGCTCATCAATAGTGTAGAGCCATTAAACCTTATGGATTGGACTGAGACAATAGCCAATTTTTCTCTTCTAATACCAGAGTAAGATCAAAGGCCTGAGCCACTGCGGAGAGAGTTTCACCCTGTTCACGAGAAGAAAAAACACCCGAAATTCTATGTTTTGATACAGTATTCTCGGCAACCAGAATTTTGTGTTCGAGGTAGCGATTGAGAATAGCCACCGCCTCTGTAACCGAAGCTCTATCAAACATTATCTGTCCGCTGCGCCAAGCGGTCACCTGCTCTATATTAGAAGCCTGCAAAGCCGACACACCAGAAAGGGCATTTACAATAACCACATCATTGGCCAATAACATTTTTGATTCTGGTGCTGCAGTAGATGAACCTCTGGCTTCAGAGACCCGCACTACACCCTCGATAACGCTCAGGGTTGACTGATTACCGGACTGGCGGTAAATATTAAATGCTGTGCCCAGAGCCTGCACGCGAGCATCGCCAACCTTAACAATAAACGGCCTGGTCTTATCAGAGGCTACCGTAAAGAAAGCCTCGCCTTTTATAAGTTCGATATCGCGACTGGTTTCACCCAGTAATACCGCAATCTCTGTATCGGTATTTAGCTCTATTAGGCTGCCATCTTGTAACGTTATCTGCTGGTAATCGCCGACCGCTGAAACATAATGCTGGCGGTCTTCTTGCATAAACATAAACAGGCTGACAACAATCGCTGTGGTCGCAGCCATACTAGTGACAGGCTTCCAGAAGCCGCTAAATAGATTCGCAAGATAGCCGCGCTTCTTATCAGGCCCGCCTTGGAACTGAGGCTTATCAGCGACAAGTAATTGCTCCAGCGGCAGATGGGAAACAACCCCAAGGGTCTCCCAGGTGTCCAGTGCACTGTCCCAGGCCTGCTGATGATACTCAGACCCATTCAGCCAGTCGGCAAAGTTTGCAAAATCGGTTTCAGTAACAGACTCTGATCGCATGCGCGCCACCCAAGCCAAGGCTTGATTGGTCATCTTATTATTTATGTTATTGGTGCTTTTCCCCATTTCTATCGACTCTCTATACGCAGATATCGCGTAATTTCCCTAAGTTATTAGTATTTATCCACGGATTAGACGTTTTAGCCGTCAAATCCCCCAACCCTAATATACAAGGTCCTAGTTCTCACTCCGCTCAACGACTTTGCGCAGGTGCTTCAGAGATTCTAAAATATATTTCTCAACACTGCTCACTGAGACGCCCATCTGCTCGGCAATAGCCGGATAGGTCATTCCTTTACTGCGGTTGAGAATAAAGGCCTGACGGGCATTTTGCGGCAACTTTTCCAACGAGGCATAGATAAGCCTCAGAGTCTCCTGGGCTTCCAGTTCACGCTCTAACGAAACATTGTCGGGAACTACTGTCGTCATGGCACTCTGGTCTTGGCTGACTATGGGCCTCTCACGGTCAATATAGTTTTTATGCAGTACCTGGCGGCGCAGTTGATCAATCGACATATTGGCAGCCACCTGAAACAAAAAGGCCTTGGCATTAGACAGCCCTTCCACATCGTCCAATGTGTACAGACGCATAAAAGCCGCCTGGGCAATATCTTCGGCATCTTCGCGGCTTTTCATGCGACGGGTCAAAAAACGCACGAGCATGGTGCTGTGTTCTTTGACTAGGTTGTCGACAAAATCTTTGTTCTTGTAATTCATCATCAATCTGACAATATGGGCTGAACCCGGTTGTTACCTAAAACCGCAAAGCATCTGAACTGTACCATCATGTTGGATCACCCTATTTATGAAACTAGTGCGTTGCCTATATGCGTGATTTGAACGCAAGACTCGATCAATCAGTCATCGAGAAATTACGGCACAATCTGCCTCTATTCGACCTGTCCCTGTTAGACCTAAGTACAGGCGCCACTGAAGACGCCGATCTACAGCAATATCTGCGCTTCTATCAACTTCCCCTACCCAGCCCAAACCTGACTGTCTGTGCAGGGCATCTTGAGGTCGGGGACAACCAGATTGTTACCCTAGCCTGGCAACCCACTAAGGCTATCGGCACGGTCATTATTGTGCATGGTTATATGGACCATATAGGTTTGTTTAATCACCTGATCCAACATCTACTCGAACGCCAACTCAATGTGGTTTGTTTTGATCTTCCTGGGCACGGTCTATCAACTGGCAGGCCTGGTTATATCTTAGACTATGGGGAGTATGTGGGTGTTCTTGAATCAGTAATCAATATCAGTCGGGAGACGTTTTTTGCGCCACTGCACGCGGTGGGCCAAAGTATGGGCGGGGCCATTTTGCTTAAACATCTTATAGGGCATAAGACAGACTATCCGTTTGCCAGTCTTAATCTCTTTGCGCCATTGCTGTTTCCCAGAGGCTGGAATATCAATCGCTGGCTCCACCTGCTGAGCAAACCGTTTCTTAATACCAGCAAGCGGGTGTACCGAGAAAGCTCTTGGGATAAAGATTTTTTGACCTTTGTGCGAGACTGCGATCCGTTGCAGGCTAGTCGACTGCCACTGGCCTGGGTCGGGGCACTGAAAAAATGGATTAAGGAATTTAGAAAATCTGAAGGCAGTAATCTAAAGATTAATTTAATCCAGGGGGATGCAGATAAAACATTAGACTGGAAAACTAATTTAGTGGAATTTAAGGGAAAATTCCCCGCTCTTAAAGTGCATATGATTAAGGGCGGAAATCATCATTTAGTGAATGAGATTAAACCTCTGCGCGAAGAAATTTTCGCTGCGCTGGAACTGTAATTTTTTAATCAATAGCTTTGAATTAACCGCTATTAATTTTCGCTTAGGTACCAGGAAGCTGACGAGTTTTTCCCTCGTCGTCAATTGCCACAAATACAAACTCGCCCTCAGTTACTTTGCAGGGCTCTGACTGATAGTCATCGCTACTCCATACCTCAACTACAATCGTCATAGAACTAGTGCCCTTGGCTTTAATGTTGGCATAGCAGCCTACTACGGCGCCAACCGATACCGGATTCAAAAAAGACATGCTACTAATAGCCACGGTAGCCACTCGACCCTGGGCAAGTCTACCCGCCAAAATTGCACCAGCTAAATCCATTTGACTCAACAACCAGCCACCGAAGATATCCCCATTGGCATTAGTTTCTCGCGGCATCGCGATGGTTTGCGAAATTAGTTTTCCCACGGGTATTGGGGGCTCATTAATATTTTTCATTTTTCTCTCTCGTCCGTTAGATAAATATCTATTTGTAGATTAGTTCGGGAAGCCAGGTGGCAATTTGCGGCCACACCGACAACATTAGCATCAGCACAATCTGCATAATAATAAAGGGCACTACACCGCGATACATATCTGATGTCTCAACAGTATCCGGGGCAACACCGCGCAAATAAAATAAAGCAAAACCAAAGGGCGGGGTTAAAAACGATGTCTGCAAATTAATCGCAATCATCACACCCAGCCAGACAGGGTCTAATCCCATGGCCAACAACACTGGGCCGACAATGGGCACCACCACAAAGGTAATTTCAATAAAGTCTAAAATAAAGCCCAATAAAAATATAACGACCATCACCAGCAATGTGGCACTGAAAACGCCACCCGGCAGATCAACAAAGAACTGCTCGACAATTTCTTCGCCGCCAAAGCCGCGAAACACCAGAGAGAAAATAGCCGCACCAATCAGTATTAAAAACACCATGGAGGTGACCTGGGTGGTGGTCTGAGCGACTTCTCGTAATCGTGAAATACTCAGCTGACCTTTTATGGCGGCCAGCATAGTGGCACCAAAGGCACCCACGCCGGCGGCTTCTGTCGGGGTGGCGGCACCCGTTAAAATCGACCCCAGCACAGTGACAATCAAAATGATCGGCGGCATTAGGTTGCGCATGGCCCGAGACAGACTATTTGGCGCTGGCACTACGCTGTCGCCCTCGGCCGGTGTCGGGCGCGTGAAAAAAATAATATACAGGCAGTAAAACACCACCAGTATTAGGCCGGGAATAATCGCACCAACAAATAGGTCGCCAATAGACACTGTCTTGGGCGTAAAGATGCCCATGTTCAGCTGCGCCTGCTGATAGGCACTGGACAGAGTGTCGCCCAGTAATACCAGAGCAATAGAGGGAGGTATTATCTGGCCCAGCGTTCCCGTGGCTGCGATCACGCCGGTGGCCTGAGACGGAGAATAGCCGCGTTTAAGCATAGTGGGTAACGACATAAGCCCCATGGTTACCACCGTGGCGCCGACAATCCCGGTACTGGCGGCCAGCAATGCACCGACCAGAACAACAGAAATCCCCAGCCCACTGCGAAACCCACCCAGCACATCGGCCATACTTTCTAAGAGGTCTTCGGAGAGGCGAGATTTTTCCAACATCACGCCCATCAATATGAAAAGGGGCACAGCAATTAGGGTGGTGTTTTCTATGGTGCCAAACAACCGGTTGGGCAGAGCCTGTAAAAACGCCATATCGAAATGACCGGTAACCGTGCCCACCAGGGCAAATAATAATGCGGTGCCCGCAAGAGAAAAGGCTACCGGATAACCCGCCATCAACACCAGACAGGCCACGAGAAACATGAGGAACGGAATAAATTCTGTCATTAGAGAATTAACTCCTTGGTCTCTGCAGTAGAGCCTTCAGCTGCCTGATCGAAAGAGCCTTCAGCCCTGTCATAGAGGGACCCGTCAGCTGTGCCGCGAATAACCAGTACGCTCTTCAGTATTTCAGCAATACCCTGCAATAGCAGTGTCACCGGCATTATTAGCATCAGGGTTTTGAGCAAATAGACAAACGGCAGGCCATTGCTCTCCGAGGACGTCTCACCAAAGGCCCAGCTTGAAAGCACATAGTCCCAGCTGCTAACAAAGATCAGCACTGTCACAGGTATTAGAAATAATAGGCCGCCAATAAGGTTAACCAGCGCTTTGCGGCGGGCACCAAACTGCCGATAGAAAATATCTACCCGAACATGGCCACCCCGCTTAAGGGTAAAGGCCAGGCCCAGCATAAACACCATGGCATGGATGTAGGTGACGGATTCTTGCAGGGCAATTGATCCCATTTCAAGGAAGTAGCGCATGACCACCACAACAACCACAAGGCCAACCATCAATACGGTCAGCCAGGAGATAAAACGGCCTGTCGCCTCAGTAAAGCGATCGATGGCGCTAACAAGACTGGATAGTATTCCCATGTGCTCTTTGCCTCACCCATACAAAAATCAAAATCAGCGCGCAGTATAACCCCAGACAGCAGAGCGCTAAAAAATAGATTAAAGTTTTCTCACGTCCTGCCGATCATTACTAGACGAAGAGTACAAGTCGCGCGATTGGGAATAGACGCAGGCTCTGCGGTCAGTTATAACCAGGTTTAGACCGCGACCAATAGATGGTGAATAAGATGCCAGTCAATGAAGTAACAGGAAATCGCCCCATGCCCGCCGAGACTCGGCAGGCAGTGCCGTCCGCATCCGTGGCGCAGGCACCTGCCGCCCCGACGAAGGTAGAGGCTGTGGTAAAGGCGCCTCAAATTTCCGCGGAAGAGATGGGTATCGAGGCCGCTTCAAGGAAAGACGCTACCACCAGCCAGCTTAATGATATGAACGAGCGGCTGCAGGTCGCAATTGAAACCTTAAATGCGGCGGTCAAAAAAGTCCCCACGGCATTAAGTTTTTCTCATGACGAGTCCTCCAACCGGTTTGTAGTGCAGGTAACTGACACCGACACCGGTGAAATCATACGCAGCCTCCCCGGCGACGCGGTGCTGCGCATGTCGCGGCAGCTTGACTCTCTGAAGGGCGTGCTCTTTGACGACGTTTTTTAAGCTATCCCGGGGTTCCGTTCGCAGGAAACCCGTCTAAAACACCACATTATTGCCCTGCCGGTTTCCCGACAGGGCCTCTGGCAAATCGGCAAAATACCGGCAAATGCTTGCCACTCATGCGGCACCCTCTATATTTTCGTCTCCTAAAAACGCCACAACTCATTGAATTTAAACAATTTTTTATTTTAATCCGGCAATTTCTAAAAAGTTGGCATCCCGTTTGCATTATATCTTGCAAAGGGTCTTTTTACGTTTTTACTTATCGAGACCTGAGGATTGCAACTAAAGGATCTAGCAACACTTTTAGGGCCTCTCTCAAACGAAGAGGCAGGTGCAGACGAGCTGCGCCATGTTGACTAACTTAACAATGAAGGATTTATACAATGGCCGTTATTAATACAAACATCTCTGCGGTAATTACTCAGAATGCGATGATGAAAAATGATCGCGACATGCAGACGACTATGGAGCGACTGTCTACGGGCAAGAGTGTTAACTCTGCTCAGGATGACGCAGCCGGCATTGCAGTATCATCTAGAATGACCTCTCAAATTAGAGGCCTCGACCAGGCGGTTCAAAACGCTGGCGATGCTATTAGTATGATTCAAACCGCCGATGGTGCCTCGATCGAACTGGGCAACATGATGCAGCGTATGCGCGAACTGGCGGTACAGGCAACCAACGGTACGGTAACCACAACAGATCAAGGCAGCTTGGACCTCGAGTTTCAGCAGCTTAAAGATGAAATCAGCCGCGTGGCGAACAATACTCAGTGGAACGGTGACAATGTTCTTGATGGCTCGGCGGGCACTTCTAGTAATGGTACCTCTACATTCCAGATTGGCGCCAATGCACAGCAGGTAATGGATGTCAGCTTTGGTAACTGGAGCCTTAACGCCCCAACGGCCAATGTAGTTGCCGTTTATAACTCTGCTATTACGACTGCCGACGCTCAAGGTCTCGATGGGATAGTCAACCTAACAGACGGCACTACCACCATTTCCATCGATTACAGCGCAGCAGATACAAATACCACAGCGCCAGCAGACCTGGCAGACTTGGTGACTGACATCCAAGCCGACCTCAACTACACCAGTCTTAAATTTGCCGTGAGCGTAGATGCCGCTGGAACGGGTCTCGATATCACGTATAAGACTGCAGAAACAATTGCCACAGCCCCCGTATTCACCGCAGACACTGGTGGCGTAGAAACCGCAGGGAATATAACGGTTACCGCCGCCGGCGTTTCCGTGGCAGCAGTGGCCGCAGTTTATCAAACAGCATTAACGGACACTGAAGTCCTCGCTATTGACGGCGATATTGTTCTTTCGGATGGTGAGCACTCGCTAACCGTGGATGCTAGCGGCGTAAGTACAGTAGCCGCTTTAACTAGCCTCGTTACCTCCCATGCCGAGCATGCAGATCTTGGATTTACTGTTTCTCAGACAACTGCGGTCACTGGCGTCGAGGCTGCATTTAACATCGCCATCACTAACGCTAACATAACAACCCTTGTTGGTAACCCTACGAATATTGTGCTCAGCGATGGCAGCGGCAATTCAGTCAGTATTACCCCCGCTGAGATGACCGCTGCAGGTAGTCAGGATTTGGCTGGCTTAGTGGCTGCGATCAATACCGACTCTGCGTTTGCCGACTTTAATTTTACTGCCACCGTAAATGCCGGCACTAATGGAATTGTATTAACCAATAAAACGACCGGTGTGGCAGACAGTGCGCCATCTATTTCTACTGTCGCAGCCGGTGCTGTATATGCCATCACAAGAACAGTGGATGGAACAGACGCAGTAGCCTCTGGTTTAACACTGACCTACGAAGACCCGAAGGCAGTACTTTCAACGCCGACGATCACCGCAGACGATGGCGGGGTTAATATCGCCAACGCTGTCAGCGAAGAAACCGCTGGTTTCACCGCGCTGAGCAGTGTGTATGGTCGTGATCTGTCTGATCTTTCAATCGCCACAGACGTGGGTGCCAACACGGCACTAGCAGACTTAGACGCCGCACTTGATGGCATTAACGCACAGCGTGCAATCTTTGGTGCAGGAATGAACCGCTTAGAATATGCCATTGATAACCTAAGCAACGGCTCTATGAATGCTATGGCATCGCGCAGCCGTATTGAAGATGCTGATTACGCGACAGAGACCACCGAGCTGGCACGAACACAGATTATTCAGCAGGCGAGCACCGCGATGCTGGCCCAGGCTAATCAGTCAAACCAGTCCGTACTGTCCTTACTTAAAGGCTAACTAAGCGTTTGGCCTAGACTCCCCCTAACGGCCATACCGCTAAAAACCTCCCTTTTGGGAGGTTTTTGCGTTTTGGTCAGGCCTAGTAATTTTAGGCTATTCAGTCGTGGCCTAACCGCTCTACCCTTTTGACCTATAAAGGTAGCCTCTGCGCTGTTATTTTTCGGCAGCAAACCCCAAAGCAATACAACCTATTCTTTTGTAAACATTGCCTCAAGTATTTTAAACACTTGTCGATTAGTAAATTAGCAACAGGAAACTTAGACCCAAATTTATACGCAAACTAATTTATTTACTCTAGAAAAGGATTACAACATGACATCTATCAATACTAATGTGTCGGCTCAGTTAACCGCCAACGCACTTACCCAAAACAACCGTGCCATGAGCCAGACAATGGAGCGCCTATCAACAGGTTCACGCATTAACTCTGCTGCAGACGATGCTGCTGGCCTTGCAATCGTTTCTAAGATGGATGCTCAGGTTACTGGTTTAAACCAGGCTGTGCGCAATGCTAATGATGCCATCAGCATGATCCAAACAGCAGACGGCGCCGCAGTGGAAATTGATTCCATGCTGCAACGTATGCGTGAGATCTCGGTTTCTTCAAGCAATGGCACTAACACTACCGCTGACCTAACAAACATGAACAAGGAATTTGCTAACCTAGCCACTGAAATTCAGCGTGTGGTTGATACAACGCAGTTTAACAATACCAATATTCTAGACGGTTCTGTCGGAACCAATGGTGTCGTGAGCTTTAATATTGGCGCCAATGCTAGCCAAACCGTCGATGTTGATTTTGCTAACTTCGCCCTAGGCAGCAGCACCGCAACGAGTGACGAACAAACC